>Ga0315312_1000022_pt1 | contig 345787 bp, 279 predicted proteins | sample TDP7_MG_FD_203629 | JGI IMG/M metagenome (GOLD analysis project Ga0315312, IMG submission 203629) | Freshwater sediment microbial communities from Lake Towuti, South Sulawesi, Indonesia - TDP7 | ecosystem: Environmental > Aquatic > Freshwater > Lake > Sediment | place: Indonesia: South... | reverse complement strand
TATCATAATACCAGGTGGCTTAGAACATCCTATCGAATAAAAGAAATCGCCTTAACCAATAGACACGCTGCTTAACCATGACCGGAGAATACACCAAACCAAATTACACACTTTTCTTGACATTACCAGAGAAGATAGGTCGAGGACCCTCAAGTTTCGTAGAACGAGGAACTCCGCGACGGCGACCGTCTCCCCTATAGAAGGTCGGACCTCTGCCACACAGGTGGCCTCGTCCAAACCTCCATAGAACAAGGATATTCCGGGCGGATTCATCCGGCCGGCTCTTGCGCTATCCGGTGGCGGGCTGGTCAGATCAGGATGCTTAAGGCGCTGCGCGCCGGAGGTGATCCTCGCTCTGTACACCTTCTCCCCGGGCTGGAGTTCGCGGAGGCACCTTGCAGCAGCTCTTCGCAGGGTCTCTTCCAAGAAGCCGCGCGGCGTAAGCGTGTCGGAGGCGCCGGAAAAGGGTGCTTTCTCACCGTCTGTTGGCTTTGGCGACTCCCAGAAAGATGTGAATCTCCGTTTTCCCTTGACCAAATCGGAGAACTGTTGCCATGACGTGATATCCTCGGCGCCCGCCCAGGGAGGGTCAAGCGGGTCAGGGTAATGCTTGATTACATAAAGGGTTCCGTCAGGGTGCACGAGGTCGTCTATCAACTCGGAAGGGTCGTCCGCGAAAATGGCCTCTATGTCGCACAGCATCTCCCAGATATCGTGCGTTGGGAACAAATAGCCTCCCTCGCTGGAGTCGTACGGGACGGATTCGACTGCGTCCTCATATTTCTTTAGAACACAATCGGAAATAAACTCGCCCACCTCCGCTACCTCCGCGGTAGGCACGTTGCGGCTGCCGCAGTAGTCACAATTGCCCGTCTGGTCGAATTGGCTTACGAACCGCTGAATTTCGTCGATGCAGAAGCAGTTTACACAGCACAATTTTCGCTGCTGCCGTTCGGCTTGCATTGCGGAATCCCCTCATAGGGTACAAGCTAACCAGGTTCTCGCCCTCTTTCAAAATAAGAATAGCACGTTCCCTGGGCGTAGGTCAATATCGCCGCTGGGCTGGTGGCAGTCCTCTGTGAGCTTGAGAAGAGTGACGTTGCCGCTTGGGGACGCCGCTTTTCTCCTGTCCAATGAGTTCCTTTTCCAGAAGCCTGGGTTTGATTTTCGCCGCGGTGTGAGTGGGAAGCTACGGTCCGCCGCTGATTATTCTCTCTTTGGCAAGATGGGCTATTTCCTTGCTATCAATGCTCTCCCCTGGTCCGTCCGCCGAAACTATGAGCTGATCATAATAACCGTTTTCCTTGTACCATTTCTCCTTCTTCTGCCAGTCTTCCTCGTACTGTGGTATGCCCAGCATGCCAAGATGCTCCCAGTAGAACGTTTTGCCCTGGTACTTCACGGTGAAGTCGGGCAGGCGGAAATCCCGGGGGTCGGTTCTCGAATAGAGTGGCTCTTCGTACTTGTAGCTTATGCCGAGTTTTGTCAGTATATTTCCGATTACCACTTCTGATTTCGATCTGACCAAGACCCCTGTGAGGGTCTTATGTACCAATCTCTCCGGGCATGGGAATCCCTCGGTGTCCGGCCTGAGAGCGAGCTGAAACAAGTTGGTGTTCCTTCGCAGTATTTCTGAATTCTGTGGTTTCCTGAAAATCAGCAGCGGGTTAATGTCCTTTTCGATCAGTAGGACCATCTTCTGCTTGAATCTGGTAAAGCCGGTGTAGAGAAGCTCCTTAGACATTGTCCTGGTCTTCTGGGGGAGTATAAGAAAGACCTTACCAAAGTCGCTTCCCTGGGCTTTGTGGACCGTGACAGCGTAAGCCAGCTCAAGATTCTCGTCGACCTCCTTTCGGTAGTACGGATACTCTGACTCGGGTTGGGTTGAAAACGTCACGTGCAGAGAATCATATTTCTTGGTCGTGCGCGTCACCAGACCGACCTCCCCGTTCGCAACATAGCCGCTAAGTTTTGTGCTTTCCTTGAACGCCGATCTGGTCGAATTTACTATTTGGATGACCTTGTCAGACCATACGATTTGCTGCTCTCCGAACGGTTTCGGTTTCCACTTCTTGTTCTTGGCCTGTTCAATTAATCCTCTCTTGAACTTGCCCTGTATGACCCTGTTGATTTCAGACGTGCCGAAGAACTCCATCCTGGTCGGTGAAAGGATCTGCCAGCAGTCCGCTGTTCTGGTGGATTCGTTGAAACCTTTGTAGTCGGACTCTTTCGTCAAATCAAAACCCAGGTTGTTTCGGAACGACTCGTCGAGGATACGTCGCAATTGGTCAGGGTCTTCCCAGAAGTGGACTTCTAAGTCACCTGAAACTTCTTTTTTGGCGACCAGGGTCAGAATTTCATCATCACCTGGAGAAGCCTTTTCACCGAGGAAGGAGTCAGCCAGTTTGAGCGCCTGACTTTCGAGCTCTTCGTGCCTGACCCTTTGCTCAAGGCGCGCGATGTGGTTTTCGGTGTCCTGGGAGGACTCAAGCCACTTTACGATGTCTACAAAAGCACGGCCCGGGCCTATGGGCGGTAACTGGTTGGGGTCTCCCACGAGTATCAACCTTTTGACGTCATTAAAATCGACTGCCCTGAACAGCGTGGCCAGCAGATCTAAGGGAATCATGGACGCTTCGTCAATAATCACAGTTGAGGCCCCCTCTGTTTTGCCTCCCGAGGGCAGAAGGGAGAAAGTCTCGCCCCGGATCCATCCCAGCTGCATCAGAAACTGGTGTATGGTCTTGGAAGTCCTTCCGGTTGTTTCTTGCAGGCGCACCCTTGCCTTCCCGGTTGGAGCCAAGAGGAGGACGGGCTGTTTACCTTCCTTTTCTTCAAGTCCTTTGATTAGGGCCCTGAGCACCGTCGTCTTTCCGGTCCCTGCCTTGCCGGTCAAGACCGAGAAACGCTTGGTGAAGAGGGTCCCCAGAGCGCGGCCTTTTTCAGTTCTCGCCTTCTGCTCTGTCCTCTCGTCTACGACTCTGACATCCTTGAGGTCCTGATCAACAATTCGCGTCCAGAATGCGTGACTCGCTTTTTCGTACTCAACCATGACCATTTCACTGATGCGGCTTCTGACCTCGTCTTCCATTTTCCGCACGGTGCCCAGTGCGAGCACTTGAGGCTGGTTCCCATTGGGGAAAAACGATAATCTCTCGCCGTGGAATGCTCTGTAGTGAACAAAAACATCTCTATCAATCTCGCACCTTCTGTTGTCAGGCAGCCTTTTTGCGGCTCTGTCAAAGGCCTCGTCAAGCGGCAGGCAGGTGTCGCCTTCTCTCAGCGCCTCCTTCAGGACATCGACAAGTAGTGCCCGTACCCTTCGCTTATCGTCAGAATCAATCGGCTGGATCGCGCCTTTAGCGCCGATGATCTCATGGGCAGGTATCATGCCCCGGTCGATAGTCTCAAAGTCGACCGATGGCGAATCGCCGGCACCGTCATCCAGCTCGGATATGATATAAGGATTGTCCACTATCTCTTGGTCTGTCGCCTGGATAAAGGCTTCCCGTCGCTTGTCGGGATTGCATATTCTCTTGACCTGGTCGGGCGAGAGCTCAAAATGCGCGAGGAGTTTCAGAAGGTGCTTTCTCTCCTCAGGTATCGCTTCCCACTTCTCCGAGGCTTTGGCGAACTGGTCTTTTGACTGGGTGTCGGGCTCCATGCTGCCATCGAGAACCGAGAAGACATAGTCATAGATGCTCGTATTCTTGTGCGTCGCCAGAAATTGCCTGTGGAAGATTGTCCCGCCTTTGAATCTGAGGTACTCGAGCACGCTGCCAATGCCCGGAGAAAGGCCCCTGCCTCTCCAGACTTCACCGAGCACCTTGTTCAGCCAGTCCAGCCTGTACTGCCAGCTTTTTCCGTAGGGTTCAGGGACCTTGTTCTCGGCTGTCACAGCGGCGACGCAGTGTACAGCCCTTTCGACTATTCCTACCGCGACATCATCAGAAACGTGCTCCGAGACAAAGCTGAACGCACGGCGGGCCGAATCAGGAATTACACAGACGATGCCTGAGGGGTCGTGGCCAGAGCTGAGGTATTCTTGATACGGCAGGCGAATGCCTTCACCGGGGAACTTGTGAGTGATGCACCTTGACCAGATGGGGTTATCGTTCTCATAGCCTCGTTTCTTGCCGAAGAATATCTGGAGGCTGATGTTTGAGATGCGCCCAATGCCCACAAGTATCCTCTTTTTCTGCTCCCTTAACGGGTTCCCGTGGTTGACGTAAAAGAAAACCAGTGACTTGCCGGGCTCGAACTGTTGCCAGTAGTCCTCCAGGCGTTTAAGCTGCTCTACTGGGTCATTTTCCCAAGTCTCGCCGCTTGCTGTGAGCATCCGACCGTATGGTGACGTGCAGAAAGAGAAGGCAGGTATGTCTTCTGGAACCTCGGGCAGGTCCCTCCAGTCCAAGGGGTCATGGTGAATGACGGTGAATCCTTGCTCTGAGAAGGATGCTGGATCTCGTGAACAGGGTGGAAGCTTCTCGGGATTTGCTTCGGCTATTTCGGAAAGTCTTTTCCCATGGTGGGCGTGTTCGAAGTCACTGTCTCTGCTGTCTCGGATGTGCTCATGCGCCATGCAAGAAACGTTGAGCTTGGGCCTATCGCATATGCAACCATTCCAGCCACTGTCGTGCCATGCCAGCCTTGCGGAAATATGAGTAGCCATGACCTGTCCCCACCTCTGTCGGACTTATTCAGTTCGATATGGAAACACAGACTATTGTTTGCAGTAGATCTTAAAAAAAGATAGGTCTTTGTCAAGATTCGTGACGTGACTCATTTCGTTTCCGGATGTGATCCATCCTTTTTGTGCTGACCGCTACTGTCTCATCGAATCCCGCTTCCCTGCACTTCCTGACGTTTGCCTCGGTGTCCGACTTTCCCGTCTCAATCTCGATTGCTATTCGCTCGTCCCCTTTCGTCGCCACCAAATCCACGGACTGACCGCCTCCTATGGAGACTTCCTGTTGAACATCGTACCCCATTTCCCGGTAGTGCACTGTAACCAACTCCTTCCAGTACTCATGCTCAAGGCTGGCGTTCCTGGGGAGGGCCTTCACCTGGATTCCCCACGACGAAAGAAGGGCATGCCCTTCATCGGTAAGCTTCAGGAGGGTTACGCTGCCGTTTGGAACCGTGACTTTCTCTTGCTCGATCAGACCGCGTTCCAGTAGCCTCCGTTTGATTCCCGTTCCGAGATAGGCAGTCCAGCCGAGCCGTCCGTATCTTTCAATCACCACTGACAGAGGATGCTCCGCGATGTCCAGTAGCAGGCTGCGTCCCTGCATACTTATTTTAGGCTTTCTTGTTTCTCTTCTGTGTGTGTCCCGAAGAACCCGAATCGCCTCGTTCAAGGCTGAGCGAACCTCCTCGATGCTCCGCCGAACCGAATCGCTTCCCAAATCTTTTCTTTCGGGCTGTCGAGGCTGGACAAAACTCGAAACGGGAAACTCAGGAAAACGAACGAGGAAAGGTTTTACCCAGCGATCCTGAAGCTTGACGATGGCGTATCCCACCGGCAGCCTGCCGACATAATCCCAGTTTTCCCGTGGCAACGTCAGAGCCTTTCCGGCAGCCTCCACGTCGTTCCCGTGCTTGAGGTTGAGGCAGATTGTCGTGCCTGTGTTTCCAAGGGCTGGCGTGGACAAGAGACTTGGGTTCTGGTCGAACAGAACGAGAGCCTCTCCAAGGTCTCTCATCTGCCTGAGCATGAGGTCGTGGACGGACTGATGTCCGCCCTCGCGCCGGAGGAAAAGATTGTGGGCTTCCTCGACGAGGATGACGTGCTTGGACGTTCGCGATTTCCCTTCCGCGAGGCGGTGGTAGTAGAGCCACAGAAGAAACGTCTGGGTGAACATCGCCCGGTCAGTCTCGCTGCCCAGACTGTCCAGCTCAAGGATGACCGGCTTGTCCAGGATTTCCGGAAGTGTTCTCCCGTCCTGGGAATTCAGAAGCCTGCCCATAGGACCGGTCGTGAGCTTGAACAGAACGTTCAACGCCGAAACCTTCCAATCCATCTCTCTTGATTCGGCTTTGTATTTCTGCATGTAGCCCAAAACGTCGTTGAAGGTTACCGGTTTCTCCTGGCTCATGCCGAGAAGGTAAAGGGCTTTGAGAAAGAAGTACTCGACTCCTCTCGTGCTGAGCAACTGGTGTCCAGGGAGGTAGGTCGTGCAGATGACAGAAACTACGTCCCGGAGGTAGGCTTCCCGCTGATTGCTCGGTAAATTTCTCGGCGGGTCGAGTGGATTGAAGGATAGCGATTTCGGCTCACCGAGGCGGAAAAGGAAAATGTCTTTCCCTTCCGGGCGGTTAAGAAAGTGGCCGTAATTCCGTCGCCAGTCCAGAACGAGAAAAGGCTTTCCCGCCCGCAGAAGATTCCAGACGAGAAGGTAACCAACGTTGGTTTTCCCTGCGCCAGAGCGACCGAGGATCAGGACGTGCTGCGGGAGGTCGTTGTCCCTGAGACCAAATGGGCAGCGCGGCCTGTCGGCGTACACGGCCGTTCCCAGAGGGTACTCGGCCCTGACCTTCTCCTCTGGCGGAGGCTCAAGGAGGATGTGCCTGGTCATGTAACTTTCATCGAGCAACTCCGCTGCCATGGCCTGGGCGACGGCATGAACATCTTTCTGCTGATCGGGGTCGAGGAGTGCAGCGAGCCAGAACGCATCCGCCATCTCGCCTATGACGGGTTTGAGCTTCGCCAGGGTGTCCTTGAATTCCTCAGAGTGCACGCTGATCACCTCTGAGTCTCCCCGTTTTGAGCCGATCTGGCCGTTCGTCCCAACGAATCAATTTCGCGTTGGAGCTTCCTGATTTCTCCCTTCAGCCAGACGAGGTCACGCCAGCTAAGCAGGGCTTCTCTTCGCCGTTCGCGTTTGAGGTCGAGCAAACGGCGTTCGAGGTGATGCCTTTCGTCGGGATTGTCCAGTGCCGTCTCGCAGAGCAGGACGCCAAGCGATCGGTCGCATTCGCGGATTTCAGAATCGAGGTCCTCCAACGCATACCGTGTCAGGACCTGCCTTTCGTCTTTGGAGGTCTCGAGTTCGTCAAGAGCCCGCTGGAGAAAGTCCAGCCTGTCGGCAAACAGCGACTGTAAGATACGAAGAGGGCGGAAGGCCTGTTCCTCGTTGGAGATCACCGGCTTGGGCGGCGACAGGTCAGGAGAAGAAGCATCGCCTGCGAGGTCGGGAAAATCTTCAAAAGGGTCTTTCTTCGTCGGACGAAACGGCGGGGTCTGCGGTTCATTTGGTGGCTCCTCGGAATACAATCCCCGCTGCACATCCCAACTTACCGGGTATGGCTTGTACGTGGGATAAAACTTCTCTCCGGAGTTTTTTCGGCCATGCATGGGTCACCCGAGGAACCAAGGTTGAGTTTTGGCCGGGGGGAAATAAATGACTCACCAAGACAGGTGTTGCCGTTTGTTCACTTGGGGGACATGCTTGGTGCGTGACGAGGGCGCCGGGCTCCGCCAGGCGCAATACGATCGAGAGGCTTTGTATCGCTCGATGATCCAGGGGGACAATGTCCGGCCGTTCGTCAGAGAAACAGCCGCTTCAAAAGGTCATGGTTTACGTCTTGGGAGCGGCTCGCGAGGGCGATTTTCCCGAGTTTCAGTCCGTACACTCGGTGGGCGATGCGGACGATATCGCGGACTTTTTGCTCGACGATAAGGATGGTGACGCCTGTTTCGCGATTGAGCTGGGCGATTCTTTCAAACACTGAGTTCACAAGGTTGGGTGCGAGTCCAAGAGAAGGCTCGTCGAGCATGAGCAATTTGGGCTTCGGGACAAGCGCGCGGGCCAGTGCGAGCATCTGTTTCTCCCCGCCGCTGAGCTTTGAGGCGTCCAGCTTCTTGCGTTCTCTCAAAACGGGGAAGAAGTCCATGACCTCCTCGATCCGAGCCTTCAGCTCCTTTGACGGCAGCTGAAAGCCGCCGATCTCCAGGTTCTCCAGTACAGTCAACTCCTCGAAAACACGGTTTCCCTGAGGAGCGAAAGTTATGCCGCGTGCGACATTCTGGGCGGGTGTTGAACCATTCGTTGGAACGCCCTCAAAGCGAATCTCCCCCTTCCAGACAGGAATGAGTCCGCAAACGGCCTTCAGAATCGTGGACTTCCCTGCCCCGTTCGGCCCGATCAGCGCAACAACCTCTCCCTTCTCGATGTTGAGAGACGTACCATAGACAACCTGCTTTTTGCCATAGCCGGTTTCCAGGCTATCCAGCTCCAACAATGTCTCTCGCTTCTCAGTCAATGTAAGCCTCGATGACTTTTGGATCGTTCCTGACTTCTTCCGGGGTGCCCTCGCTGATCTTCGCCCCGGCGTCCATGAAAATGACGCGGTCGCAAACCTGCATGACCGCATCGAGGTTATGCTCGATCAGGATGACCGATTTCCCCTTCTTCGGCAAGTCCTTGATTATGGAGAGAATCTTGTCAATCATTTCTGGAGCGATTCCCGCCACTGGCTCGTCGAGCAACAAAAGGTCTGCTCCTTGCGCCAAACAGCAAACCAAGCTCAGCAACTTCTGCTGCCCGTAGGAAAGATTGCCCGCGAGGTCGTCCGCCTTCTCGGCAAGACCTGCCTGCTCCAGCAGCCCCTTCGCCGCAATTGTGTTCACATCCTCAACCATCCTGCACCGACGGGGTCGGAAGAAGATGTTCCCCAGCCCTTCGCCCGGCTGGTTCCCAAACGCGAGCAGAACGTTCTCCAGCACGGTGATCTGGCGGATGAGCCGCAAATCCTGGAACGTCCGCGCAATCCCCGAGCTCGCCATCCGATGCGCTGGCAGCTTCATAAGATTCCTGCCACGAAAGGAGGCGTTCCCGCCATCCGCAGGAATAAAGCCGGTGATCACATTGAAGAAAGTCGTCTTGCCGGCACCGTTCGGCCCGATCAGCCCGACGATCTCATTCTCACCGATAGCGCAGGAGAAGTCGGACAAAGCACGCACGCCGCCGAATCTCTTCTCCAGCCCTTCGGTTTGAAACCACGCGGAACTCACTTCTCCGAACCGCCTTTCTCGAACTTGTACTCTCCCACGAGACCCTGTGGCCGCAGCATCATGAAGACCACCAAGAGCCCGCCGTATAGAATCTGCCGGATGTTCGCAGCCACCGAGCTCGGAAGACCAACGAACCGTAGCAACTCGGGCAGCGTCACCAGCACGACCGACCCCACAACCGGTCCCCACAAGCTCCCCGCTCCGCCGATGATAACAATGCCCAGCATAAAGACGGATTCCATCAACGTGAAACTCGCTGGATCAATGAAGGTAAGATAGTGCGCGAAGAGTGCGCCACCAATCCCAGCAAGCGCCCCGCTGACAGCAAACACGGCCACTCTTGCCCGCGTAGGGGCTTTTCCCATGGATTGTGCGAAAAGCTCGTCCTCTCTGATGGATCTCAACACCCGGCCGAAGGGCGAGCGTGTTACGCGGAGGTAAATGACAGTTGTTCCCCCCAAAAATGCGGCGGTCAAGAGCATTAATGCACTCTGTGAAGATACTCGGTAGCCAAAGATCGCTGGAGAGGGAACTCCCGCAAGGCCGGCCGGCCCCCCTGTCACTGAGGGCCAGTTATTGAGGCCTGAAGTCAAAACTACTTGGAATGCCAACGTTGCAATGACGAAAGAATCACCACGTAAACGGAAACTAGGTATGGCGACGGCACATGCCAACACGCCGGATATAATCATTGCCACGCAAATATTAATAACGAATGGTGTGCTGAGGTGCAATGCCATCAAGGCCTCGCAGTAGGCCCCGAGTCCGAAAAACGCCGCGTGGCACACACTCAGCACGCCGGTATGACCTACTAGGAGATCGAGCGAAACCGCGGCGATAACATAGATACAGATCAAAGTCGAAATCTGAAGAGCGTATTCCATAGTTCTCTCTATCAGCCCGACGAGCCGATGCCGCGAGCGTACCGAACCGGCCGCAGAAGGAGGACCGCCAAAAGAATGAAGAATGCTGCACTTTCCTGCCAGCGCGATCCGAATAGCCAAACAGAAAACGTTTGTGAAAAGCCAAGTGCCAGCGACGCACACACCACACCAGTACCAGGTCTCTTACCGCCGATGATGACAGCCGCCATGCCCGTCACGAGAGGGCCCATACCCATTGTTGGTGTGAGCGACAGGTCAAGCCCTGTGAGTGCACCGGCAAACGCCGCTAACGCCGAGGAGAAGCAAAACAGCTTGAGTATAAGTGAATCGTGGTTTATGCCCGTTGCGCGCGACAGGTCTAAGTCGCTGGCAACTGCGCGAATCGCTTTGCCAAACAAAGTGCGAAAGAGCATCAGAGTCACGGTGGCGCTGACAAGCACAGCCCCGACAACCGTGAGGATCTGGAAGCCGGTCAAATGAATGCCTATGAAGGTTTGGTCTGCATGGAATACGCTTGGCTGGGGCTTTCTTACCTGGTCGCCCCAAATCATCGAGACAATGTTTTGGATGACGACATAAGACCCCAAGGAGGAAAGTAGAAGAACGAGCGACGAGGCATTTCTGCGCCTGACGCGCCTAAATATCCCCAGTTCGGTGAATACCCCGAGAAGCGCTCCACCTGCCACAGCGGTCAAGATGGCCAGCACGCTCCCAAGTCGGAGTTGAGTTTGAGCAAGGAACATGAGATAGGCGCCGACTGTAAAGGTTGCACCGTGGGCAAAATTGAAGAACCTCGCCGTCTTTAGAATGAGGCTGAGGCCGATTGCAACCAGTGCACATGTGGACGCAGTTACGAGAGCATATGCAATCGACTGCAGAATGGTCATGGCTTCACCCGAGCGCCTTGTAGAAGTGTCGTGTGGTTCTCACTTCGTCGATTGCTGCGTCCACACCGTTGAATTCACGGGCGATCTGAGCTCGGATTTCCGTAAGCTCCCAAGGTGTGAAGTTGTCGGGCCAGTAGGTAGCGGTCTGAAAGCTCACAAGTTCTGGGGCGGTATCGTAGTCGTCACCAAAAAGAACGCGGTGGCGGTGGCGGTGAAAATCGGGTGTACCTGGCAGCAACATGTAGATCATTATGTCCCAGTGCGTTTCCATCGGAGACAATCCCCGAGCACGCCGTTGACGGTTCAGAAATCGGATCGTCCGCTCGACAACTTTCATACCCCCAACCGTTTCATCTACGTCGCGCATCGTATCATCTGGAAAACCGATCATTACCCCAAGGCTTAGCATACACACACCTGCCTTGTCGAATGCTTCGAGAAGTGAAATCGCCTCATCCAGGCCAAACCCATCCATTTTCGACCAGCGTCGGTAGTCGCCGGGGGGTCGCTGCCGAAGAGCTGTCTCAAATGGCACGAACGCGCGGTAGCCCCCCACGAGGCGCCCGTTGACCCCAGGCTCAGGAGAGAACAAAGCGCCGATGAGGTCCCGTCTTGGTCGCCCATGCCTTAAAAGACGCGACAATTGCAGGCCATTCGCGAACTCCCAAGCGAAGCCAAGCCTTCTGAACATGTTCAAAACCTCGAAGATATTCGCCTCGCCTCCAGGCATGTCCTCGCGAGCGAGGAAGTTGTCGTCGATGACCTGCAGGGTGTGAACATTCTGCCTCATGACTTCTTGAAGGAGGGCATTCAGCGCAGCCAAAGTCATGGGTTGGTAACCGGCTGGCCCGCCTGTCTTTTGGGGTGTCGTGCAGAACCCGCAGTCACCAGGACGACATCCCTCGGAGGTCCGAAGGTAGATTGACATCGGTGACACGCCAGCCGGCGGCGGCCCCTCGTGAAGTTCGTCTCCCACCATTAGTGGTTCTGCCATTAACCGTGCGGCACTCTCAGAGTCGTTGAGGAACTGAACTCCGGAAGGCATCCGCTGTACTCGCGTGAAGACCGTCCGACCTGCAGTGGATCTCCATGCCAAGTTCGGAACAGCAGCCCAGGTCCGTCCCGAGTCGAGGCACTGCAAGAGCGATGGGAGAGTCACCTCGGCTGAGCCGACTACTACAATGTCAGCGCCGTTCCTGAGATAGAAGTCTGGACGTGAGGCGGCATCTGTGCCTCCCACTAAGATGGGCTTTTCGGGGCAAATTCGTTTCGCTCCGTGGATCACCTGAACAGCTCCCCACGCCTCGCTTGTGAAAGTGGCTGAGACGAGAGCAAGGTCGCTCTTCCGCAGAGATTGCTCGAAAGCGGGGAGTGGTGCACCAATTGTCTCGAGGGCGAGTTCGAAAGGTCCGTAGGCTATTCGTCTTCTCACTCGCCGGAGCGCTTGCGCACCCTTCTTGAAACTCATTATCACTCGGGGGCGACTTGGCAGAGTCCCGGAGCACAGCCTCCCGAGAAAGGCCAGCGTATATTCGGGTACGCCCAGCCTCACCGGCGTGCTTGAACCAGGAATACCCGTAACCGTTGCCGCTGGCGGTGACACAATGACAATGGACCTGATGGAACTCAATGTAGCCTACCTTCTGCTTTTGCTTCTCTTTCCATGAACTCAAGCAAGCTCGTCCAAGTCAACGTGTTTCCCTTCTCGTCAGCGCGATAGAAACCCTCACGGCGGCGCTTAATGCGCTCAATCACTCCCCTCGTGACGGTGCTTGACAGGAATCTCTGAGGAGGAAACACTATTCCCCCGGGCGAGCGAAGAACTCGCCTAAGGCAACAATAAGGGGCGATCAGACGGTGATTCTGCAAAACACATTTGGCCGCGCCGTCACACACCTCACTCGCCTCGGCATTAGCAAACGCGTACCGATGCACGAGGAGCCTTGAGGCCCCCCCATGCATCGTCGATTCGACTGCACGGTCGTACTGAGCTATTGTTGCGACCGGGCCGTTCTGGATCGGGCTCAGCATCACCCAGTCCTTTGTTAATGCAGCCTGTACATCCTTGCGAAGCGACGGGCTGATTGTCTTATCAAGCTCGCCAAGCCGCTCCTCAAAAGCGTGCTGAACCTGACTGATTTGCTTGAATGGAGCGGGCAGTATATAGAGGTCAAGACCTCGATTGAGCCATTCCCAAAAATACCTTCCCACTACACACTCGACAATTTTGTCGTACGGCAGTTCGAAATGACGCGCGTCTGCATCCTCTGAATCCAGCCCGAAGAGCCCCCCCTCAGGCCCTGTCTTCCCTTTCTCTCCCTCGTAGAGCGCATAGCTGCCATCGCTGCTTGCTTTTACCCACACCAGAAGATAGCGCTCGACTTTGAAACCATCAGACCTCGTTGATAGCTGACCTCCGATAATATTCTGCCACTCATTGATCGGAGAGGCGGTGACGTACCGAAGACTATCCTCGACGAGGGGCCAAAACGCTGTGACACGCTTGCACTCGGGCAATAGCTCCCGCATGAAATCGGTGAACTCTCTGTCCTCAAGCCTTTGGAGTTCACTCATCTTGCCGTGCTTCAGGACTAACTTCGCCGGCTCTGGAAGCAGTTCTCCATATTTGCCGAAATGGAAACCGTCCTTGTCAAAGTCATCGAAATGGTCTTCCTTGGCCTGATGCGCCAGCTCGCTTGCACGAAGCACCTGATGAGCTGACACAAGAAGCGGACAATGAAGGCCTCGCAGCGCATTGACACCTTTTGAAATAGCGGCATGAAGACAATTCACGAAAGAAAGGTCAGCCCAGTTCTCAGTATCATGAGCATTAGAAAACGCGGAACCATGGAAGTTCCAAACCAGGCAGGTGGATGTGAACACCGGGAACGGCAAGTAGTACCAGTCTCCGTTAACACAAGAGCGAAGAGCCCCCACCTGCTGGCGAAGACTCTGCACGTCCCGGCGATGCTCGAGTCGTCTGGCGAACACCGTGTAGAGCCTAACCCGAGCCAGCGCCTCCCCAACCGTCGCGTCGTCGACCGCCTTGTCAAGCGTCTGCACCAGACTGGTGATGCGTTGCAGATCCTGAAAGTCCGAGACTATCGCGAGCACCACCCACTCAGATTGCCGAACATGGCGTTTTTCTCGGGTGCCAGAGCAGTCCGCTTGCGCACGGTCCGCCTCCCCTTCGGATATTGTCTCATGTTCCTCGACTGCGATCCGCCGTACTATTCGTTCAAGTTTGCCGTTCGGAAGAACGCAGTTCACTCGCCTCCCGACGTCCAGAACAGACTGGATTTCCCGCTGAGTCTCCTCGAGCAGGTTCCTATACCGGGCTCTCGTGCGAGTCTCCCAAAACGCGCCATACCCAAGAAATAGGCCAATCGCAGTGAGCGCGGTCGCCAACGGAAATTTAACTATGAAGGCAGCATAAAAGGCTGCAGCAATTGCTCCGAGGCTCCCTATGAACTCCCACGTGGCTCGCGTTTTCCAACGCATGGCGACCTCCTAGATGATCCCAGATCTCCTCTTCGGTGAACAAAGGCCAGCTTCCCGTTCGTGCCCGTACTTAGAAGACTTGAGCGCGTCGATGCGCTGCCAAATAGAACGGAACTCCTCGGCACGAGCGTTACCCGCAAGTTCGTCAGACTCACAGAGGAAAGCGTTTCCTGCATCGTCTATGTACATACCGCAACGTGCCACATCGCAGGGAAGGCCACCGGGGAAGTCCGAATCTTCGAAGGTATCGTTGCTATATCTGCTTCTCGTTTTGATCAGTCGCTGTTTCAGGTGTTGCGTCTCCAGCGGTGTCGGAGCAATTCTTGTGCGCCAGGCCTTCGATTTGCTGCGACCAATTGGCATCAGCGGACAGATTAGCGGGTAGATATTGTGCTGAAGAGCAAAGCTGTAGATTTCAAGAATCTGTCCGTAATTCTGTCTGAGTAACACGATCCCGAAGCCGAGTCGAGTGGGATATGTGCTATTGAATCCGAGATCAAGCAAGGTTCGTAGAGCCCGGTTTCGCAGGTCCGAGTAGCCTGGACGCCTAACAATGTCGTCCTGCTGCCATGACTCGAACTTGAGCACAATCGTGCACCCTAAGCTGAAAAGGTGACGGCTCAACTCCTGGCAAGTGCTGCCGTGGATCCGTGCGCAGAGTTGTTTGTCACCCAGAACGTCACCGCAAGTAAAGAGGACAGGAATAAGCCCGTGATTGCCAATGGCTGCAAGTATCTCGCAGATGTCAAATCGCAGTAACGGCTCTCCTTCGCCAAGTATCTTGACACTGCGTCCTCCAAGAGAGGCGAACTGGGCGATCACATCGAGGACTTCGCGGTGCGCCAGTTTGCCGTCGTTGTTCACTGCGTAATAGCCGCAGTATGGACAGTTGTTGAGGCACCTCCCCGGGATTGAGAAGTCCATTGTCAAAGGGCCGTGCTCGGCTAACGCCCTCTCGACTTCATCGTCAGAGAAGGTGCCACCGTGGTAGCCAAACGGGTGGGACCGGTCGTATCTTGCGAGTCCAGAGGCTGTGGAAGTTAGGATGAGAGAGCTCATCGGTCTATCGCTCTCCATTACGGGAACAACACCAACCTTCCTCTCTCGTCGAAGGTGTAAAAGAAGAAGGACCGGTCAGTCACCTGTCCTTTCTCATTGAAGCGGATGGGTCCCGTTACTCCCTCGAATGAATATGAGGGCTGCCGCAACACACGAATAATCGCCGTTCTTTCGGCAGCACCGGCTTTGGTGATCGCGTCAGCGATGAGCGAGATCGCATCGTAGGCATAAGGCGCAAAGAAGGAAGGCGCATCGCCGTAACGAGCCTTGTAGCGCTCGTAGAATGCCTTGGAGGACTCTATCTGGTCTACTGGTGCGGCCAGAAAACTGATATAAACGTTCCTACAATCAGTCCCCGCAAGCTTGATGAACGTCTCGTCGTAGCACCCGTCGCCGAAAACGAAAACGGTTTTCAGCCTCACCTGTTCTGCCTGATTGACGAGCCGAGTGCCCTCCGGGAGCATGCCCCCGTAAAAGACGACCGGAGGCGATAACTGGTTCGCCTTAAGCAACACCTGCTTAAAGTCAAGGGACTTCGGATCGATTGCGTCCTCGAACAAAATGCGCCCGCCAAGTTGTTCGAATCGCGTCTTGACGTGGCCTTCGATGCCCTTCCCGTATGCCGCGTTATCGTGTAACAAAGCGACGGACTGGTGACGGAGCTTCCGGTAGATGAACTCGGCGATGGAAGATCCCTGCATATCATCGGTCGGAGCGAAGCGAAGGACATTCTCAAATCCTTGGTCAGTAAGCAGCGGGTTCGTGGCTGTACTGGTTACAAATGGTATCCCTGCGTCGTGGTAGACCTTCGAAGCGGGAATTGCGCACCCGCTGTTGGGATGGCCGACGACGGCCACGATGCTCTTCTCAACAGTCAGTTTCTGCGCCGCAAGCACGGCGTTCTTTGCTTGACCTGCGTCATCCTCAACGACGAGTTTGAGCCTCTTCCCAAGAACACCCCCTCTCGCATTGATTTCGTCCGCGGCCAGTTGAGCGGCCTTGCGCTGTGGTACGCCAAACACTGCGTTATCACCGCTCAAGGGAAGACTCACGCCGATTTTGATCGTCCCGGCCTCTTTCTTCCCAGTCAGGGCTATCACCAAGATAACGGCGACTACGACCAGTCCGATTATAGCTCCAATTAACACCCTTTTATCCATGTTGTGCCTCCTTTCCAAGAAGCCGCAAAACTGCTCTTCCGGGGTCTGTATATCCTTGCCCGATTCTCCGCTGTGACACTATGTCCTCTTTGGGGACACGCAGGCTCGCCCCATATGTCACGCCCCCATCGAGGTCGCAGTCCGATGCGTTGAGTAAGCAACGGGCCGATCCCAATATCTTTGACGGCAAGCCCGAGGTGTTGGTCAGGCAAAACAAAAAGACTTGCCTTGTCCTTCCTGCCGCCAGACCCGTGCCGACAACCTCTGCGGGTCCTCTCGCAGTGTCCCCGTGACAACCCCTCCCAAACTCAAAGCGCAGGCTTCCTCAGACAAAAAGGTCACGCCTTCCTCGACTTTTGAGGGGCGTTTCTTATAGGGGACGATTATCTCAATCATGCCGTAGTCGAGGAGGAATTCGGATCACTGGAACCCTTGGGTGGCTTCCCACCGGATGGTCTGCTCGATGACCCTCGGACCAGCAAATCCTATCAGCGCCTCCGGCTCCGTGGGAGTAGTGTCTTCCAGTGACATAGACCTCTGCTTCCCGCGGACCACCGCCATCGTAGGCAGACGGACACCCTCCCCTGCGACGAGGGTTATGGCCCAACCTGGGACCCGCGCCCCCATGCATTGGTTGGCACCGTCCGTCATCTTCTTTTTGGCGGATTCTATCCCTAACGTGCTGTCCTGTAAAGCACTTTCTGGGGCATGTCCGAGGACGCCAACAATCGGTAGAACTCTCGCAGCAGCTTGTTCCTGTTGCCCGTTGGTTTGATGTCGGGTCCGCGGCAGAGGCGAAAGGATGACGTCAAACTAAATACCAGGGAACAACAAGAGCTGGTCGGGGTCAAAACGGGTCTTTCTCCTCTTCGTGCCAGCTCCAGTGCGTCTTCTTTCCTGCACGAAACTCGCCGGGTCCACGTAAAACAGAATCCCCTCCGCCACTGGTTCTGTGCCGTGACCGGGAGCGTTTCTTCGATTCAGTTTCGCCCATGTCTGCTCGACGCCCTCCCCATGTAGACCTTCCACAAGGGCTTTTGCCATTGCCGTCGTCATGTCTTCCCCCTGGGTCATGGCGAGCAGGCCTTCTTCGGAGAACTTCCCTTCGATGGCGAGGCTCGCTTCGAGCTTTGAGCCCATGAGCTGCATCGCCCTTTCCTGCATCGTCGGCTTGTAGTAGAGATAGTGGACGTCCACCGGCTTGCTTTGCCCGATTCTCCAGGACCTGCGAGAGGCTTGCCTCAGGGTGAATATGCTGTATCCCGTCTGGTAGAAAACCAGGGTCGGGAAGTCGTAAAGGTCAAGCCCGGTCTGGACGAGCTTCGCGTTCGCAATCACAACCTGTGTTCCAGACCTGACTTTGTCCCGAATCCATTCTTCCCTCTTCTCTGGCTCGACGGAATACCTGAGAATCTCCGCGTTGACGCCTTCGTCGAGAAGGATTTCCTGAAGCCGGGCCGTCACGTCCTTGATGCCGGTATACTGGCAGTACGTGAACGCTTTTCTCCTTTTTGCCACGTTCTCCTTGACCAGTTCGACGAGTTTTCTCTCCTTGCGGTAAACCCTGTCTTTCGGAAGCTCCACTGGTTCAACAATCAGCTTCCCACTTCGGGGATCGAGGATCGGGTCGTTGTCGAATGGCCTGTCGGGATACGAAAGAAGGGCGTTGACGTACGTTCCGAGCAATGCCTTGCTTCCCTGGCTGAGCGCTGCCCTGACAGCGGAAGAGAGTTTGTCCTCAAGTTCCCTGTAAGCCTCTCCGAGTTCGTCGTCCATCTCGATTCCCGCGACCTCCTCGGAAATCGGAGGCAGTTCGGTGGCGATGTCGTCGAGACCGAGGAAGACGGACTTGTTGAGCAGATGCCTTGAGAAAACCATCGGCGACACGCCGGGCTTCCTTTTCAGGATCGTGCTGCCTCTTCTGCCCCGTGAGAAAACGTTGTCCTGGGGATAGGTTCTGGTCACTCTTTCGAGCACGCCGTACCTCGCCATCCAGCCGCTGACCTGCCGGTAGTCCAGTCCGTCCTCTTTCATCGCCTCGGGCGATAAACGAAACAGGATGTAGAAGGCATCGTCGGCATAGCCACCGAGCAAGGTGCCGGTAAGAGCGATGGTTTTCCTGCACGCGCTGGATAACGCCCCGAAGGAATTTCCCTGGGCGGTGCTGCCGCCTTTCAACTCGTGGACCTCGTCGGCGATGCAGAAGTCGAAGTACCCTTTCATGTACTTCTTCACGTATTCGGAAAGCGGGTATCTTCTGACCCGTTCGTTGTCCGCCTGCCAGAGAGCCGTCCTGCAGTCCGGGCAGAACCTCTTGTTCCTTTTCAGATAATCCTGCTTGACGGGTATCCCGTCCCTGTCTACGAGCAGCAAGTAGCAGTCCGGGCAGTGAAAGCCGTCCCTTTTCTCCACGGCAGCCGGTCGCCAGGCGTAGCCAAGCTTGGCTCTGTCCTTGCTGACGATGACGTATTCCGGTCTTTGCGGCTCGGCGTCCCTGTCGAGGTAAAGGAGGTCGCAAAGATACCTGACGATCCTCGCGTCGCAATCCGGGATTGTTTCGAGGGCCTCTCTGCGCCATTTCCCGACCAGATGCCCGGGACACATGACCAGCGTCCTCGTTGGTTTCCCGCCGTTCTCGTGAACGTACGGCACCGAAAGCCCCATGAGCGTCTTCCCGCAACCCATTTCTCCGACGACGATGGCGGAGTCGTAGTCTTGCAGAAGCTTCGAGAGCCCCATGATCGCGTCGCCCTGGGCCTGGTATGGCTTCTTGAGAAGGGTGTATAGCTTTTCGTCCCACGGATCGCCGGGATTGAACAATGGCTCTGCCCTTTCCTTGATCCCGTCGGCGAGCGACTTACCGTACGCCTTCAGATAGTCGTTCATGTCCGTTACGTCGCCGAGCATCCCAACCACTAAAACGTAATTTCACCGCTTCCGACCCCTTCGGAGACCAGCGAATCAAGCAGCTCCTCGTCGAGCCTGAGCCTCAGAACCTTTTTCGTGCCGAGCAGTTCCTCGACGTGTTCCTCGCGCCTGAGCTTTTCGTACAGCCACTCCGACCATTCGGGAATCAGGGGAACGGGGTGACCGCTTCTCACCGCTTCGTAGACAAGGCGGGCGGCATCCTCGGGTCTGTCCACATAGAGCAGTTTGTCCCTCGCGTCGGCGGACCTGAAAAAGCCGTCCGCGACAACGAGCTGGTGCAGGAGTCCGCTCGCCAGCTTGCCGCTCAGGATTCTGTACTTCGCGCCGAATGGTGCCCAGGCCTCGATCACGGGCTTCGACGCGATTTCCACAGTCCTTCCGCTCACCAGAGCGCTCGATATCGCCCTGACGCTGCCGTCGTGACCGGCGACGGAAAGGAGATACAGACCGGAGTATTCGTCGTAGGCATAACCGTCGGTGAACGCCTGCACGTCTATCCCCCTGTAGTGGTCCCTGTACCTCACCTTCTCAAGCATCCGGAATCACATCAGCGTGAGAATCTCCCCGTCCTTCTTCAGCACCTTGATGGACACGCGGTAGCTCTCCCGCTCCCTTTCGACAAGGACTTCTCCGTCGTACTCCTCCTGCTCCGTGTAAGTGACTTTCTCGGCTTTGCCCCGCACAATATGCTTATCCTCTCCGTCTCCGACTATGCCGTCGAGACAACCGCTTGCCAGAAGCAACCCGAGGTGCCCGGTGTGGAGCGGTAGCGGCGGCCTTCCCAGGTTATTCCCGCTGTTCCTTCCGTACGTTCTCAGCTTCTCCCACAGACCCGATTTCCTGAGCTCTCTTTCGAGTTCTCCCTGGTCTATCACCGAGGACCGGAACAATTTCACTTCTGGAGAGGGCGGAAGGTCGTAGATTGGCGTCTCAAGATATGGAATCCCTTCGAGGTGTTGCCACGGCACCGCTGACAGCCTTTCAAACGAGTCCTCGTTCAGTGCTTTCTCCCTCTTTTTCTTTCCGAAAAGGACGATCTGCCTGAACCTCTCGTAGTCCTCGTCGGGGAACCTGTACGTGTTGAAATCGTCGAACCGGTAGGAAAGAACCTTCGCAACGTCGCTGGTCACGCTTTTCTGCGGAACGATGTAGACCAGGACTCCCTCGGGCTGGAGGTAATTCAAAGTGCCCCTCAGGAAGGACTTCTCTTTCCTCTCGCTGCCCACTTCGTCCGCGGGGCTGCTGCCCCAGTCGTAGGGCGGATTCAAGAAGAGGCAGGAGAAAGCGTCGTTGCTCATCCTCGCCTCGTCGCAGCTGCACTTGAGAACGTGGTGGAGCAGGTGTTTCGCCTGCTCAGCTCTGTGCCCATCCAACTCGATCGCGTACGTCGTGGCTTTTGCGCCCTCCACGAGATTTTTCAGCGCCATGCCTTCCCCGCAGCATGGGTCGAGGACGTTCACGTTTTCCTCCGGAAACCTCAGGAAAGACCGTATCCTCTCCACGACTGACAACGGCGTCGGGTAATACCCCATCTTGATTCTTCCCTGCAATCTCGTGTCAATCACCTCCTTCGTGCAGAGGTCGCGACGCCTGGCATTCTCGAGACACGCGGTAATCCGGATCAATCTCCGGACCGAAAAACCTTTTCAGCGCCTTACGCAGCTCCCGCTTGACCTGGGTTACGCGAGCCCGCGACACGTCAAGCAAGGCCGCGATTTCGCTCGGGCGGTAGCCCTCGGCGAGCATGTCGAAGACCCGCCTGTGGCTGTCCTGGAGGCCGTCGTGAGTCAGGAAGGCGCCGTAATCGTGGCTTATCCGGACCGCTTCATCCGGTCTGTCCCAGTTCCTTCTGTCCGTCAACGCTTCTGACCTGTCCCACCACGACCGCGACGTCCTGTAGCCTTGTGTCTCCGGGGGAATGTCCAGACTGGCGATACGGACTCCGCGGAGAATCTGTGTCCTCTCGCTGAAGACATCCGTGCTGTAAGTGCCGTTAAACCGAACCCCGCTCCGAACCTGCCGGATCGCAAAGTAGGCGAGCGTCCCCGGAGTGAACCTCTTTCTTTTCTCGACGCACCTCAAATATCCCTTCCAGGACAGGGCGACGGTCTCGGCGACCGCCTCTTCCCTGGCCGCCGCGTTCAGGTACATGAAGGCGGTTGATGCTTTTCTCTCAATCCTGGGCAGGATTCCCTCGAAGTATTCGCGAGCCGCAGCAGTTGAGCGATATATCTCAGGGTCTGGGCATCCCGGGAAACCCGGCCTCCGGTATTCCGAGGCGTAAGGGATTGTCCCCGTCAGGCTGACCACCCGGCGCTGTCATGAGAATACGAGTCCAGGAAAAAACTTGCAGGCAACATGGGATAGGGATTTGGAAGGCCAGGTCTTAGGCTTGTCGGAGACGGAGGATGCGCTTCGTGCCGATGAAGAGGAACCCCGCACTTCGCGGTAAGCGTCTGGGGGGGCGATGACCGCCTCGCCGCAGGCAGGTCGCCGCGAGAAAGGTCTAGCAGCGGACTGCGCCGTGTTTGGGCCGGGCTGGCAAGGGATCCCGACCGGCAGCTGCCCCTCCCGAGCTCGCTTCGATGGAACGCTCCAGATGGGCGCGCGTTAGCATCTGCGCCGCGCGCCCCCGTTCCACCCCCGTCCACCAGCCTTCACGTATCCATCATGTGGCACATCGGAACATCTTGAAGGCGCTGAGAAAACGCGGTCTTCAACAATCACTCCAGGGCCGCCTGGGCGCCGCTCATGTATCGCGCCACGTATTGGTCCTGCGACTTGCGGCCGATATAAATCACCGGCTTGGTGAGCGTCCCGGGGCCATGCATTGCCATCCACCGGAAAGTTGGGGGAACGCTGGAGAACGTCCGATAAAGCTCGATCGTGAGTAGTGCTTTCATCCAAGTAGAACGATGGCATTCCACCCGGATATTCGTGACCTGTCGCAGTCGCCCTTGTACATCCCGGGCGATCTCTGCTGTCTTCGCGACAACCCACTCTACCGCCTCACCCACGCTTCCCAAGTCCACGAACACCTCATTGTTACGCTGTGCCGATCCCTCGAGCTGGCGGAGCTGCTCATCCGTGAGGGCGGGGAGCTGACTGAGGAGGCTGGTCAGTGCGTCGGTCTCTTCGCCCAACTTCTCGGGAACCGCGTCGGAGAAGGTCCCGTCTTCATTGTGCGTTGCCATAGGCGCCTTGGCCTCCTTCTGTTGCTGTAGTCGACTGGCTGCTCCTCTCAAAAGCTCTTTGATGGTCTCGTCCTTGGCGGCATCAATCGGCAATACGTTGCCAGTTCCAGAAGGGATGCTTGGGTCCCCCCCATGAGCCAGGAGGACTTCGACAATAGCTCTCTGGCCCCTGCTTGCTGCCAGTACGAGGGGAGGCGCGCCGGCAAACCTCTCACCTATGGTGTGACTCACTACATTCGGGTTTGCTCCGCGCTGAAGAAGCAGTCTAACCAACTCCAGATGGTCGTTCTGAATGGCACAGTGCAATGGCGTCCCCAGCCAGCTATTGGCGTTGGGATCTGCACCCTCGTCCAACAAAAGGCACACGGCCCCCACGTGACCGCCGGTCACGGCCGCATGCAGTGGCTTGCGACCGTCCCATTCCCCCTTGTTGACATCTCCGCCCCTCGAGACAAGCGTCTTTATCTGTTGCTCGTCACCTGCTTGTGCTGCCGAATACAGGCTCAACTGCACTGCCATCGTTTGCCTCCTTTCCTGCCGGCACTTGCCTCCCGTGTCGGGCCCTTCTATCATTTCAAATATGCGTTTCATCGGATTGATCTCCCGCACATCGACTCGGTCACTCCCGGACACAAAGAGACGTTGCCATACGCAATATGCACCGAATCCAGCGACGGTGAGTACAGTAATGACCACCAAGACGATCAGCCTCTTCCGAATCCAGCCTCTCTTGAACACCGCGTTCATCAGTTCTTCCATTCCATAGTGGCCCTCGACACGACCGCCAGGATATCTGCGCTCCTCATACCAGAATCCGCTCATCACAAACGAGAGAAAGTACCAGCCTACCATGAGCGTCGCTGGTACCAGTGCGACGCTTAGTACAGGACGCCACCCAGCAAGACAGATAGCAGCAACGACGAACGCGAAGATCAACCCCACTGCCACAATAGTTGTCGGTGTGAATCGTAATCTCACGGTTTCCTCGACGCGAACAGTGATTGTATGGACTGCATGAAGCGCTAAACGGGGACGGCTCCGCGACGGCCTCCCTCCCTTCCCCAGTACCTTTCTCTAAATGCTTGTCGTGCTGACGTCCTTGTGTCCCGACGACTCCTGGATGATCCGGATCTCGCAGCCCGTTCAACCAAGTTCACGGCGAAGAAATGCGGGGACACGGAGCGCCTTACTCCCTTCACGGTGGCCGGCTTCCTCGAGGCCTGTCTGATCGCCCCCTGGGGGTCCGCTTGGGCGCAGCGGGAAGTTTCACGATCTTGGGAGACACATTGGCGCAAGGAAGGACGTTCATTATCCCCGCCGTGCTGAGCTCTTTCTCATCCAGAAAAGGCGATGGGAAGGGTGCTCTCGGCTCAGCCATCGTCACGCTCCAAGTCAGCAGCTGTTTTGTCCTGACCGCTGAACTTCACTCGTGCTTTTTGCAGTGTCCCGCATATTCCCGTCCGTTGGCCTGCGGTCCAGAAAGAAGGCTTCAAAGAAGTGGCCGGTCAATCATGTCTCGTCGCGCTCAACAGCCGCAAGTGCCTCAGGCGTGCCTATCTTCCGCAATGTCTCTCGCGCACAGCGCTTTAGACCTGCGAGGTTTTGTTCCACGCTCTCCACCGCGGCGGACAACGATCCTGGACGCAGCCCGGGTCTTGGCGAGTAGTCGACGCGAGTGTGCAGGAGGTCGACAAGCTTCGGCATAACCGATTTTGCTTCTGGCCCGAGATCACCGATGGCCCGCACAGCAGCATTGTTGAAATGCGCCTTACCGTCGGGTGATACGTACAGCATTACACTGGCAAACGCTTCGGCTATCCTGGGTACCAGAGATGGATCCACCGCCGCCCGTCTCTGGAGTTCCTGCAATGCCGGATAACTGATGTTGATGTCATCGTGCCCAAGGTCGGCTACGAGAGAATCGAAAGGAGTCGTGCCACCAATATGTCGCTTGTCGTCGCCTTCGCCGAACTGCTTCCTCCACCAACTCATCGCGTCCCCCTTTCTTGTATGCCATATGCCGTAGTGCCCACTTCCCAGTGGTATTTGCTGTCACCAACAACCAGACGGAGTTTGACACCCTGCCTGAACGTTAGCCACGCCACCTCCCTTAGTTGTTCGGTGGCCAGACGGTAACCCTCAAAGCGAAATTAGATCGGCGCATCGAGTCCAAGAGGATCTCGCAAGGCCGCTCGCAGAACACACCCTGGCACTCAACTGTGCTGAGCGCACAGGAACGAGTGCCGCATGCGATTGTTAGCAGAGCGGTTCACTCTCCTTTTGGTAGGCACTACACAGCCTCGATAATGTCCCCTTTCCTAACATTCTGCGCGGACAAACCTTCAAGGACAAAGGAATACTTGTTGCTGCCGGAGCTCGCACCGGAATCGGTGAGTATGGTAACGGAGGCTCCCATAGAAGCCGCTTCACGCAGGCTATCACTAAGACTTGTCACGTCTCGTATTGTTGCCACAGGGCTTTTAGGGTCGCCACCTACCCTCACCCGATCGCCGGGGCGCGGCGGAGCGCCACTAAGCCACCCGGCCACCATCAAGCCCATCCCCGGATCAAACACACTTGTGACCTCCAGGGCGTATTTAGGGCGGACTCTGTCTTTGTTCGCAAACGTCACGGGCTTCAGAAGTGATGGCGTCGTCGCGGCAGCTTCCTGCCATTTGGCGCGCTCCGACTTCCTATCTTCCATCGCGCGTATAGCCTCTGGGGTTCCGATTTTCTCCAGGGCGAGGAAGGCGACTTCGAACATGCGCGCGGTCCCCGCCCTATCCAAAAGGGAGGCGAGCGCACTGACCGACCGCGGGTCTCGCATCTCCCCCAGAGCCTTGGCTGCACGTAGTCGTACGCCATAGTCCGGGTCCTCAACGTCTTTCAGGAGGCGGTCCAGCGCCTGCGCATGGGTTTCTTTCACGGACACCACCGTGCCGTCAGTACGCCTGGATCCCGCCTCCGGCCTCTTCTTGAGGAACAGTCTGGCCAGTAGTGACATGCTCTCCTCCTTTTTTCTGCGCCGAACGATGATTGCACAGCCTGCCTAAATCGAAAAAGGGAGCCTCTTCCTTCCCCTGATAGGAACTCACGCTTCTACCTGCGTCACAGGATACCAAGCTCTGCGCCAATGTCAAGCACGATGTTGCGGAAAGTACTACGAAGGTCGATCCTTGCTTGTCCCTTAGGCCCGTACGTCTATGACAAACTCCAGATTTGTTTCAACTAGAGCATTGCACTTCAGGCCTGTTTCTGGAGATTAACACTGAACCGTCTGAACGTGCTGCACTTCATCCGGTCGGAGTGAGGGCATCTTTCGTGCACGAGACGCGTGTGCGGCGCGTCGGCTTCGCCGTTCCCGCACCCGAACTGGTATCCCTTCCCCTGCGCTTTATAGGCGGCGTTCACGATCTCCCTCGCGATTTTCCAGTCGAGCGGCGGCCTGCACCGTTCTGCGAAGGATTCAACCATGTCCGAGGCCTCCTGCCGCGCGTAACCGGCAGCCCGCATCCTGCTCGCCAGCCTCAGGCACATTGACGACCTCGCGCCCTCGGGCACGCCTTCTCGATACAGCTCCAGTTCAGCGTGGCAAAGTGCTTCTCCAAGGTCGCCTCTGTTCAGGAAGTTTCCGGGATCGGGAAGGTCCGAATGAAACCTTTGCTGCGCCCGCTCCGTGCACCGTGCGAACAAATCAACGGCATGGGAGACAGGGTCAACCGTGTAACGGGGTATCAGCCCGGTCTCGTCGGTCAGCCGGACCTGTCTCGGCTTCCGTGCAAGGTTCTTTATCTCGTCCGGCTCAGACGAAAGAAGTTCCTCCAGTTGCAGCGGGATTTTGTACAACCCGGACTTCGAATGCCGCGTGTTCGGCAGCCTCAGCAGCCTGAGACGGTCTGAGATACTGAAGTCAACCGCTTCCGGATGGCTCACCTTTGCTTCTTTGACGATTGACCTGCGCACTTCGCGGAACATGGCGGGCAATTCCTCGCCCGGGCGGATGTCCCCGAAGACCTGTGTGGACAGGCACAGGTGAAATCCCTTCTGCCCGCTGTAGTACGGAACGATTGCCTCTTCAGGTCCTCCCAGACGGTCGAGAAAGTAGCGTGTGATTTCCCTTGCAGTTCCGAGTGCCTGTCCGAGATTGGCACTGTCTACGTCCAGAGGAAGAAAGTTCGCGTAACACGGTCCTTGATACCCTGCCACCGAGTGGCCGTTCTGCTTGACGTGTTCCACGATCCCGCTGTCAAAAAGGAAGTACGTCGAAAAGCAATCGGCGTGACGATACTGCTCCACAAGTCCGGCAAGCTCCCCGACGCGGACAACGTTGTTGCGGAAGCGGGGCACTCCCCTCGTCGCAAATTCCACGTACTGAAAGTCCCCGACACCTGCCATGCAAACACACGGTCAAAGAATGCTGCCGGGGTATTTTCCTTCTGTTGCACAGGGCTTGCCGAAGGTGCGGATGCAAGGGCCAGACCACGTACGCCTCTGAAAGTCCTTGACACCTGTGGAAGATGGGGGAGACTATTATCGGTGTCAAGCATGGCGAAAAACACGGTTCTGTACTGGTTGGGTTGCGGCCCGGCGACATCGCGCTCTTACATGCGTCAACCGGAATTCCAGATTCAACAAGGAGCAGAATGATGGCTGAGGTGAAGTGCAAGGTCTGTGGGGAAAGGGAGGTCTGGGAACACGACCAGGAGAAGAATTACTGCGAAGAGTGTTGGAAGAAAAAGAGGGACGCGCTGCGGAAGGAACAGGACAAGTTCAGAATCGACAGGACCCTGAGAACGAAGAGCGCCGAGGTATATCTGGTTTTCCACGAACAGGCGAAGAAGAAGCGGTCCGATTGTGGCGAAATCTTTGCGTTTCAAAACAGGAGGGGGGATTCGGTCGATGTATGGTCCTTTCTGCTGGTTGACCAACTGAATTGGAAGGAAGTGCGCTATAAGGACAAGGTCGAAGAAGTAACGCTGTCCGAGGTGTTCGCGGATGTCGTGGCGGACCTCGTCCGGTCGTGGGGAGGGGGAACATGGTACTTGAATTTATACTACGGCGCTGCCGGCGAGGAGTACGAAGGGGAAGTTTGACGAGCAATCGGATCACGCCGTGTGGCACTCCATGATGAGCAGAAAGAGCGCATGCGTAGTTAAAGAGCCAGGCTCGTCATTTTAGCGACTCAGGGTTTAAGCAGGCGGGAGAAGGTCGAATGAGGCCGACCTAACCACGCTTCTGAGTTTGCCGCGGGCGCTTCGGCCTGCGTTCCCACAAGTCCAACAGCAAGCGGCACTCCTGGCAGAGGGGAAAAAGCATGTCAGCGTCGGGTGTCGAGTTAGCTCTAACCCACTCGATCTTTAGGGGGACTCGTGGAAGGCAGCGCTCGATGGAGCCTTTGGAGCCTGCCTTGAACGTAAGAGCAAGTGTCTCGACGCCTTCTTGCCGCTTACATACATAGCATTGGTCTGGAGGCTTCGGCTTCCCCTTTTCTATCTGCTTGCACTCCTCGGCAAAATCCAGCATGGTCTTGCCGGTAAGAAAGGTCACCTGCTTTTTCTTGCCCATTTGTTTTCCCCTTCCTTTTTCACGGTTTCCGTCCATCCGACTGTTCACCACCCGAGGACGTACGTTTCGGAGGCTAACGCTCTTTCCGGGAACATCTCGGATTATAACGCGTTCCGGTCGTCAAACAACATCTCCGCCCCTTCTCCCTGCGGGCCTCAGGAGCTAATCCGCTTCCACGGCCCGTTCCCCGGCCCACCGCCTTCGGCTGAAACCGACTTGCTGGCTTCTCAGGCTTGAGCCAGGTAGAGAAGCACACAATGTCGCTTTCCCCTGACGGGTCGCCTCCAGCGGAAGGGGTAAAACAGAAACAGGGCGTTCAAGGGTGTTGGAGGTGGTTAGCCTGGAGGCAACGGTCGAGAACGGGAAACTGAACGGCAAGCCGATAATCAGGGCGTGGGAGAGCTTCACGGGCTGGTACTGGCTTGCGACGGAGCACGTGGAGGGCGATGTTTACTTCGGCTTTGTCGCCGGCATCTATCCGGAGTGGGGCTACTTCAGTGCCGCAGAGCTTGCGGCGAACAAGCCCATGGTGTGGGAACTGAAGAGGTCCGTGATTCGGATGCTCGACTTGCGGGTCAGGGCTTGAGGCCCTGGCCTATTTCGACCGTCGAAATATTTCCCGGCGAGGGCAGGTTTATCCATCACGGTACTCCACTCGCAGCCACGCCCCGAGTCCATACTTCTCGACGGGCAGCTCTTCCACGTAAAGGCCTCCGTCGAACAGGACCGCTGCATATCCACGGAGTGTCAGGCTTTTGATTCCCTCACTCTCCATGTAACCGCCGAGCCTGTTCGCCGCTTCCTGGTCCCATCCGCCTTTTTCTTTCGCCTTGACGAGAGCTTTGATTAGCCGGCACTGCTGCCTAAGAGAAATGTGTTTCCCGTCGGTCTCGCCCGCCATGACGGAGAATTCGCGGAGCGGCTCTTAACACGTTGCTCAGACGGGTTGCGTTTCGTGCTTTGGGACTTGCTTTAGACAATCACTGTTGCGGACGCTACGGAGCGACATCGGTGCGGGGCTCGGGTCTTTTTGAGGGACTCCCGGGCAGCCGCGCATCTTGGCGTAGAAACCACGGTCGACGAATGCCAGCGGGGTGACCGCGCCGCTGAGTTGCCGATGCGGCGTGGTCTCAATGTGTTGCGTTGTATTGTTGCTTAGGTTATCATGATGATGACAGAGTGGTTCAGAAACGTTGCCCGGGGGCACACGCGATGGGAATGGCATTAGTTAAGGCGACTGTCGGTGAGGTGGCTGATTTCACAGCTCAATGGGCCCGGTCCCGACATCTGAAAGTGGCTGAGCATGCTCTGGCCGGAGGGACGCATGGCGACCGCGCAGATTACCCCGTAAAGAAGATCAGGGGCACAATGTGGGTTGTTGTCATTGACTGGTCCTTAAGGGAGGCAACGGGGGGGACAACAGTGCGCATGGCACCAAGGCGTGCGTATCATCTGATGGCCGGTACATACGCGCTGGGATGCTTTGGGATCTGGTCGTGCCTACGGTGGCTTCTTAAACTGGGTGCCACGACAGCTTCTTTGGGGTGGACCGGGATAGTGTGTGGTCTGGTGGCGATCTACCTGGCGATTAGGTGGCTCGCTGATGCCCGCGAGGAATTGCTGAAATTGGAGATGTCCTTCTGGGACAGTCTCCAAAGGTCCTACGATGCGAAGCTCCTGACGCCGGCGCTTGGACCGACGGAGAGAGCATGGGTTCGGATACTTTTCGACGGACTGCTGTGCGGGCTTGCAGCGTGGGTCTGGGGACTTGTTGGGGCACACGCCCTCATCTTTGCCTCATTGTTGATTGGTCCTTTGTTTCTTGCTTCTGCATTGGCAAGGCTACACCGGGATGCACCGGAATGGCAGTGGCGGCTCAGGGTGCTGTTTCACGTCTCAAAGTGGTCCCGGATGGTTTCCTCCGTTTTGCTCATAGTATGGTTACTTTTCTTTGCAGAAGGCATGATCACAGGTCTTGGTAAGGTCGGTTATGACCCAAGGTCGAGGAACGTGCTTGAGTACTCGGGTGAGTATCGAGACGTTTTGCCCGCCACGGCCGAAAGGCTGGAAAGCGACGCAAAGCGGCGGATGAGCGACTGGGGCACAGACTCTATCTTGAAAGGCACTGTCTCTTCAGGAAAGCAGAGCGATTCCATGTTATTCTTAACTGAGATCCTACCCTATGCGTTGTGTGCGCTTTGGCTGGCGCTTGTTGCTGGACTCATCTTGTTCCCGTACACCGACCACTTGGCGAGCCTTTTGAAAAGCGCACGCTCGTGGCGTCTGGAGGCTTCTGGGCGGAACTGGCGACGAGGCCCGGCCCCGGCACCCGCGAGTGGCACGCAGGTCTGCAAGGCACCCATGCTGACAGGCACGATAATGTGCTATTACGCGTTTGGCGGTGCCCTGAACCTTGTGGCCGCCGCTTTCGGGTTCGAGGGGTTGAGCTATATGCTTGTCGGGCAAACGCTCCTGAGAGCGAAAGACGCGAATCTGTTCTCCTGGCTTTTTGCCTGGTCGGAGTACCTTTTCGGCTCTGTCTTCGGGAGACCCTTGGCCGATGTTTTGGTCGTGCTGATAGCACTGCCGTTTCTGCTGTGTCTGGGGAAACTTGTCCATCGGTCGTGTCGCTCATTGTACTTGTACTTCCGACTTTCTATAGCTTGCTTGAGGAATAGGGGTGGCACCCTAAGTGAACCGGCGATTCTCCGAGGTTTCGTCCATCAAGTGTGCTCAAACTCAGCGATTCCTGTGCCGACAGTTGTGCTCACAAGGGCGAGTCGTGTTGTGGCGAAGGTAGGTTGGTCGGTGGTTCGACCTCGGGGCATACTGGAGATCAGCCGTGGTGCGGTTGCTCTTCTTGAGGATGAGGAGCTCAAAGCAGTGATTGCTCACGAACTTGGGCACGTTCGACAGGGGCTGTGGCGGGTGGCCGTTCTCAAGGCTTTGTCGGTCCTTGCGTTCTTCCCGAATTACTACTTGACACTGTGCCTTAACTGGCCTAAGCGGGAAATGGACGCCGACATGTTCGCGCTACAAGTAACGCAGAATCCTGGTGCGCTCCGACGGGCCTTGCTGAAACTTTCGGCGGCCGAGCTGTTGTCTCCAAGACGGAGCCGGCGAAGCGATATTGCCGAGAAATTATGGTCCTTCAGGCTCCTCAAGAAAGTACGTGAAACCTACGAAGAAGTCTTGGCGGCTGCCAGATTCTTTTTCGGAGACGGCTTGCTTGGATATACGCACCCGTTTCTCTCCGAGCGCCTTGCTGCAGCCACGGCTCTTGAGAAGGATGCTGCCAGCAGCAGTTCGCATGGGTAGCCTGCGGAAGAAAGGAGGGGAAATGACTTCGTTTCGCGAAGAAGTGAAGCAAAGAATTCGGGAGTCGGCAAAAGAATTCATCGGGAAGCATTATCGAGAGGAACTCGAGTTCTTCCCTGTGATATGGGGATTGTTTGAAGGGTGGCTCGAGGAGCGGGATCAGGCACCCCCAGAAGAGTGGTCGCTCGTGGAGGTCGGCAAGAGCCTGCAAACCGAGCTGGGCCTTGGCGAGGGGGCGGCGGTGGATTTGGTGAGCCCCAAGATAGTAACGGCTTTCTTATCTGTTTGGATAGACCTTGTGACACATCCCGCGGAGGCGGCGCGGGTCGAGGAATTAACAACTACCCGTGCGAAACAGTTTGGTGTCTCAGACAAGCTTACGGTGGACTTGAAAGAAGCCATCTCTCGCTTGTATCCTGCCTGGCTGCGTGAAATTAGCCGTGAGCAACTTGAAGAGTTGCAGGCGGTGCAGCAGGAGCGGCCTGAGAAGCGGTACATGGTTTACGTTGGCAGCAAGGCCCCGAAGCCAGTCGGCGAAAAAGAAGCCAAGGCTTGGGCCAAGAAGAAGGATAGGTTCTTCGTGTTTGTGTGGTACGGTAGGGAGGGGACCGAGGTCCGTGTCGACAGAGAGAACGTCCCTATAGATAGGGGAACTAAGTACTTCAAGGTTTTCATCAAGCTGCTGAAGAGGATTGGTGGTGACTGGGACTACGAGGAGTTGTTCGACTCGGCGATCGAGGATAAGGGAGCTGCAGGTTCGACCAAACACCAGCTTGTTCGTCAGCACATCGAATACATCCATGATGTGACCGAAGGGAAGCTGAAGAAATACCTTGTGACGGTAAAGCGTAACAAAGTTCATATCAGAAGCGATCTTGAGGTGTGTCTGGTCGAGGAATTGTGAGAGACAATAGGCAGGCTTTCACTTCAGAAACCGCGGCACTGGCTGCGAAAACCATAATCCTGTAGCTTTCGGCAGGCGGCCAAGCATGGAGCAACATAGGGTCTCACGACTTCGTTCAAAATCAGTTCACAGAAGCCCCGGAAGGCTTCGTATTCCCTGTAATCCGTTTTCGGGCGAATCCTGAAGCCTGTGTTCCTCAGTGTTTGATCCACGCATCCTTCCCCGCACGCGCACTCGTCGTGCGAAAAGGTGAAGATAATCTGGCGGTACGACCTGCGGCGTCCCGCAGGTATTTCACGAACGAAAGGTGTGTACGGATAGTAGAGCGTCTGCGGGTCGAAATTGAGGAAAAACACCTCGCAAAAATGAAGCTGAGCTTCCCCTCTTTCTTCAGCAAGACGATGATACTTCTCTCGGGAGCCTGTTACCAACCCTTGGAAGAGTTGTTCCGGCTCGTGAATGCCTTGCAACTCCGAGCACTTTTCTAAAGTCTCCCCCGCCAGCTCCAGTTTTCTGCGAGCTTGCGTTAACTTCTTCTTTTCTGGAAGAAACCCGTCAACCCAGATTCCCCTTCGTCCTGTACGTTCAATTTCAATCCTGGCCATGTTCTCTCACTCATACTTTTGGGGCAGAGCTTTATAAGCGCCACGAGAGAAAACCTTAGTTTTTATGCGCTTTTCTAAGCTTGCACGGCGCAACGGCTTGTGGTTCTGTGGAGGCAGCTTTATGGAAGCGCCGCCCACCACGTGCGCGGGCCTTTTCTTGCCCCAGGAAAAGAGAGGAACGAGTTGCCAGCGAACAAAAACGAGGCCACAAACCTGGCTTTGCAGGAGCCTCGGATGAGCGGGAAGACCGGGCTGCTAGCCTTTGCGTGCAGCAGGACATAGCCCCTGCACGAACAAGCGGAAGGTCTCAAAAGGAACAAGAGTTTATAAACCTGTCGCCTAATACTTATTTATCTCAAGGTTTCGTGACATGAGAGGCGGAAGAAGGAAATCGCGGGGTCCCAGCTCGTCGAAGCAACAACTGCGACTGTTCGACGAGCGTGCTCAGGATTCGGCTGCTTCTCGGCGGGTCTGGCCTCTGGTGATAGGGGCGGGCGACGGGCACGACAGGCGCGCATACACCGAGGACGCCTCCGGGGCAATTGTTCTCACTGGAGACATACCCCTGGACGACCCGTGGTGGGGGCTGCATTACGGTCCATCGCCGGGAGGAAAGATAATCGTAGGGCAAAGTGCCGCCATGCGGCGTGCTTTTGAGCTTTTGCAAAGGCTGGCGGCATGCAAGCTTCTCGTTCTCATCTTCGGGGAGACGGGTACAGGAAAGGAATTGTTCACCAGGGCCCTGGCAAGTACGATAGCGGGACCATTTGTTCCTCTCTCCTGCGCGGGGCTCCCTGACTCGTTGATCGAGAGCGAACTGTTTGGCTACGTAAAGGGAGCTTTCACCGGCGCTCAGCAAGATCGCCCCGGCTGGTTCGAGGCAGCGGAGAGAGGAACACTTTTTCTCGATGACATCCAACGCATCGGACTGAGCGTGCAGGCCAAGCTTCTTCGCGTGTTGGATACGAATGAATTCTGTCCTGTTGGAAGCAGAGCGGTTCAGAAGGCGGATACCTGGGTCATTTGCGCCACCAACCGTTGTCTGGAAGATGGGGTTTGTGACGGCTGGTTCAGCGAAGACCTTTACTTTCGCCTTCTGGGGCCTCTTATCTCGCTCCCTCCGCTTCGCGAAAGGGGGAACGACAGTCTCCTTTTGGCCGTGCACTTCATCATGCATCACAACGCAAAAGGAGGGAGAAGGGTGACTCTCATCGACCGGGACGCAGCGGAGTGGATTAGAACATTTTTCTGGCCTGGTAATGTCCGGGAGTTAAACCGAAGGATAGAAACAGCTTTCGTCCTTGGCTCAGGCGCAGTCCTGCGGCTGGATGAAATCCGGGATGAGCGAACTCTCGCTCTGGCGCGACGCCGCTCGAGCACAGACTCACAAAGAGGAAGTCAGGCCGTTGATGCCGGGACGAAGGGCCGAGCCAAGCCTGTAGAGGCCGAACTGCTCGACGAACTTAGACATCTCGGTCACGCTGCCCTACCCATAGAGCTATCGCGAAACCTTACTGTGCATGTTCGAACGGTCGAAAGGAGGCTGAAAGGACTTGTCGAACGCGGGTTGGTGACGAGATCAAGGGTGGGGAAGAAACTGCTCTATTCCGTCCCAATGAGCATTTGACGTTCGGTCAGGTACTTGTCGACAAGTCCCGGTAGTTCATCCGTGGGGCGGGAGAGGGCCGGAAATTGCGTGCAACTGAGGCCGGTCTCTCGTAAAAACCTGCTCGAACAACGGTTCAAACGGTGGCACCAGTCCCCGACCACGATGGCGAAGCCATAGCAGTAGGCCCGGTCTTCTTTACCACTTTTGACCAGAGAGGATTCCCAGGAGTGAGCGTCCGTGTCGCTTGAAGCAATGACCTCACCGTCGGCTCGCCATGTGGCCGGCATCGGTGCTCCTCCGTTGACTGTGTAGATTCTGCACGCTCCGCGCTGGAGCTGAACTTCGCGAAGCTCAGGGAAGGTCTCAACCCGGACAGCTGTGGGAGGGCTCAAATATGGGCACACCTCAGGACGATGACATTCATCATAGAAACGTTTGCATATGTCTCCAAGGTCTTCTTCCGCCACGCAGGTAAATGACATGACGTGGCAGCCCCTGTAGTGAAAATCGTTCCCCGCCATACCTGCTCACGACTTGTCCAAGATCCTTGTTGAGAGGCCCTTGTCGTTACCCAATTGGTTTTTGGCGCCACGGTATTAAATACTTAACGGTTGCGGCCTCCTGCTTCCTTCCTCGTGCTCCGCGGCTCGACGGTTAACAGGTTCTGCGACAGGCATCCCGTTGTCGGCGACAGCAGAATGTCGCGGATTCTCTGTCGTTGTCGCGGATGCAGATTCTCCGGAAGAATCCGTAACATGTTGATGCAGAGGAAGATTAGCCGCCTTTCTTTGCCAGAGAGGGCGCGTGGCAAGGGATGTGCATGGGCCTCCCAACTCTGGAGAAACTCGGGCTGGCGGTGCCGGCCCAATTGTCGAACCGTCGGCGGTTATTGGCATCCGCAAGCGCTACGCGGGACTGGACTGCGTCGCGCGCTAAGAAACAAGGTTGGACTGAGCGACGAGTATGGAAAATCTGGAATCAATTTCCGACCGTCGGAAACATCGCGGCGGACCTCCGAGAACAAATCGCAGCAATGCGTCGAGACAAAGGAAAACGAAAGTGAGCGCTGAGCAACCCGAATACAAAATTGAAAATATCTCGCTGGACAAGATCGACCCGTTGCCGATCTGGAGCAGGATGCCCAGCGAGGAATACATTGCTTCGCTCGCCGAGAGCATCCAACAGAATGGGCTCATCAATCCCCCGTCCGTGCGAGAGGTGAACAGCGCGCATCAGTGCATCGCGGGCTATTGCCGCACCCTGGCTCTGCGAAGACTGGGTCGGGAGACCGTCCCTTGTAAGAACTACGGGGCTCTCGACGACGAAACGGCGTTCAGGATTCACCTCTCGGAGAACTCGGACAGAAAAGACCTGAACCCTATTGAGGAGGCCGAGACGTTCCGCAAGCTAAAAGACCATTTCAACTGCACTATCGAGGAACTGGAGGAAAAGATACCGCAGCGTTACAGCAAATCGACCATCCAGGAAAGGCTGATGCTGCTCGAGCTGGACGAAGACATCAAAGCTCAGGTCGCGTCGGGGAATCTTCCAGCGAATGTCGGCCTGCATCTGGCCAGGTGCGCCAGGAAATTTGACAGGTCCGAGGAACAGCGCCGGATTTACAAGAAGGCCTGCGGTCACAATCTCCGCCGGGACGAGGTGAAGGCGCTGGTGGACATCGTCGTTTCCGACAGGTACGCGACAATCCCCGGGGAGATCAGGTCGAAAATGTTCGACGACCCGCTCATTACGGCTGCCCACGTCACGACGGTTCTCAATTTGCCGGAACACGTGGCGGGCGATCTGAAGAACGCCAGCCAGGCTCTGCGAAAGGAAGACAAGATAAGAATTATAGAGCAGGCAAGTAAGAAAAAGCTGTCTGTTGAGAAGATGATCGGGTACGTGGAGGATTGGTTGGAGACGAGGGCCTGGAAGAAGGCCCACCCGAAGAAGGGGGTGGCGAAGGACCTGGAGATTGTCCAGGAACTGGAAGAGGCTGTCGGCACCGCGCACCAGAAGGCGAGGCAAGTAACACAGTTCGAGAAGTTGAACGGCGAACATGCCGGAAGGATTCGGCAATGCATCGACCTCCTGGGAAAAACACGAGGCGAGCTGGAAAAGACATTTGCTGCCGACCAAGAAACAGCAAGATAGCGGAGGGAGATCGACTATGCAACTGCGAGATGACTATCACGAGGATTCTTTCTCCAGTGCAGAGGACGCTCTTGCCTGGCTCGACAAGCGGCAGATGAGAGTCAGGGAGTTTGCCGCCGGAGAGATACGGCTTGGAGAGAAGGGCGCCCTGGTGGGCGGCGAATCGATGGAGATTGGTCAGGGGGCTTTCAAGGATCTGTTGAGGCTGTTACGCGTTCCCGAAGACTTCGCGGTGGAGGTTTGCGACGACGAGCTGCTGACGACGGTCGTGAATCATCTGGCGGAGAGGTCGCGCGAGTCGGCGCATGTGGTCAGCGAGGAAAACTTCGTGCGACACATCCTGCCGGGTCAAAGCGCCCCGATTGACCATCGGCTTGTTCTCGAGCAGATGGCGGGTGCCCCAACCGAGGGTGTCTCGGTTACCGTGACCCCGGAGATCATGAGGGTAACGTTCGTCACAGGAATACCGCAGAAGCTGGTGAACGGCGAAGAAGTGGCGTTCGGTTACGAGGTGGTCAACTGGGCAACATGTGGCCGTCTGACCGTTTCGCCGTACGTGCTGGTGCAAATCTGCAGGAACGGGGCAATCTCGAGACGACCTCTGGCGAATTTCCGGTACGGCTCGGAGAAGAACAAACCGTTGAGCCGCATTCTTTATGACTTCAGGAATACCATTTCGGCCTGTCACGATTTTGCAGGAGTGGTCGAGGGGCTTAACGCTTCGGTCGGGGAGATTCTCGGGCAAGCAGCGGTTATCGCGGAGAAGTTTCTCATCCGGGTCTTTGGGGAAATGGTCTACGAGACCTCCCTGAAGGGGTCTCTGGGGGAACAGAGCAGCGTCTTCAACCTTGTCAACGTGATCACCAGAGCGGCGAAAGCGGAACGGTTGCAGAATCGCCGGGAGCACGAAGCGTGCGCGGGCGACATCCTGGAGGTTCTTTCCAGGGGTGAGAGGCGAAGGGAGAAGCTGGTCCGGTTTCTCGCGTGCCGGAAATGCCCTCTGATGAATTAGCGGACAACCGGCCGCCTCGGCCCTCTCTTGGCGTCTCCTCGTTGGAGGGCTGTCCGAAAGAGCAGAGGAACGGGGCCGTCGGAGGCGCTTGTGTGTCGTTGTTCTGCTGTTGCTCTCCGGTCAATGAGTATTGGACATCGAGACGAACCGCGAGAAACGCTGTGAGAAAGGAGAAAGGCCGCTGTGAACAGAGAGAGGCATTTGCATGAGAACCCTGGCGGTTCTCCTGAGAGAAACGCCGAGGATGCTTGCCCGACTCCCGGTGAGGACCTGAGCTCGCTGGCGGCGAGCGTCAAGCAGTTCGGTCTCGTCTATCACGCCGGGTCAGACCCCCTCGACCTGGCAAGGAAGTGCAAGAGGTTGATGGACTCCTTCGGGCTGTCACGGCGGCAGCTGGCGGAAATCCTGGGAGTGGCAGAGTCAATGATTCCGAGGGCTGCAAGTCCTCGTGTCTTGGAATCTCGGACGATGATAGAGAGAGAAAAAATTGGCGTGTGGCTGGGGAGAAGTGCGAACGGCGTCAGCAAAAGGAACAAGTCTGCTGCGAAACTGTGACCCGGAAGTGGTACCGGAAAAAGGAGCAGGGCCGAGTCCCGGTCGGTCGAGGGCGGGCACGAGGTCACAAGGCCCGCGACTGTTGGGGAATGACCCCACCGCGGCAGACGGCTACACATATATAGATAAAATGAAAGGAGAGCTTGAGCCATGTATCGACCGGATGAAATCGTCGTGGTGAGGGCGGTGCGCGAGCACCCCGTGACCCGCTCGATTCTCGAGCGATGCTCCGGGGTTCCGGTGCGAGTGGTAAACAGCAACTGGCCGGAGGACATCAAGGAAGCTTCGCGGATTCTTTCCGGCGTTTCCGGTCTGGCCGGAAGGATCGAGGCCGGGAAGAGAGTGCTGGCGTTGATATCGACAGCCGATGTGGTCGACCCCTTCGACATGCCCGACCCGCGCATGGGATGTCCGCATTTCTGGAAGCTGAGACTGGCCAGCAACGGCTGCCCGTTCGCGTGTCGCTGGTGCTATTTGCGGCTGACGTACAGGGACAGGTGCCCCTACATGGCCGTGCGGGTCAAATATGAGGAGATCGAGAAAGAGATCCTTCGCCACGTCAACAAGTCATCGGCGATCCTGATGTTCAACATAGGCGAGCTGCAGGATGGGCTTGCCCTGGAACATCTGATCGGGGCCACACGGAGTTTAATACCGTTTTTCGCTCAACTGCGGAACGCCTACCTCTTTATCCTGACGAAGTCTGACAACGTGGACCCGATCCTTGGACTGCGACACAACGGCCACACAATCCTGGCGTGGAGTCTGAACGCTGCGGAGATCTCGTGCGAGTTTGAGGTCGGGGCACCGTCCTTCGAGAGGCGTCTCTGCGCCGCGAAGCGGGCCCAGGAAGCAGGATACCCCATCCGCTTCCGCCTGGACCCCATCCTGCCTCTGCCCGGCTGGAAGGAGGCGTATGGGAGCGCAATCTACAGGATATTCGAGGAAGTCGCCCCGGAGCGCGTCACCCTCGGCACGTTGCGCTTCGAGGAGGCCTTTATGAAAAACCGGAACGCCATCCTGGGGACGCGAGATGCAGACGCACGGCTGCTGGCCGAGATGGAAAGGATGGTGCCTATGCTGCCCCCGGCGCGGGTGCCGACGCGGAAACCGGACAAGGACGGCGGCGCAAAGACGAAAGAAAGCGTCGGGAAATACAGTTACCCCGAGGATGTCCGCGTGGAACTCTTTCGTTTCGCTATCGGTGAAATCCGCAGGTACTCTGACGGCCCCGTCGCTCTTTGTAAAGAGGTCGAACGCGTCTGGAGGGCCGTGGGACTCGACCCGGCTCACTGCAAGTGCGTCTGTCAGTTCGGTGACGCGAAGCTTTTTCCCGATGGGTACAAGGTTTCTGTTTGACGTTGGACGACTGACCGGCGGTACGGCAAAAGCGGAATGAGGAATCCATGAAAACAAATGACGAAGAATACTTCAGTCTTCCCGACCCGGCGCTCTTCGCGGGATTGCCAGACTCCCAGAGAGCGCGGTTTCTGACGTATTTGTATACAAGGCCACGCGGGGGGGAGGGATGTCCGAAACTGAGAGCCCACGTGCTCGCCCTGTACAACCCGACCGCGAGGCGCTCCCGTTTTCCCGCCGGAATTCGGCTGTGCGCCAACGTCTATGTCGGTTGCTCTCACCGGTGTCTGTACGCTTACGAGAAGGGCTACATTCCGAATCCGGATGAGCCGAGAATCAAGAAGGACTTTCTCGCGAGGGCACGCGAGGATTTGAAGGAACTGCGGGAACTGGGGGCGGCGCCCGTTCCTGTGCACATATCCAACAGCACCGACCCCTTCCAGGAGATCCTGGAGGCCAAGCACAGGCATAGCCTTCAGCTGATGGAACTCGTTGCTGCGGACCGGCAACTTTTCACGTCCGTGACCTTCCTGACGAAGAACCCGTTGCTGGTATCTCGGCCCGACTATTCGTCCTTGCTTAAGGCCTTGCTCCCGTGCCAGGTCGAGGTCAGCGTTACCTTTGCGGACGAACGGGGCCGGCGACTCTTCGAACCGGGCGCTCCCAGCATCGCTTCAAGACTGGAGGGAATCCTGGGATTAAGGGAGGCGGGCATCGCGGTTAGCATGCGGGTGGACCCTCTGTTTCCCAGAGAGCCGTTGCCCCCGCGCTTCTGGCCGAGCCCCTGGTTGCGTGACTACGGTGTGGAGTACACGCACTCGCTGGATGAAATTGAATTGCTGATCGCGTTTGCGTCCGGTGTCGGGTGCCAGAGGATCGTCGTCTCTCCGCTGAAGGTCCCGGTGGGCAGGTGGGCTTCATCCGAGTTCAAGGAGATGTTCAGGCTTCTGTACAGCGCTCCCCTTGGCGGGAAGCCCAAAACCCGGTCATTCGCCTGGCGTCTACCCGAAGCGTACGCACAGGAGCTCATTGAGGAGGTCAAGGAAATAGGAAGGAAACGTGGAATTCCTGTTGTCAGCTGCTGGGATAACCTGATCGGCACAAGATAGTCGCCGTAGGCAGGTTCCCCATTTGACAGGAAGAGAGGGGCGACCCCGAGCCCGCCGGCTAGCGTCCCTGGCCGGAACGGCCGGCAGGCTTGAGACGAAGTACCAGGCTTGGACTGCCTCCGTGGCTTTGCCGTGAAGCATGTGCTTCATCGCCCCTCGGCATATTGTGGCACGAAGGTATGTAGTTTTAAACCTTGTCCACTGCCGGGTGTACGACACATGGGCACGTTGAGAGGAAGAAACGAGAACGCGGCGCCAACAGGAAGGAGGTGAGAGGAAGACCGGCGCCCCACTGGAGAAGAACAAACCACGCAAAAGAAAGGAGAATGTCAAATGAACACGAAAACGATCGCGGTTGCACTGTCAGGCGGCGGAGACATTCGCGAGGTGACGATCCAGCCGGGAACCACGGCTGCCGACGTCAAGAACAGCCTGGATCTCAAGAAATACTGGCTGAAGAAACCCGGCAGCTCCGAGTACTTCGGTGATTCCGAGCCTCTGTTTTCGCACGTAGAGGACGGCGACAAGATCGAAGCTGTGCTGAAGGCAGTGGTGGGCTCCATCCTGGAGCCCATCCTGCTCTTAAGCATTGCAGGCGCCGGCTGCGGGGCATGGGTTGGCTACCGGGCATCGTGCAGGAGAGCGGCGGGCAGGTCTGACGGAAACGGGGGGGTGCCGCAACGGGCATCGGGAATGGCGACAATCCTGGTTCGTCCTGGCCGGACACCAGCTCACGGAGGCGCGCGGGGCAGGGCTGTGCCAACACGCGCCGGTGGCGTACCTGTCAGAGTGGGCCCGGACACCAGACCGTACTGGGCTCAGTCGGCGTGGCGAAGGAAGGAAAACGTCTACAGCGGTTACTACAGAACGAAGTTTGGGTCATGGGAAGGGAGGGTCGTGGAACATGTGTACGGTCTGCTCGATGTTCTGGTCGTCAACCCGCCTCATCGGCTTCTTGTCGGTCCCTACCGTCGTTGCCTCATGAAGGTGGGTCAGTCCGAGTACAGAATCCACTTCAAAGTCAAGACCGGCGACGTAAGTTCTGCCATTCGCGCGGTTCAGAGGGCTTTGGAGGAATCATTCGATTGCCAGGTGGCTGCTGCTGCGGCTTAGAGAAGGAGCGGACAATGCCGCATTTTCGTTCGAGACGCGGGTCAGCGTGGGATGTATTGGAAGGGGCGTTCGCAAGGCTTCTGAAGAAGCTTCACGAGCTGGACGATTCCCTGATCTCTGGAGCGGCGGACAGGACCTGCCGTGAGCTTGTGAAATCGCTGTTCGCGCTTCTACCGAAGAGGAGGTTGCGTTCCGGGGAGAAGGAGAGCCGCGCCTGCAACGTCTATCTGGTGAGTTCATTGTTTCTTCACCGGTGCTACAGGTACCTCAGGAAGTTTGACAGCGAGGCTCTTCACTTCGTCACCGGACCCAGGCTCGGGGGCACCCGTGTTCTCGACACCATGCTGATCTTCGAGCTGAGCCACAGGAGCTGGGTCAGGGCAGTCGGGGATATCAGAGCCACCCACGATGTGCTTCGCGCAATGGACGATTTCGGGCACGCGCTGACGGCTTACTTCCACTCGCATCCCGGGAGGGGCGCGTCCGCGACGTATCCTTCGTTCATCGACCTGGAGTATCAGGAGGGTCTTGAACGGGGCGGATATCCCACGATCGGGGCAATATTCTCGCAGGACGGATTCGTGAGGTTTTTCTCGTGGAGAAGAGAATTCACCATCGAAGTTTACGGGCTCAGAATCAGGGAGGAGGCAAAGAATGTTTATCGGCTCACGGGACTTGAAAACGTACAGGTGCCCGCGCCTTCGGGCGGAACGCCGCGAGGATGACCTGTTTTCCCGGCAGCGACTCGTTCCGGGGTTTGACCAGGAAGCATTTTCGCGGTGTGTCGTGGGGCTTATAGGCGCGGGCGGTCTGAATGGCGAAATAGGGGAAGGTCTGGTCAGGAAAGGCGTAGGGAGGCTGTGGATTACGGACTTCGACAGGGTCGAGTTATCCAATCTGAACAGGCAGTTCTTCACGAAGAAGGATCTCTTCAAGAACAAGGCGCTCCGGCTCTCCCGAAACCTGGCGGGGATGGGTTTCGGGGGTACCCAGATCAGGGCAGTGGCGATGTCGTTCCAGGACGCGGTTGAAAGAGGTCTGGTAGAGAAGCCTCATCTCGCTGTCTGCGGCGTGGACAACAGTGTGACGAGGGTGGATGCGTGCCGCTACGGACTGACGCAAGAGGTGCCGGTAGTGTTCACCGCTGTCAGCAGGGACGCCGACAACGGGTACGTGTTTGTCCAGGAACCCGGCGGACCGTGCTTTGGGTGCGTTTTCGGGAATGCTTCAGAGGAATCGGATGACGAGGAACCTCAGGAGTGCCCTCGCGATCCCGCTGTCAAGGACATCCTGAAATTGGTTGGCGGTTGTTCTCTCTATGCGATCGACACGGTTCTGATGGCCAGGAAGCGGAACTGGAACTTCCGGCACTTCTTCCTGGCTGGTTTTGTCAACGATCAGATTACTACCGTGAAGAGGAAAGAAAATTGCCCTTTTTGCGGTTCTCACCAAGGTTTGGCGCCAGAGCGAGAAGCCTGCCAGGGAGGTCAGAAGTGACACGGGACGTGATGTGGTTTCTGCTCTGCCTGTGGATAGCATCGTTGTTAAGCAGAAAGGGACCAAAAGGGAACGAGAACCCCAGCGCGTGGCAGTATGCGAAACGGTCTCTGAGGTGGGGCGTCGTGCTCGTGACCATCCCGCTGCTCGGATACCTCGGCGCTGTCAGGTTCATACAGGGAGTGGGCATTCCATCGGTGTTTTCGCTGGTGCTATGTGTTGGTATCACAGCCGTGGTTCTGCTCGGCGCTAAAGTGAGAGTCAGCGGAAATGTCGTGCTGGATTCCCTGCTGCTTTCGACGGGACTCGTCGCAGCGTGCTTCACGGTTCTGAACGGCCTGCCGGAGGTACGGGCTCGCCTGAGTGCGGAAAATGTCTACTTCTGGTTTCTCGCATGCACCTGCATGGCGTTGGTCGTGAGGACGTTTTTCTGGATAAAGGAAGCTGGGCGATGAGGAGCGGCTGGGTGATAAACAGGCGGGGCTGGGTCTTGACGGCAACCTTCGTTCTCGTCCTGCTGGCTGCGGCCGGATCGTTTCTCTGGCCTGTGAGAGAGGGGTGAAGAGCCTTTTTCGATTTCTGGCTGAACCTGTTTCGCGACGCGGGGATCGAGGCCTGACAGGGACCGACAATGCGCCGGTTAACCGATGTGAGCGAGTCCGCGTTTCGGCTTGCGACCCGGGCGCCAGGCAAGACAGGGCCGCCAGGCGGACAGGAGGTCGCGCGGGAATGAACACAAATGCGACGGTCCACAACTCAGATAAGCTCGGAAACTCTTTCCTCACTTTATTCTGAGTTTCGGCGTGTGCAGACGCCGACTGTGCGACAGGAAAACCTCGGGTGAATTGGAGCAGGGGTTTCACCATTCGCGAAACCCCCAACGTAAAGAGAAAATATGGAGCACGAGAGTGCGATGAATATAAAGCGTAAGAGGTGACGGCAATGGTTGGTGACAGAAGCTTCAAGAGGAACCTGTTTGGCAGGAAAGAGGACGACATCAAGCCGAGTGACGGAGGGCTTTGCGTGGACGGTGAGAGACATGCCAAGGTTTAGGGTCTATGGGACGAGGATCTGCGAGGATATGTTCGAGGCGATAGTTACGGCTAAGAACAAGACAGAGGCTAAGAGGAAAGTCGAGGAGGGCGAGTACGACTGCATCGATTTTTGGACCTGTCCCAAGAACACGAATGTCGTGGGTGACGTTGAGGAAGTGAGAGCATGACCAGAGTTATCAGGAAACATTATCCTCAATACAAGAAATGTCCTTGCTGCAACTGGTCTGTCCACACCCTCTATTCGTTCACGACGAACCCGATTGACAAAGAGGGTCTGTGCGGAGATTGCTTCATGGCCATGATTGTCGAGGGGAGGCGCAACGTCGGGAGGTCATGGGCGTGACCGATAGCCAGCTTGCGGACGAGCTTTAAAGCAATGTTGCCCTCGTCCGCGGGACTGGCAACCTGACGGGTGCCGAGGGAAAACGCGCCGTCGGCTTTCGCGCAAAGCCGGAGCTTCGCGTGCTGGGTTCGAGGCAGTCAGGGTGCGGTGGGAGAACACGGCGAGGCGCGGAAAAAGCGCAGATGGGATGGTGCTGGTCTTCCTTGGCTGGGTTGTACGAGGAGACAAGGTGGTTTGACGATGCGCTGGTTACGGAGAGCAATCGGTTCTTTGGTTCGCCGAGCGCCCAAAGGCAGACGCCGCAAAGGGCCACGGTAAAAATAGGAGAACTACAATGACCGAATACGACGACGAGGAGCTCGAACACGACGAAGGACAGGAAGGCAGCAAGGAAGCGCAGCGGCTGCTTGAGCCTGAGCGCTGTGACCTGTGCGATGGCGGAGGGAGAGTCCTTGGGCATAAATGTCCCCTCTGCAGCGGAAAGGGTCGCATCCGGGCTGCGAGCAGAAGACTGCGCAGGACGCTCGATATGCTGTGCTCCCGCTTCAGGCTGCGCGGCAGGCGGGGCCCTCGAAGGCGTTTGTTTGGACAAAACTGGGAGTTCTGGTCAGTTGGCGGCTGGCCCGAGAGGTTGCCGGGCGTCAGGACATTCGGGGGATTGCTGCCCGAGACGGAATCGCCTGAACGTGTTGGGGAAATGCGAGAGCCGGAGAAGGTTCAGGAAGTGAGCTGGCCCGAATACGTCGCGCCCGATTACCTCGCCGAAGCCGCATTCTCCTTCAGTGTGCCCGGCGGAGCGGGGGACATGGAAGTTCAAATGCCCGAGGCGGAAATCTCCCTGTTAGCGCCGCCGGACCGCCCTCTGATAGTTTCCGCGAGCGCCGTCGTCGAAGCGGCGCCGGACCTAACGGGAGTAGATGTTTCACGGCTCGCGCCCGGGCCCGGTTTGCAGGTCGCCGGAGCGCCTGAGCCGCCCATTGTGACAGAGATAAACTACGACGTTACAGGGCTGCCTGTCGAGGTCTCACCCGGCGCTCCCCTTGAGATCGGGATAGCTGGCCTTTAACCGACGTCTGACTGGGATGGAGAGGAGAGAAAGCGATGCCCAACGGAGAAGAGCTTGATACGAACGTGGAGGGCGGGATCGAAACGACCACGCATATATACGTCGACGGAGAGCGTGAGCCCCTGGTCAGAAAGGTCGAGAGGACGGGGGTGGGCGTGGGCGGCATGCGAGACTCCGTGGAAATATTTCTAAGGCGGGCAAGCGGCTGCCAGCATCTGCTTCATACGGGGAGCGAAGCGCAGGGCGTTTGCGTGAGCTGCCAGGCGGTCCTTTGCGCAAAGTGTGCCCAGCAGCCGGAAAGCGTTTGTGCCCGCTGCGGAAACGCGGTCTGTGGTTCCTGCCGAAGGAGAGTCTGGCTCAGGGCCGAGGATGAGGATTCGGTCCTCTGCCCGCGATGCGCCAGGAGATGGTGGCTCAGAGAGTTGACGGTCGCGGGGTTTATTGCGCTGTTCGTGTTCCTTGTGCTCGCGATTCTGCTCCGTCACTGAGGAGAAGAGGCAGCCATGATGACTTTGCTCGTTTTTGCGTTTCTTATGGGCGCTCTGATTCTGTTCCGCCGGCGTATCCGTCTGTCAGGCCTCGACTGGCGGAGCGGAGTGGGTTTCGTCGTCGGCGCTCTGCTCGGGTTGGTGATGGCTCGGGCGCTGGCGAGTGACGCGGGCGAACTGGTCAGGGCGACCGGGATTCCCTGGTTCGTTTTCAGAGTGCTCTTCGTGCTGATGCTCGGAGTTGCGGCTGCCGACCCGGTGCGCGAGCTGCTCGAAGACGCTTTTCCGAAGGACCGGGAAAGGAGGGACGGAGATGTTTCTCGGCGACGATGACCTGAAAGACCTCGCGAAGCAGGCCGGCGTCTACGACATGCCCGCGATTAAGGCGTTGGTGAATTCGCCCCTGTTACAGAAGGACAGGAAATTCAAGCTTGCGCGATGGCTGGGGGCGCGGGCGGCGATCAGGAATCCCAATCCGCACCCCTTCCTGCCCGCGCCGGGGAGGGAGCAGGCCGGGAACGGCATCGCCGAACTCGGTCTCGTCGTGACGGGCGTGGGGCCGGAATACCCGTTCCGGTTCGGCGAGGATATGTTCCTGTCCCACGTGGGTATTGCGGGCTCCACCGGCGGCGGAAAGACCGTCATTCTGGCGGCGCTGACAATGCAGCTCCACAGGGCCGGCCGCGCGGTGTGGTGGTTCGACACCGAGGGCGACCTTGCCGCTTACGTCGTCGCGCACGCCCCGGACGTGCTGGTCATCAGCCCGAAGGACCTCAGGCTCGCGCTGTTCGACGGACCGGAGGGCGTGGCGTGGGAAGAATACATCAACAAGCTCATTGGGACCTTCCCCGACACGCTCCGCGCCCTGGAGGGGATGCAGAACATGGCGAGGGAGATTTGCCTTAACCTCCGCGGCAAGCTGGGTTCGTTCACGATTCACGACTTCTTCGACGAGCTTGGCCGGCGCCGCTACAGGGCTGACTCACGCTCCTCGAAGTACTGGGACTCCCTGTGCAACCGCTTTCAGGGAAGCCTGATTCCGTTCCTGGGCGATACCTACGGGTCGGGTTCGCACGATGTAAGGGCACTGATGCGCAGGTCGGTGGTCTGGATGCTTGGCGGGTTGTCCGAGGATCTGCTGAAGTTCTTCGTCACGGTTCTCCTGCTCTGGGTTGACCTCGCGAGCCCGGTGGTCGCAAATCCCCGGCTCATGCTTGAGATTGGCCTCGACGAGTCGACAAGGGTGTTCGGCACGAAGCAGGACAAAAGCCTGGGGAAAGGCGAGAGCTTCGTGATTGATTTCATGCGCACGTGCCGGAAGCGGCAGATCGGGGTTTTGCACGCCACCCAGACGCCCCAGCTTCTGGCGGACCAGGTTCTCAGCGTCACCAATTCATGGGTCGTGCTTCGTGCGCCGGACGGCCGCTTTTTGCGCTGCATGAGCGACGTGCTTGACCTCGACCGCGACGGCGAGCAGTCCCTGATGGAATTGCCCGACCGAAAACCCCGGCGCGCCGTTGTCCGTTGTCCCGGGATTCCCGAACCATTCCTTGTTGAGTTGCCGGAGTACTGAGCGAATGAAAGCCGCCAGTGAACAAGAAATCCAGAAGCTGCGCACCGGGTCGCGCGAGTGGCTGAAGCAGATTTACAGGCCACTGGCGGCCAGGGCCGGGAGTGCGCCTGCGGGCGAGGTCGGGCAGGCGCCCGCTCCCCGGGACCATGAGATTTCCAAGGCCAAGCTCGACTATCTGGTATGGTGCGCCGAGGAGCCGTTTCTTTTCGTCACGGCGCGCGACCGGAAGCACGGAATCTCTTCCGGAACCGGGAACGCGTACCGCACCGAGCTTGCAGCGGAAGGTTTGCTGCGCCTGCACAGGATACGGACGGGTCGCCCCGGAGGGCAGGTCCTGGTGACCGAGGTCACGGAGGAGGGATACCGGCTGCTCGAGAGGTTTCAGGCGAAGGTGCAGAGGCCCCGCGGTCGGGGAAGCTTCGAGCACAAATTCTGGCAGCACGTTATCCACGTATGGGCAGTCAATCAAGGCTATTCCTCCATGATCGAGCAGGAGGTCGCGGGAAAGGCCGTTGACGTCGGCCAGGTCTGGGGCGCCGAGCGGGTCGCCGGGGAAGTAGTGGTAGAAGGGCTCGAGAAAGAACTTAAGAATTTAGAGAAAGATTTGCAGGTTGGCTGGGACAGGGTCGTGCTCTGCGCAGTCGACAAGAGCACTCTGGACCAGCTGAGGGAGCTGATTGTTGAGAAGCTCGGGCCGGAGCTTGTGGAGGGGCGGCAGCGGGTGCGTTTCGTTCGTCTGGCTTCCTTCTTGGAGGAGAAGGGCGCTGTCCCGCTGCAGGCGGCTGTCGAGAAACGAAGGCCGGAGAGTAAGGACGAACAAAAATCATAAACAAGCGAGGGCGAAAGGCCTGTGACTTATTTCAATGTGGGGTAATTGGTGACGAGGGGGGAAACTGAAGTGATTACCGGCAGTGGAAGACGGTGAGAAGATGATTGCGATAGGGAACACACAGAACGCCATGCCAGCGCTTTCCGGTGTAGCGAAAAAAATCCTCGAGGCCCGCTATCTTCGCCGGGACGAAAACGGCAGGGCATCGGAGACGGCCGAGGAGATGTTCCGGCGTGTGGCGACAGGCATTGCCGAGGCTGAGACCGAATACGGCTCCGATCCTGCCGAGTGGGCGGAAAAGTTCTACGTGATGATGGCGAGGCTGGAGTTCCTCCCGAATTCGCCCTGTCTGATGAACGCTGGGACAGAGCTCGGACAACTCGCTGCCTGCTTCGTCCTTCCGGTAGAAGACAGTCTCGATCAGATTTTCAGTGCCTTGACAGAGGGGGCTCTGGTCAACAAATCCGGGGGCGGAACAGGATTCAGTTTTTCGCGGCTTCGCCCGAAGGACGATGTCGTTGCGTCCACTGGCGGCGTGGCATCCGGACCGGTCTCTTTTATGAGGGTTTTCGACGCAGCAACCGCCGAGGTCAAACAAGGCGGGCGCCGGCGCGGGGCGAACATGGGCATCCTTCACGTGCACCACCCGGACATCCTCGATTTCATCAAAGCCAAAAGCAAGCCGGGGGTTCTGGAGCAGTTCAACCTCTCTATTGCTGTCACCTCCGAGTTCATGGAGAAGGCCCTTGCCGATGGAGAATACGACACGATCAACCCCAGGACTGGCAAACGAGTTGGAACGCTCAGGGCCAGCGAAGTGCTCGACGCGATAGCAGAAGAGGCCTGGCGAACCGGTGACCCGGGGCTAATCTTCATTGAGGAAATCAATCGCCACAATCCGACTCCGCGTCTCGGCGCAATCGAGGCCACCAACCCGTGCGGGGAACAACCCCACCTTCCATACGAGTCCTGCACTCTCGGCTCGATAAATCTGAGCGAGATGGTTTCGGGAGGGAAAGTTGACTGGGACAGGCTCGGCACAACCGTCAAACTTGCGGTGCGGTTTCTTGACGACGTGATTGATGCTAACCGTTACCCGCTTCCTCAGATTGAGGAAATGAGCAGGAACAACCGCAAGATCGGCCTGGGGATAATGGGACTGGCTCACATGCTTGCGAGATTGGGCACACCGTACGATTCGGAGGAGGCGACAATAACGGCGGCAAACGTGATGAGGTACGTGTCGGAGCAGTCACTGGAAGCATCGCGAGGACTTGCGGTAGAACGAGGTCCTTTCCCGAACTTCGGCAAGAGCGTCTTTGCCGAACGCGGAGAGCGGCCGCTCCGCAACGCGACTCGAACCACTGTGGCGCCGACGGGCACCATCAGCATGATTGCCGGCACGTCGAGCGGGATAGAGCCCATCATCGCCGTCGCTTACAGCAGGAAGGCTCTGGATGGCGAGCTTCAGATGGTTGACCCTCTGTTCAGGGAGATGGCCGGGGCGAGGGGCGTGTACACTGAGGCGCTCCTGGAAGAGGTTGCTATGACCGGGAGCGTCCAGGGGGTCAAGGAACTTCCCGATGACCTGAAATCCCTGTTCAAGACCGCCTACGAGATCTCCCTTGGGCAGCACGTGAGGATGCAGGCGGCGGTCCAGGGATATACGGACAACGCGGTTTCAAAGACCGTGAACCTGCCGGAGTCCGCTACGCTTGAAGATGTCAAACGTGTCTTTGTTCTCGCCCACGAACTGAAGTGCAAGGGAATAACCGTGTTCCGGAAGGGGAGCAGGGCCGGGGTCGTGAGTTCCGGGCTTCGGGAGAGTCAGTACGTCAGGATGCGAGAGAGACCGAAGGTCACTTTCGGGCAGACTGAGAAGTATAGGACTGGGTGCGGGTCTCTCTATCTGCACCTCGACCGGGACGAAATAGGTCTCCTCGAAGTTTTCTGTAGCCTCGGAAAAGGTGGTGGCTGCACCGCGCAGTCGGAAGCGATGGCCAGGCTCGTGAGTCTCTGTCTGCGTTGCACTGTCGATCCGCAGGAGGTCGTTCGCCAGCTACGTGCAATACGTTGCCCGACCGCGTGCAGCGCCCGTGCAGCAGGCAAACCTGTGGACGTCCTCTCGTGCCCCGACGCGATTGCACAGGCGATTGGGAGGTCAATCGGCGAGAAGACCGGGAGGGTGTCGACGGCTGAAACACTCGAGGCCTGTCGGGCCTGCGGCGGACCCCGTGAGCCGGGTCGGTGCGGGGTCTGTCTCTCGTGCTGGCAAGGCGGGTGTGAAGAAGTGTAATCGGGCTTGTTAGTCTTTCGGTCTTTGCCGACTTCGTGGTGGACGACGAGGCAAATGTTGCGTGGACCCGATTCCCTTCCCGAGGTGGCGTATGGCGCGGAGGGCGACTCGCTTTCCGGGACTGCCCTTCGGGAGAGAAGGCGGTTGGGCGAGGAGATAGAGATGGAGAAGTTGTTAACTGTCGAGCAGGTCTGTGATATGCTAAGGGTGAAGAGAAGCTTCATCTACAACCTTACCCATTTGGGAGGCATACCGCATTACAAGGTCGGCAGGCACTTGAGGTTCAGAGAATCGGAGATTCTTGACTGGCTGGAAGAAAGGCACATGGAGGACAACACTGATGGGGACGATCTATTGGCGGGAGGACAGGCAGAGCTACTACGTAAGCTACGCCTTCCGGGGAAAGAGGTACAGGCGAAAGGTCGGAAGGTCGAAGAAACTCGCCGAAACGGTCCTGAGAAAAATCGAGGCCGACATAATCAACAGGAAATACGACCTCCGGCTCGACAGGAAAGGGATGACGTTCAACCAACTCGCCGAGTACTGGCTCGAGAATTACTCCAAGGTCCAGAATTCGGACTCAACGCACGAGAAGAACAGGGAGAGACTGGAGAAGCACCTGAAACCCTTCTTCGGGAAGACGGACCTGAGGCACATAACGCCGAAGGTGATCGACGAGTATGTCAGCGTGAAGAGGAAGGAAGTGAAGCCCGCGACGGTCAACCGCACTCTCGCAATCCTGAGCAAGATGTTCAACGACGCGTTGAGGTGGGAGGTGATGGAGTCGAATCCGATGAAGAAAGTCTCCAAGCTGCACGAGGAGGAGGTCGGGTTCGACCACTGGACCGAGGAGGAGGCGAGGAAGTTCCTTGAGTCCAGCAGGGACGACGTTTACCCGATCTTCTGCTGCGCCCTGAACACAGGCATGCGTATAGGCGAGATATTCGGCTTAAAGTGGGACGCTGTCAACCTTAAGGAAAGGATTATCACGGTCGAGAGAAGCAGGCTGGGGAGCACCAAGACGAAGAGGATCAGGCACGTTTACATGAACGAGGCTCTTTACCCCGTCGTCAGGGACCTTGAGAAGAAGAGAGAGGGGGAGTACGTTTTCGGGGATAAGCGCGGGGAGATGAGGAAGGACATCAGGGGTAGCTTTGAAGCGGCAATCAGGAAATCAGGCGTCAGGAGAATAAGGATTCACGACCTCCGCCACACCTTCGCGTCTCACTTCATGATGAAGGGAGGGAACATCCTGACGCTTCAGAAGATTCTCGGGCATTCCACGCTCGCGATGACGCTGAGGTATGCGCACCTGGCGAAGGATTTCATGAAGGAAGAAATGGGCAGGGTGGATTTCTCAAGGCCAAAAATTTTTTGACCTCCCGCTGTCACCAAAACGTCCCCGGCTCTGGCCACCCGCTGCGGTTTTGAGTTTGGCCGGGCGTCGTAAGTGCTTGGAAATGAATGTGCCGGAGGTGGGGGTTGAACCCACACGAGTGTCGCCACCCACGGGATTTTGAGTCCCGCGCGTCTGCCAGTTCCGCCACTCCGGCATGAAAAGGAGGGCATCCCTACGTTGTTCGTCTTTGGTTGGATTATACGACTGCACAGTTTGAGCGGCAAGGAGAATCGCGCCCAATCCGTCTCGCTGCCAGCACCGCGCCTCTGGCAGTCCCGTTAACGATGCAATGGCTGGTAAGAGAGGGCGAACTCAGTGGTCTGGCTTTTCAGCGGCGGCGTGTTCTCCGCCGGCGAAGCGCCTTGGGGGGACCGAGAATCTCAGATAGGATGATTCCTCTCTTCGCTTCCGGCGCCGACAAAAGGGCCGGGGGGAAGGTCGAAATTCGATGCGGTGGGCGAGGTTCCGTCACGTAGGCATCCGTTTCCGGGGCCGGCGAAGGTGTGGCCACAGCAGGCTGAGCCTTCGTGACTTCGACTTCAGCCAGCACGCGCTTCGGGGCGGGTTTGGGCTGCGGAAACCGCTGAGCCGCCCTGGTTTGTCTGACGGGAGGCCGGCTGGGCGGCCTGGGAGGTGCCAGTTTCGCTTTAGGAGGATGCGGGCGCCGCGGGGGAGGTATCGGCACGAGGACCCTGGGGACTGGCTGTTCGGCCTCGAATTCCCGCGGGCCTTCTGTTCCGGTCTGTTGCCCTGACATTTCCCGAAGACGCTTGAAGAAGTCCGCCAAGGTAGCAGCGCCAGGCTCCCTTTCAGTTCCGGTCGGACGCCTAATGCGCGGCTGCGGAGGTTGCGGCACAGAGCGCCCGGATGCCTGGGCCGCTTTCTTGAGCAGGTTAGCTATGAGCCACACCAGCCCCACGAGGATGAAAACCACCACCTCGTAGTCAGCCGCTCCGATTATGGGAAACATAAGCCCAGATGCCACTTTTCCTTTCCTCCAAACTCCCGCCAAAGGCGGCATTGCATTTCTCGCCGTCCCGTCTGCGGCGGGACGAACGGGCATTTGCCTGTGAGAGAAAATCCTGGCTATTTCTTGGGTTCTGTTGGCTCCCCCGGCGGCGCGGGGCCAGCTCCAGCTATGGAATCACGCATAGACGTATCCGCCTGGATGTTCTTCAATGAGTAATAGTCCATTACGCCCAGCTGGCCTTTCCGGAAGGCCTCGGCGATGGCCTTGGGGACTTCCGCTTCCGCTTCCACCACTTTTGCTCGCATTTCCTGAGTTCGGGCCCTCATTTCCTGCTCCTGGGCGACGGCCATCGCCCGCCTTCCTTCCGCCCTCGCCTGAGCGATTCGCTTGTCGGCTTCCGCTCGGTCGGTCTCGAGTCTCGCGCCCACATTTTCGCCGACATCCACATCCGCAATGTCTATGGAGAGAATCTCGAAAGCTGTTCCCGAGTCGAGCCCTTTTTCCAGGACGGTCTTCGAAATCCTATCGGGGTTTTCAAGGACGTCCTTGTAACTTTTCGCCGAACCGATGGTTGTGACGATTCCCTCCCCGACCCTTGCCACGATGGTCTCTTCCGTCGCCCCTCCGACCAGCCTATCAATGTTGGCTCTGACCGTCACCTTCGCCTTGGCCTGGAGTTGAATCCCGTCCATGGCGACCGCTGCAACCATGTCGGTGCCCTTCGCGGGGTTGGGCGCGTCAATTACCCTTGGGTTGACACTTGTCTGGACAGCCTCCATGATGTCTCTCCCCGCCAGGTCAATGGCCGCGGCTCTTTTGAAGACCAGCTCAATGTTCGCCTTATCGGCGGCTATCAGCGCCCGGACAACCTTGTTGACGTTGCCTCCTGCCAGATAATGGGTCTCCAGCTCGTTCGCGGAGACATCCAACCCCGCCTTGACGGCCATGATTCTCGCGTCCACTATGAGCTTTGGAGGAACCCTCCTCAGCTTCATGCCGATAAGGCTGACGACCGACACCGGCGCCCCTGACGCCAGGGCAAGAACCCAGTTCTTGAATACGGACAGGAATATGCACAGCCCGATGAAAACAAGGAAACCGAGGAAAATCAGGACGATTGTCCCCACCTTAATTTTCCCTGCGGCCTGGGCGATGACGTTAATCATCTCGGTCATATCGAGTTCCTCCTCATTTGTTCTTTCAGCAGACTAAGTTTGGCCTGGTGGCTTGTCGGGTTGAGACGCTGCCCTTCGGACGACCAGATAGTTATCCTTCAACTCGCAGACCTTAATCCTTGTGTTCTTCTCAATAAACTCTCCTTCCGTTACCACATTGACTCTTCTTCCGTCAACTTCGGCAATTCCTGTCGGGCGGAGGAAAGATAAAGCAAACCCTTCCTTTCCAATCATCTCTCGGTCTTTCTGCACCGAGACATTGTACCCTTTTTGCGTCGTACGCAGAAAGATTACTTTGCCGATGGCGGTCTTGGGCACGATCCTGATGGCTATGACGTAAAGCGCGATTCCCCCCGCGAGCAATCCGACCAATAGCAGAAAAAAAGGAGTCGTGAAACCCCACAGCCGATAAGTCGCTACTAAGGAAGTTCCTATGAGCAACCACCCCATGACTCCCAGCACCCCTCCGGGCAAGAACGCCTCAGCGAAAATGGAAAGTAAACCGATCGCGGCGATAGTCAGAATCCATTCCAATGTCGGCTCTTCCTCCTTCTCGTCGAGCCTGTGGTTATTGAACTTATTGTTTTGATTAGGTGAGGCGCATGCGCGAGGCAGACTCATCGCCTCAATCAATTCTCTTTCGTCCTCTGGACGACGATTCGGCTGCCCTTCACCTCAATGATCTGGATTTTCGAACCTCTTTCGATAATGTCGCCCTGCGTGACCACATCGAAGAGCTTGCCATCGAAAACAGCTTTGCCGGCCGGGCGGAGGATTGTCCTGGCTTCGCCAACCTTGCCGAGGAGGCGATCGGCCTGCGCGGCGAACCCAGCGCCGGCCGTGTATCCTATCTGGGCTTTCTGAGCATCCGCCAGGATAAGCCTCCCTAAAAGGGGTGTCCGCGGCGAGACGAGCTTGAAAACGATGTAAACCGCCGCCGCGCCTATGATAACCGACAGGCTCATCCACTTGATAACGTTGACCACCTCCTCCCTCGTTGGCGGAAGATCAGGCCCAGGACTCCTCAGAAGCATCAGAAACACGCTCGCCGCAATCATTATGATGCCGAGAATCCCCACAAAGCCAAACCCTGGGATCACGAAAAGTTCGACCAGAAGAAGCGCCGCCCCAAGGCCGAAAAGGATCAAGTGCGTCCACTGGGCCGCCCCTGCGGCGTAATTGCCGAAGAAAAGGAGAAGGATGCAGCTTATCCCTAATATCCCGGGGAAACCGAACCCGGGCACCTTCAGCTCCGTGGCAATCCCCACAATCCCGCCTATCAGGAGCAGACTGCTCACCAGCGGCGACGACAAAAACTTTGCCGCAAGCTCCGACCACGACCACCTTACGCGTTTGACAACGGGCTGGCCGAGGTTAAGCTGTTTGATCTCCTTCAGCTCGAAAATCTCGTCGAGCGAGGCCGCCTTGCCGATTGCCACCTTGAGGAGGAACGCCTTATCCGTGTCCAGAGTAAGAATCTTCCCTTTCTCTATGATTTTGGCATCCTCCGCCAGGAACGCCTTGAGAGCCTCTCTTTTCGCCTCGGATAATTCGCCGGAAGAATCGAGGAACCACTTGAACTCCTCTTTCTCCTCGGGCGTGGCTTTATCCCAGGCATTGAGGGCCTTGAGGAGCTTTTGACGGCGGGCTGCCGGGATTTTCTCGGAGAAATCTATCTCCTTGGACTCGTCCACCATGGCCTCGGCTATGTCGGCATCGTGTCCTCTTGCGGCTGCGATGGAATGAATCTGGCCCTTCGTGTAGGAAACGTACTTCTTTGAGACGATCTCGGGCAGCTCCGTGGGAATCGGCAGAGCCAGGACGGGGACACAAGCGCCGAAAGTCGCCCCCGGCGCCATTACAATGTAGTTGCAGGCGTAGGTAATCATTGCTCCCGCGGAAGCAGCGTTCTTATTGATCCAGGCGACGGTGGGAATCCTCGTCGAGACAAGACTGTCGCTGATCTTCCACATTCCCCCCATTTCGCCTCCGGGTGTGTTTATCTCCACGACAACGAGTTCCGCCCCGTCCCTTTCTGCGATGGAAAGGGTCCTGGCGATGTACGTGGCGAGGACGTTGTCAACCTCCGTGCCAATCTTGAGGTGGTAAACGACGCTTAAGCCACGCGGCCCCGCCTTCTGCGAAGATAGTTTGCCCCAGAATTGAAACAATGCCAAAACGAAGAAGGCAATCAGGACGGCTTTTCTCATCATATCGTCCCCGGCAGGGTTTTCGCAGGCGAGGTCATCCACCTTGGGGAGCAATGGTGGAGGATACCGGGATCGAACCGGTGACCTTTTGGCTGCCAGCCAAACGCTCTGCCAAACTGAGCTAATCCCCCATTTTTGAGAATTAATATAAGTCCTACTCAGCCGAAAGTCAATACCGAAATCGCCGTTTCACCGGCCGCGGTCAAGCAGCCCCCAGCTTTTCTATCAATGAGCGGGCGATAGCAGCCGCGAACTCTTCGTCGTTAATATGATTGTCGAATTCTACGACTTCCACACCTGGGCCCACGGAAGCTTTGAAAGAGGAGATGAAAGCCTCGTCGGCTTCCGGGTCGTAGAAGGGCTGCCCTTCCCGGTCAATTGCGGAGACTCCTTTCGTCGGGTAAAAGAAGGTCGTCGGGCCTGTGGCGGCGCTCAGCTTTTCGGCGATGATGCGGCCAAGTTTTGCGTTCTCCTCCTTGGTGGTGCGCATGAGAGTGACCGTCGGATTGTGCTGGTAAAATTTCCTCCCTCTGAACTTTTCGGGAACGGAATCTGGTGGGCCAAAGTTGACCATGTCGAGTGCGCCGGGCGCAACGACCTGGGGGATTCCCTTTTTCGCCGCCGCCTCGAGTCGGTGAGGACCGGCGGAAAGGACTCCGCCGACAAGCTCGTCGGCCCATTCGGTTGTGGTGATATCGAGCACCCCCGAGATGAAGCCGCTTTCAATGAGGTCTTCCATGGCGCGCCCGCCGCTGCCTGTGGCGTGAAAAACCAGCACTTCGTAGCCGTTCTGTTCGAGAATTTCCCTCGCTTTCGTCACACAAGGGGTTGTCACGCCGAACATGGTTGCGGCGACGAGCGGTTTCTCCTCCGCGGTTTCGCGCAGCTCGGCTTCGGCCATGGCGCAGACAGCCGCGGCGGCATTGGCAAGAATTCGCCGCGACAGCCGGTTCAAGCCAGCGATGTCCACTACTGAATACATCATCGTTATGTCCTTGATTCCGACATAGGGCCGTGTATCGCCGGAGGCAAGGGTCGAGACCATCACCTTTGGGAACCCCACTGGCAGAGCACGCATGGCCGAAGTGCCTATCGTTGTACCCGCCGAACCACCAAGGGAGATTATGCCGTGGATTTTCCCTGCCTCGAAAAGTCCTCGCACGAGTTTCGCTGCCCCTTCAGCCATGGCGGTTACGCTTTTCCCGCGGTCTCTTTCGGAAAGGAGCTTTGCGAGGCTCTTTCCCGCGGCTTCGGCCACCGTCTCCTTCGGGATGTCCGCGACAAAAACCGGCGCACCGACCACTCCTGCATCAACCACAAGACCGGCAAGACCGCCTCCTTCTATCCTCTCCTTGATGAAAAGCGCCTCAACTCCCTTTGTGTCCAGCGTCGCCACAACAGCTATTATCTTTCTCATTCTTCCTCCGCGGCAAAGAGACAATGTCTTGGCCACAGGCTCAATGCTGGATCCACTCCGCTCCCTTGATAATACGCGGAGCCGAATGAACCTTCTCTTTGCCCAACCTGCCCACAGAATATCACATCCGCCTTGACAAATCGCCGTCCGACGGTATCATGAGAAAGCAACACTGGCCTACCAGCAGCTAGCCATCGCATGCTGGGGGAACCCGCGCTTATCCTTAGACGAGCTGTCAACTAGGAATTCCGTTCATGATGACGATTTTCAAAACTCTTTCGGGAAGCCTCCGGGTCATTTCGCAGCCTGAACCGGATTGCTGGATAAATCTTGCCGAGCCGACGATGGATGAATTGACGAGCTTCGGCCGGGAATACGGCGTCCCCCTGGATTTCCTGACCGACCCCCTCGACGCCGATGAAACGCCGCGCGTGGATGTTGACGGCTCCAATATGCTGATCGTGGTCCGAACGCCCCGGTCCAATCCCGACGCCGAAGTTCAATACACAACCGCGCCTCTGGGCATAATACTTGCCCCGGACCGTATCATCACGATTTCCTCCCAGAAAGAAACTGCCCTCCAATGCTACGTTACCGGTAAGGCCCGAAACTTCTCCACCTGCAACCGAACGCACTTCGTCCTTCACATTTTTCGGATGATAGCCCTCCTCTATCTGAATCACCTCAAGGAGATCAACAAGAAGACGACAACCATTGAGGCCGAACTGCAATCGTCCCTTCACAACGAGGCTTTGACGAGGCTGCTCAACCTTGAGAAAGGCTTGGTCTATTTTACTACCTCCATCCGCTCGAATGAACTGGTGATGGAGCGACTGCACAAGACGCAGATGCTGAAAATGTCTCCGGAGGACGAGGACTTTCTCGAAGACGTCATAGTTGACAACAAGCAGGCCATAGAGATGGCCGACATCTATAGCAACATCCTCAGCGGGATGATGGACGCCTTCGCCTCTATCATCTCGAACAACCTCAGCGTGGTCATAAAGCTGCTGACATCGGTGACCATCATCCTGATGCTCCCGACACTCGTGGCGAGCCTCTACGGCATGAACGTCAGGCTTCCCCTTGAAAGGTCTCCTCACGCCTTCCTTATCACTATGCTTGCATCTTTCATCCTTGCGGCTGTTTCGGTCGTCATTTTCAAGAAGAGACGATGGCTCTGAGACCCGCCGCCGCTTGTTCACTGTCCGAACGGCCTGTACTCTTCGTTGAAATTTATCGTCACGATTGTCCGCACGCCTTCGCTCTCGAAAGCCAGCGATAGGCATATCCGGTCTATGCCGCTTATCAGCCGGGAGAAGCTCGCCTCTTCCCTCATTCCTTCAGGCTGGCGCTGGGCGTCAATCATGCCATGGACGCTGCACGCCACAACGTTCTTCTCCCGGTCGTATTCGTACTTGCCGCCCTCCGGGCAGAAATAGCGCGTCCCGTCGGCGTTCTCCGCAACCTTCTCCATCGGAAGATCGACGTCGCTGAAGTAGCTGTGGAGCACGTGAAGCTCGTCGAGGTTGGCAAGGCAGGCTTCCCTCGCAGTCGCTGCCCATGCAAATCGGAAGTCCTCCTTAACCCTTCGCCACGCCTTTGGCCTTATGAGGACAGCAACGTTTCCCTCCAGCATACTCTGCTCGGCTGCCGCGCTCTCGCCCCTCTCGGCGAGGTCTATGATTTCCTTCAGAAGGGACAGCCTTGAGGCCCCGTAAGCCTCGTTGCCTAAGATGCAAACGAAGCCCCTCAGGCGGACCGGGCCGATGGCTCCCTCGATGACGTAGATTTTCCGTTCGCGGTACGGTGCCACTTCGTACAGGTTGACGTGCGTGTCGAACCAGGCTCCATTGCGACGCTGCCAGGCCAGCCTCGACGCGACGAAGGATAGGAATCGGTCTGCCGCCTCGGGGTCAGGGACTTCAACCGAAGCATAAACCGGAAAATTCAGTCCCAGAACTGCCGCCGCAATTCCGATTTCCATTCCGCCCATTCCCCTCATCGGCAGACCGCCGACCTCCGCAGCCTGAACGCCGAAAAGCATCGGGTCGTCGCAGAAGTTGAGGGAAGCCTTGTTTCCGAAAGCCTTGCGGACATCGGACGCCGCTCTGCGGAACGCAAGTTCTTCATCCGCCGTTCGGACCCTCTCTTCTTCGCGCCCTCCGTATCTCCACCACTCGAGGATCCCATCGAAAAACTTGCGGATAAAGCTCCCCGGAACGCGACCCTCGATGGAAAGAATTGTCTGCGGGTGAATATGTTTTGGCGCCAGCTCCACGGGCTTGCCGCCGGAGAATTCCGTCACCGTGCGGTAGATGCTGTTCTCGACCAAGGGAAGAATGAGCGTTTCCAGCGTTAGTCCCGAGGAGGACATGCTCACCCGGATGCCTACCGGGTCGAAGAATCTACGCCAGTAATTGTTGTATCGCTCGACGAATCGTTTATACTCCTCCCTCTCCCTCTCGCTGGCGAGGTCGGTCTTCAGCTCCACTATGGGCGTCAGATAGCGCAGGCGATTGTGCACCGAGCAGACCCCCGACAGGCTGCCAGCTTCCCAGGAATATTCACCTCCGTCCTGGCAAACCAGGTAGCGCGAATCAATGCACTGGCTATCGAGCATCTCCTTCAATGAATTCGGGAACCTCCCGTTGAGATGCTTGAAGAGGATGGCTGCGTTCGCAATCATCTTCAGGACGGTTCCGCACTGGAGGCGTCTCGCCTGGGCGATCTTGGCTGCCGGGCCGATTTGCCTTCTGATGAACGACTCCGAAAGAAAAACGAACCCCGATTCGGCAGGGTCATCCTGTTTGAAGATTGAGCGCATGTACTGAAAGTCTGGCGCCCCGACGAGAGACGCACGCTCGGAGTCCGCGGTCTGAAGGATGCGGCGCAATGCTTCTTTCGAGTTGCTTATAACTGTTTGAGTGCCCAGGTCCGCCCGATAGTGCGAAATTTCGCTGTCGGGTGTTACGAGACCGTAAACGTCGTGCTGGCCGAGGCTGAACCGTTCCTCCCTGGCGTCGGGCCGGCTTTTCTTCGCCTTTTCTACGAACCGCTCCAGCGTGGAATTGAAAAGCGACCGAATCTTGACCTCCGCGATTATGGACAAATCGTCCCCCTGAGCTACGAATGGATGGCCGCCCGTCACCACGACTTCCCCCGCCGCCAGGTTTGCGAAAGGCCGGGCGAACCATATGTCCTTCAGGCACATCTGCTTTTCCAGCTTTTCGCGGGTCATCGCTTTCTTGGCGGAGAGGCCATAGTGCTTCAGGCAATGCTCGCCCCAGGTGTCAACGAAATCCATAAATGCGAGGGCATGGCCGACCGACCTGAAGTGAATGTAATATTGGTCCTCCGGAACCATGGCCGCGAGAGCCGAAAACGCTGGCTCCTTGTCGCCAAGCATCTCTGTAAAGGGGAGAGACCTCGTCTGCGGGGGCTTCAACTCCTCGACGGGAACGGTCTTGTCTTCGATGAGAGGAGCCCCGCGAAGCATCGCGTCGAGCTGAAGGCTCTCCTGAATAGAAAGGAGACCTGTTGTCATGCTGTAAAGGTCTGCCTCCCGTCGGGCGGGCCGCTCGAACTCGAAAGGCTGCCACCTCTGCTTCAACTCGCTGAGAGCTTTCGCATCTCCCTCCATTTTTGCCGTCTGAACGGCAGCGTAGGAATAGAAACTGTTTTCGGGATAAAGCGATGCCAGCCGGGCGAAGTATTGCTGCGATTCGATCCGTCGAATCTCCTGCGGAGTCATCGCGCTTGCCTTTGCCAGAGCCGTCTTGTGCGTGTTCCATACCAGCACAAATTCGGTCTCCGGCCCCGCCGGAACCTGCTGACTGACAAAAGTTACCCCTTCTTCCAGAAGGGGGAAAAGCTTAGTTTTCGGCACTTTCCCCTCCAGTACGGACTGCACCGACGCTGCCAATTCATCGCCGAAGGCTGCGACGCTCTCGACGGTCGCAGCCAAATCCCTGTCCATCTCCAGGAAACTCTCCAGTGTCAACCCGTGTTCCGGAGCAGGAACCGGAGTGATTTTCACGACCTTCCCGTTCTGAATGGCCTGAAGGGAAGCGATTGCTGGCTTGCCCCAATAGAAGATGTTCCCTTCCAGCAGGATGACTGCCTTCCCGCGAGAATCCAGCCGCGGCCCGCACGTTATGTCAACCGGAATAACGCACGGAGGCGGCCCGACGGGAGCGACCAGCTTCAGGCAATCATAAAATGCCCAACTCCCTTCATCGTTAATTATGGAAACTACGTTCTTCCCTTTCTTCACGAACGTCGTGGGAATGTGAAGAGTAAAAGCCTGGCGTTTCCCTCTCGTCGGATCGCGGGCAACCTCGTTCCCGCCGACGCCTCTTTGCGTGACAAACCTCCCCTCCAATCCATTGAAGTCAATCGTCAGGACCGGCGGCTGACCGTAGTGGGCGTCAACCAGAAGGATTGTCAACGCCATCGGACGCGGCTCAGCGTCGTAATCGAACTCGATGACGAACTTGTGAGCTTTCCCCTCCGCCCAGAAGTCGTCCGGACCGGGATGAACCGGCGACCAGTCGGCGTCCCGATGTTTCCCGACGACGAAATGCACGTCCTTGGGGAAGAGATTCCTGTAATCGGGCTTGTGAAACACCGACTCCTGGCACTCGGCGAACTCAAGATAGCTCTGGTCGTCCTTGCCGATCTGCCAGACGGCCTCTGTTCCGTGTACCCTTTCTTCTGCGGTGCAGAGCGGCGGCACAAAAACAGCGGCGATGGTTGCTGTCGAAAAGAGAAAAACAAGCATACCCCGGGCGGTGCAATTCGATGCTTTCATGTGATGGCCCCCTTCAAAATGCATGCAGCAGACGAGACTGAAACTGGTCCGGCGCGCTCGGCGCTCCCATTGACGCATCGCATGACCGATTACTTTCTACCATCGTGCGCTCGGGCAAGTCAACGCCTTCTTTCTCTGGAGTACTTCGCTTCCGCGGCCCGCGCAGCCACCTCCTTTACAAACAACGAAAGCGGATGCCGACCGACGGACGACGTCTTTGCGTCCTGGGACTCGGGGGTATGCTCGCCCAGAGCCAAATCCGAAAAAGACCCTCCTGGCAAAGGGAGGTTCCGCCGCACCGGTTGACTTCCAGCGGCAGGAGATGTAGTTTGGAATGGTCTAATCGTTATCCGGTGGGATTTGCAGGCAACTGCAAGGACCGGAATCGAAAACCGAGGTTTGTATTGGTGAGGGAGAAAAAACATGCCCAGGGAAAATGCTAAAAGAGCCGCGTGTCTCACGAGGCGGGAGTTTCTGTCGCGGGCAGGAACGTTCGGCGCGGCGGTAACAGTTGCCAGCCTCAGGCACGCTCTCAGTGAGGATGTTTTCGCGGCGGCCGGGGAGAAGGCCGGGAGAAAAGCACCTAACATCGTTTACATGATGACGGATGACCAGCGGTTCGATGCAATGAGCTGCGCAGGGAATACGATTATCCAGACACCCAACATGGACCGGATTGCCAAGGAAGGCGTCCGGTTTCTCAACATGTTCGTGACCAACTCGCTCTGTGCCCCCAGCCGCGCAACTTTCATGACGGGAAAGTACTCTCACGTCCACGGCGTCCGCACTAACAGCGTCCCTTTTGGGCCGCAGCCGGTTTTCACGGACGACCTGCGGAAGGCCGGTTACCACACCTGCTTCATCGGGAAGTGGCACATGAGCGGGGCGCATCCGGGCTTCGATTATTGGCTCGGATTCAGCGGCCAGGGGCAATATCAGGACCCTCCCCTCCTCGATTTCGACGGAGAGTTGAAGAAGGAGAAGGGGCATGTCACCGACCTTCTGACTGACCGCGCCATCAAATACATTCGCCAATATCGCAAGGAGCCATTTTGCCTTTTTCTATGGTTCAAATCGCCGCACAGGGACTGGCAGCCTGCGAAGCGATTTGAGTCGTTGTACGAGGACGTGGAGATTCCTGACCCTCCTGCATTCAACGACGACTACAGCGGCAGACCCGACGCCATTCGAAGGACAGAAATGCAGGTGGAAATCGCCAAGCCGCCGAAGCCATTCAAAGAGTGGCTGAAGGACTATTACCGAGTTCTCGCCGGAGTGGACGAGAATATTGGCCGCTTGTTGAACGTCCTCGACGAGCTGAAGCTCGCGGAGGATACCATCGTGATTTTTGGCAGCGATAACGGGTTCTTCCTGGGCGAGCATCATTTCTTCGATAAGCGGCTGATGTACGAACCATCCATCCGCGTGCCGATGCTCATCCGCTATCCCCGGCTGATTCCGAAAGGAGGAAGGACCATCGCAGAAATGGCCCTGAACATAGACCTGGCGCCGACGCTGTTAGACCTCGCAGGGTTGAAAATCCCTGACGACACGCAGGGGAAAAGCTGGAAGCCGCTGCTTGAGGGAAAGCGCGTGCCCTGGCGAAAATCGTGGTACTACGAATATTTCGAGTACCCGGCCGTTCACATGGTCCGCCCAAACCGCGGAGTCAGAACCGAACGATGGAAGTACATCGAATATCCGAGGTTCTACTTGGAGAGAGAGTTTCGCGCTAAAACACAGACTTTCGACCACCCAGCGGAGTACGAGCTTTACGACTTGAAAAACGACCCGCATGAGGTGAAGAACCTGTATGCTGACCCCAGCTGCGCAGCCATTGTCGAGGAGCTGCGGAAGGAAATGGCGCGGCTCCGGAAGGAGACGGGAGACGAGGGGTAGCGTGTCGAAGAAAGGTAGCGAGAATGGCAGGGAGAGTTGTTCTCTGGGCGGCTGCCTCAGCATCCCGGTCTGAACGGGCGACGAAAACAGCGAGGTAAGATACGTGAAAAGCAAACGAGGCATCTCCAGGCGACGATTCATTCGTGAAACGGCAGGGGTCGGAATGGTTCTCGGCAGCAAGCTCGGGTTCGTTGAGACGCCTGCCATCCGAACGGAAAAGAGGTTGCCGAACATCCTGTGGATAATGACCGATGACCAGAGGCCCGATTCCCTGGGATGTTACGGGACTCCCCGGGCGAGAACTCCAAATATTGACCGCCTGGCTGAGCAGGGCGTCGTCTTCGAGCATGCAATTGCCCAGTGCCCGGTCTGTCTTCCGTCGAGAACTTCCATGCTGACCGGTAAATACTGCCATAAAGTTGGGATTCTCGAGAACGTTCAGGGACGGGTGCCGGGATCGGTCCGGCCCCTCACGTCCCCCTTCGTCGAGAAAGGCTATCAGGTCGTCAACATAGGGAAACTGCACTTCGCGGGGAAAGCCCCCTTCCCCGTTAGCAAACCCTCACCCGGCTATGGCGGACCGGCCGCCACGCCTTTCGCGTTGAGGGAAGGGTACGACCCGAAGAAATACAGCGTTATCAACCTCCCGACTCCCGTTAACGTCATCATCGCCGGAACGTATCCTCTTCCGGAAGAACAGACGGAGGCAGCTCTTTGCGTTCAGCAGGCGATTGATTTTCTCCGGTCGGATGCTAAGGAGCCATTCCTTCTGAGAGTTTCAATCATTGCCCCACACGTACCTGTTCTTCCTCCTCGTCCATACGACATCCTGATAGACCCTTCCTCAATCAGTCTGCCCCTGCCGTCGGAGGAGGAACTTCTTAGCAAGCCGCGGTATGAGCGCGAGGTTCTCCGGCCTTTTCAAGGTAACAGCACGTTGACGATGCAACAGATAGAAACCGCCCGGGCTCACTACTACGGGTTAGTGGCAATGGTGGATAACCAGGTCGGGAAGCTGCTCGCCGCTCTGAAAGATAAAGGGGTGATGAGCAACACCATTGTCGCGTTCACATCAGACCAGGGAGTGCAGCTCGGCGAGCACGGTATTTTCAAAAAGCGCAACTTCTACGAGCAGACCGTCAAAGTCCCTTTGATCCTATCGTGGCCGGGGCATCTGCCGGAAAGGAACAAAATCGCCTCGCCGGTCGAAATGGTGGACTTTCTGCCGACGCTGGTCGAGCTCGCTGGGCTGCGCTTCAAGGGAGAAATTGACGGAAAAAGCTTCCTGAAGCTTGCCCGAGACGAGGTCAAGACCCATCGGGACGCGACCTTTAGCGAAATTGACTACCGCGTCTCTCAGTGGCCTCCTCTTCGAGAGGGAGGAGGAAGACGCGCGATGGTTCGGACAGAGCGGTGGAAGATGTGCTGTTTCGTTAGTCAACCGGAGGCAGATGGCGACCTCTACGACTTGGAGAGAGACCCCGGCGAGACAAAAAACCTTTTCTCCGACGGCAGACACTCAGAGGTAATATCCACGCTCACACGCTTGCTGAATGCGTGGGGTGCCGAGCGGCGTCCGGGTGTTCCTCTCGCGTCCGCCCAGCGCTGGCCCGCGTGCGACGCCTGAAGAACAGGTTTGACCCTCCAGCCTCCGCGGATTCCGAAACAACTGCGACACAAGAAAGGTGGCGTCATGAAAAAGCCTTTGCTTCTCTGTGCGCGGGGCGCTGCGCTCGCCGGGTTGGCTGCGGCGTTTTCTCTGCCCATCAGAGTGGCCCTCCCTCAAACCGCTCTCGACGTGAATGTCACTCAGAATACCGACACTTTGATGCCATACCAGGTGTTCGAGCTTACGCTTCAGCACAAAGGCAAATACGAAAACCCCACCTGGGACGTGAATATAGAAGTGCAGTTCACTTCGCCAGGCAACAGAAGCCACCGCGTAGGTGGGTTTTTCTATGGCTCCACGAAACCGCAGAAGCCGGTCGTCAGGAAACATAAGGACAGCAGGGGAACCGTTACTGAGACACCTTTCTGGCGGTGCGAGCCCGCCGACCTCTGGAAGGCAAGGTATTCTCCGAGCGAACTCGGCGACTGGAAATTCGAGTATATCTTCCGGAACAACCGGGGCCAGTTTGCCAGGGGCAGCGGCGCCTTTCGGGTCGTGAAGGGACGCGTTCAAAGTAAGGGCTGGGTGCGAGTCAACCCGAAGAATCCATATCGGTTCGTTTTCGACGACGGGACCCCTTTCTTTCCCATTGGGTTCCAGAACGGTATCTTCGATAACAACCACAACGGTTCTGCGATGGACGCCTTCAATATGGAAGGTCCGTTCCGCCCCGACCCGGAGGGGAAGCGGCCAAAGCCACCGCCGGGGGCGATGTTCGCGCGCGGCCCCTCCATGAACCCGCAGAATGGCGATGTCTATTTCGGGCGGCACTCGCGTGCAGGATTCAACCTCTGGCGGTTCTCGCCGAATAATTTTTCGATCAAGCTCTTTGCATCGGAGGATGATCCGAACTCCTCGACGCTCGATAATGTCCGCTGGGAGCAGGCTATCATGATTGACGAGATGCTCCAGATGACCCGGAAGTACGGAATCCGCAACTTCTACGGCATCTTTGGATTCACCGAAGTATTCAATTTTCACCCCGAAGATGCTGAGGGGATGGCCAGGGTCAAACGGGCTCTCAAATACACCGTGGACCGCTGGGGCGCCTACGTAGATTTCTGGGAATTGCTCAACGAGCAGAAAGCGTCGGACGAATGGTATGCGGTCGTAGTTCCCTATCTCGAATCGGTGGACCCATACGGCAGACCCATCTCGACGAGCTGGGAGAGACCCGAACTCAGCGGCATTGACATCAACGCTCCCCATTGGTACGGCAACGAAAATGAGCTTGAGTCAGACCGTATCACGGAAGACCGAGCCAAACGAGACAAAAGGTTCGGCAAACCCGTGATATACGGAGAGCAGGGAAACAGCCGAGGAAACCGCGACCGAACCGCTGAAGGAATCGGCGGCGTGTGGGACCCCGGCTCCGCCCGACGGATGCGGGTCAGGTGCTGGACGGCGTTCTTCAACGAACTGGCGCTCACCTTCTGGGAAACCTCCTACGCAAAGGACGGCCACTACATGAACATCTGGCTTGGTCCGCAGGAGCGGCAGTATGTCCACACGCTCCAGGACTTCGCAAACCTGCTCGACGCTGGCATCATGCCTGCGGAAGTCGTCCTCGACGGGCCGCACGCTGCGAGGGTTCGTGCGTACGGCCTTCGCTCCGACAGCCGAGCCGCTGTTTACCTTCATCATCATTCCTGCGACGGATGCGAAAAATCCTCTCTCGCCGGGCATCCTCCGCAGCATAGCTGGAACCACGGCCGCGGCGAGGTCAGAGCCCTGAAGCTCACCATGGATGTGCCCAAACCCTCCACTGGCTATTGGTACAATCCTGTTGACGCCAGCATTCTCGGCCATTTCGACGCCCCGCCCGGCCGCCAGACTTTCGCCGTCCCTCCTTTCAACATTGACCTCGCGCTGCTCATCACGGAGGAAGTCCCGCCGGACAGCGACCACGACGGAACCCCCAACGATGCCGACCTTGACGACGACAATGACGGCATCCCTGATTCTCGTGATGCATTTCCCCTCGAACGCGAAGAATGGGCTGATGTTGATGGAGACCTCATCGGAGATAACCTCGATGCCGACATTAACGCCGACGGCGTTGCCGACGACCTCAATAGGAACGGCATCCCCGACAATGAGGAGCCTGATTGGGACAGTGATGGAGTCCAGAACGCCAACTCCATCCCCTGGGATGCCTTCCCGCGCAACCCAAAAGAATGGCGCGATACGGACGGCGACGGAATCGGCGACAACGCTGATACTGATGACGATGCCGACGGCTACTCCGACGAGGAAGAAAAACATGCCGGCACTGACCCTCTGAACCCTCTCAGTTTCCCCTCTTGAAACTAAACCATGACGCACCGTAGCGGCGAGTGGCGGCTCGTAGCCGTCAGCGACAAGGCTCACAACGATTTCGTCTGCGGCGCCGCACATGGGTCCCTACGGCGGCGCCGAGCTTCAAGGTTCACGGACCAAATTCAAAATAAGGTCGCCGGCGGCAAGGCGCGATACTCAGCGTCGTCCAACCGACACGACGGCAGAACCGCCGCGCTTCATCCGCAGGACAAGGGCATTCCGCTCAATCAGCCGCGCAAGAACTCACAATCGCCTCCGCGCAAGAGCTGACAATCGCCTCCGCGCAAGATTCTCCTCTTTTCCTTTTGAAAAAGGCTCTTGCGTATTGCAGGTTTTGGCCTTAAGTTACCTCCCCTCGGAGGCGATATTTTTCCGTTTTTCCGCCCGGGATACCGACAGCTTGCATGTTTCGCGGTGCCCCGCAATGGTCGCATTTCCAAGAAGTCACCTGAGACCTGAAGAGAAAGGAACGACTATGAAAAATCTTCCATCTGTTGCGTTTTGTCTCGTCATCGGCCTGGCGGCGGTTTTCGCAGAGGACCCCGTGTTCAGGTTGGAACCGGTTGATACCGAATGGCACAGACCGGAAGGATGCTGCGTCATTGATGTCAACGGCGATGGTCGTCTGGACATCATCTCAGGGCCGAATTGGTACGAATACGTGCCGTCGCAGCGCAAGCGCCTTGATATCGTGCCGGGGCCAAACCAGTACCAGCCGCCTGAGTGGAAGCGGCATCCTTTTCGCGAGTGCCCGCAGAGCGGGGAGTATCACGCTGATTTCGGCGAATTCGCCATGGATGTCAACGGCGACGGGCTGGTGGACATTGTGACGGGCCAATGGCACAACAATCCCCTGGTCTGGTACGAGAACCCGGGCCAGGTCGGGAAAGAATGGCCTGAACACGTTATCGTCAACATGACAGGCGGCGAGTCGTTCCTGGTGGCTGATATTGACAGGGATGGCGACCTGGACATTCTGCCGAGCTTTTACAGCAAGACCCCTGTCTTCTGGCTGGAAAAGAAAGGAGCAGAGTTCATCAAGCATCCCGTCGGAGCTGCCCACGACAGGCATGGCATTGGCTTCGGCGATGTGGACGGTGACGGGTTCGGCGACATCGTCACCAGTCACGGCTGGTATCGGGCGCCGCAAGACCCGAAGACAGGAAAATGGGAATGGTTTCCCGAGTATGACGTGGGTGGAGAAGGGAGCATTCCAATGCTCGTCATGGACGTCAACGGCGACGGACGCAGCGACATCATCTATGGCCGCGGCCACGACTACGGGTTAGCGTGGCTCGAACAACAGGTCACCGCCGCCGGACGCGCATGGAAGCGTCATCCGATTGACGACACCGCTTCTCAGTTCCACACCTTCGCCGTTGCCGACGTTGACGCCGACGGACAGCTCGATTTCATTACTGGCAAGCGATACCGAGGCCACAACGATGATGACCCCGGTTCGTTCGATCCCCAGGGAGTTTACTGGTACAGCATAGACCGCAAGGCCAAACGCCTTCAGCGACACGTCCTTGCTTACAACGCCATGGTCGGCATCGGAATGAACATCGCCGTCCAGGACATTGATAACGACGGCGACATAGATATCGTCGTCCCCGGCAAGTCCGGCATTTACCTCTTCCGAAATATGGGTCATCCACGGGCAAAGTAGCGGCGAAATTGGCGCTTCCGCCGACGAGAAGCCGTGCCCTGTGGACGGCATCCGATCGTCGGGCCTGCTGTCTATTTCGAGAAGAGCTTTCATCGCATATTGGTCTTCGTGGCGTTCCGCTGTCCTCTCCCGTTCATGTCACCCGGCGAGATTTCTCAGGCTTCCCTCACGTCGCAGTCTCGGCACAGGGCTTGCTCATTGGCCGGTCTCCTGCCTCTGCGAGCGTGGCCTCGGCTGGGGGAGTTCTTCCAGCTCACGGAGAGTCGTGCGAAGCTGCGGGTTGTTCGGGTCGAGTTGAACGGCTCTCAGAATTGCCCGGCGGGCATCCGAGTGTCTCCCGGCGCCCATGTAGGCCCCGGCAAGGGTGCTCCACGACGTGGGGTCTTCCGGATAAAGCCGCGCCAGCCTCTCCATGTAAGGAACGGCTTTCGCAAATCGCTCTGTCCGAAGATACGCCCTCGCCAGGTCCCTCCAATTCTCCGGGTCGTCGGGCATTATCCTCGCGTATTTCTCAAGCAGGGGGATAGCCTGCTCCTCTTTTCCTTCAGACAGGAAAGCCTGCGATACGTCTTGTAGAACGATTGGGTCGCCCGGTGCTAACTCAGCAGCCAGCGCCAATTCACTAAGCCCCTCCTCAATCTTGCCCGCGTCGCCTTCTTCGCGCGCCTCCTCCATCAGGAAGTGTCCCAGCGCAACCCTCGTCCATGGCGAACGCGGGAAGACGCCCGCCCAGCGACGAAAATCGCTGACCGCCTTCTCGGCACGCTCCTCTTTCCGGTATCGCTGAAAAGCGAGGATTGTCAGCCACCTCAGGTACCACGCTATGTCAGCATCCTCCCATCCGGAAGCCATCGCCTTCTCCAGGTGGCCCAATCCTTCGACCGGCTTCTGCTCCTGCCAGCACCGAACGGCTTCGAGGTAATGCCGCCGGATGCTGACAGCCGCGGCGATTTCTTTCCGTTCCTTCTCCGTCGCCCCGACAACTCTCGGAAAACCCTCCCCCATCGCCGACGCCAGCGCCCCAACATTGACCGGGACAAGCTGTTTTCCGACGGCTTCTTTTTCCCCGAACGCCAGAGGACTATTGTCCTCGGTCGCTGTCGGCGAGGTCCCCGCAAAACGACGAACGTCGTCCTCGTCGAGAACGAGGTTCTTCAGAATTGCCGGAACGCTCTCAAGGTGAGCCGAGCGCAAGTGAGCGAAGGTTTTCTCATCCTTGCGAATGAACTTGGCGATTCTCTCCGCGTCAATCACCAGGCGGTCGGGCGTCCCCACCATAATCGTGTAGCCCCTTGCGAACCAGAGTGAGGCGTGGGGAAAGACGCCCTGGAACGTACGCAGGATGATTTTCAGGTGCGACGTGGGAAGGGCATGAAGCGGAACCCACTGGCACATCACTCCTCCCTCCCGGAGGAGCTTCCGGCAGGCTTCGTAGAACTCTCTCGTATAGAGCACCCAGCTCTCGGCTGCCGCAGGGTGCGTGGCGTCCGAAGCAATCGCGTCATAGGTTCGGTGAGTCGCCTTCACGTAGTTGTTGGCGTCTGCCACAATCAGTCGAAGCCGCTCGTCTTTCAATGCACCGTTGTTCTCTTCCTCAAAGAACTTTGCAGCCTCGAAAGCGGAAGGACATATCTCAACCGCGTCCACCTGTTTCACCGGATGGCTCAGGATAGCCCCTGTAGTTATGCCGCCGCCGAAGGCTGTCACCAGAACTTCCTTCGGCTCCGGATGAACGAAGAAAGGAAGATGCCCCAGAAGACGGAATGCCTGTATCGCATCCACATCCGTCGGGACCTGCGCATTGCCATCAATCTCCATCATCTTCAGTCCCTTTTGCGGATGCGCGAAAACGGCAACGGTCCCAGCCGTCCCTTCCCGATAAAAGATGAGCTTCCCTCGCCTCCCTTCAGCCCCCTCGGTCGTTTTGGCGATGTCAATTCGCGGCGGCACCAAAACCACCACAAATCCAAAAACGCCAGCAGCGCACACCGACCAGAGAACCCTCTTCCTCGACGAGAAAGCTGGCGACAGCCAGAGAAACAGAAACCCAACCACAACGTTTATGCCAGCCGTCAGCAAAAAGGCGCCTGCAATTCCGAGAACCGGCACCAACAGGAAAACAGCCGCCACCGAGCCGAAAATCGCCCCGATCGTGTTGCTCCCGTATGCTCGCCCAACGTCGCTTCCCAATTTCTCATACGGCCCTGCGTAGATGGCGACGATGACCGGAAATGACATGCCGAACAGAATCGCCGCCGGCAGAAGCGCAATCGAGGCAATGACGTATCGGACTAAGGTGTAAGGAACGTAACTCCACGTCGTGAAAAGCCCTTTCAGCCAGTGGAAGGCAGGCAAAAAGGATTGCGTCAACGCGATCCCCGCAACGGCAAAAACTCCGATAAGAACCTCAATCACCGCCGCTGTCGTTAAGAGTTCTTTTCCTCTGGTCAGAAAGCGAGCGGAAAGGTGCGAGCCGAGCGCAAGCCCCGCCAGAAAAGTCGAAAGCATAATGGTGAACGAGTAAGTTGTGTTCCCAACTACAAAAACGAGCACACGAGTCCAGAGGACCTCGTAGCATAGAGCGGTGAAACCGGAAAGCGCGAAGGCTGTCAGAACCACCATCCCGACTGGGCGAGTCAGCTTTCTTTCTGCTTGCTGCGGGGGAGAAATGCTCGGCGATGGCAAGCCGGGCACAACCTTCGAGAAGGCCAGGGCGGCCAGTCCGACAGCCCCGCTCAAAACCATTGCCGCGGCGTTTGTGCCTTTCGCCCCAACTGCTCTGATGAGGAGAAAACCAGCCAGGACCGTCCCCAAAACCGCTCCCCCGGTGTTGACTGCATAAAGCCGGCCGATCCCTCTTCCCAGGGAAATGCCAGCTCCCAGATAGAGTTTGCTCAACAGGGGAAACGTGCCTCCCATCAGAAAAGTCGGAAACAGAAGCAGAAGAAATCCAGCAACGAATTTGACTCCGGTAAGCACGAGTAGATGGTTTTCGAGAACGGGATACAGGAGGCGCTCCAGCGAGGACAGACCCCGGCACGCATGCGCAAAAAACAGCGCGAAGCACGCTATAAAAACCTCGAAGATGCCATACGCCAGGAGAGGGTTTTTCCATCGGTCAGCCCAGCGACCAACCACAATCGAACCGAGAAAAAGACCTCCCATGAACGAGGAGAGGACGGCCGCTGTGGCGTAAACGGAGCCTCCCATCACAACAGACAGCATCCTCCGCCACACCACTTCGTACATCAGCCCGGCCGCCCCGGACATGGCAAATAGCAGTAGAACAACGGAGCGCGCATTTCGCCAGGAACGATCACCAACCGATCTCATCTGTATCGGACTCCCTGCCGTCGGGCCCGTCGGACTAAAGGTTAAATGAGAAAAAAGCTCGGCGCTTCATCGTCCGTCAACGGCGCCCGACGGGTCAAGGCGTTTTGGTTTGCGTGGAGACAGCCATCGGCTGGGACTCACATGGGCAGGACACACAGACCCTGACCGGAGGGGGCTTTTAGCCCGACCCGGGTTCGGTGCCCGAGCGCTTGAGCCTGAGCCCGCACGTTGAAAGGGCTCGCTCTATGATCTCGATCTCGTCTGGGGAAAAGCGTCCGCCAAGATCAGCCTTCGTCTGGCCGAGCAAGTCGTCTTGTGACCGAAAGCTTCCGACGAGCTTGTGGAAAAGGTGGGGCCCGGGCGGCGACCCGACCTGGTCCAGCCCAAGGCGCGATAGAAACTCGCAGAACATCAGGGCAAGTCCGGACTTAAGCTCTTGCAGGTCCTTATGCAACATGTTCTGCGCATCCTTCTGGGCGAAGTATCGCGTAGCCGGCACATCGAGCGGCGCCCAGCCTGGCCCAATCTGCGCGTAGCTCAGGTATCTCGCCGTCTCGCTATTCTCCCTCAGCTTACGGAATGCTTTGTAGACGCTTTTGGAGAGCTGACTTCTGACGAGCTGTTGACGCCAGCTGTGTGCCGTATACTGTAACTCCCCATCACGGCACCTGGGGATGTTAGTTTCCGTATGGATAATCCCGGTTATGGAGAAGAATTTTGCCTCCAGGTAATGAATTGCGGAGTAGAAAGCAGCGGTTATGCCCCAATCGTACATTTCAGGGCTGCCCGCAAGATGGTTCGCCACTTTCTCGTTGTGTTTAGCTTGAGATAGGTGAACCGAGAAGAGTGCCACCTCGCGCTATCTCTCGTAGATCAACTTCGCACCGGGGTGAACGATATCCCTCCGGTTCACGTAGACCTTCGGGACATAGGAGAAGGAGGCCACCGGTCTGGCGATCGCTTTCTGCACGTCATACTCGCGGTCCAAGACCTTCCCCATAACTTCATCGTCATAGGTGCCGATCCCCAATAGCACTGTCACTTGCAGCTCCTCGCGGTAGCGCTGGACGTAAATCGCAGTCACCTCGTCCAGATCGGCGAAAGCTGCCAGGATGAGCTGCTGCGCGCGCTGCTCCGCGCTCTCGCGGCTCAATGCCCCCACCGCAGCAGCCACAGCCGATCCAGTAAGCGGGCCACCCCACGCGAAGGGTCCCTGGGTCTCTGCCCCTCCGGCTTGACGAAAACTAAAAGCGTAGATCGAGCTGATAAGCCAGGCTACAGCGCTCGGGCCCATCTGGATGCTCGCGGCGCGCTGGGGGCCCCCCGCCACCGGCCAGCGTGTGCAGCTGGCATCGGGTCGGGCCCGGTGCGACCAGCCTGCTATTCTGCCGCGCTGGATCGCATAGTCCCCGGAGAGCCCTGACCAACTCCCCAGCAAAAGGTCCCTGCAAGCATCCTCAAGCTCTGCTCCGACTGATGTGGTCTGATCCAGTGTTCTCGTCACTTGGCTCCTTCCTCGAGCAGCGCAGCATGCTCACTGACCAGCTGTGCCATCTGCAGCGTAACTTCATCGAACAGCTTTGTTACCGCCGGTTCATCGAAATTATAGCGGGCATCCGCCACAGTGTTGATGTCTATGACCATTCTGGCCATGGGGGCCTCCGCGCCGCCCTCAGCCGGGCCCAGCGATAGCACCCGCAGCCAGCGGTTGGCCTCAAGTTCACCGAGGAGCCCAATTCTGTCCAGCGCGTGCACCTGAATCTCGTTGGCTCCCGTGATAGGCGCCCCATGACGCAGATAAGCGGACCTAATGCTCTCGCCGCCGCCTCTGCGGAGCCGCAAGAGAAACGTCCCAACGAGTCCGACGCGGAATATGCGCACATCGACGCTCATGCTGACGAACCTCGCTACCTGTTGCTGCAACAAGCGATACCTGCTATCAATCGGGCTTGTTTTTTTCTGCTCGTCGCTCTGGGGGGCGAGAAAGACGTCCAACCGAGTGATGCTCACGCTGCACCTATAGTCTTCGCCCGAGCTCTTCAGGATTATGCGTGGGGCCTCAGGCGTGATGTCATCCGGTATGGGCACCACGGCTGGGTCTCCGTCCAAGATGCCCTCGGAGGCGCGCCTGAGCTCGCTGGCGAACGCGAGTTTATCGGCGGGCCGCAACCCATCTACAAAAAGAGCCGTTTGAAAAGCTTGAACCTCGGCCGACCGCAAACCACACCTCCCAGGCGATACCCTGTCACAATACTGAATTTTCCTACAACTCATACATCATCAAATACGCAATGTCAATGCCGCGTTTTGGGTCACCCGCCCGATCTCGGGGCACGGAACTCGCGAGAAAAGCCACGAACCAGCCGGGCCCGGAGGGCCTGACTCTCGTCCCCAACCGCCTCCAAGGCGGCGTTGAGGAGCCGGCTAAGCTGGATTTCGCCCGTGCAATAGGGCGGCATGAAGTAGATGACGTCGCCAAGGGGGCGGAGAAGAACTCCCTTTTCACGGGCGCGGCGGCAGACCTTCGCTCCGATTGTCTCGTCGTGGGGGAAAGGCTCCTTCGTCGCTCGCTCACGGACCAGCTCGATCGCCCCGATGAATCCGCATTGCCGGACATCGCCAACGTGTGGTAGTTCCTTGAATTTCTTCAGACCCTCCCTCAGAAACCCGATTTTCCCTTGCAGCTCGGCGAGAACATTTCTTGTTTCGAATAGCTCCAGGGAAGCGAGGGCGGCAGCGCAGCCGAGCTGGTTTCCGGTATACGAATGCCCGTGGAAGAAGGTTTTCTTCTCCGCGTAATCTCCGAGGAAGGCCTTAAAAATCTCCTCCGTAGTCAACGTCGCGGCGAGTGGGAGATAGCCGCCGGACAGCCCCTTCGCCACAGCCATCAGGTCAGGCGTTACGTTCTCGTGCTGGCAGGCAAACATTTTCCCGGTGCGGCCAAATCCGGTCGCGACCTCGTCGGCGATGAGGAGCACGCCATATTCGTCGCACAACCGCCTCGCCTCGGCGAGGTATCCCTCCGGGTGCACGATGAATCCCCCCGCACACTGAACCATCGGCTCCACCACGAAAGCTATGAGCTCCCCGTCATGTTCGGCAAAGACCTTTCCGAGAGCTGTGAAACACTCTCTGTTGCAGGTTTCCTTCTCCTGGCCAAAGCGGCAGCGATAACAATACGGCGCCGGCGCATGAACCGTTTCGAAAAGGAGCGGCTCGAAAATTCCATGGAACAGCTCGATTCCGCCGACGGAGACCGACCCGATGGTGTCGCCGTGATAGCCGAGTTCCAGAGACACGAACTTCCGGCGGGCGGTTTTTCTCCCCTCGACGTGCCGCCAGTACTGAAACGCCATTTTGAGCGCGACCTCTACGGCAGTCGAGCCGTCGTCCGAGTAAAAAACTCGCCTAAGCCCCGCAGGCGAAATAGAAATCAGTTTCTCGGCGAGGAGAGTCGCAGGTACGCTCGCCAGACCGAGCGACGTCGAATGGGCGATTTGTTCAAGCTGCTTTCTGACCGCCTCATTGATTTCCTCGACGTTATGCCCGTGAAGGTTGACCCAGAGCGACGACGTGCCATCAATGTACTCTTTGCCGTCAATGTCCGTCAGAATGCATCCCTTCCCCCTCACGACGAACAGCGGCTCCTCAGTGAGCCAATCGCGCATCTGCGTGAATGGATGCCACACGTACTTGTGGTCGAGCTGCCACAACCTCGTCTTGCTCAGTCCGCTAACCTCTGTCACGTTCTCGGCGGCTCAATCAACTGCCGCGTATCGGGGTCCATCAGGCCAACGCCCTGTTTGCACAAAGGACATTCTTCCTTGAGGTAAGATTCCACCTCGAGCTGCACGACGCTCCTGCTCGGCACCGGATATTCGATTTTTCCGGCGGTGCGATCAACGAGAACACCAACCCCAACAGGCTTCCCCCCATTCTCCACTACGATGTCAATCACTTTTTTCACAGACCCGCCGGTCGTAGTAACGTCCTCCACGACGAGGGTTCTCTCCCCGGGACGAAGGCGAAATCCGCGTCCCAGCACCAACTTCCCCTCCTTCTTGTCGGCGTAGATTGCTCTGGCTCCAAGGTGCCTCGCCACCTCATAGGCCACGACGATTCCTCCTACCGCGGGACCTATGACCGTCTCAACGTCGAAATCGCGGAACTCCTCCGCCAGGCGCCGGCACAGCTCCTCCGCCTTGTCCGGGTGCTGAAGAACCTGTGCGCACTGTATGAACCAGCCGCTATGTCGCCCTGAAGTGAGGAGAAAATGACCTTGCAGGACCGCTCCCGTCTCCCGAAGAATTTCCATCGGGTCCATGTGCTTGTCCTTTCTGACAATCTGTGAACGCCTTTTATTGTCGTCCATCCGGAAAAAGGAGAGCCAGAAGGCTGATTTTGGCGCCCCGAAGGCGGCGCCACGGAAAGCTGTCGGTTGGCAGCCCGGCAAAGGGATGCAGGCCGAATGTCAGCCGCAACCGCACGCTTGCCTCCTTCCGCAGAATCCTCCGGCACGACCTCCTCTCCCTGCGGGATTATAGCCGAGGGGGATGTGTGAACAACTGATTTTTGTTGACACGCAGCGAAGTGTATAATAGTTTAACAAAAAAATCTGAGGATAGGGCGCTGCGGTGGGTGATTCTCCCGGCGGCCAAACAGAAATGGACCCCAACAGAAAAACATCTGTTTTCTGCGGAGGCGAACTCGACGTGCAGGTGGGCAATAACCTGGAGTTCCGCTGCATAAAAGATGGCTGCGGCGAGCTGCTGAAATTCTCCGTTTTCGATATATCCAAGAACCACAGCATCCGATGCCCCGCCTGTGGGAAAGAATACACTTTCGGTGAAGACCTCATGGCGAAGCTTTCCAAGTTCGAGAAGCTTTGCCGGGCGGTCAACGAGGCCGAGGATATTCTCAGCGACACCAACGTGGCCATCAACGTATACTCCCACGAAGTTCGGATTCCTTTTCGCCTTCTTCTGACGCGGCTCAACACCCAGCTCAATCTCACCGTCGGAGAAAAGGACATTCAGATTAGGTTCCGCGTCAGCCCCCTGAAGGATATGCCCCAGGCAGCAGAGAAAAAGACCTGAGTTTCCTTCCGGACAGAGGTCGAACTGTTGCGTCTTCACGAGAAGCCCCGCACTGCAGATCCGGCGCGCGAATTCTTGGTCTGTCAGTACTGTTGCGTTGCATGGAGCTGGTGTTGACCGATGGGACAGTATCCCCTTAACCCGAACCGATTCCCCCGTTTTTTGAACCGGCTGGCCAAGAATTCTCTCTGCATTCTGATTCTGGCCGGGGCGGTCCTCGTTCTCTTGCACCGCATCTTCGTCCCCGGCTTTCTTGTTTATCGAGACAACCCGGCACATCTTGCAGAAGCATACGCTTATGTTGAAAGCCTCCGTCAGGGCGGCAGCTTCCTCGACGGATGGTCAATGAGCAACTCCGCTGGCTATCCTCTTCTCCTTTACTACCCGAAGACGTGCTTCTGGCTAATTGCAGCCCTTCATTTCCTCCTATCAATGTCGGTTATTCTGGCCTACAAGTTAGTGATGTTCTTATCTATCCTCCTGCCAGTCATCGGCGTTTTCCTTCTTTTGCGAAAGGCGGGCAACATTCTCGCGGCACTATTCTGCTCTCTCCTCTTTCTCGTCCAGAACAACCTTATCCACTACGCCCTGAGCGGGATGTCGAGCAACGCCATGGCTACCGGCGTCCTTTTCCTTTTCGCGACAGTTCTGTTCGCCTTCACGGACGATCCAACCGAGAGAAAAGCCCTGGCGGCTGGACTTCTGCTCGGTGCGTTGACTCTCACCCACCTCTACATCACGGTTGGCGGAGCAATTCTCTGGGCGAGCATTTTCGTCCTGTCTCTTGCCCTTCCTGGCAAGGATCGGAGGTCGCGCTCGCTTCTGCTTCTGATTGTTCCGGCGGTCGGACTCCTGACTTCTTGCTTCTACACCTACCAGCTCGTGAAGACTTCCGGGTGGCTGACGCCAGCCGAAGGGGAGCTTCAGCTCGTTTCTTTTCGCAGCGTCTTCGGAAACTTGTTCTGGAGAGGCGATTTTTTCACTGGCGGGCGAGGAGCGGCAGCCGCTCTCAAACTTTTCGGCAACATCGCGATTCTGGTCGGGATTCTCTTTGCCGTTCTCGGAATCGCTTACACTTTCGATGGGAAGAAAAAGGAGAAGGCATTTTATGTGCGGGCGGTCTCGATGCTCGTTTTCGTCGTACTCTCCTCGGCGGTGGCCTGGGGGATAATCGTTCCTGGAGTGGGGCTGAGAGGAGGATGGCTTGGGGGGTTGGGCTTCCTTCGCTCGACGAAGATTCACGGATATCGCTTCATGGTTCTGGCCCGGGCGGCGATGCTTTACTTCTCCGCCTACGGCCTCACCCGCTTGATTGAGGATAGGTCCCTTCCAAAGATTGCGGGCTTGGGGAAGTTTTCGCTGGCGGGGAAGTTCCGCTGGCCGATTCTCGTTCCTGTCTGCGGGACCGTTTTCCTCTCGGCAAACCTTCCCTTCTTTTTTCACGATAGAACCCTTGACGAAATCATGCGCAATCCCTTCTTCCCGGCGAGGGATTCGGCACTCCTGAAAACATCGTCGGGCCTTTCGACGGCGAGAGACCTGATGAAGGTTTGCGAGTGGCTGCGCCAAAAAGGGGCTGACGAGAACCGAAGAGTCTTCTTCCAGGACACCCTTGGCAACGCCCTCCTGATTTCCGCAGAGGTAGCGAGGTCCGCGGGCGAGGAATCTCCGCTCAGGGTCGTTACCACCGAAGACACCGTAACCCATTTCTGTCACCTTCCCGCCATCGCCCCCGTCTACAGCGGAAAGCCGCAGATTGGCTCGTGGGTCGGCGGAAACCTCTTCCCAATCGAGAAAATCTCCCTCTCCGAGTCCGGGACGTTCCTTGGCTCCACCGTCAAAGATTTTGACGACGAAGAACTCGTCGTCGAGAAGCGAATTCTTCAACGTCTCAACATTCACTACCTCGTCACCTGCGAGCCTCGCCTGCGCTCGCGACTGAAGAGCTCTCGATATTTCGCCCACAGAGAGACCTTCGGAGCCTTTGACATCTTCGAGCTGCCCGACCTTCTCTACATAACCCACGACCCCGGCTGGGCATATTTCAGCCTGCCTGCTCGTCACATACCCGACAACAAGGTTGAAGTCAGCCGGTTTGACAACCACGCCATTGACATCTCCTTCGAGAACTACGCCACCCTCGTTGACCTCCATGTAGCCGTCTCCTATCATCCTTTCTGGAAAGCCTCTGTGGACGGCCTCTCCGCACCCCAGGCTGGAGGTTCCACCCACGGTGACCACCGTCAGGGAAAGCCCATCCGGGTGGAGAGCGACGACATCGGCCTCATCAAAATACCGCTCGAGGTGCAAGACCAGAAGGGCCGCCAGAGAAGCCTCCTGGAGAAACACACCCTTACTCTCCGATACGTTCCTTCGCGCGGCATTTCCACGACCGTCAGCCTTCTCTCCACCGTCTTGTCCGTTGTTTTTCTCGTCCTGCCTATTCGTGAGCGCGCGCCCTCAGAGGCAGGATAGCAACGGATGTCCGCCGCTTGAACGCTTGCGCGGTTTTGGGCCTGGACGCTGTGCGTGCGACTTTTCCAAAAAGGCGAAGCCACCCCGACAGCATATCGAAACCTACCATTCCTCGCCGAAGGTGATGACGCCTTTGCTGGCAGCGAATTCGCGGAGCCCTTCGAGGGCGATGCCAGAGGTCGGATATAGTTTCTTTCCAAAAGCGGTCGTTGACCAGACGCAGAGGAATTTTATCCGTGGGAAATGTTCCCGGAGGTTTCCGTCGAGATTCTTCCAGAACTCAGACCATTCCCTGTCCACCTTCTCCGAGACTTCTTCTCCGGGCTTCGGGCCGCGTGGACCAATCTCGCCGAAGGCCATGGGCATGTCCTTGGGGATGATGGCTTCCAGAGCACGCAGGCTTTTCACGATGGCCTGAACGTTCTGGATATGGCCGCCGGTCTCGGAAATGTCGAAGTAGTAATCAATCGCCGCGATATCCACGTACTCATCGCCCGGATAGAATTTATCAACCTGCCAGCTATCCTCGGCGGTGGCGTTGGGGGAGTAGCACCAAAGGACGTTTTTGATGCCCTTCCCCTCGACATACTCGACGGTCAAGCGCCACAGCTCCTTGAATTCCTTCGGCTTTCCATTCCACCAGAACCAATTGCCGTTTCCCTCGTGCCAGGGCCGAAGAATGACCGGCCCTTTTATCCGCTTCACTCGCTCGACGAGGTAGTCTAATCTTTCCAGAAGGGCCTGATGATGTTTCCGGCCCGGAAGCACCTCCTCGATGTTCCCCTTGCGGAAATCCCCGGTCTCCGGATGGCGCATGTGCCAGCGAAACATGACGACGGTGTCCGGTTGCCTCGCCCAGGCTTCGGCGGCGCCCGGTTCATCGTCCCCACCCCGTCCGCTCCCTCTTTTGAGGACTTCCGTCGCATATCCTTCGGCAAGCTCGTACTCGAAAACCACGGGTTTGTTCCCGCATGCTTTTTCGAAGACCGGCAGGCTGCGTCTGTTAGTCGTGCTGTAGCCGAGAAGAATCCCCGGGGCCCAGCGGATGCGGTCGAGAAGCTTCTGAGCTTGGGGACCGGGCCTCCTCCGCTCGGCAGGGAATGCTAACGGCGTGAGTGCAAAGACTGCGAGGAAACTCGCTACAAGCCAACCCCAAAATGCTTTTCGTCTTTGAATCATTGGTCTGTGCCCTTTCTCTTTCGTTCCGTGACTCCCGTTGTCTGTTATTTCGCGATCAGCTACCTTTCATTTCTGGACTCTACCGCCAAATGCCGCGCCGGCGAGGCCTGTCATTTCTTTGAGCAGCACGGTGACTTTATCGTCCTCAAAGGTCAGGCGGATTCGCCAGTGGTTTATATTCCCTATCTCGTCAAGGTCAATGACGAAAACATTGTCGCCTTCCCAGAATCCCTTTAGTGCTGCCGGGAGACCGAAGCTTCCGGGAGCGATGCGATAGACATCATCCAGTCCTATCGGCAACTCGATCTTCTCCCTGTCTTCCACAACGGGCAGTGTCAGGAGTGCCTCCTCTCGCCCCGGAAAAGCCAGAGAACCGGCTGTCACGTATGGATTGGCATCCATTACATACGTTTGTCCCGACACCTTCGCGGCCATTTCTGGAAGGGGCGGAACCGGCTTGGGCTGGCTTCGACAGAGCGCTGCCTGCCGAATCGTGGACTCAAGCAACGCCACGCCCTTCGCATTGGGAGGCAGCGGCGTTGTCGCTTTCGCCGCCGGGATAATGAAGGATGGGAGCTGTTCATCGAGTTTTGCCTGTTCCGCGTCCCCAGCTCCGGCGGTAACCACCACAACCATGTCCTTGTCGGGCACCACAAAAATCCGCTGATACCCCCTGCCGACCGCGCTGTAGCCGTGACCACAAGAAGCGACCCACCAGCACCACCACTGGTAACCGTAGCCCTCCTGGGCAGCTCCCGGGAAGGAGACATGCTTTTTTGTCGCCGCAGCCACCCACTCAGAAGACACAATCTGCTTTCGGTCCCAGCGGCCTTCATTCAGGTAGAGGTAGCCGAGCTTGGCCATGTCGTGGGGAGTCAGCTTGAGGTCTCCCCAGCCATGATTGTTGACGCCCTGTGGATCAAGCGGCCAGATTACATCAGAGATTCCGAGGGGGCCAAAAAGATGCTCCCCGGCAAAAGACAGCGCGTTCATCCCTGTGGTTTCCCGAATGATTGCAGAAAGGAGGTGCGAGCCGCCGCTGTTGTACACGAACCGCGTTCCGGGCTTGTCTGCCATGGGGAGATCGAGCATGAATTGGACCCAATCGCGGCTTGCCATCATCTGAAACAGAGTGACCTCGCTTGGCTCGCTGATACACGCCAAGCCGGAGGTCATGGTGAGGAGGTCCTTTAGCGTCATCGCTTCCTTGTTCGCGTCGCGATTGGCGGCCTGTCGCTTTGGAAAAAGGCTCAGAACGGGTTGGTCCACGCTCTTGACGTATCCCTTGTCAATGGCGATGCCGATCAGGGTGGAGGTGAAGCTTTTGGTAACGGAGGCGACATCGTGTTTTGAGCCGCGGGAGAAGGGGTAGAAGTAAGCGTCGGCGACGATATAGCCGTTGCGGATGACGAGGAGACTATGGACGTTCAGGTCGTTTTCCCGGATGAAGTCAATGGCCCGGGCGAGCGATTCGGAGTCCATCCCGTGTTCTTCGGGGGTGGAGGTTCGCCAGCCTTTCGTGGGCCAGTAGTCAGGTGATTTCGGTGTTGGGAGCGCGGTCGCGCCCATCGAGCCGCCAATGACACATAGAACGACGACAATGCTGAGGATGCAAAGCAGCTTTTTCACGGGTAACCTCCGACTGGGTTGGCAAGGGCTGCTTATAATAGCGAACTCCCGAACTCGTACGCTCTTCTGAGTTCCTCTTTATTCTGTTTGATCTCTCCCTTTTCGTATGCTTTCGGAAGAATCACGCCAGCGAATTCCATTCCGAGATAGGCGAAGGACCTGCGAAACATCTCGACGAGACAGTGGCAGGCTTCTTCCCCTTCTTCGGACGGGGTGACGAGGACGCCCTTCTTGCCTTCCAATTTTCGGCTGGCGACGTATGGGCGAAGCCTGTCAATGAGGAGCTTCATTTTTCCCGTCGGGCCGTACCAGTATAAGGGCGTCCCAAAGATAATCAAATCCGCTTCTTCGATTTTCGGGTAGATTTCCTCCATGGCGTCGGCAAGGCTGCAAGTGTAATCTCCCTTCTTGCAGTGGCGGCAGTCAACGCAGGGGGCGATTTCGCAATCGTACAGATAGACCTTTTCGGTGGCGTGCCCGCGGGCGCGACAGCCTCTAATGACTTGCTCAATGAGCAGGTCGGTGTTGCCCCGCCTTCTGGGGCTGCCGATGAATGCAAGAACTTTCATGATGCCTGCCCTTCGCCAATTGGAGTCGCCTCGTGGCTGGACCCGGGGACTTTTTCGCGGCGTCCCGAAGGGCTCCAGGACCCGAGCGGAGCAGCGCGGTTTGCCGCGACCAATTGCCGATAGTAGTACGAGGGGCCGACCTTACACAAGCCTTTCCCAAGACCAGGTGTGGCTGTATTTGAGTGGGCGCACGCGGCGATGGAACCGGAACAGCCATCGTCTCGCACTTGGAGCGGCATGTACCGCCGGCATCTTGTCCCGCCAGCGGCGGGAGGGCATCCTGCCCGCAGCGGGGGCGAGACGCCCCCGGGACTGCCGCCGAGACGGCGGCGTTACCTCTGCAGGCCTCACCCCTTAAATACAGCCACACTCCCAAGATCGTGCGCCGCCGCTCTTGTGGCCTTTTCGTGCTCAGAAAGATGCGGTTTTTCGGTCGCAAGTCGTTTCGCAAGAGGTGGAAGCGAATCGTTCTCTAAAGCCGAAAAAGCCCCAAAATTCCAGTATTTTCCAGTATTCTGTCGTCGAGAAGGCATACTGGAATGCCCTGCTTTGTTGCAGGGCCGCCATGAGGTATCTGGTCTGCTCTCATTTCTGGCAGGATTATACGTCTTGTTCTGCCATTTGTCAACAGGAAAGAGGGTGGTAGGCCGGCTGGCCTTGTTTTGGTGAAGCTGAACGACGCGCGGCGGTGGGAAGGAGAAGCGGCGGGCTGGATTCGCAGGGTTATGCCAGGACATTCATATTTTCGTAAAGGAACTCCGGGGCTAAATCGGCGCCGTTTTGCCAGACGATGGTCCCGAGTTCCGGGTCAACCTTGAATGACTCGAAGGCCTCAATATCCTTTAGCGGACCGAACACCTCGCCTTCAAGTTCGCCAGACAAGTCAATCTCGCCCTCCGCCCCGTCGTTAAACCGAAGCCATATGACGTAGTCATGGAGGTACTTCGCCTCCCGAACATGTAGAATCATACCCATCACTCCAGGGGTTTTACACGTTTCAATGCCCTTTTTTGGCCGGCAAGTTGCCAGTTTTCCATCAGTTCGTCCCTGTGCACTGCACGCCATTCCTGAACCATGGAAACGGCGCGGGAGCACATGCTGCCGGTGACGGCACCGGTTTCAACTTCGACGACGATCTCCTCATCGCCATATTTGGCGTGAAAGTGCGGGGGACTATGCTCGCGCCAAAACATGAAAATGATGATTCCGAAGAAGCGGCTGATAATCGGCATGCTCTTATTCTCCCACAAATCTTCTCGAAGGACAAGTGTGCCACGCGCAAGCAGTGATCGAGCGCGAAGCCGCGGATTGCGAGGGGTGGGCAGGGGTCAATATTCTTCGGGGAGGGGGGAGAGCTGGGCGGCGGTGAGGATGGGGCCGTCTTTGCAGATGTAGAGGGTGCCGACGTTGCATCGGCCGCATTTGCCGAGTCCGCATTTCATTCGGTTTTCGAGGGAGGTGAGGATGTTTTCTTTTGTGAAACCAAGCTCGAGGAGGACGGGGAGGGTGAACTTGATCATGATGGGCGGGCCGCAGACGATGGCGATGGCGTTTTCGGACGAAGGCGACATCTCTTTGAGGACGACCGGGATGAGGCCGACTTTTCCTTTCCAGTCGGGGGTTTCGCCGCCGGGGTCAACGGTTGTGACGGTTGTCAGGTCGTCTCGCTTTTCCCATTCGGCGAGTTCCCGCTTGAAGACGAGGTCGGCGACGGTTCGGGCGCCATAGAGGATGGCGATGTCCTTGAATTTATCCCGCATGTCGAGGGCGTGCCAGATCATGCAGCGAACGGGCGGGAGGGCGATGCCGCCGGCGATGAATAGAATGTTCTTTCCCTCCATTTTCTCGACGGGATACCAGTTTCCGTAAGGACCGCGAAAGCCGATGATGTCGCCCTCGTTCATTTCATAGAGAGCTGAAGTCACTCGCCCGACTTTGCGAAAGCAGCACTCGATGTGGTCCTTCCAGGTCTGGGAGGAGCAGATGTTGAAGGTGGATTCGCCGACGCCGAAGACCGTGAACTCGCCGAACTGACCCGTGCGGAAGGAGAAATTCTTCCGCATCTCGTCGTCCTGGAAGACGAGTTTCATGCTCTTGACGTCCGGGGTCTCCTGGGTGATCTCCTGAATGACCATCAGATGGGGAAGATAGATGTTCTCCGAACGCTCCCCTGCGGCACGGTCTCCGTATGCCGGCGCAGTGGCTTGGTTCTGTCCTGGACTGCTCATTTCATCCTCTAAAAGTGATGTGGCCAGACGATGGTAACGATGCAGAAGATGAGCGCGAGGCCGTACAGCGCCCTGACGGCGTTGGCGTTGCTGAGTAAGCTCGTGGGAGGGCGGTTGGTGTACTGTTTGTATGACAACGCCGCTTCGATCTCCTTAGCCCTTTTCCAGTACGTTTGCCAATGCTTGAAGACGCGCTCGTTCATTACCTCGAATAGGAGCGGAAGGATGGCTCCCGCTACTTTCAGCACCGTCCGTGCGGGTGTGGATACAGCCCTGTCGGTTCTGAAAAGCAGTGCCAGAAGGCCTCCCGTCATGGCGACAAAAACGGTGAGCTGGGCGAACTGGAGGTTCGCGTAGTGCCTGAGGTTGTTACCTATGTCTTGGTACTCATGAATGAGGTTTGGGCATGTCGCGTTCTTGTCCATTCAGCAATCTGGCTCCCGCATTGGCAGGTTCCGCCCGCGCGCGGGCGCGGCCCCCGAGATGCTTTTGAGGATGCGGATGAGGTTGACGTCCATGGGGCAGTGGCGGACGCACCTTCCGCATCCTGTGCAGAGGACGGCGCCGAGGTTTTCGGGATAATATTTGAACTTATGCATGATTCGCTGTCGGTGACGGGAAATCTGGTCGGGTCGTGGATTGTGCCCGGAGGCGTGGACGGTGAAAGATGCGAACTGGCATGCGTCCCAGTTTTTGACTTTGGCTCCTCCGTCGTAGTGAGCTTCGTCCACGAGGTCAAAGCAGTGGCAGGTCGGGCAGACGTAAGTGCAGATTCCGCATCCGATGCACATGCGAGTCATCCCGCCCCAGAATTTGTGATGGTAGTTCTCGTCGAGCCACGGCTTTATATTCTCGAGGTCGAATTTCTTGCCGAGTTTCTCCTTGACGGCTCTTGTGGGGGACTCTTTATCGAGGTCAGCTCCTGCTTCATCGAAGAGGCCGGTCTTCTCGGCGAAATTCGCTCCTTTCTCAGTCACGACCTCTGCGAGGTACTGGTCGCGCCCAACCAAAGTCAGAAGGATGTCGCTCCCTTCGGTCGAATCCGGCGCCAGACCGACCGAAGTGCAAAAGCATGCGTCATCGCAATCGAGGCAGGAAATGGCAATGATGAGGGTGTCATTCCTTCTCTCGATCCAGAACTTGTCGTGATAATCCCATTGGAAAAGGCGGTCCATGATGGAGAAGGAAGCAGCATCGCACGGGCGGCATCCGAAGATGATTGCAGGGGCCGCAAAGTCCTTCTTGTCCTCGACGGCGATTTCCGCTTTGCGAATCCTGTATGAAAATACCTTTTCGGTCTTAGGAAAGATGACGGATTTCGGCGACATTCGCGTCGTGATACCCTCCAGGAAAACGTCCTGCGGGGCGCTTATCTGCTCGAAGGTGACAAGTTGGTCTCTTTTCACCGGGGCGAAGACGCGGTAACCGAGGTCAAGTCCTTTGCGGAGGAGGTCGTTTAGGTTCTCCGCTCGGAGAGCCTTCAGAATCGGCTGGCTCGCCTTCTCGACTCGCTGAAGCTGCTGGCTTTTCTTGTCGTCGCTTCTCATTTGATGAACTCTTGCGGGTCTTGCGGCTTGAAATCGGTAAAGGGCGGCGGAGCTTCTTTGTCGTAGCCCGGCTCGTAGCCGAATCTCTCTTTAACGCTCTTTGCGAGGCGACGGTTGAGGAGGGAAAGAGGAATATCCACCGGACAGGCCCTCTCGCACTCGAGGCAATCAATGCACCTTCCAGCGAGATGCCAGGCGCGAATGAGATTCCAGTGGTAGTTGCCGCGGATGTGGGAGCTGGTCTCGATCCACTGCGGCTGATTCTTGTCGGCAATGCAGACCTGGCAGTAGCAGAGCGGGCAGACCTGCCGGCACGCGTAGCACTTGATACATTTTTCGAATTGCTTTTCCCAGAATTCCCAGCGCTGTTGCGGCGATTTCTTCTCGAATTCCTCTACGTCTGAAAACTTGTTGATTCCGGTTTTCGGCGGGAGATTGTCGCCGAAGAGATAATCGTAGTCTCGCGGCGTGTTCACGTCGCAGATGGGGCATTTGGAGAGCGGAGGATCGCCAACGCCGGTACAGGTAACTCCGAGAATGACTACATCCTCTCGCCGAATCTGGCTTTCCTGAATGAGGACGACAATCGCTTTGACATCGCAGCCCTTGGCGACGATGGCTGGTCTGCCGATGGAGGAGACCTCTTTTCTGACAAGGAATGTCGCCAGGTTGGCATAGCAGTCCTTGTTCCAGACCAGTCGCCCGACCTCGTCGGGAGAGGTGATGAAGACGGGGCGAGTCGTCTGCGGGAGGCCGCCGTTCTCGTAGCCGACGACGACCTTCACCTCGCCTGTGGCGAGTAACTCTTTTGCTTTTTCTCGAATCTGCTCAATCATTGTTCCGAGCGTGCCAGCACGCAAACTCGGGCCGTCTTGCCTTTGACAGGATAACAGGATGAACGGGATTATCACGGTGAGGTCTATCCTGTTATCGTGTCGTAGCTCGTCTCTTGTTTCCGCGCCATAAACTACGCCAGGAGCTTCTGGTACTCCTTGAAAGGGCCAACCTCCCTGATTTTCGCAACAGCTTCGTTGACGAGGTCGGCCCATTTCTTTCCTTCTGCTGCGGAGACGAAGCTAAACAAGACCCTCCTCATGTCGAAGCCGCAGAACTCCAGCAAATCGCGGAAGCCGGCGAACCTCCGCCGAGCATGATAGTTACCGGCAGTGTAATGGCAATCTCCCGGATGGCAGCCGGAAACGATGACGCCATCCGCCCCTTGCTCAAAGGCTTTGATGATGAATGAGACGTCAATGCGCCCGGAGCAGGGGAGCATTATGATGCGGACGTGCGGTTCGTAAACGATGCGGCTTGTGCCTGCGAGGTCCGCCCCGGCGTATGTGCACCAGTTGCAGACAAACGCAATAATCTTCGGCTGCCATTCCTTTTCCGCTTCGGCCAGGGCTGGCTTCATTTCGGTTTCGAGCGTCATTTGAACACCTGCTCTTTCGACAGGATGGACGGGACTCTCAGACCGGTCCTACCCTGCTATTCTGTCACGGGTCGTTTATTCCCCTCGCAGCGAAAGCTCGCTGCCGAGGGCAGTAATTTCGGCGAAGACCTGCTCATCGTTGAATCCGGCGAGCTGAATGGACTTCGACGGGCAGGCGGCGACGCACGTGCCGCATCCCATGCAAAGGCCCTTGTTCACTTCCGCGACCATCTTGATAAGGTTGCCCTTCTTGTCTCTGATTTCCTTGTCGGTTATCGCCGAATAAGGGCAAACGCGGATGCAGTTGCGGCAGTGGATGCAGGTCGCCTCGTTAACCTCGGCGATGATTGGCTCCCTCTCCAGCTCGTCGGAAGAGAAGAGGAGCTGCACCTTTGATGCGGCCGCGCTCCCTTGAGCTACGGCGTCGGGAATGTCCTTCGGCGCCTGGCATGCACCCGCCAGATAAATCCCGGCGGTGTTTGTTTCAACCGGCCGCAGCTTCGGATGAGCTTCCGAATAGAACCCTTCCGAGCCGCAGGCGATTCCGAGCTTCTGGGCGAGCTCGTAGGCGTCGCGATTGGGGATCATGGCTGTTGCCAGAACCACCATATCGGCTCGCACCTCGACCTGGGAATTGGAGAGCGTATCCGCCCCGACGACGATCAGTTGGTCGGCGTCCTTGTAGATTTTGGAGACCCTCCCCCGAATGTAGAGAACGCCGTCATCCTCGATAGCCCTGCGGACGAATTCCTCGTAGTTTTTCCCTCCGGCACGAATGTCCATGTAGAAGACGTAGGGCTGTCCGTCGTGGACCTTGTGCTTGTAAAGCATGGCGTGCTTTGCGATGTACATGCAGCATATTTTGGAGCAGTACTCAAGGCCCTTCTCAGGGTCTCGCGAGCCAACGCATGCGATGAACGCCACCGACTTCGGCTCCTTGTCGTCGGAGGGACGGCGAATCAGGCCGCTCGTCGGGCCGGAAGCCGAAAGAAGCCGCTCGAATTGTATGCCGCTGATGATGTCCGGATAGGCGTCGTAATTGTACTCGCCGTAACCCTTCCATTTCTCATTAGATTGCTCTCTGCCGACGCTGAAGAGGTCGTATCCCGTTGCCACCACGATGGCACCGACCTCCACCTCGATGATTTCGTCCTGCATGGCGTAGTCAATGGCCTTGCGCGTGCAGACCTTCTCGCATATACCGCACCTGTCCTTGAGGAACTTGAGACATCTTTCCCGGTCAATGACTGGGGTGTTCGGCACAGCCTGAGGGAAGGGGACGTAGATAGCCGTCCGATTTCCGAGCCCCGCATCGAATTCGGAAGGAATTTTTTTCTGAGGACACTTGTTCCAGCAATCACCGCATCCGTTGCACAGCTCGGCGATGACCGACTTGGCTTTCTGACGAATTTTGACCTTGAAGTTTCCGACGAAGCCTTCGACTTCCTCGACCTCCGCGTAGGTGTAAAGGGTTATGCGAGGGTCTCTATCCACTTCGACCATGCGGGGAGTGAGGATGCACTGCGAGCAATCCAGCGTCGGAAAGGTCTCCGAAAGGCGAGCCATGTTGCCGCCGATGGAGGGCTGTCGCTCGACGAGAATGACTTCGTGGCCGCCGCTTGCGATGTCAAGAGCCGCTTGAATCCCGGCGATCCCTCCGCCGATTACCAGGGCGCGCTTTGTGACGGGGACTTTGATCGGGAAAAGCTCCTGGTTCTTCTTGACCTTTTCGACCATGATGCGAACGAGGTCAATGGCTTTTTGGGTGGCCTGCTCCCTGTCAAGATGCACCCAAGAGCAGTGCTCGCGGATGTTGGCCATCTCGCAGAGATAGGGGTTGAGTCCTTCCGCCACAACTGTTGCCCGAAAGGTCGGCTCGTGCATATGCGGGGAACATGCCGCGACGACCACACCGTCGAGCTTGTGCTCTCGGATAGCTTCCTTAATCATGTTCTGGCCGGGGTCCGAGCAGACGTACTTGTAGTCCACCGAAACCACGACGCCCGGAAGTTTCGCACTTTCCTGGGCAACTTTCGCGGGATCAACCGTGCGGGCGATGTTCTCACCGCAATGGCATACAAAAACGCCGATTCTCGACATCCGCTCAACTCCTCATTTCTTACCCGCCGGCGCTTTCTCCTGTGCCGAGTCAGCTTTTGCAGGAGAGGTCGGCAGGAGGCTCGTCGTGACCTTGCCAGTGGTCTTCAGTTCGGTTCTGATTCCTCCCGGTGTCCCCTTGACCTCCTGGTAAAGCTTCATCTCTGACTGGACCAGCTGGCTGTTTTCGAGAGCGATCAGCGACCACCCTTCGCTGGTCTGCTTGAATTCCTTGAGGTTCGGTATTTCATCTCTTGGGCGGCTTTTCACGACCACATGAATTCGCGCGGTCTCTCGCCCCATAGCGGTTTCGTTTCTTTGATATTCGTAGGAGGTCTCGTCGAGCATGATTTTACCGCTGAGCGGTCCCGGCCCGGGAGGAGCTTCCCTCTCGCTGCTCTCGCTCCACTCCGCCCCCGGCACGATGGGTACTCCGGGGAAGATGACCTGATTGCGAAAGAACTGCTTGATGTCAACGCCGGCCAACTGGACACGGAGACCCTCAGGCGCTTTCGCGTCGAGAACTCTCCCTTTCCTGTCGAGCGTGAAGCGGATAATAGAGCCAAAAACTTTCTTCAGGTTGGGTCTTCCCTCTTTTTCCACCAGCTCCCAGGTGGCCTGGTCGCCAAGCTTGCCGTCGAGATAGGTTTTGACGCCCTGGCTATCCGTCACAATCTTGCTGGTGCGCCCGCCCTCGGTCATGGCCGTTTCCATGAAGAACTCCGGGTAAGTGATCTCGACGCGAACTAAGCCATCGGCCGTCACTTCGATACACCGCAGGAGAACCTGCATGTCCGATTTGAAAACGAAGGTTCGCCTCTCGGTGCCCCGGGACTTGTACTCCACGTACTGCGTCGTGGTGTCCACGTGGAGGGCGTAGGTCGCCGATTCACCGGGCTCCATGCGGAATTCAAACTTCCTGGGTTCTTCGGGGTGAGCCGGGAAGCAACTCCAGACCAGAAACAAGGCTGTTAGAAAAGCCAAACTTTTTTTCATCGCTCTAACCCTCCTGACCATCTGTGAGTCTCTGAAAGGACATTTCCGTCCTTTTCTTCTGACGGCCAGGAAAGGCGCAGCGTTCACCTGCGTTTTTTGACTATCCGCGGTCGGCACCGAAAGCACCGCGAGACTCATTTTGCGACATAAGCCTCCCTTTCGGATAAAGCGACCATCCTTTGAGTCAGTCTCATCGCATCAACAAAATGCTTGCGCAGTCCGAGCTTTTTCGGTTTGACGCCGACGGCCAGGCCGACCAATTCTGTCAGGTAAACAATTGGTATGTCGAAAGATGTCCCGAACATCTTGTTGATGTCGGCCTGGCGCATGTCGAGGTTGGAGTGGCACATCGGGCAGGCTACTATGACCGCCTCCGCACCATTGTTCACAGCGTTTTGGAGAATCCGGCGGGAAAGCTCGCAAACGAGGTCGGTCCTGCTCATGGAGAAACCAGCGCCGCAGCATTCCGTCTTGAAGCCCCATTCGACCGGCTGCGTCCCGACGACTTTACACACTTCGTCCATAAGCGTCGGCTGCTCCGGGTCGTCGAACTTCAGAAGGTCCGGCGGCCGAGTCAGGAGGCAGCCGTAATAGCACGCGACTTTCAGCCCCTCGAAGGAGAGAATCGCTTTCTTCTGAAGCTCCTCGAGGCCGTATTCCAAGAAAAGTTGAATGACATTCAGGGTTTTGACGCCGGCGCCGTATTTTCGGCCGGTCAGGCGCTCCATCTCCGCAGCGGTCCGCTTGTCGGACAGAATCAGCTCATGGGTCTTCTTCATGGCATTGGAGCACAACGCGCATGGCGCCACGACGGTCGTCAGACCAGCCTCCTCCGCCAGAGCGAGGTTTCTGGCCGGCAGCGCCATTCCCAGCAGATGGCTTGTGGAATGAGCCGCGGAGGCACCGCAGCAACTCCAGTCCGGCACTTCCACAAGCTCAATCCCGAGCGCCTCGCACGTGGCTTCGGTGGACATCCCGAAATCAATCGCCATTCCGTGAAGGGAACAGCCCGGATAGTACCCTATCTTCATGGTCTCCGTACCCGCTTCTGTGAGACCGCTCTCGGCGGGGTCTTTAAGAGGGTCTTGACTTAAACCCGCTCAAGATGCCGGTCAATATCATTGCCAACCCTATAAGAATGCAAACTGCACTGTATGCCCTCGGGACGGACCTTGTAAGCCCAGCCTCCGTCGAAGTGCCGGTCATAACCCTTGCCCATGCTGCTATTCCGGTCCGTACGGCATCTATGATCAATGGCCCCAAGACCAGCACTGTGCCGCAAATTATGAGGGCTATCGCAACGGAGGATTTCACTCCACCATTTCCTTGGCCTTCTCCTCGGAAGGAGGGAACGGCTCTTCTTTCCGGCCATATCCGGCAGCCTCGAACATTGCTCGGATTTCCCTGACGCCTTTGACCTTGTGCCAGAAAGGCTTTATCTTTCCCTTCAAGGTCATCTTGATTCCAGCGCCCACGTCTGCGAAGAAATGCCTGCTCCTGAGCTTGTACGTGGCGGCGATGGTCGCCTCGTGGACCCTCCCGAGCCTTCTCATGTTGCTCATGAATGCCTTGTGGAACAGCTTAATGTCCCTCTCGGAGGGGGTGTCCTTGCCCGTTGCCAGGGCCACCTCGCGCAGGGCATCCATGCATTCGGCAATCTTGAACTCCTTCGGGCAGCGGGTGGAGCACGTGATACAGGATGAGCAGACCCATATCGTCCGGCTCTCAAGGACCGGGTCAATCTGGCCGAGCTGGAGCAGGCGGATCACCACATTCGGCGGGATGTCCATCAGGTAGTGAACCGGGCACCCCGCAGAGCATTTCCCGCACTGATAGCAAATGGAGAGGGACTGCTGGATAATCTCCTGCACCCGTTTCAGGAGTTCCGACTCAAGGAGTTGGGGTTCAATGGCGAAACGCATCCTTCCTCGAACTTTTTCACTGGGCGCCTCTTCCGGCTGAGAAGCCGTGCTCACCGACGCCTTCCATCTGCTGTGAACAACTTAGCGTTTCCGGATTGTTCCTCGAAAGCTCCGGTGGCGCTGCACGCCATGCAAAGAAATTGAGGCGCTCTCTTACCACAGCCGTCGCTTCGTGTCAACAAGTTTGCTGGCGGAGGGTGGGGCTGTGTTTCCGCGGCAGAGGGGCCGGACGTGGAATTCCCCGCCCGCCGGAGCAAGCCCGGCATGGCAGGGTCACAGCCTGCCGGTCTTTTTCAGATAAGACTGGCAGGATAGGCATGCTGGCAGCCCGGCGCCGAGCGCCGTGGGCGTCGGTAGGCGTTGACCGGCGTCGCGTGGGCACCTTACCCATGCCATCTCCAGGGCCGTGCCCCCCATCTTCTCTCACTGCGTTGCCACGGTCACGGTGTCCCCTCCCTCCAAAAGCCATTGTCCCGACTCCCGTTAGCGCCCCGAATCCCAAACTGACCGGGCGAAGCCTCAAAATAACTCAGTCCTGCGGAATCGCTGCTCCGGTATGAATTCTCTTGCAGCAACTTGCTCCTTGTGATAGAAAAATAGAGGCAAGGCTATCGCCCGGCGTTAGCTTCGGCAACGGCTTAGCCGAACGAAGGGTGGAAACATCTGCGTGTTTCGGGGGCTCGCGGGTGAATTTGCGAAAGTGGCGGAACTGGCAGACGCGCTAGATTTAGGATCTAGTCCCGAACAACGGGTTGGGGGTTCGACTCCCCCCTTTCGCAAAAAAACCCCGAAGCCACCTGGGACTTTGGCGCTTGGCGAAAAGACAGAAGAATTGAAAAAATGGGGGTTGAATTCTGCGAGCTTCTGTGGATAATTAGAAGGGGCCTATCCGGGAATCGGTGGCTTGTTCCAGAGGGCAGGTGAGTGAGGGCGAGCGTAGCTCAGTGGTAGAGCATCACGTTGCCAACGTGATGGTCGTGGGTTCAAGTCCCATCGCTCGCTCCATCTTTTTGTTCCCTTCGTTCTCACGTGCGCAGCAGTTCTACCGGGGACAGAAGGAGCGCAACCGCTCCTGCGGCATAGGGTTGGCGTTTTTGGTTCCACGATCAATCCCCGGTAAGCATGATGCCGCGCAGCCAAGTGCACTCAACGAAGGGCGAATGCTGCCAACGTGTTTTCATCAGCGGGGTCAGTGAAGATGCCTGAAGAGAAAGAGACCCTCGCAGCCGAGGTCGAGCTGGAAGAAATCAGCCAGTGCGAGAGGCGCATCAGGTTCAGCGTTCCCCTCGAGGAGGTGGAAAGAGAATTCCACGCCGCCTATGAGGAGGTCAGGGACACGGCTCAGATACCCGGTTTCCGTCCGGGCAAGGCCCCCCGTCACATCGTTGAGATGCGAATGGGGAAGGCCTTCCGTGAAGCGGCGCTATCGCGCATCCGCGAGCGTGCGCTCGCTCAGGCTGTCCTCGACCACAACCTCAGGCTTGTCAGTTCCCCTCAATTCGACAAGGTCGCGTACGAGAAAGGTAAGGCGTTCACATTTGAAGCCACAATGGAAGTCATCCCGAGCATAACGCTTCCGGAATACAAGGGGATCAAAATCGAGAGGAGAGACGCCCTTCCCACTACAGAAGCGGATGTGATGGAGGAATTGGGCCGCATCCGTCGTAGTTTCACCGAGCTTGGCCCGGTTGAGAACCGCCCTCTGAGGGACGGGGATTTAGCTGTTGTCACTTACGAAGAAGAGCTCGACGGAAAAACTAAGAAATTCGAGCGGGAACTCGTGGAGATAAAAGAGGGGTTACTTTTCCCTGGGTTCGTCGAGAAACTCAGGGGGATGAGGCCCGGCGAGAAGAGGGAGTTCCAGATTCGGGTCGCGGACGATTACAGCGATAAAGGCGCCGCAGGGAAAGTTGTCAATTACCGTGTGCATCTCGAGGAGGTCAGGACTAAGGTCGTTCCCCAGGCGGGCGACGACTTCGCGAAAAAGATAGGCTTTGAGTCCCTCGAGAGTTTGAGAAAACACCTCCACACGACCATTACCGAAAGGAGGGAGAGGGACGCAGAGGAAGAGGAGGTCAGCCAGGTCATGGGTTACCTTCTGCGAAACAGCGATTTCGACGTGCCGAAATCCCTCCTTGTAGAGGAAACCAGAAGGCGAATGAGACGAGAGATTGACGCTGCTTTTCGCAGGGGTCTTTCCGCTCAACAGGTTCGGGAGAAAAGAGAGGAGCTCTTCAAGGATGCAGCGGGCGAAGCGTACACCGAGCTGAAGGCCCAAATCATTGTCCTGAAAGTCGCTGAGGCCGAGGGGATCGAGGTCTCCAGCGAGGAGATGGCAGCGCGAATTGATGCGATTGCTTCGGCAGCTAAAATTGACATAGATGTCGTCAGGAAGCGCTACCGCGACGAGCAGCGCTTAGACGACCTGAAGTACCAGATTCTCGAGCAAAAGGTCATCAGCTTCTTACACAACAGCGCCGTAAAGGAGTAGGAATCCGTTTTCGGACCCCGAATTTGTGGTTCTCCGGAGGAGCAGTTTCAGAATGTCGAGCATAATCGTCCCGACTATCATTGAGAAGGATGGAATCCTGGAAAAAAGGTGGGACCCATATTCCCGTCTCCTTCAGGACAGAATCATCTTCATCTATACGGCTCTCGATGATTTCGTGGCTAACCTGGTTATCGCACAGCTCCTTTTCTTGCAGATGGACAATCCGGAAAAGGACATCAATATCTACGTCAACTCGCCGGGCGGCTATGTCACCGCCGGACTGGCAATCTACGACACGATGCAGTTCGTCAAGTGCGATGTGGCCACTTACTGCATCGGCCAGGCCGCAAGCATGAGTGCGGTCCTTCTGGCAGCGGGGACAAAGGGAAAGCGCTTTGCCCTCCCTCACTCCCGCGTCCTGATTCATCAGCCCCTGGGTGTGGTTCACGGCCAGGCTACCGACGTGGGAATCCAGGCTGAGGAAATTATCCGCCTGAGAAAGGAGTTGAACGCAATTCTCGCCGTTCACACCGGCCACGACATCGAGGAAATAGAGAGGGATACGGACCGCGAGAAGTTCATGTCCGCTGAGGAGGCAAAGGCTTACCGGCTGGTTGATGAAGTGATAGTCAGCAAGAAGAATCTCCCTCACATAAAGTAAGAGGCGGATAGACGGTCTTCCATGGGAAAGCTTCGCCGTAAAGTGGAAAATGCCCCGGCGCAGAAAATAATTCATCGGGTCTTAACCGGTCCCGTCGAAGGAGGCGCACGAGATGCCTGACTACGAGCCCATTCTGCTCCAGAGATGCTCATTCTGCAATCGGACCGAAGACCAGGTCAATAAGCTCATATCCGGACCGGATGTGTACATCTGCGACAAATGCGTTGACCTGTGCAAGAGGCTCCTTAACAGCAGGCCACCCCGCAAGAAGTTCAAGATTCTCAAGCCGAAGGAAATCAAAGGGCGGCTCGACGAATACGTCATCAACCAGGAGGCTGCAAAAAGGTCTTTGTCAGTTGCCGTTTTTAACCACTACAAACGGATCACCTCCTCAGACATTGACGATGATACGGAAATACAGAAGAGCAACGTCCTCCTCATAGGCCCCACGGGCTGCGGCAAAACGCTCCTTGCCAGCACCCTCGCCAGAATCCTGGACGTTCCTTTCTGCATTGCAGATGCCACCACCCTTACCGAAGCGGGCTACGTGGGCGAAGACGTCGAAAACATCATCCTGAAGCTCCTCCAGAACGCCAATTACGACGTTGAGCAAGCGGAGATTGGCATCGCTTACATTGACGAGATAGACAAAATCAGAAGGACAACAAACAATGTCTCGATAACCCGAGACGTCTCCGGGGAGGGCGTCCAGCAAGCCCTCCTGAAAATTATCGAGGGCACTGTCGCCAACGTTCCGCCAAAAGGCGGAAGAAAACACCCTCAACAGGATTACATCCAGGTAAATACCGAGAACATCCTTTTCATATGTGGGGGGGCGTTCATCGGGCTGGACCGCATAGTCAGACGCAGATTGGGCAAGAGCACCATAGGCTTCGGGGGCAGTGAAGCGAAACGCCAGCCCGAAAGCGTCGGAGAAATCCTCTCCATGGTTGAGCCGGAAGACCTCATCGAATACGGCATGATCCCTGAGTTTGTCGGCCGGATGGCGGTCATAGAATCAGTCTACGAGCTTTCCGAGAAGGACCTCGTTCGAATCCTCACCGAGCCTAAGAGCGCCCTTGTCAAGCAGTATCAAAAACTCTTCAAACTCGAGGGGGTCAAACTTACTTTCGCCAAATCGGCACTCACTGAGATCGCCAGGAAAGCTTACGAAAAAGGCACCGGGGCCAGGGGATTGAGGCTCATCCTCGAAGACCTGATGGAGGAGGTCATGTTCGAGATTCCATCCAGACCCGGCGTCGAGGAATGCACTATCACCAGGGATGTCGTCCTCGGAAAATCAAAACCGAAGCTGAAGTACACAAGGGAGAGGCAGATCGCATAAGACCCTCCCGAAGAGCTTCTCGGGAGCGCGAACTTTCATTTCAAATCGGTTTGTTGTCTCCGCAGTCAAATGAGCAGAAATCCCGAAACGAAAATCGAGTCGGCAAAAACTAAAGCCGGCACCTTTCTCCTTCCGCTCCTTCCGTTAAAGGATGTGGTTGTCTTCCCGCACATGGTGTTGCCGTTGCTTGTAGGGAGAGAGAAATCGCTCAAGGCCGTGGAGGCTGCGGTCTTGCTCGACGGCGCTCTCTTTGTCGCGGCACAGAAATCGAGCGAAGACGAAGCCCCTTCCCCCAATGACATCCACCCGGTCGGGACGCGCTGCAAGATTATCCAGATGCTCAAGATGCCCGACGGTTCAGCAAGAATCCTTGTGGAGGGCATCGCGCGCGGCAGAATACTCTCTTATTGCAGCGAGGAGAACTTCTTCAAAGTGAAGGTTCTCCCACTTTCCCCCAGATACCAGGTCAACATCCGCATCAAGGCGCTAATGCGCTCCCTCGCAGACTTCTTTGAAACCTACGTCGAACTCAATCCGCGCATCCCCCCGGATATGTCTCCCTCGGTCCGCGGGATAGAAGACCCCGAAAGGCTCGCCGACACCGTCTGCGCTCACGTCATCCTCCCCCTTCCGGAGAAACAGCAACTCCTTGCGGCCGAAGACCTCCAGGAGAGAATGTCTCGTCTCATCTCCCTGCTGAACTCCGAGATAGAGATACTCCGCGTCGAAAAGGAGATAACCAGCAAGGTCCGCAACCAGATCGAGAGAGGCCAGAAAGCCTTCTACCTTACCGAACAGAAAAAGGCCATCGAGGAAGAGTTGGGCAAAGAAGGCCTTTCCGACGACGAGATTACCGAACTCAGGAAGAAAGTCGTCAAAGCCAGAATGACGCCTGAGGCTGAGGAGAAAGCCCTATCGGAGTTGGAGAGAATGTCGAAGATGCCCCCCATCTCCCCGGAGGCCACAGTCTCCAGGAACTACGTCGACTGGCTCATCTCCCTTCCCTGGTCGAAACTCACAAAGGACAACCTCGACATCAACAACGCCGAAGAAGTCCTCAACGAAGACCACTACGGCCTCGTCGAGCCGAAAGAACGCATCCTGGAGTACCTCGCCGTCAGAAAGCTCAGCCGCAAGATGCGCGGCCCGGTCCTCTGTTTCGTCGGGCCGCCCGGTGTCGGTAAGACTTCTCTTGCGAAATCCGTCGCAAGAGCGCTCGGCAGGAAATTTGTCCGCGTCTCCCTCGGCGGCGTGCGCGACGAAGCCGAGATACGCGGCCATCGCAGGACATACATCGGCGCCCTTCCCGGACGGATCATCCAGTCCCTGAGGAAAGTCGGCTCTCGCAACCCCGTCTTCCTTCTCGACGAGGTTGACAAAATCGGGTCGGATTTCCGGGGGGACCCGTCGTCCGCTCTCCTGGAAGTCCTCGACCCCGAGCAGAACCACGCCTTCGACGACCATTACATCGAGGTGGACTTCAACCTTTCGGACGTCCTTTTCATCGCCACTGCAAACGTCGAATACTCCATCCACCCGACCCTTCTCGACAGGATGGAGGTCATTCGCCTCCCGGGATATACCGAGTGGGAGAAGCTCGAGATAGCGCGCGGATTCCTCGTCCCGAAGCAAACCAGGGCCAGCGGATTGACAAGAAGAAAGCTCAAGATAGACGATGCCGCTCTCCTCAAGATTATCCGCGAATACACCAGAGAAGCCGGCGTCCGAAACCTCGAAAGAGAAATCTCCAGAATTTGCCGCAGGGTCGCCAAGAAGCTCGCTTCCGCCAGGAAAGGCGCCGTCTCGGTTACTCCAGCCAACGTCAGGAAGTTCCTCGGAAATCCGAAGTTCCGCCAAGAGACTTCGGACCGTCGTGCGGCCGTAGGTGTGGCAACTGGTCTGGCATGGACTGAGACGGGCGGCGAGATCCTCAAAATCGAAACCATCCTCATGGACGGAAAGGGGGAAGTCACCCTCACCGGCCAGCTCGGGGAAGTCATGAAAGAGTCCGCCAGAGCCGCTCTCAGCTACATCCGCGCACACCAGAAAGAATTCAAGCTCGCAAATGGGTTTCACAAGAAAAAGGACATCCATATTCACATCCCCGAAGGGCAGGTTCCGAAGGATGGCCCGTCGGCTGGGGCGGCCATCGCGGTTTCTGCTCTTTCGGCCCTGACGGGTCGTCCGGTCAGAGGCGATGTCGCAATGACGGGCGAGATTACTTTGCGCGGCAATATCCTCCCCGTCGGGGGAATAAAGGAAAAAATCCTCGCCGCTCACCGGTCCGGCATAAAGAGGGTCATCGTCCCCTATGAAAACAGGAATGACCTCAACGAGCTCCCCCAGATCGTGAGCAGGGATTGCCAGTTTATCGCCGCCCGAAGCATAAAAGATTTCATTGGCGCGGCCTTGTGTCATCCGTTAAATTCTAAGTCAGAGCACAAACACCAACACTGAAAGGAGGGTCGTATGAGAAAAGAGTATCTGTATTCCCCCGGACCGACAACCGTTCCGCCGGAAGCCCTTTCCGCGATGGGAAGGCCCATGTTCCACCATCGCACAAAAAGGCACCAGGAAATGTTCCGGGAGATCCTTGACGGGCTGAAGTACGTCCTCGTTACCCAGAACGATGTCGTCCTGTTCGCCTCCTCCGGAACAGGCGCCATGGAGGCCTCTGTGGTCAACCTCCTTTCCCCCGGCGACAGGGTCATTACGGTCAACGGGGGAAAATTCGGCGAACGCTTCGGCGAAATATGCCGGGCCTACGGAGCAAATGTTGAGGAAATAATGGTCGAGTGGGGACAAGCCGTTGACCCCGCCGAAATCGAAAAACGACTCACCGACGACGTTAAGGCCGTTTACCTCACCCTCTGCGAAACGTCCACGGCTGTGCTCAGCGACATAAAGGCCATCGCCAGCATCGTCGAGAAAAGACCAGCCGTCATCGTCGTGGACGCCATAAGCGGGCTACTCTGCGATGACCTCCCTGTTGACGAATGGAAGGTTGACGTGGCGGTGGGGGGTTCTCAGAAAGGACTTATGATTCCCCCGGGCCTGGCGTTCTGTTCAGTGAGCGAAAAAGCCTGGGGGCTGGTCAAATCCTCCAGAATGCCGAAGTATTATTTCGATTTACAGGCGGCCAAGAAAGCCGCCGCCAAGGCGGATACCCCCTTCACACCCGCCGTAAGCCTTCTCTGCGCCCTCAAGGAGACCTTGACCATGATTCGCAGGGAGGGGAGGGAGAACCTCATGAAGCTCTACGGCAAACTCGCCGCCGCCGTTCGCGCCGGTGCCAAAGCGATAGGGCTGCAGCTTTTCTCGCGCGCTCCTTCAAACGCCGTCACGGCCATCTCTATCCCTCCCGGCATAGATGAGACCAAACTCCTCGATGCTGTCCTGAGAGACGAGCTCGGTGTCACCTTCGCTGGTGGACAGGAGAAACTCAAAGGCAAGGTGTTCCGCATATGCAGCATGGGTTACACAAACGAGTTCGACATCCTCACGGCGATGTCGGCTCTTGAGTTCGCATTGAAAAAGCTTGGATACAAATTCGAAGTAGGTGCCGGCGTGAAAGCCGCCCAGGAGGTGCTGTCATGAAAGTCCTTATCAGCGATAAGCTGTCCCAGCAGGGAAAGGAAATTCTCCAGGCGAGAGGATTGCAGTTCGACGAAAAAACGGGTCTGCCGCCGGAGGAACTCAGGCAGGCCATCGGCCAGTACGATGGTATCATCATCCGAAGCGGCACCAAGCTCACCAAAGAGATACTTCAGAACCCCGGGCGCCTCAAAGCTATCGCCAGGGCTGGCGTCGGCGTTGATAACGTGGACGTGCCAACCGCGACCGAAAAGGGCATCGTCGTCATGAACACCCCCGGCGGTAACACCGTCTCCACCGCGGAGCTGACGTTTTCGATGCTGTTAGCTCTTTCCAGGAAAATCCCCCAGGCATGGGATTCCGTCAGAAAGGGAGAATGGAAACGGGGCAAATTCGAGGGCGTCGAGGTGCGCAATAAAACCCTTGGAATCATCGGCCTGGGCCGAATCGGAACACAGTTGGCAAAGTATGCCAAGGCTTTCGACATGCGGGTTGTGGCCTACGACCCCTACGTCTCTCCGGAAAAAGCCCAGCAGCTCGGAGTGGAAATGGTCGGGCTGGATGAGCTGTTTGGCCAGTCAGATTACATATCAGTCCACACTCCTTTGACCGGGGAAACGAAAAACCTTCTCAACCGAGAGGCTATCTCTAAGATGAAAGCCGGTGCACGCATCGTCAACTGCGCTCGAGGCGGAATAGTTGATGAGGAAGCGCTTCTGGAAGCCATAAAGGAGGGCAAAATCGCCGGCGCCGCACTCGATGTCTGGAGCAAAGAGCCCCCCGCCGGCAATCCCCTCCTGGAAATGGAAAACGTCGTGGCGACGCCCCACCTCGGCGCTTCTACCGCAGAAGCCCAGGACAACGTGGCTATCGAAGCAGCCGAATTGATGGCAGATTTCCTCCTCGACAGCAAAGTCAAAAACGCCGTGAACGTTCCATCCGTTGACGAAAAAGTCCTCCAGCAGCTCCGTCCGTACATCTTCCTGAGCGAGAAGCTCGGAAGCCTCACGGCCCAGATGCTCAAGGGCAGTCTGCAGGCACTGGAGGTCATCTACAGCGGAGAGCTTGAGCAAGCCGAGGTAACTCCTCTTACCATCGGAATGCTCAAGGGCTTCCTCGGCCACGTCTTAGACAGCGACGTCAACGAAGTCAACGCCCCGTCGAAAGCAAAGGAGCGCGGCATCCAGATCGTAGAGTCCAAGAGCAGCAAGAGCGAGGATTTCGCTGCCCTCGTGAAAGTCGTAGCGAAGTCCGATGCGGAGGAAGTCTCCGTCGCCGGAACTGTCTTTGGGAAAAGAAATGACCCGCGGATCGTTCGCGTCAACGACTTCCATGTTGACGCCGTTCCTACGGGAACTCTCATCATAATCATGAACTGGGATAGACCCGGCGCCATAGGAAAAATCGGCATGACCCTCGGCAACAACAACGTCAACATCGCTGATATGACGCTCGGACGCAAAAAAGCGGGCGAGAGCGCGGTGGTTGTCCTCAACATTGACGGAGACATACCGGAAAAGGTTGTCGAGGAGCTCAAACAGCTCGACGAGGTCATAGACGTCAAGGTCGTGTATCTATAGGATGTGTGTTTTACGGCTTCGGGCTGTGGCCGTGGGTAGAATCCGGCGGCCCAGCCCGGGCCGGAGGGTCAGCTTTTTCCTCGCATATCCGTGGTGCGTTTCAAAATTTTTTTGCGCCCGCGCTCCCTCGCCGGCGCTGCCAACAAGCACGCTCTTACGGGGAAGGTAAACAACAATGCCCAGCACAGTTCTGATCGGCGCCCAGTGGGGCGACGAAGGAAAAGGCAAGATCATTGACCTGCTGACCGAAAAGGTTGATTTCGTCGTCAGGATGCAAGGGGGAAGCAACGCCGGCCACACCGTAAGAGTCGGGGATGACGAATTCGTCCTGCATCTGATCCCCTCCGGCATCCTCCACGAGGGGAAGACCTGCATCATCGGCAACGGCGTCGTGGTTGACCCGCAATCTCTTTTCGAGGAGATTGACACCCTCACCTCAAAGGGTGTGCACATCGGCGAAAACCTTCTCATCAGCGAGACTGCACACATCATCTTCCCCTATCACAAGCTCCTCGACGTCCTCAGAGAAGAACTCAAAGGAAAAAGGAGAATCGGCACTACCGGCAGAGGAATCAGCCCTGCCTACATGGACAAAGTCGGATACACGGGGATAAGAGCCATTGACCTTCTCGATAAAAAAGTGTTCCGCGAGAAACTTCGCATCAACCTCCGCGAAAAGAACCTCCTTCTGACCAGGGTTTACGACCAAGACCCTCTCGAATTCAATGAAGTCTATTCCCAGTACACCGCCTACGCGGACAGAATGAGGCCACATATCTGCAATACGGAATTGGTCCTGAACAACGCCCTGAGAAAAGACAAGAACGTCCTCTTCGAGGGCGCCCAGGGGGCTTTGCTCGACGTGGATTTCGGCTCATATCCCTACGTAACCGCCTCTACCACTACGGCAGGGGGAGCCTGCACCGGAAGCGGAACCGGCCCGACCTGGATTGACCTTGTCGTCGGGGTGGTCAAGGCGTACACCACCCGCGTCGGGAGCGGCCCTCTCCCGACAGAGTTCCCACCCGAGGCAGATTTCGTTGACAGAAAGAGGGACCGCGAATACGGTTCCACCACCGGAAGGTCTCGGCGCTGCGGTTGGTTCGATGCCGTCATCCTCAAGCACGCCGTCCGCGTCAACGGAATCGGAGCTGCTGCCCTCACCAAGCTCGATGTTCTCGACAATGTCCCCAGGATAAAGGTCTGCACAAGCTACGAGTGCGACGGTGAGGTCGTGGAGGAGTTTCCGAACAGCACCCACGTCCTGAGCCGCTGCCGACCCCGTTACGAGGAAATGGACGGTTGGATGACAGACACTTCCAATGTCCGCCGATACCGAGACCTACCCGAAAACGCAAGAAAATACGTCGAGAGACTGTCCGAGCTTATTGGAGCCCCTATTGAAATCATTTCCGTCGGCTCTCAGCGCTGCCAGACCATAGTCAAAAGAGACCTCTTTGGGAAGAGAAGAGCTTCCCTCCGCCGAGGTTTTGGCAGGGGGAGCTACCAACGGTGAGCCCGGGCACCACGTCAAGAGCCAGAACAACGCACGATAAGAAGGCAAAAGTCCTTCAGGAGTGCGGGCTTGATCCCGCCAAGGTCCCGCGCCACATCGCCATCATCATGGACGGAAATGGCCGATGGGCTCAAAGCAGAGGTCTCCCTCGCGTGAGAGGCCACCGTGCGGCCGTCAAAGCCGTCAGGGATGTCGTGGAATTCTGCGCCCAGGTTGGAATCAAATACCTGACTCTTTACGCATTCTCCGTCGAGAACTGGCGCAGGCCGAAGTCAGAAATCAACGCCCTCATGCGACTCCTTCGCCAGTATCTTGTCAGGGAGAGACCTCGCATGATGAAGAACAATGTCCGCCTCATCTGCATCGGAAGAACCGAAGCTCTCCCGCAAGAGGTTCGGGATGAGCTTCGCGCAACAATGGACCTCACCCGCCAAAACACCGACCTGACCGTCCTCCTCGCACTCAACTATGGCGGAAGAACCGAAATCGTGGACGCCGCGAGAGAGTGCCTCCGCAAGGCCCTTCGAGAGAACCTCTCCCCGGAGGAGATTGACGAAGACCTTTTCAGCTCGTTTCTTTACACCGCAGGCATTCCCGAACCCGACCTTTTAATCCGCACCGCAGGGGAGTACAGAGTCAGCAATTTCCTGCTGTGGCAAATATCTTATTGCGAAATCTGGATAACTCCTGTCCTGTGGCCCGATTTCAGACGACAGCACATGGCGCAAGCCATCAAGGAGTTCGCCAAAAGAGAACGGCGGTACGGGGGAGTCACATGACGTGCTTCTCAAGAGAGCCCTGACAGTTTTTCTTTTCCTCGCCGTATGCACCGCCGTGCTTTCTCTAAGCCATCGCTGGCTCGGCGCGCTTCTCTTTTTGGCGGTAACCAATCTTTTCATAGCCGCTGGCCTTCGTGAGTTCTATCTCCTCTCCAGAAAAAGAGGGAGAGTTTCCCTTTCTTTCGGCATCTTCTCCGGAACTGTTTTCTGCACCCTTGTCTTTTTCACTTCGTCCAACCCTCTCACCCCTAACCCAGTCCCCTCCATTGCCATTCCTGTCGGCTGCGTTACCCTTCTGTTTCTCTTTTTCACCTGGAGAGTTCTCAGGGGTGATTACGATTCGGTCGTGTTCGACTTCGGAGCGCTCACCGCAGGCCTGGTTTTCGTTGCCTGGCTGTTCTCATTCGTCGTCAAAATCAATTATTTCCATCCTGCCGGACGGCACGGCCCATGGTGGGTCCTGAGCCTCATCATCATCGTCGGAGGCGCCGACACCTTCGCGCTTCTTTTCGGCAAGGCCTTCGGGAAAAGAAGATTTTCTCCGCGCATCAGCCCCAACAAGACGGTCGAAGGTTTCCTGGGAGGAACTTTCGGAGGCATCGCTCTCGGCCCAATATGCAAGTTTCTGTTCTCCCTTAAGATAAGCCTCGGTCAGGCCTTCATTCTCGCAGCGGCTCTTTCCCTTATCAGTCATATTGGTGACCTTGCGGAGTCCGCGCTCAAAAGAGACGCCGGCATCAAAGACTCGGGCTGGCTTCCCGGTGTCGGCGGTCTTTTGGACATGATGGATGGAATTCTCTTCGCGGCCCCTCTGACTTACTTTTTTATGAGGCTGTGGCTTGTTCCATGAAACGGACAAACTACATCATTGCCATAGATGGCCCCGCCGCCTCCGGGAAGACCACTGCTGCTTCCCTCTTAGCGAAGCGACTCGGCCTGCTCAACATCAACACCGGGGCCATGTACCGTGCCCTCGGTCTCAAAGCCCTCCGTGCTGGCATCCCGCCAGCCGACGGGGATGGAATTCAAGACCTCCTGAAATCCACCGACATCTCCTTCCAGCGAAAACCTGACGGTTCGACTTTTGTGACACTTGACGGAAACGATGTCAGCGACGAGGTCCGAGGCCAGGATGTCGCGGAAGCAGCCTCCGTCATTTCCAGGCTCCCTTTTGTCCGGCAGTATATGGTCACCCGGCAAAGAGAAATCGCCTCTCGCGGAGGGGCAGTCGCCGAAGGAAGAGACACCACCACGGTCGTTTTCCCCAACGCTCGTTACAAATTCTTCATTGACGCCTCCCTTGAGACCCGAGCAAAGAGGCGCCATAACGAGCTCCTCGCCCAGGGAATCTCAATCCCTTTTCAGCAGGTCAAAGAAGACCTCCGAAAAAGAGACCTCGCCGACCGCAGGAGAGAGCTTTCCCCCCTCAGAAAAGACCCCGGCGCAATCCTCATAGATTCTACCAACCTTACCCTGGAACAAGTTGTTGACCGAATGCAGGAGCATTTGGCACTTTTTCCAGAGTGCGAAGGCGAAATTGCGCCTCCCGGAGCGGGCTGAGCTTGTGCCGCTTCGCCGCAATGCTCTCGCCTGCTTCCAGGATCGTGCGGCGCCTGGTGGCATCGCCGTGGGACGGGCGTCTCGCCCGTGATTCATGGCGGGATGGCCATGCTGCGAGTCTCCGGCAAGACGATGGAACCCATGCGAGGTTCACCTGACACTGTTGGAACGCTCCCATGAAACCTCTCTATCGCTTCGGATACACCCTTGTTACGATCCTCCTCAGGACCCTCTTCCAGTTCAAGGTTTACGGCCAGGAAAACCTGCCCGGGGGCAGGGCGATTGTAGCCGCTAACCACCAGAGCTATGTTGACCCCACGGTTGTCGGCGCGGGCATCCCTGAGGAAGTATGGTATCTGGCGAGGGAAGATGTCTTCCGGTTTGCCCCTTTCCGATGGCTCTGCGTCAGGGTCAATGCCATCCTCATAAAAAAACGGCGCGCTCACCGCTCAGCGCTGAAGGCTGTTTTAGTGACGCTTGCCCGTGGCAGAAAAGTCGTGGTTTTCCCCGAAGGCACTCGGTCTTACAATGGCCGGCTTCAACCGCCGGAACGCGGCATAAGCTTGCTCGCTCATATGTCCGCAGCGCCGGTTGTCCCCGCCTATGTCTCCGGGACATTCCGCGTTCTACCTCGCGGGTCAGCCTTCATCCACCTCCACCCGATCTCCGTCTCCTTTGGCCCGGCGCTTCGGTTCGACGAGCTTTCGCTCAAAAGCGGCGTCAAGCGCGCTCACGAGGCGTTCAGTGAACAGGTCATGGACGCCATTGCCGAACTGAAGGCCGCCTGCGAACAATGTTCCCCTCGAATGTCTCCAGTGCATTGCCAGCGTCGTGGCCGCTAATCATCTCTGGATGGCTGACCGGGCCGCGGCGGACCTCGCTACGTTGCACGGTGGCGCATGCATGACGGATTCGCTTGTCGGAGAAGAAGTTTTCGGAAACATGCCCGCCGTCAGTTGCCTCGCCCAGAGAAAACAGACCTCAGAACGTGCACCCAATCCTGTTGATGGCGAATTCCCTGCAATTGTTGACCTCGGAAGCAGTTTTCCTCCCGCTGCACACCTCGACCAGAAACTCGAATATCTCGTCCGCCGCGGCGCCTACATCGGCCCCCTCGACAATCATTCCGGCGTTTATGTCTATGAAATCCCTCATCTTCTGGTAAGTTCTGCTATTGGACGAAATCTTTACGACCGGTGCCACGGGATGACCCAGGGGCGTTCCCAGGCCGGTTGTAAACAGAACTACGTTTGCCCCGCCCGCGACCATTCCGGTGACAGATTCCGCATCGTGCCCAGGAGTATCCATCACCACCAGCCCCCTCCTTTCCGGAGCCTGCCCGTACGAAACGAATTCCCTCAGCTCCGAATGCCCCCCTTTGGCGATGCAGCCAAGAGACTTTTCTTCGATGGAACTCAGCCCGGCCCTTATATTGCCCGGCGATGGATTGACCCCTCTCAGGTCGCACCCGGCCTTTCTTGCGCTCCGCAGGCAGTCTGCGATCCGCGAGAACAATCTCCGCCTGACTTCTTGATCCGGAATCCTCCCCTTGATCGCGGCCTCAGCGCCTATCATTTCCGTGATTTCGGAAAGAATCACTGTCGCCCCCAGCTTCACGAGCCTGTCGCTAACCATCCCCACCGCGGGGTTGGCGGTGATTCCCGAAAAGGGGTCTGATCCTCCGCATTCCAGCCCGACCTTCAGATTAGATATATCCGCCTCCTCACGTTCCTGCTGCCGGACAAAACCTTTCATCTCCCGAAGATAGGCGACGGATTTCTCGACGATTCGCTCGATCTTGCCGATTTCCTGAATCACCAGCGACCTCACAATCCGATTATCGGTCGGGATTCGCGACGAGATGTCCTCCACATTTACGTTTTCGCACCCAAGCCCGACCAGGAGCACGCCTGCGACATTCCCGTTGCTGCATGTCCCGCTCAGAGTTCTGAGCACCTGTTCCCTGTCGTCGCCGAGATGTGCGCACCCGTGCTGATGCGTTATGGGGATGACTTCCCTGTCGTTGCGCGCGATAAGCTCAACAACCGAATTCGCACAACACACGCTCGACATAACGATAATGTGATTTCGTATTCCCACCGAACTGCCGCCTCTCCTGTAAGCTCTGATCGCCGTCGTGCTCATCTCTGCCTCCGGCTTCGGGAACTGTGAAGCCCCGCCATATTGTGTATGTGAACGCACTCGCCGGGATGAATCTCCACTTCCGCGACCCCAATTGCGTATCCGTACTTATACACTTTCTCCCCCGGACGAATGTGTGAGACGGCGACTTTGAATCCGGGCTTGATCTCCTCCCTGACGGTCACGATTCTCATGCCGCCGGGAGATGCCAGAGCGTACCCGCCGCTCGACATACCCACCACCGCGGTCGCCACGTTATCCCTTTCGTTGAGAATGACTGCATAATCCGTTAGATTTCGCATTTCCTGCATTTTCTCCTCAACGGGGCGACTTTCTCTGCCTACCGGCTGATCGCCCACGCCAGGCAAGCCGCAACATAAGGTCGCTTTTCCTCCCTCAGCAACTCGACCAGAACCGGCCCGTCTTTCTCCGATGCCGTCCTCTTTATGACGTAAGCGGCCCGGTCGCGTATCTCCCCATCCCTCTCCCGAAGCACCTTCATCGCCACCGGGAAAGCCTCCTGCGGCGCGTGGAGCTGCATCGCCCCCAAGAGACTTATCCGCACCTCCTTATCCTGCCCGTTGTCGAGAATCTCCTCCAGAATCTTCCCCGCAACGTCTCGCAGCATCGCCGCCTCAAGCGCCCGCGCCACGTTTCTCCGGACGACTATGTCCTCGTGTCCGAGAAAACACACCAATCTCTCGGAGACAGCCTCGTCTGCGATGCGTGCGAGGGCGATTGCTGCTGCCCGCCGGACCGGCTCATCCTTGTCGCCCAGATACGCCACCAGAGCTTCCGCAGCCGGTCCGTACGACATCGCGCCGAGATTCTCTATCGTTTCGACAAGCTCGCTGCCTTTTTTGCCCGCCAAAGCCTCCAGCATCCGCCTCGGCAAGGCCTCGTCTCGCCATTTTATGTAGCGGTCAATCTCGATGATTCTTGCCGCCTCGCCCCTATTCTGGTCTCCCTTCGCCAGTCCGTACGACCGAAGCTCAATCCTATCGTCGCCGACCTCCAGCACGCTGTAGTGCGGCAGCGAAAGGTCTCTCGCAATCGTCGCCGTCCACCTATCCGGATAGTTCCCGCCGACCGCTCCGCCCTGCACGAGGTAAACCGTTCCATTCCGGTCGTCTCTCTTCCCCGCGCGAATGGGCAAGCTCCGCTCGTAAATATGCGTGTGCCCGCTGAAAACCATATCCACCCGGTGCTTATCGAAGATAGCTTCCAGCTCACGATTCCCCGATGCCTTGCGGCTATCTGATGCCGACATATATCCCGTGCAGTACACCGGATAATGAAACGCCACGAATTTCCATTTTTTCGTCGAGGAAGCCAAGTCCTCCTCGAGAAACGATGCGCATTTCTCGATGTGCGTGAACGAGACTATGCAGAAATGCGAATTGCCCCAGTCGAACGAGGAGTATGGCTCGCCTCCCGGCAGCTCGTGGTACTTCGCGAACCAATCGTTCTCGGGGTTCTTTGAACCATCGCGCTCGTGGTTTCCCCTCGCGGGAAACAGCGGAACACGCCCCAGCACCGTCTCAAACCGCCTGAAATGCCCCTGCCACTCCCGGTGTCTCAGCCCATTGTTCACGAGGTCCCCCATGTGCAGAATGAACTCCGGCTTTTGCGAAAGAAAATGCTGCGGCAGACGCGTCGTCTGCCAGTAGTCTTTCCAGAAACGGGAGTCGCCGACGACCGCGAATCTGATCGGGCGGCTCTTCACGGGCGCGGTGATGAAATCCCCTTCCCGAACTTCCTCCCCGCATCGAACCCGATAGCCGTAATGCGTGTCTGGGTTGAGGCCAGCGACGCGAAGCCTGTGAATCTTCACGCTGGCGTCGCCGCTGACGGTGAACTCCGGCTGGTCGTCGCTGGGCAACTCCCAGTACTCCACAGCCGAAGGCAAGGGGTGCTTAGTCTCCCACATGATTGTGATGGCGTCGGGGGAGGCATTCTGAAGGTAAGGGGCTATGCGGAAAGTGCTCCGGGTAGCCTCTACTCGCCCTTCGGCCGCTCCGGCGGATACTGACGCGAGAATCGCGGCGACGAATGCGACGGTCGCAACTAACCGCGCAGCCAGCCTGATTTCAAGAAGGCGCATGGTCTGCCTCCTTCGGTGCTTGGTACAAGCGCTCGGCGCTCTTATCCGGCGAAGGACGTGGATTGGTGAGGTCGCCTTCGAGTTTCAGTTCGGCCGCCTCGCTCTGGTTTTCGCCTCAGGCGAGGGCGATTTCGGTAGGCTAACCCTAGAGGAAAAGAATGTCAAGAGGGGACGGACGTTGCAGGTGGCTTCTGGCACCGGCAGGTAGGAGAGTTACTCGGAGAAGAAGGGGACGAGTTCGTGGAGCTTCGTGCGCGGCCCGTGTCGAGCAATGGTTGCCCCTCAGGGAGTGCGAGGGCCTGCCCGCCCAGGGCGCTGTTTAGGTCGCGGGCTCCAGACGTCGGCGAAGCCGCCGAACTTGCCAACCTCGCCGCGGGAACAACCGTCAGAAAAATCGGCACCACAGGCACCCCCACCCACGCCGAAATCCTCGCCCCCTTCGATGCCTCACCCCCGAGCCGCGAGTGGGCGTGGGGGACGGGATAAACAGGGTGTAATTGCGTGCCTGCGGGTGCAGCTGTAGGCGTCGGCGCGTTGAGGCAGCCCCGAGCAATCACCTCCCCCTGACATGGTGCGTCGGCACCGCCATGCCTTCTCCAGCCGATGCGCTTCCAGTTGCCGGCCTCGGAGCGCGGGGTCCTGGCCGGTGGCTGGCTTTCAGCCCTCGTAGAACTTTTCCGAACTCCCGAGCCACGACCCGAACATCGGAGCCTTGCCTTCGCGAACAAAGGCGTCCATGAGCCACAAAGCCTCCTGGCCCATCTCCAAATCTCCGGCGAGCGGTGACCACAAAACGGCTAATTCGAGAGGGGGGCGCAGACCTCGCTCAACGTACAGGTCCCAGAAGCACAGGAGGGGCGCCCGGCGCCTCCGCTCACCAGGCCAGGCGTCGAGGTCCGCGTAAGGGCCGCCGTTGTCCCATTCCTGCCAGGGCAAGGCGACACGGAAGTTCATAGTCTTGACCCACTGGGGTCCCGCTCCGGCGTACCTGTATCCCAGTCGGCCCTTGCGCCGGGGCGCAGCACGGAATCCGCGGCCCTCCCAGAAGCCCCTTGCGCTTGAGTATTCTGCGGGATCCCACTTCTCGCCTCCCCAGAAGTGGTTTGCTGTCGTGGGCGTCGTTTGTTGTCGGGCGAAGAGAAACCCTACATAAAACTCAACGGTTTCAGGCCCGTACCCATCGGACCACTGGAAGACTCTACACGTTTCACTGAACCGACCGCAGTCCAAACGGACGCACGGCCAGCACACAAAACCGTATTCGCAAGACTTTACCCATCGCTTCTTGCGAAGCGCGTGGCAGCAAGCACACTCGATCAGCCTGCACTTCACGTTCTTGTGTCTCCTTGGCTTACGCGACATCTGGCACGCCAGGGCGCCGTTCGCCGCCCTGCGCACCGGCGCCGCTGAAGCGCTATTTGCGGGTCCTTAGGATGTAGCGGCCTCCGGAAAAAAACCGCGGCGGCCCCGATCAGGAGGGCCAACTTGGTTCTTATGGTGTGCGCTCCTTTCAAGGGCTCGGCTTCGCCATTCCGCCTTTCTCCGGCCGCTGGTCCCCTCGACCGATCAGGTGACCGTTTGGCCGCTGCGCTGACGGCCGCTCTTGTCCGCACCGGCTCGCGTGGGGCCGCTATGCCTGCCAAGCCCTCCCGCGTCCGGCGGCTGGTGCGCGGTGGGCGCCGGCCGGGAGGCCGAGCATGCCCCCCAAGGCCCAGGTTCCCCACCAGCCGAGCCGCGTCCTACAATGGCCTTTTGCCTGGCGGGAAGGCTTCTGCGTCGATCAGGTTCTCGATCTCGTCAATATGCAGGGTGACGCTGTGGCACTTATACGATTTCACTTGGGGCCCTGCGTGACCCGTCCCGGCGGTCTCACGGAGCCTGTAGTCCGTTGTCAGGCGGTCGTAGTCCGCCTCCTCAAGGTCCAGGTCAATGCCTGGGCTATGGCCTTTTCCCTCAACGGCTCTCAGGTGCACGTAAACGCGCTTCACGCTCCGCTCATGCCTCCTTTGTTTCAGGTTACCTCATTTCGATTCGGTAAAACTTCATGCGGCCCGAGGATGCTCCATCCGCCCACCAGGTTGTAGCACCTTGGGAGGGTACCGTGCCAGCGCTCGTCCATTCGCCGCTGAAAAGGCCGGTACGGGACCAGATGACATACGTGTCGCCGGGGCGACTCAGCCAGGTCATATTTGTCTTTCCGTCAACTTGCTTCACGAGACTGAGGATTCTGAAGGGAAAGGAGGCGAACTCGTATGCGCCCATGTCAACCCTGGAGGAGCGAGCGCCGTAGAATATGCGGTTATTGCCATCGAGGTCGCTCGCCCCGCACATCCAGGCCTCGTTGTTTCCGGCATCAATGCATGGAGAATCCGGCGCCAGATGGTAGTCGTTATCCGCGTAGCTCAGGGCGGCGTCATCTGCCCCGTCCACATCAACGAATTGCGGGTCGAGCGCAATGTTGCCTTCGCCTCCTCCGGTCCAACCCTGGATGCAGGAGTAGAGAGGACTGACCCCGCTGTCGTGGGGCTGGACCTGGCTCCCGGTGGAAGCTGTATTTCCCCAGATGATACAGTTGCGAATGGAGCCTTCGCACGAGCAAAGTCCTCCACCCGTCAGCGCCCTATTCCCCACGATCGTGTTGTTGTGGATCATGCCCCCGCTTCCCCATATGCCGCCCCCCTCCCAACCGGATGTGTTGCCAGCAATAAGATTGTTGCGGATGATGCCATAGCACCAGGCCACCCCAGCCCCATGCGAAGAAGTGGAGTTGCCGACTATTATGTTGTTTTCAATGACGGCACGGGTTACTAGAGGACTCCCATGTTCCTGACCCCGTATGCCTGCGCCGTGCTGGCCTCTACCGTTGCGGATGGTGAAGCCGGTTAGTACGCAGCTTTCGCCTTCGGCGCCGGAGAAGGTCACGACGGAGTTGGCTTGATTACCGTCGATGATGGTGCTGGCGACTATGAGCGGATTAGGCGGATCAGTGCTTCGAAGGATGATGTTCTTGCCGTGAAAATGGATGTTCTCGACATAAACCCCAGGAGCGACAATCACCGTGTCGCCGTCAGAGGCCGCATCAATCGCCTGCTGGACCGCTTTGAAGGCGCCTGTCCACGTACTACCGTCGCCAGACGTTGCGACTGAAGCGTCCACATGCCGAATAGCGGCGCCCGATGTTCCGACAACTGTCAAGCAAACAGGTATAGTCTGCGGCGAGTTAGTTGCCCCGGAGGCGGTGATTATGATTCTGGCAGAGTACGCCCCTGGGGAGAGGCCCGAGCTGGTATAGTTGATAGCGATAAGGTCGTGCTCACCTGCCGACGTGCCCGTGCTCGGTGTGCAGCTCAACCACATCGCATCATCGCTGATGGAATAACTCATGGGCTTTGCACCAGTGTGCCAAATCTCAAAACCCTGTGAAGCGGCATCGCGCCCGGCCTCGGTACTGTTACGCGAGGACTGCAGGCTCAGACGGATTTCTGGCGCCGCGACGGTAACGCTGACCCGAATGGTCTGCGGGGTGTTAGTTGCGCCGGAAGCCGTTATCGTTATCGTGGCAGAGTACGTCCCCGGCCAAAGGTCCGAAGTCGCGAAATTCACCGTGATTGTGTCTCGCTCCTCCGTCGAAGTTCCCGTCGTCGGGGTACAACTTAACCAGGATGCGTTGTCGCTGATTGAGTAGTTGAGGGTTTTTCCGCCCGAGTTCCAAACTTCGAAACTCTGTGCCCCGACATTTTTCCCCTCGACACACGAAGCGCCGAGCGTGGTCGGGCTAAGCGATATTGCCGGAGGCGGAGGTTCCGTGACCGTCAGCTTGACCTGGACCGTCTGGGGCGTGGTACTGGTCCCCGCGGGACTGATCGTGACGTTTGTCGAATACGAACCGACGGGGAGAGCGGATGCAGCGTAGGTGATGACAATTGTGTCATGCTCGCCCGTCGAGGTTCCGCTGGTAGGCTTACAGCTTAGCCACGAGACATCCTCGCTAATGTAGTACTCCAGCGTGCTGCCGCCCGAGTTCCAGACCTCGAAACTCTGGTCGCCCGGATTCTTTCCCTTCCAGCACGACGCGCTGAGAGAGGTCGGGCTCCGAGAGATCGCCGGACGGTCGGGTCGGATGTCAATAACGGCGTATTGCGGAGGATACTCTTGCAGCGACCAGAAACCGTCGTCAATGCCTCCCCAACCCATGTTCAGGTGAAGAAGGTTTGGGCTATCGTAGCCGTCCATCACGAGGGCGTGGTTCTCGATCGAATACCAGACCGGGCAGCCCTTGTTGACCTGCTCGCACATCAGCCCATACCAGCCTTCGTCCGTGTACCTCGATTTCCACACCGAGGAATTCGGCAGGTAGCGAAAATACTGTGTCAGCTTTTCCCCATACATGCGAGCTGACGAGCCATCAGGGCTGTAGTTCATATCGAGCGAAATCCCACAGTGGTAGCATAGCGTGCTTAGGGCATTCTTGACTACCAGAGGACTCGACGAGGTCGCCGAATCGGGCATGGCTGCCCAGCTGTATATCGTCGAGCTGAAGTCAGCGGAGAGGGTCCTCGCGCCCAGTGCCCAGTAATAGCTGTGGCTTCCGGTTCCGGTAACGGGGTGCTTCCAATAGCGCATTATCTGAGCCATGGCGGTGGCGGTGCAGCCAACGACGCAGCGCTCCCCGAGGTATCTCGGGCACTGATCCCAGTAAGGCTCCCGCTGGTTCCACTTGGTCGTGAGCAGGGGGCCAACTGGGCCCGATGCCAGCGCGCTGAGCGGCACGACTCCACCGCCGGACTCCCCCAGTTCCAGGAGGAGGTCCCACAAAGGGTCCCGGGCTCCCGTCGGCCGCTCCTTCGGACCCTCGAGCTCGGAGATTCCATCGGCGAAAGCTTCCATAATTGTCTGGGCCGGCGCGACGGCCGGAACATCGAGGCTGCTGTCGAGAGAGTAATAGAGAACCGGAGATAGTTCGTCATCGGCAACGATGGCGATGCATCCTGCGCCAGGCGTGTCGAACGCGTAGGCAATCGTGATACCCTTGACTATGAGAGGTCTGCCGTCCGCCTCCGTGAAGCACCACCACGGGACCGGGGCACCAAACGTAGCTTCTTCAGCGGGCCTGAATCGCAGCTCGTACCACCCATTCGCGGCCACGGCGGCCTGCGACGGATGAACCGGCTCCCCGAAAGCCGATGGCAGCAGCAAACTGAAGACCCAGCTCGCGGCCAAAGCCCGCACAAGCAGTTTTCGTGGATGGTCCCCTGTTCTCATGGTGTGCTCCTTGCTTGAGCTATAGTCATGTTCGTTGTCCATCTCCTCCCGCGGCGTGATTTCCTTTCCGCGGCGGGCGGGAGGTAGCCGGTGGGTGCGCTTGGCCGGCTTGCGTCGCAATACTTGTGCCAGGTGAGACCTGCGAAGTGGTTAGAGAATTGGCGAGCGTCTGCGCCGGCGCAGCGGTGCCGTCGCGGTTGGTTGTTCATCGTCTCGGGAAAGGCTCCCGCGTCGCCGCAACTCCCGTACAGACCGAAGGATGCGCAGAAGGCAGGACAGTGCGTCGAGGGGTCCAGGAACTGCCAGGGACTTGAGGGCGCGCAAGCTTCGCTTTGAGGCCCGAAAGGCCCCCGGGGGCGACGCAGCAGCCGACGGCCGCTCGGAGGACGAGGCAATGCCTCCAAGCTTCGGAGGCGCTGACGATGGCGCACAGAAATGTACTGGACATGATGGGGGCGCCGGCCATTAGCGAACCGGCCTCAACGGCGCTGATCCCCTGTTTAGCCGCCGGCAGGAACGAATTCGGCTACTCCGAGAAGAAGGCGACGAGTCCCTGAAGCTTTGCGCGGAGTTCCTTGCGGGCGACGACCATATCTATCATCCCGTGCTCGAGGAGAAACTCCGACCGCTGAAATCCTTCCGGCAGTTCCTGTCGGATAGTCTGCTCGATCACTCTCGGCCCCGCAAAACCAATAAGCGCTCCCGGCTCGGCTATTATGATGTCGCCCAGGGACGCGAAGCTCGCCGTAACGCCCCCCGTCGTCGGATTAGCCAGTATCGTTATGTACAAGAGCCCTGCCGCGTGGAATCTCGCCAGTGCCCCGGCGGTCTTGGCCATCTGCATCAGGCTATACGTGGATTCCATCATCCTTGCTCCGCCTGAGGCTGTCACGATGACCAAAATGCACCGCTCGTCGAGGCACCTCTCTGTGAGCCGCGTGACTTTTTCACCCACCACGGACCCCATGCTTCCGCCGATATAACTGAAATCCATCGCCCCGAACCCGACGCGCCGGCCTGCTATCCTCCCCATCCCGGTCACGATTGCCTCGTTCAATTGCGATTTATCTTTCGCATCTTCCTGTCGGTCGGTATATTTCCTGAAATCCACAAAGCCGAGGGGGTCCCGGGGAAGCATCTCGCTATTCATCTCCTCGAAACTTCCCTCGTCAAGCAGCAGATGCACCCTCTCCCACGCGCTCATTTTGTAGTGGAACTTGCACTTCGGGCAGGTCTTGGACGCCGCTTCGAACGCCTTGGCGTCTATTATCTCCCGACAATTCGTGCATTTCATCCACCGCCCTGTCGGAATCACAACCTTTTTGACCCTTACCGCAGAGTATCTCTTTCCAAATAGTGGCATGGCTCTTACTTCTTAAGTTTCTCTCTTAATATTCTGTTGACCAACTGAGCGTCTGCCTTCCCTCTGGCAGCTTTCATCACTTGCCCTGTCAAAAACCCAATAGCTTTTTCCTTACCCGCCAGATAATCCTCAACCGGCTTGGGATTCTCCGCGATCACGTTTTCCACCACCAGCTCGATTTCATCTGCGTCCGTCATCGGCGACAACCCCTTTTCCTCGACGATTTTTTCCGGCGGCTTGCCGGTCTCCGCCATCTCGGCAAACACCGTCTTGGCGATGTTTGTACTTATCCTACCTTCGTCTATCATGCGGACCATATCTGCAACCATCTTCGGGGTAACGGGCAGAGCTTTTACAGCTATCTTGCGCTCGTTCAGCTCCCGCAGGACTCCGCCCATGACCCAGTTGCAGATAGCCTTGTAATTGTTGTGCAGCCGCGCGGACTCCTCATAATAATCCGCGAGAGGCTTCTGGGAGGTCAGAACCCCAGCATCGTATTCCGAAAGGCCATATTGCTCCGTGAAACGCCTCTTGCGCGCCTCCGGAAGCTCCGGAATCGTCCCCCGAACCTCCTCGATCCATGCTTTCTCCAGAACTATCGGCACAAGGTCCGGCTCAGGAAAGTAGCGGTAGTCATGCGCCCACTCCTTGCTCCTCATGGAAATCGTCTTCTGTGAATCCGGGTCCCAGCGTCGTGTTTCACGAACGATTTTCCCGCCGCCCTCCAAGACTTCTATCTGCCGGTCGATCTCGAAAGCGAGCGATCTCCGAATGGCGTTGAAACTGTTCATGTTCTTGATTTCGGTCTGGGTGCCGAGCTCTTTTTGCCCCTTTGGACGAACCGAGACGTTCGCGTCGCACCGGAAGCTCCCTTCCTCCATGTTGCAATCGCTAACCTCCAGGTACTCCAGCAACAGCTTCAGCCCGAGAAGATAGTGATACGCCTCCTCCGGCGTGTGAATTTCCGGCTTGCTGACAATCTCCAGAAGGGGGATTCCCACCCGATTGAAATCCACCCCGCTTTCCCCGTCCGGGAAGTGAATCAACTTCCCTGCTTCCTCCTCCAGGTGTACGCGGATCAATCCGACCCTTCGCCTCTCCCCGTCGCAGGAAAACTCCATCGCCCCTCCCCGGCAAAGAGGCTTATCGTACTGCGATATCTGAAAATCCTTCGGCAGGTCCGGGTAAAAATAGTTTTTTCGGTCAAACTTGCTGAAACTGGAGATTTCGCACCCGAGAGCCAGTCCGACCTTGATCGCGTAGCGCAGAGCCTTCTCGTTCAACACCGGCAGAACCCCCGGCAAACCGAGACAAACCGGGCACGTCTGCGTGTTCGGCTCAGCCCCAAACTGCGTCGAGCACCCACAGAAAAGCTTCGTCTCCGTCTTCAGTTCCGCGTGAACCTCCAGTCCGATTACACCTTCGTATTCCACGCCTTCTCCTCCCGCGAACCCAAATCGTGGCCCCTCGCTTCCTTGGGCACCATACGTTACCGAACCCCGGCGAGCGCGTCAAAGCCAATTATGTGCGCGCCCTCCCGCGGCATCATCTTCGCCGCCAGGCCGAACGACGGCCCGGAATTCGCTACTGTGGCATCCGGCCCAGGAACAGGCCGAGTTGTTTCTCGACCTGTCGGAGGACCTCCTCGCACCCGGAAACCAGGGGCTTCATGTGGTCCCAGTGAAGGTCGAAGGAGTAGGCATGACGAAACATGTGCCGGAAAGCCATGTACGCGCGAAGGTGATCACGCAGCTCTGCCGAGATTACCGGTGGGCGTTGTTCGGTCGCCTCCGCCATCCGGTCCAGTAGCTGACTGTGCCACGTCGGGCCTTGTGCGACTCCTCCGTCAATCTGGAGGGCAATTCGCTTGAATGCGTTCTCCAACCCCGTATAGAAGGAGTGCAGCATCGCCGCCAGTGCTGAGATTTCGACCGGCCCCGGCTCCACTTGGAGACAGCGGTCCCGCAGCTCCTTGTGCGACTCCAGCAGGCGGTTCAAGAGCTTCCTCTCTACGGCGATCTGTCTGCGCAGTTTATCCCACACGGGCCAATTCCCCTTCCTCCTTCAACGCCCGGGTGAAGGGGTTGTCTTGGTCCAGGTCAACCAGGTCTACGGGGCGGCCCAGAATTCGGAACAACTCCCCCATTGCCCGGAAGAAAACCTCCGAGGGGAGGCCCTCCACCGCTATGTCCACATCCGATTCCTCGCGCAGAGTGCGCTTGCGCGCAGACCCGAAGACGTAAACCTCGCGCGCCCCGCAGCGCCTCAGGTACTCGGCGGCCACCGCAATGGCCTCCTTGATGTCTTTGTCCGTCGGCATTTCTGCCCCCTTCAACTTTATCTTCCGCAAGGAATCACTTTCTTCGCCGTTGGGCAGCCGCAGAACAGCTTCGTCTCCGTCTTCAGTTCCGCGTGAACCTCCAGTCCGATTACACCTCGGTATTCCATAGCTTTTCCTCCGCTCACAAGAGCGGGATAGTTATTCTGCCGCTCCGCACCCGATTCTCGCAACCTACATTACCGCGCCGCGGCCCGCATGTCAAAGCCAATCAGAAGGCTCACGCAGGGTCGTTGAGCTTTCGTTGGCGCTTTGGTAACCTACATCGCGGCGGTCCGCCTCAGAGGGCAGTCGGATGACAACGCATTGTTTGCTAAACCTAAGGATTGTTCTACTAAGCGCAGCGCTATGCTCGGCGTTTCTCCAGCGTGCTTTCTCCGAAGGCGGAGAAACTACCCAGGTATTGTCGGCACCGCAGCAACAAAAGCCGGTGATTCAGAGAATCGCCGACAACACCTACCGCATCGGCGAGATAAGCGTTGACATGAAGGCGCGAACCGTTACCTTCCCTGCTCAGGTCAATCTCGCCCGCGGCGTTCTTGAAGTCCTCATTTGTACCGAGTACGGCAAGACTCACGAAAGCCTCCTGAGCACAAAGGTTGACCCACTTCATTTGAACATCGCCCTTCTACTTCTCGGCCTGGAAGGGGGACATGCCGTTAGATACCAGGGAGACGCGACCAAGCCCGTTGGCAGTCCCGTGGAGATATGGTTCAAGCTCAGGGACGGAGATAGCGAAAAGCTCCTGAGAGCCGAGGATTGGGTCTATAACACCCATCGCAATCGCCCCATGCTCCATACCCATTGGGTTTACGTTGGCTCGGTGCTGACCAAAGACGGATTCATGGCTCAACGAGAGGGTCAGATCGTCACCACCTTCCGCGACCCTTTCACGCTCATAGACAATCCCCTCCCAGAAGGAGCGGACGACACCGTCTATGTCGTCAACACCCAAGAAGTCCCTCCCGTCGGCACGCCGGTTACTGTCGTCATTAAGGCTGTCCAGCCTTCCCCCAAAGGCCCCTGAGCCACAGCCTCCCCCGGCGAAAGGGCATCGCTTCCTCGCGGAGATTCGCCCCAAAAAGTGCTTGACAAACTCACTGCGATGGTGTAGCTTGCCGCTGTTTTTCTTTCCTTTTTTCCGTGACAATAGATGAGTACGTCCAATTTTCGGTCAGTTGACGCGTCTGGCACAGGAACCGGTAGGTTCCTGTCTTTATTTCTGTTTGCGGTTCGCGGAATCGAGTTTTGAAAGGAGAAGTAGTTATGGCGCGAGGCAAAGTCAAATGGTTCAATGACAAAAAAGGCTATGGTTTCATCGAAAATGAGGATGGGGTTGACGTCTTCGTACATCATACCGCTATCCAGTCTGAGGGATTTCGAACACTGGCCAAGGGCGACGAGGTGGAGTTCGAGATCCTCAACGGCGAACGAGGGCCTCAGGCTCGCAATGTTGTGAAGGTTTGATTCTTTCTGATGCGACCATCGCCCGAACATGCCCCGGCCATTCTTGCTGTCGGGGCATTTTTTTGAGATATTTTAGCGACAGGAGGAAAGAATTCGCCATTGGGAACGGGCCTTGCACAGCGGCGGGCACCCAACTCGAAGGCAGTTACCCGCGAATCTGCCGAAACGAATGAAGGCGAAAGAAATGAAAATATGTCTGTTTGACACCGGTGAGGAAATGAGTTTCGCGGCAGCAGGCCTCTTTGCCCGGAGAATCAGAAGCAAGCCGAACGCCGTCCTCGGTTTGGCCACCGGCGGCACTCCACTGAAGATGTACGGAGCTCTTGTCCGCATGTTCCAGAATGGGCAGCTCGATTTCTCTCGCGTTGTTACCTTTAACTTAGATGAGTATGTCGGGTTGCCCCCGGGCCATGAGCAAAGCTACCGGTATTTCATGGACAAAAATCTCTTCGACAACGTCAACATCCCCAAGGAGAATACGCATCTCCCTGATGGAATGGCTCCAGACCTCGAGGCAATGTGCGCCGCCTATGAGGAAGCTGTCGGAAACGCCGGTGGAATTGACATACAGCTCCTCGGAATCGGACGCAACGGCCACATCGGCTTCAACGAGCCCGGCTCACCGCGAAACTCCAGAACTCGCGTTGTTGACCTTTCCCGAGAAACCATTCGTGACAACAGCCGCTTCTTCCAGAACGCAAGCGAGGTGCCCAGGAAAGCCGTAACCATGGGCATTGACAATATCATGGAAGCCCGGGAGATCGTCCTTATCGCAGACGGAGTCCACAAGGCCGAGGCTATCGCCCGCGCGGTCGAGGGAAAAATCAGCCCGGCAGTTCCGGCGTCTTTCCTCCAGGAGCACCCGAACTGCACTTTCTTCATTGAGCGTCAGGCGGCCCGCCGGCTGTCTCCGGTGGTTCTCCGTTCAGCATCTTCCTCTAAGGGCTGAACTCTGTTCGCTTCGCGGAAGCCCCGGGTCCATGAGAACGCCAGTTCAGACTTTGCATCAACCCCGTCGTGGAGGAAAGTGAAATGACAAGGAGCGAATTGCTTGGCGCCCTTCGGGAAGCGGCAAGAACTTCCGACCTGGTTGTCCTGCCGGCGCGCCCCGTCGAAGAATGGGTTGCCTCTCCCCTCGTTCCCGTCGGCGATGATTTGCGACTCGCCCTCGAGCGAAACGGCAACGCCTCCTCCGATTGGGGTAAGCTCCGCGTCGCTGCCGGCTTGGACGCGTCACGTGTCCGCAATTGCGTTCTCGACGGTGAAATTGTCATAGGCAAGTTTGACACGACCGCGGAAATCGTCCACGGCGTGAAACTCCCGACAGGCCTCTACAACAGCAGGATTTCCAATTGCATCATCGGCGACAATGCTCTCGTCGCTGACACCGGACTTCTGTCCAACTATCTCGTCGGAAAGAACGCAGTCCTTTTTTCCAACGGAACCGTCGCTGCCAATCCGCCGTGTCTCTTCGGAACGGGACAAGCCATCCCTCTCGGACTCGAGACCGGAGGAAGGGAAGTGGAGATTTACGCAGAGATCACTGTGGACGCTGCGGCGCGAGTCGCAACATCCCGCGGCGACGCTTCCCTGTTAGAAAGTTACCGCAAGCTCCTCGGCGTTTACTTGAGGAAAATTGCCGGCCAACGCGGCTTCATCGGCGAATCCGCAGTTGTCGGCAACTCGCCAAGAATCACCGACGCGTTCATCGGGCCGCACGCTATTGTTGATGGCGTCGCTCTCATTGAGAATGTCGCCGTTCTGAGCACTGCCGACGAGCCAACGCGAGTCGAAGGAGGGGCTCTGGTGAAGAATTCGGTCCTGCAATGGGGCTGCGACGTAAGTTCCATGGCTATCGTCGAGAGTTCCGTGCTTTGCGAGCATTCCGGTGCCGAGCGCCACGGCAAAGTCACCGCGTCCATCATCGGCCCGAATACCTCCGTCGGCGAGGGAGAGGTCACCGCCTCTCTCGTTGGCCCTTTTGTCGGCTTCCACCACCATGCGCTCCTTATCGCTGCTTACTGGCCTGAAGGAAAAGGCAACGTAGGCTACGGTGCCAACATCGGGAGCAATCATACTTCCCGCCTCCCCGACCAGGAGATTCGCCCCGGGGAGGGGAACTTCTTCGGGCTGGGATGCAACATCAAATTCCCGTCGGATTTCTCTCGCGCTCCCTACTCCATCATCGCCACCGGCGCCACGACGCTCCCCCAGAAAGTCACCTTTCCTTTCTCGCTGCTCAACACCCCTACGGCTTGGCTCGATGGCATCCCACCAGCCTACAACGAGATTATCCCCGGCTGGGTTCTTGCTAAGAATATCTTCATGGTCAAAAGGAACGAAAGCAAATACACCAGGAGAAATAAGGCACGCCGTCTCAAGTTCGACCCGGAAGCCCTCCGGCCCGAAATCATTGAGATGATGCTCCGGGCAAGGAAAGCGTTGACCGCAATCGCCGGAAAGGAAGTTTACACGGACAGGGATATACCCGGCCTCGGTAAGAACTACCTCCTCGAACCCAACAGAAAAATCGGGATCGAGTCTTACACCTTTTACATCCGGTATTACGCCCTCAGCGGTCTCCTGCGAGAACTGCAAGAGTTCGCCTCTCAGCGACGAGCAATTCCGCCCGATTTCATCCGAGCGAAATCCGCCGACAGAAGATGGGAGCATGAAAGGAGAATCCTCCTTAAGGAGCTGCCGGAGAACGGCCTCCGCAAAAACCTGAGACTCCTCGCTGATATGGAGCGGAAAATCGCAAACGACATCTTAGAAACAAAACGGAGGGATGACCTGCGGGGGATGGCCATTATTGACGACTATGCGGACGCCCATCCCCCCGCCGAGGAGGACTCCTTCGTCAAAGAAGTTATCGCCGCTGCTGAGGGCCGCAGGGCCGAGATAAGGAAGCTCCTTCGGTTCATCGCACTTTCCGGTCGCTCTCGGCGCCGGAGTCGGTGGAGGCCCCACAATCGAGGTGCGGTCCCTCGCTCGTCCTCGCGGTAGACCTTAGCGAAGGGCAATTCCAGAAGAAGTGTCGCCGGACCAAAGCGCCGGCCAACTACAGCGCAAGCTCGACGCCTCCTCGGGAGATGCTGCATCGGTGGGGCCGCGGCGCAGAAAAAAGGCTCCCCTTGTTCGGGAGACAACAACCAAGAAGTACGCGGGGCACTGCACCCGGATTCCGACCTACGCTAAGATAATGCCAGACAGCGGATAAGCTGTCAGGCGAGAATGTCGGAGTCGCTCTGCGAAAAACTACTGCTGGGGGTGCGTCGCCGGAGCCAGCCACTCAAGGCCAACACCCTTGCGTTCGGCCATTCTTCGCTTCATCGGCAAGACGCGTTCGGATGGCGAACGATTTGCGTAGTCCCGGGAGGAACGTTGGGGAACGTTACCTCTTCCCCGTCGAGGAATCTCACGCGCAAGTCGTATCTTTTGCCGCCGCTAACCCCGAAATGCAGAACCGGAGAATGCTGCCCCAGGTAGCCGAAAGCCGACTGAGCGTACCGCGTCCCGCGAAGGCGGGACTTATCTCCCGCGAATCCAGCCTCATACAAACACACGTACGAGCCGAAGCCTCCAGCCACGCCCCGTTTCCCCACAAGTTCTACCTTCAGCCAGTTCCCATCGTTCGTTTCGTTGCGAAAAAGATAGTTCTGCGAGCGCTTGCAGACAAGGAAAACGTCCAGGTCCCCGTCGTGGTCGAAGTCGGCGGTGGCGGAACAGCGGGGGTCGTTTATCGGGACAGACATTCCTCCCAGCGACACCTCTTCAAAGCGCCCTTTTCCGTCGTTGGCGAAGAGATTGGTTCCCGTGTAAAGGTCGAGGTCTCCATCGTTATCCAGGTCTGCGAGCATCGGCGTGAAACCAAGGGCGGTCAGCGTCTGGAAAAGCTCAAAGCGCCCAGCCCCATCGTTCCGGTAAACTTCGCAAACGCCCTGGCGAGCTGGCCACGGCCCGATGACAATGTCGAGGTCGCCATCACTATCAATATCGCCGAAAGTCGCCCCGTTAACATTCCTCGCCTCGTCGGTCGGCAAACCGACCTCCCCGGGGCAGGGCACAAAATGCCCTTTCCCATCGTTGCGATAGAGAATGCTCGGCCTCCCCCAGCGGCACACGAACAAATCCTCGTCGCCATCCCGGTCGAAGTCCGCGGCCGTGCACCCCTGCTCGAATGATATGAACGGCACGCCCCGGTCTTCCCTTGAGAATTTGCCCTCTCCGAGATTGATGTAGAACCGCGGAACGTTTCTCAGCCCATCCCATATGGGAAATGACCCCTCCCACGAAACAGGGCTGGGCGTGCAGGCGAAAATGTCAAGGCCGCCATCGCCGTCGAAATCTGCGAACGCTACCCCACGGGTCAGACTCGCTTCAGCAGAGATGCCCGCCTCCTGTGAGATGTCCGTGAACCGCCCGCGACCATCGTTGCGATAAAGATGATCCGGTCCGCCGGTGGTTCCGTTGAAAAGGTCATAATCGCCGTCGCCGTCAATGTCCCCGAACGCAATGCCGTGGCTTCCTTCGGGGTGATTATCCTCGAGGCCGCGTTCTCTGGCGCATTCGTGGAATGAGCCGCCGCCCGTGTTAATGTAAAGTAGGTCGGGCAGCGACGGCCAGTCGGGTCCTCCGAGGATGTTTGTGACGTACGCATCATCTCATCCATCGGCATCCACATCCGCCCAGGCGATTCCGTGTCCGCCAAATTGACGAAGCCCTCTGACCCCGCCTTGCCGGCTAATGTCGGTGAACTGAAGTGTGCTTTCCCGTGGCGAAACCGCTTCCGCCGGAAAGAGACCGATGCTCCCTCCAAGCAAACTCAGTCCCACGACCAGCAGCGAGAATGCTGTCCTCACCACTCTTCACCTCCCTTCCGTTGGTCCGTTCAATCGTAATGAAGACGGAGCTGCTGTCGTGCTCGCACGCTTCTGTCCCGCTGCAGTTAGACTTGTTTGCACGGGAATCTCACCTGAGCCTCCGGCGTATTCTCGACGCCGCGCTGCGAGTTGCCCTCACGCCGACACCAAAACTCCTCCGTATTCCCCATGCCTGGCTGCAAGACTTTCGCAGCCGGGCGGAGCGAAGCGACGCGCCCGCCAGGGGCGGGCGTACGAACGGGCCTCACGTCACCGGAACCACCCGGGGGCTCGACGCCCACAGCAACACCTCTCCGTATTCCCTGTCGACGGCGAATTGCTTTTCCTCCTCCTGGAAGTGCGAGATAAGCTCCTTCGACAGCTCTCGCAGCTTCTCGCGCTCTCCCTCGGCGATCGGGCGATAATTCGGTGCAATGTCGAGCGCAAGCCGAATCAGCTCCATGTCGCTTGGGGGGATTGCTACCGTGACCGGCTCCGATAGCGTGAACCGAAGAGCCATGTCAACCTCCGCCGGGTCCGCCACCGGCTCATACCATGCTATCCGCCATTTCCTCGCCTGCCGTTTTGCTCCCGGGGCCGATAGCCCGCGAAACATCGCCTTGATGGCAATGATCCCCATGCCCTTCTCCTTCGCCTTCTTGACCACCGGCGGCCCGAAGCTAATCTTGAACCATTCCATGAAATTCACAGGAAACATCACCGCATCGAAATCGAACTTCTCCATCGCCAGAAGCGCCGCCTTCGTGGTGTGTGCCGAGAAGCCGAGAAACCTCACCTTCCCTTTCTTTTTCGCCTCGACAAAGGCCTCCATCGCCCCGCCCGGCCCCAGCGCCTTTTCGGTCTCCTCCTTCGTCCTTATATGATGCAGCTGATACAGGTCGAAGTGGTCGGTCCTCAGTCGCTTGAGCGACCTGTCGAGCTCCTCCTCCCCCCCTCTCTTATCCCGCTTTGCCGTCTTGCACGAGAGGAAAACCGTATTGCGCTTCCCTTCTAAGGCGATTCCCAACCGCTCCTCGGCATCCCCGTATTCCGGGGCCACGTCGAAATAGTTCACGCCGCGTTCAATAGCCATGCTAACCGACTCGTTAACCGCCGATTGCTCCACCCTGTTCGCAGCCAGACCGCCGTACCCGATAATCGAAACCTTCTCCCCCGTTTTGCCCAGGACCCTTTTTGGCAGAGGCTTTGTCCTGGCCTCCGCGGCCATCTCCAGCGCTTCCGCCGCGATTCTTCCCTTCAGCGTCGTTACTGCCGCTGCTGCACTGCCAATCACCTTCAAAAAAGACCGCCTATCCATTCGCCTTTCTCCCGCTTTAGAGACCCGATGGCTTTTCCCTTGTCCAGGCTTGGGCTGGATTCCTCGGCCCGCCCGGCTCGTTGCGTGCCACCGCCCGGCGTTCCGGTCGACAAAAGACGGTTGTCTCCCGCCCTTGTATATAGCAACAAGTCTGTTTTATAGCAACCGCCTGTTTAGACGAGTCGTAGGCGCGCATGGGCCACGGACCCGTGAAACCGGATGATCTTCAGCGCGAAACCTGAGGCAAGGGATTAGTCGAAGCCCCCATGGTGGATACGGGCAGGAAAGTATCTGCGCTGCGCCGGGGGCCGAGCGAGCCAGTCAGGCCAGGACTGCATGGCGAATATCATCCCTACTCCAGGCTCAGACTATGGTGAACCCTTCGGACCATACAGCGCTGAGGGGATTGGCCGTGTACGGAAGACGGCCTTCGCAATCCGTTGGGGCGAGCTGCGGTGCACCTTGGCGGGTTGCGATTTCAAGGGACCGCTCGCTTTGTCTCGGCCCTCTGGCGCCTCCGAGCACCCGATTCTCCCAAATCTACTGTTCAAAAGAACTGGGAAATAGATTAGACTATTCGCGTGGAGCCCGAAGCAGTGGAGTGGCGAAGGGGCAGGTGCAGCGTTCGCGTGATAGAATCTTAGGCAAAAGGAGTGTGTCTCATGGTCCGCCAGAAAGCTGAGCCGGAGCAGATACACGAAATCGACCTCGATGACATCGTCGTCAGCGACGACAACGTCAGGCATACCCAAAGGGAAAGAGACCTTGAAGAACTGGCAGCCAGTATTAGAAAACACGGCTTGCTGAATCCGGTAGAATTGCGGGGCTCGCCCACGGATTCGCCGCCTCACGAGCTGATAGTTGGCCAGCGTCGCTTCCTGGCCCATAAGAATATCCTTGCGAAGGAGCACAAGCGATGGCGGAAGATCCGTGCTGTCTTTGTAGGGAAGGTCGATCCAGTCCAAGCGGCTATTCGGTCACTCGCCGAGAACATGCACCGGGCCGAGCTTAACCATGCCGATGCAGCAAAGGCAATTACGGACTTGTACAAGTATTATGGCCGCGATGACCGAAAGGTCGCGGCGGAGACCGGTCTGTCGCTGAGGAAAGTGAGAGACTACATTTACATTGAAGAGCGTTCCACCCGACGAATGAAGGGGAAGCTCAAGGCAGGACAGGTCAAGCGAGAGGACGTGAAGCGTGCCCTGAAGGGAGCTGGAGGAAACAAGAAGAGAGCAGAACGTTTGCTTGATATGATGACTGAGTACCAGTTGACGGCGTACGAGAAGAAACGTGCGGTAGAGTACGCAGCGGCTCATCCGGACGCTGACGAGAAGGAAATAGTCGAGGACGCCCAACGGCCGATAAGAGAGGATGTAGTAATCGTCTCGTTGTCGGACGAGTTGCGGAATGCGCTCGACCGCGCTGTGGAAGGAATGGCGCTGGGACGGGAGGAGATCGCCACTCAAGCTCTTTGGGACTGGCTGAGAGCCAGAGGATTCATCAATGAGAAATCTGAGGCAGGAGAAAGCCAGAGTGGGCAATGAGGAGTCGGCGGATAGGATGGTTGCCGCCCTGATCGCCAGTACATTGCGCGTTCGCCGTAAACTGGACTTATTGGAAGTTGCTAACTGGGTGGAAAAGGGAAGCGCTGTCTTCGGCAGCCTTCAAGCGCTGTCCGAGAAGGTTGGCATCTCGGCGGAGATGCTTAGAGAATTTGTCTCTGTCAATAAGCTTTCGCTGAAGGTCAAGAAACTTATAGCGCAGCGTAAGATTGAAAGTGTTGACATCGCATACCGGCTGAGCAAGTTGTGCGCGCGCGAGCAGCTCGCAGTGGCACGGGAGGTGGCAGCGGGTAACATCGATTCCAACGACGTTCGGGGGATCGTGTCGTTACGTAGGAGTGCTCCTGCCCTTGGCATCGGTGAAATAATCCGACGGGTGAAAACATCCCGCAACATTAAGGAGTATGTCGCGCAATTCCTGCTACCGCCAGGGGGAGGCCAGATCGAGAACGTAAGGCGAGCGTTTGCTCAAATCGTGGGGAATGAAAACATATGCTCGCTTGACCTCAAAGGGCCGCTGGGGACGGTGAGGATCAATAAAGAGGGAAAAACGCGACTTCAGGAGGCCGCTAGGCGCCGAGGACTGACGAAGCGTCAACTTATCGGTGGCATCCTTGATGAATGGGTCATAAAAAATGTGCGCGTCTCAAAAGAACGCCACAGGTAATGGCATCCGGAAACGCCTACGCCTCTCGCACTTCCACAGCCTGAAGGAGGAGCTGGCCCAATGGAGGATCGATACTTTCATACGCCAAATTGAGCAAGAAAAAACGAAGGGCCGAATCTTGGCCTTTGTCCGGGGATTGCGTCTTTCAGCACGATTGGTCTACGCGCTTCGCGATCGTCTTTCTGCGACAGGCGTGGAAGTGGACTGGGGGCACATTCTTGACAAACAGACCGGGCTCTGCTCGCCAGAATGTGATGTAATAATCCACGAGCCCGGCTACTATGCGCGGTGGAATGGTACGGAAAGGCCGGTCATGGACTTTAAGTTCATTGAGCCCCAGCACGCGGTGGCGGTAATCAGCTGCAAGTCCCTCCTTCGCAGCGTGGATAGGAGCTATTGTGAGAGGATAAGGGGTTACGTCGGCAACGTTCTGCTATTCGCGGAATGTTGCGACCCGAGGAAGGTGAGTAGGTTGAGACGAGCTGCACAGGTGGCAGGCTACAAAGGGCTTTGGTACTTGTACGCGTGGGAGGCTGAATCTTCAAAATACACACATGACGAGACCTTATGGGAGGACTTCCTTCTCCAGGTGGAAAAGTTGGTCAGAAAAAACCGTGCGGATGGTCAAGCGTAATGAACCTCGGCGAGTCGAAACAGGCTGATAAACGCATTTCGGGATACGAAGGCGCTTGGAGGATCGCCGCCAACTACTTGGCTTTGGCAGGCCTCTCTGGGCTTCAGCTAGCGTGTCCCAACTGCAAAAAAAACGGAACCCTGATTTCCAAATGGAGAGCCAAGGCATCCGTAAAGCCGCTCTATGTCGTCCACACTAATGGCGACGGATATTTCAAGGCTTGCCTTCTGAAACCGGAACAGGCTGCGGCCGCAAGGAGCAAGGTCGGCCTGACATCCAGGGATGTTCTGAAGACGCTCAGGATGGGCAAGCCCTACGTGCTGTTCAGCGGCGGGAGAGATAGTTTATGCCTGCTGGAATATATGCGGCGCGTAGGCGAGAAAGCCGGCGTTGAGGTCACGGCGGTGCACGTTGACACCACGGCGGGCTTCCCGGAGGTCGAAGAATATGTCAAGCGAGTGTGCAAGCGAATGGGGCTTCGTCTTGTCGTGGTCAGTCCGCCCTACGACTATTTTGAGCTCGCTAAGAGGTGGGGAATCCCAGGGGTGAAGTCACGCTGGTGTTGTGAAACGCTTAAGATCGCGCCCATCAGAAGGTTCCTTGCGGAAGTGGAAGGTCCGAAGGTCGTCTACGACGGTATCCGTGCTGCTGAGTCGCCTATCCGGGCCAAGTATGTTCCGGTCTGGTTCCACCCGTCCTTCCGCTCTATTTGCGTGAGTCCCCTTTTTGGATGGTCCGACGCGAGGGTTGACAATTACATCAAGCACAACGGGCTTCCAGAGAACCCAACCGCCCCGCTTGGCACGTCTGGCGAGTGCTGGTGTGGCGCGTACAAGTGCAGAGCCGACTTTGAGGCTCTGCTGCACGTCCACCCGGACATATTTGACAAGCTTGTCGGCGTAGAGGCGGCTCAAGGGGGGAAATACACATTTATCTTCGAGAAAGGGAAACAGGTGCCGTTGGCTACCCTTAAGGCCTGGGCAGGGGCCGGGAAGTCGAGAAATTCTGCCCAAGGTTGAGCGGTCCTCTTCTTGCAGAATATAGGAGGTCTGCGTGCCGGGGCTGTTGGCGCGGCCCACGGGTGGATTTCTTCGTACCGTCCCACGGAGCACATGCTGCGTCCGAAGGGAAACGCGCGTCTCCATTATTGCTGGTCAGGTGACCGACTGATTCCTGCGCAGGGGAGGTGCTTGCTTCGCCTCTCTCTTCAAAAAGGAGACACACTCCCCCATGGCGAAGCAGCGAAAGGCTCGCGCTCTCCTCCGTGGAGTCGGCCAAGAAGCCTCGCTTCAGCGGCTCAACCGGGAGAGATGACGTGGAAAAATTCACGCGATGGCAGTTTCTCAAGCAAATCCTAATAGCGACGCTCAGCATGAGGCATGGGCTTGCTCGCGGCGCGACCAAGCAAGACGAAAGCTTTCCTCCCACAAGAGCCGTCACCCGCGGCCCGAAGCATCACTTCTTCGGCTATTACGACAAGGAGCAGTGGGATTCGACCGGGCGATACCTCCTCTGCCAGGAAGTCTCCTTCATGCACCGCCCGCCGAAAGCCGACGATGCAATAACCGTCGGCATGGTTGACCTGAAAGATGGAGATAAATGGCACCCCATCGCAAAGACCAAAGCGTGGTGCTGGCAGCAGGGCACCATGCTTCAATGGCTCGGCTCAGGCCCTGACCGTCTCATCATCCACAACGACCGCGCCGAGGACGGCTTCACCGCCGTTATCCGCGATGTTCGCACGGGCAAGTGCCGCAAGCTCCCTCGCGCCATCTACGCGGTAAGCGCTGATGGGAAACAGGCTGTCAGCGTCAATTTCGCACGTCTCTACCGAACCCGTCCCGGGTACGGATACGCCGGATTCCCCGACCCCGGCAAGAATCAGCTCCATCCCAAAGACGACGGAATTTCCTGGATGAACTTAGAGACGGGAGAGAACAGGCTGATTATCTCCCTCGAGCAGATTGTCGGCATCAAACACGACGCCACAATGGATGGCGTCGAGCACTGGTTCAATCATCTCCTCTTCAATCCCGACGGCTCCCGCTTCATTTTCCTTCACCGCTGGCGAAGAGGAAAGGCCGCATGGTGGACGCGAATGTTCACCGCCAGTCCAGATGGCTCCGACCTCCACTTAGTCGCCGACCACGAGATGGTTTCCCATTTCATCTGGCGAGATTCCACCCACATCCTCGCCTGGTCCCGCGAGCCTCACATATCGGGGGGCGACCGATTCCACCTCTACACCGACCGCTCGGACGAAGTGAAAGTCGTCGGCGAAGGTATCCTCACCCAGGATGGCCATTGCACCTACTCGCCGGATAAGCGATGGATTCTCACCGACACCTATCCCGACCAGAACCTCTTTCGCACGCTTATCCTGTACAATCCGGAAGAGCGCCGCCGGGTTGACATTGGCCGCTTCTTCGCGCCGAGGAAGCTCTATGGCGAGATTCGCTGCGACCTCCATCCCCGCTGGAGCCGCGACGGCAAGCAAGTTTCCATTGACTCGGTTCACGAAGGCTCGCGGCAGGTTTATGTCCTCGACGTTTCCCGGATCGTCGGATAAACGGGCGACCCCGCCGAAGGCGGGGTCAGAACGAAACGCCCAGGCCGAAAATGAACTGATTTGAATGAAGAGCGGTGGATGCGGTGCCCTGTGGGATGTCTACCTCCACATCCACGTATGTTCTCTTGTACTCCACCAGTCCGAAGAAGTGCCGCGAGAACGAGACCTCGCATCCGATGCCCGCGCCGAATCCCGGGCCGTTGGTCTGGTACCGCGAGAAAGATTCGCCGCCGATTGTTCCCTCCGGATGAGGAATGGTCGGGCCGACCCCTGCGCGAGCAAGAAGGCGCACTCTCCCAACCGGGTAAGTCTGGTCGCGCAAGAACCCATAGCGGCCGACAACGTTGAACAAGATGAAATTCATTCCATGAGTTATCTCGAAATGCTCCACGATTTCCTCCATCGGAAGCTCCCGGTCCAGTGGCGAGCCTCGCAATGTCCCGGAGGCGCCTACAAGCCGCTCCCCTTCGGAAACGGCCTTTAGATGGATGAATTCCGCTTCCAGCCCGAAGTGTGGATACGACGTGAAGAAACGCCCAACCCTCACCCCGTAGTATATGGGTCCCTCAAACGACTGGTCATCCCAGGCTACATCGCGCAGTTTCAGCGACGTTCCGAGCGACGGTTGCTCCATCTCCAGATCCGAATCCCGGATATAGGCTTTCCCTCCATAGAACGCCCCGGTCCATTCCCCGTAAGCAGTGGATGACCCGGCCGCCACAGCCAGGCTTATAGCAAAAACAGCCAGGGCGAACCTCCGCACAGAATTATTCCCTTTCATTTCCCTTACTCCCGGTTAGAGAATCGTGGTTGACGTTTTGCTGTCACGACCCCAGCGGCCGCCAGGCGACCGCCGCTTGGTCCATCATGGTTATCCCACTCTCATCGCGGTCCCGGCCTGTCTCGTCCGCAGTTGAAGTTTACATCATCAGCCCGGTAGAAGGAAGATTGTTTTCGAGTGGACCCACTTAACGGCCTTCAGCGGCCGGCCGAGCCGCCGTAGCCGAGGACATTCGGGTGTAGCCGTATTTGACTGAACGCTCGCCTCTCTTTTCTCAGCGCTGCATCTCTGCTATAATTCGCTGGACTGTGTCGCTGGCTCGCTTTGCGGAACGGACAGCCGCCGCAGCGTTCCGGATTTCATGCGAAAGCGAGCGGTATCTTTCGACAGGAGGTGTCGCTTCCGTGAACTGCTTTTTTCATCCGGACAGGATTGCTCTTGGGAGCTGCGCCATTTGCGGCACGGCCCTCTGCGAGGACTGCCGCACCACCGTCGGGGGGCAGGACTATTGCGGCCGCTGCAAAGCCTGGTTCGATTTCCCGATGGATATCGCTGAGGCTATCAAGAAATTCTTCAGCCGCGGCAGCAAATGCCCCAGTTGTGGGAAAGGAGTCGAGGAAGACTTCATCATCTGCCCATATTGCCAGACAAAACTTAAAGCCAAATGTGCCAGATGCGGCCAATTGCTTGAGCAGAACTGGGTCGCCTGCCCTTACTGCGGCGAAACAAAAAAGGCTGACTAAATCTCGCGCTCTGCGCCTCGATGAGAGAGTGGTTGCGCCGTCTCGTCGAGCAATTGAGCGCAACGAATGCGGGGCCCGGGCATTGAACCGGGATTCCCGGGAAGACAAACGGAGGAAAGAGATGAAAGTTTACATTGCCGCCACTCGCCAGAACGACGGAAAAACCATGGTCTGCCTCGGTCTTCTCAACGCCCTCTCGGCCAGGTTCAAATCCATCGGCTATATGAAGCCTGTCGGGCAGCAGTACATCGTCGTCAACGGCGAACGAATAGATGAAGACGCCGTCCTCATGAGGCAGCTCTTCAACCTCGATTCCCGTCTTTCCCACATGAATCCGGTCTCCGTCCCCTCCGGATTCACGGCCGAATACATTCTGAAAGGAAATCGCCAGGAGCTTGTTGACAAGGTCACGGACGGATTTCAGAACGTAAGCCGCGACAAAGAAATCACGGTCATCGAGGGAACCGGCCACGCCGGCGTGGGGTCCGTATTCGATATGTCCAATGCAGACGTCGCTGCGCTTCTCGGGTCAAAAGTCATCTTGGTCAGCATCGGCGGAATCGGCAGACCAATTGATGAGATAATGCTGAACAAGGCGATGTTTGAAAGCCGCGGCGTCGAGGTGGTCGGCGCCATTATCAACAAGGTCCAGCAGGATAAGTTCGACAAGGTCAACGAGTTCGCCCGAAGAGGACTCGAACGGAAGGGCCTGACTCCCCTCGGCGTCGTACCATTCAATCACATCCTCGCCAGCCCTACGATCGCTGAAGTCCTCGACCACCTCAAGGGAACCCTCATCGCTGGCGAGAAAGGGCTGATGACCTCCGTTAGCAAATTCCTCGTCATCGCAATGCCTTCTCACACAGCATTGGAGTACTTCGTGCGCGGCGCCATGCTGATAACCCCCGGTAACAGAGAAGACATCATCCTTGCGGCAGTTGCCCGCAACATGGTCGAACCCACTACCCCTCGGTTCATTTCCGGAATAGTTTTGACCTGCGGCATCTTCCCTGACAGAAGCGTCCTTCGCCTCGTCCAGCAGGTTGAAATGCCTCTCATAGTCGTCTCCGAGGACACCTACACTACCGCCTCTAAAATCCACAGCTCGGTTTTCAAAATCAGACCCGAAGATACCGCAAAGGTCACCGAAACAACTCGCCTCGTCAACCGATACGTGGACATTGAGCGTATTCTCCAGAAGATCAGGGAATAAGCCGAAATCCCGGGCGCTCCCGACGAGCCGCTGCCGCGAACGGACTTCAAACCGTCCTTTCAGCACCCGGAATCCTCGCAACGGCTTCGCGCATCTGTGGATTTTTTTTGCATTCCTCCTGGAAGGCTTGGTCTCTGATCTCGTTCCTGTACGCCGGGTCCTCGAATGAGTACTTGTGGTCTGCGTCCGGCGCGGAACCGTGTTTCAGAAACCTCACTACATCCTCCACGAAGACCGCTTCCTCGTCCGTGGGAATCACGAAGATTTTCACGTCGGAGTCTTCCGCGGAGATGTCCATTTCGGCGTTGCGAGTCGTGGCCAGGTCGTTCTTTCTTTTGTCGTATCGGATGCCGAAGCGCTCGAGTCCGTCCATCGCCTTTCCTCGCACCAGAGGGCTCATCTCGCCCACTCCGGCAGTCCAGACAATCGCGTCCACCCTCCCGAGAGCCGCGGCGTATGCCCCTATGTACTTCTTCAGGCGATAGCATTCCATCTCGAGGGCAAGCCTGCACCTGTCGTCCCCCTTCTCGGCAGCCGCGATTATCTCCCTGCGGTCAACGTACTCCCCCGTTATCCCCTTCAGCCCGCTCTCCGTATTTAGTATGTCCCTCATCTCGTCGGGAGAATGTCCCTCCTTGCTCATTATGTGCAGGTCGAGACCAGCATCGTGGTCTCCCGCACGCGTCCCCATAATGAGCCCTTCCAGGGGCGTCAGCCCCATGCTCGTGTCGAACGATTTCCCGTTTTTGACCGCGTTTGCGCTGACGCCATTGCCGACGTGCAGCGATACCAGATTGCATTCCGAAGGGTCCTTCCCGAGGAGAACCGCCGCCCTCCTCGCCACGTATAGAAGGGATGTCCCGTGAAACCCATATCGCCGAATTCCGAACTTCGTGTACCATTCGTAGGGAACTGCGTAGAGGAATTGCGGAGGCAGCATCGTCTGATGCCACGCCGTGTCCATTACTGCCACGTGCGGAATCCCGGGCATAAGCTTTCTGGCGGCCTCTATCCCCTGGACGTTCGGGGGATTGTGCAGAGGAGCAAGGTCGGAAAGGTCCCTGAACGTCTGCAAAACTTCATCGTTGACTATCACCGACCGCGCGAACTTCTCCCCTCCGTGAACAACCCTGTGCCCGACCGCTGTAATTTCCGACAGGTCCTTCAGTACGCCGTGCTCCGCGTGAACGAGCATCTCTTCGATCAGGCCGATGGCATCTTCGTGGTCGGGGCAATCCCTCTCCACCCTCACTTTTGGCCTGCCCGGCACCTCATGAACGCAAAACGAGCCGCCCACCTTCACTCTCTCCACAATCCCCCTCGCCAGAACCTTTCTCCTCTCCCAGTCGAAGGCCATGTACTTCACCGAGGAGCTTCCCGAATTCAACGATAGAATCTTCATAACCTTGCCTGCTGTCCTCCCGCCATAACTTCACGGTTTCCCCTGTGCCTGCACGACCGTAATGGCTATCGCCGCCACGATGTCCTCGACACTGCATCCCCTCGAGAGGTCATTGACCGGCTTGGCAAGACCCTGAAGGATCGGGCCTATAGCCTGAGCGTTCGCCATCCTCTGCACCAACTTGTATGCGATGTTCCCCGCGTCGAGGTCAGGGAATATCAGAACGTTCGCTCTTCCACCGACGGGGCTGCCGGGGCATTTCCTCGCCGCCACTTCCGGCACCAATGCAGCGTCTCCCTGCAGCTCCCCGTCAATGAGAAGGTCAGGCCGCCTGCCCTTCGCGATTCGCGCGGCCTCCACTACCTTATCAACCCGCGGGTGCTTGCCACTTCCCTTCGTCGAGAAGGATAACATCGCCACCCTCGGTTGAGGGTCCTCGATGAGCATTTTGGCCGTCTCCGCGGAGGCAATCGCAATGTCTGCAAGTTGCTCGCTCGTCGGGTCGGGGTTGAAGCCAGCGTCGGCAAAGATAAACACCCCCTCCCCGCCATACCGGAAGTCCGGCACGACCATCAGAAAGAAACTCGAAACGGTCTTCATCCCCGGCGCAGCCCTTACAATCTGCAGCGCCGGCCGCAGCGTATCGCTCGTCGCATGATTTGCACCCGCCAGAAGACCATCCGCGTCTCCCATCTTCACCATCATCGTGCCGTAGTAAAGATGGTCTTTGACCGTCTCTCTGGCGGCTTCCGTAGTCAGTCCCTTATGCTTTCGTAACTCAAACAGTTCGTCGGCGTATTCCCCCAGTCGGTCGGATTTCTCCGGATTGACCCACGGCACCTCCTTGCTCGGGGCGTTGCGCTCGTCTCCGAGGACAATGGGCCGCGCGATTCCCTCCTTCGCCGCACGCAAAGACGCTTCCACAACTCGCTCGTCTTCCCCTTCCGGCAGGACAATCGTCTTAGGCTCCCGACGAGCGCGCTCTTTCAGCTTTCTAATGACATCCATGTAACCTCCTCGCTGTCGCCAGAATACTGTTTACCGATTGCTCGGCCAGCCCTCTCAGCTCTCGTGACCTGTCGAAAACCGCTCTCCCGCGCGCGACGCTCATCTGATTGAGCGACTGCTTCTTCTCAACGCGGGGGATGACCCGTTGCAGCCTTCCTCGGATAAACGAAAGGGCCTTCCGAGATACTCTCGCCTGTTAGAATGTTAACAAGACGAAACGCCCGCTCGGTTCCGCTTACAGTTGTATGGCACGGGTGTTAACTTGCGCGGTGAGCTCTTTTCCCGGGTGCAGGGTGTGTTCGCCAGCGATTCGGCGATTCAAACACTGAGGATTGACAATAAGTATATCAATCCTCCCCTTAAGCCTCAACAAAATCCCCTTCCCTTCAGGGCGTGTCCGCCTATCACCCCCCCCTCTCTCTCTGTCGGACGCGCTCTTCAACTGCACGCAGCTCCTCCAGATTATTGAAACCCATAACGTCGTCAGGACTTTCCACGCACACCGTCCCCAGCTTGAATCTGTTACCTTCCCCTTTTTTAGCTGCCGCAAGAATCTCTATCACGTCTGTCAGATATTCCTCGTTCTGCGCGTTGTCCGCCTTTATCTTCTTGACGGCGTACTCCAGAGCCTCTGCTCTCAGCAGATAAACGGACAAATTGACATACTCCGCGGATTCGGCCTCCTGAGCCGACAGTTTCCTCTTTCTCGTCCCAAAGGGTGCCATGAAGAAGGTTTTGTCCCCAGGGATGAGACTTTTCACCTCCTCCGCGGACATCGTGACAGCCCCGAAGGCAAAGTCGTAAAGCTCCCCGAAAACCGACTGAGCCTTGTCCTGCCCCATTCCTTCCGCTGCTATGGCTCTGGCGACGAAATCGGGATGAATCTCTCCTTCTTCGGCCTTTCGGCGGACTTCCAGCAGAGCCCTCGCTCTTCGAATGTCCGCCACTTCAATGATTCGCACCGGCTGGCCTTCCTCGTCGAAAATCACCCTCCCTGAGCTCGGCGAGTCCTCACGGCGTCCGATGAGAAACAGGCAGTCGAGCCGCGAAGAGCGAAACTTCCGCATCATCTTTCTGATTATCTTCGTCCCTATGACCTTGTCGCCCGCCATGACCAAAACGTCGCCGTCGTAGCCCATGGAAGTAAGCACCCTCGCGCCGCATTTGGCTGCGTTCCCCGTTCCCGATTGTTCCGCCTGATACGCGAACAGGACATCCGGAAAAAGCCTGCCGGCCGTTCTCATCACGTGCTGTGCACCAAAACCGACCACCACCACCTGCGGTGAGACCCGCGCCGCCCGGCACGCCTCGATGCTTCTGACAATCACTGCCTTTCCTGCCACCGGCAGACACGTCTTGTGGGTGGTGGTCAGCCCAATTCGCGTCCCTTTCCCTGCCGCCAGAATTATCGAGCACGTTCGGGGCTTCTCTGTCATCCTTCGTTGCCTCCGTCGGAGACTCCTTTTGCCATCGCTTCGCCTGCCTTCTGCGTCCTTGCTTCACCGGAGCCGCCCGCACGCGCTATTCTCCTCCCCGTGCTGCTATTCGGCGGGCAATCCGCTCGCGCGCCGCTAAGAGTGCCTCCGGGTCCTTCTGCCAATCCCACCAGCTTTTCGTCACGCTCAGCACCTCTTCTTCTGCCGCCTGACGCCCTGCCGCTTTCTCGAGAAGAACAAAGTACTCGTAGTCCTCCATCCCCTCCCTGATATTCTTCAAGCGAATGCTCGCCACTGGCCCGTCGAACCCGGCATCTCTCCCCGGATAAACGAGCGCGCCCTCGCCGTTGAAGGCCAGCCGGAAGCTCGGCTGGTCGAGCCAGGGGTCTTTGACCTGCTCCCAGTACACCGTCGTCCAGTAGAGAAGACCGGTCATGTGGTAGCGGTAATTCGTCCACAGCGCCATTCGGTAATTGAGCACCGGTAAGTCCATCTGCCACCACAGCGGCTCACCCTCCCCCTGGCAGAGAGCCGTGTACGACCATAGAGTCTCCCCCGCAGCTCGCCTCGCCGCGGCGCTCTCCTCGTCGTGCAGTGGCCAAAGCGGAACCCATATATCAACCGCCCCGTACAGGTCTCCCCATCGCGCATCGGAGCTTTTCGTCTGCTCCGTGCAAAGAACCTTTATCTCAGAATTGGCCTCGTGCACAAGCGCCGCCCTGAATCTCACCTCTCGATATGCTTCGGCGTCGTTCGGCTCGTCGAGGATATATACGTACGCGCCATCCGCCCACCCATTCTCCTTCAAATACTCGTAACTGGATGAGAGAAACTTCTTGTTCTTCTCGCGGTTCACACCGAGAGGTTCCCGAAAAGCGCTGAAGCGCATCTGAAAAGCGTTCACATGAAGGTTGGTCATGTACTCCCTCAAAGCCCCGTGGGTCCGCGAGGGGTCTATGCTTCCATCTTCTTTCACTTCCGGGTAAAGGTGCGACGGGACAGGCGGGGTAATTCTGTGTTTCGCCATCATCTCGCAAAACCGAAGTTCTATCGCCCTTGCCTTCTCCGAACCCGGTTTGACGCCGAACCACCTAAAAACACGCTCGAAAGCGCCAAAATGGCTTCTTACCGTCGGAGTCTCCGGCAGCGAGAAATCCCATACCGTCAACTGGACCGGCACGCGCGCCGGTTCATGCCGTCTCGCTCTGATGGTTATATTTCCCTGGTATTCGCCCGCTGGAGTTTCCGCTGGAACGAAGACATCCACCCAGAACGCCTGATTGAACCCCGGATAGACCGTGCATGGAACCGCGTCGTATTTCGCCCCCTGCGGATTTGTTTCCTCGTTCCACGGCTTCAGGTCCTTCCCGTCAATGGGGCTGACAAATGGAATCAGGGCGTCCGCATACAGCCCCGGGACCGTCTTGCACCGATAGCTTGGCCTGCGGACGTACACATAATGCTCACGAAAAAGCGCGATGCAACTGCTTTCGATAACCGCTTCGCTCGGCGCTCTCAGGGGGCTTGCCTCAACGGTTACCCCGTCGAGCGTTTCCCCTTCCGCCCGCACGACAACCTGAAACGGCTCGTACTCGTTTCGAGCGGCGGAGATTCTTACTTCCCCCGCTTCGCGGGGTTCGTCGTACGGGAAGGTTCTTGTCGTCCCGTGCGTCACCCAGACTTTCATCTCACCGCCGCACAAGCGAGCCCCGCCCAGGATGGACCCGACGACGGCGACCATCATCAAAATCATCACCCGGTTCGTCCTTCTTTTGCCCATGCTCGGACCTCCTGCAATCCCGCTAAAGGTTCTACTCGACTCCACGGCCAAACCTCCCAAATTAATTCGTCCGTCGCAAGCCCAAGAAAACACGCGGAGATAACCACGCTGCGATTCCACCGAACCAACTTTTCTTCCTCTCCCCAGAGCCTATACAATCCCTCGCGGCAAGTCAACAGCCCGAACGGTTCCACTTCGTGTCAGAGTTCCTTCCTTCTTAAGCCCAGCACAAACATTTTGCCTTTGAGAAAACTCGCGGTTATAACTATGTGCGAACGGATAAGCGATACTCCTATCATGCCAAGTGGCATGGGCATCTTGCCCATGAAAGCCTTGACGGCCGGGACGCCCGTGCCACAGGAAAACCTGAAAGAGAGCCTTTCATGGCGGACAAAGACAGAAAGGATTCCCCCAGGCCCCGCAGCAACATGCGAACCCTCAGGCGCACTATCCAGGCTATCTCGCTCGTCGTTTTCTACGCTCTTCTCATCTTTACAGTTGACCCGTATGAGCCCCCCTTCGCGACAAACCTTTTCCTCAAGCTCAGCCCGCTGACCGCCCTCTCGACGCTTCTATCGAGCCGGACGCTTTACGCGGGAATCTGGATAGTCCTGATACCGACCCTGCTGACTCTACTCATTGGCAGATTCTTCTGCGGTTGGGTCTGCCCGTTCGGTACGACCATTGATATCGGCGATCACTTCACCCGCCCGCTGAGAAGAAGGAATCGGGGCAGACAGGATGGACAAGATACACTGGATAAGCCAGATCACCTTAGTAATCCCGTCAATCCTGTCGAAAATCCTTCCGGGCGGAAAGGTAGGAGGTCGGCAGCCTCTCGTGCGAAGCACGCGAAATACTACATTCTGATTGTGCTCGCTGTCTTCGCCATTTTCCAGCTCAATGTGGCCGGTTGGTTGGACCCGGTAAGCCTCGCCACCCGCACATATTCTTTTGTTCTCCACCCATACGCCTATTTCCTTATCGCCCACGCCTTCAGCGGCATCGGCAGCCTGAATCCTCCCGGCCCCATTGATACAACCCTGCGAAGTATCCAGCGTTACGTTTTTCACCCGACCGCTCCCGCCGACGCGTTCTACCAGCCTTATTTCTACCAGCACGTTCTCATCGCGCTGCTCTTTCTCGTCATAGTCTTCCTGGGGCTATGGCGCGCCAAGGCGCGCTTTTACTGTCGCAACATTTGCCCGTTGGGAGCTTTCTTTGCCTTAGTGAGCCGCTTCTCCTTGTTCAGGCGCCATGTGGACGATAACTGCACCGAATGCGAGCTTTGCCTCAGAAATTGCCGCATGGAAGCCATCGGCGGCGCCGGAAAAGGAACGACACGCGGCGAATGCATAGAATGCTTCGACTGCGAGGTTATCTGCCCTCAAAAAGCCGTATCGTTCAGTCCCTCGACGGGAAGAAGAAAACCCGCCCCTGACCGCTCCGTCGTTCAGCGTGTGGACTTCACCCGCAGGGAGGTTATCGCTTCCGTCGCGGGAGGGCTTGGATTGCTTCCCCTTTTCAAACTCAACCTCCTCACTGAAAAGAATCGAATGCGTGATATGAAAGGACCGGGCGAGCCAATTTCTCTGACTATCAGGCCTCCGGGCACACTCGGCGTTGACGAAGCGGCGAAGCTCCGCACCACCGACGAGCACTACTTCCTCAGCAAGTGCATCCGCTGCGGCGAGTGCATGAAGGTTTGTCCGACGAATGGTCTTCAGCCGCTCCTTTTCCAGGAAGGAATTCAGGGATTGTGGACGCCGACTCTCGTGCCGCGCATCGGCGATTGCGAATACGACTGCACGCTCTGCATGGAAGTCTGCCCAACGGGCGCCCTGAGCCAACTGGCGAAGGAAAAAGGCGAAATGATTGACCTCAAGCACAAATTCGTCATTGGCAAGGCGCGTTTCAATCGGAACAAATGCATCCCCTGGCGGGCCTTCGACCGCTGGACCGACGGCACCGAATGGTCGGACGATTTCAACTGCAAAGTCTGCGAGGAACACTGTCCTGCCAGGGACGAAAAGAACGAGCGAAAAGCAATTGTTATTATCCCCTTCCCCGTCGAGACGAAATACGGCCCGCGCTCAATTGACCGCCTTGAGGTGGTTGATGACATCTGCATCGGATGCGGAATCTGCGAGAAAGTCTGCCCCGTGGAAGGGCAAGCTGCCATACGGGTCTATCGAACTGAAAGCAGGGGCTTCACCTCCGTTCGCGGCGGTGCAAGGAAAACGTGAGGGCGCGAGGCTGTAACGGAGAAAGCTTTCTCGCTGTCGGTCAGGCGCCCTATTGTTCATGAGGAATGAGCACTATGATAGCTGTCATCGCTGGTTTCATCTCCTCCTACATGATCGGCTCTATTCCCTTCGGCTTTCTTGCCGGTAAGCTGCTTAAGGGCATTGACATCAGGAATTACGGCAGCGGAAATGTCGGCGCCACGAACGTCCTGAGGACTCTCGGAGCAACCCCTGGCATCGGCGTGTTGCTCCTCGACGCCGGAAAGGGCGTCTTCGCAATTCTCGTGGTCGCAAGCCTCGTCTATCGCTTGGCCTCTCCTCTCAGCCTCTCGGCCTTGAAAGCACTCTGCGGCGCCGCCGCAATCTGCGGGCACGATTGGCCTGTCTTCCTCCGCTTCAGAGGCGGAAAGGGCGTCGCCACCGGTCTCGGTGTTTTTCTGGCCCTCACGCCGGTCTGGACTCTGGTCTCCCTGGTTCCGTTCCTCCTCTTGGTCATTCTGACTAAGCACGTTTCGCTCGGCTCTTTAGCCCTTGCGGCGTCCCTTCCTCTCCTCATGCTCATCGCCGGCCAACCGCATCCCTACTTGGCCCTTGGGCTTTTCTGGCTCTTTTCTGTGCTATACTTGCATCGCCGGAACATATGCAGGCTTCTGCTCGGCACAGAAAGCCGATTCGGTCGAAAAAGTTAACTGCCCTCGGAAGACCCATGACCCCGCAAATGAACGCAGGCATCCTCGGCGACGGCGGCTGGGGAACGGCTCTCGCTCTCCTTCTGCATAACAAGCGCCATAGAGTAAGGCTCTGGGGCGCCATACCTGATTACGTCGAGCTTCTCAAGAGCAGACGGGAGAACGTCAAGTTCCTCCCGGGCATCGCTATCCCTCAGGACCTCGAAATCACATCAGACCTCTCCGCTGCTTGCTCCGGAAGCGATGTCATATTTCTCGTCACTCCTTCTCATTTCCTCCGGGATGTGTGCCAGAGAATGAAGCCCTATCTTTCCCCTCAAACCATCGTTGTCAGCGCCACCAAGGGGCTGGAGAACGGCACGTTGCTCCGGATGTCCCAGGTCATTCGCGAAGTCATGGGAGACGTCAAGATCGCCGTCCTCTCCGGCCCGACTTTCGCGCGGGAAGTCGCGCTTGGCCACCCCACAGCCGCCACAGTCTCTTCCACTGACCCTTCGGTCGCCAGAACCGTCCAGAATATCCTGATGACCGGCAAGTTTCGAATCTACACCAATTGCGACATCATCGGCGTCGAACTCGGAGGCGCGCTCAAGAACGTCATAGCCATCGCTGCCGGAATAATTGACGGAATGGGCCTCGGCTCGAACACGAAATCCGCCCTCATCACGAGAGGGCTCGTCGAGACAGCACGCCTCGGCGTCGCAATGGGCGCCGACCGCAGAACCTTCTCCGGGCTGAGCGGCCTCGGCGACCTCTTCACGACCTCTATAAGCGACCTGAGCAGAAACCGCAGCTTCGGCCTTCAGATAGGAAGAGGCGTTCCCGTCCAGGATGCCGCCAAGAGCACTGAAATGGTCATCGAGGGAATCAGGACCGCCGGGGCTGCCGCAGACCTCGCGCGAAAATGTCGCGTTGAAATGCCTATTACCAACGAGGTTTATCGTATAATATACGAAGGCAAAGACCCTCGTCAGGCAATCGCCTCGCTCATGACTCGTGCCCCGAAACCAGAACTCGAAGAGGAGCTGGAATAAATGACTATCCCCGAATTTCCCGAAAAAATGTACTACTCCATCGGCGAAGTCAAGGAAATTACAGGAATCGAGCCTTATGTCCTGAGGTTCTGGGAGACGGAGTTCCCTTCTCTCAAGCCCCGCAAGAACAAGAAAGGCCATCGCACTTATCGCAAAAAGGATGTCGAGCTTATCCTGAAAATCAAGCAACTCCTCTACGAGAACAAATTCACCATCCCCGGGGCAAGAGAAGTCCTCAGCGGCCGAAAATCGGCGGTTATCCCCAGCCAATCCCGTGCAAAAAGCGGTGCCGAAGCCGCCGATGATGCCCAATTCCTCGCCGACATCCATCGGGAGCTGACCGACCTCGTTAGCCTCCTCGAAAGAGGAAAAACCGAAGGTCTCTTCGAGGAATAAATCCCGCGCACCCGTCTCATGGCGAGCATCACTGAAGAGTCTGGATAGCGAAGGGACGATGCCCACGCCCGCTGACCTGCTTGAGCTACCGAAATAGCCAAACAGGCGGGCGATCAGGGAACCGGGGCGAATGTCATGTCCTTTGCGCCGCAAAGCCTTGCCCCGTTTGGGCCGGGTCTCGCTCGGTTCGTCTGCCTTGGCAACGTCAGCACGGCAAAGCAAGTGTTTCCGGGGGGCCGGGCGGCTTGCGCCGCAGAGGGGCGTAGCAGAATGTGGCCAGGTATAGGTGGTCGGACGAACCTGCGCCCTCTACACTGGAGTGGTTTCCCTCGGCTCGGTTGCACCGGCAGCCACCGGCGGCGGACGTGAAGGTATGCGTTGCGGTTCGCCCGCTGCCGGGAGTGTCTCGCCCAGCGCCAGCAGTTTCCTCGCAAGGACCAGCGAGCTTAGCACGCAACAAGCTCCGCCCACCAACACGGTGTTCGGGGCGCCTATTTTATCGCTTAGACTCCCCGCTAATAGGTTGCCGAATGGAACGATTCCCATAAATGCCATCGCATAAAACGCCATCACCCGGCCGCGTTTGTCGTCGTCCACGACGGTCTGCAAAACCGTGTTGCTTGACGCCGTGTACACCATCATCGCAAAGCCGGTGGGTAGCAAAAATAAGATAGAAAACGGCAGAACGCTTGAATGAGAAAAGGCAATAAGACCCGTCCCGAAGGCGCTGGATGCTATGGGTATAATCCTTGCCAGCCCGACGACACTTTTCCGCGACGCAAGGTAGGTGGCCCCTCCAAGCGCACCGGCACCGGATGCCGCCGCAAGGAAACCGAGAGTATGCGGACCCCCATGAAGAACCTCCCTCGCAAAGACCGGCATCAGCACCTGAAAAGGCATTCCCACCAGGCTTATCACCCCGAGAAGGAGCACAATTGACCGGATTGCCCCAGAGCCAAACGCGTAGCGAAAACCGTCCCTCAATCCCTGAAATACATCCGTCTTTGCCCGTTCCGCCCTGGGGGGTGAGATTTTCATGGCCAGCAAAGCGCCGATAACGGCGAGATAACTTATTCCGTTGAGAAGAAAACAGATTCCTTCGCCTATGGCCGCTATCAGAACTCCTGCAACGGAAGGACCAACCAACCGAGCACCATTGAACATAAGGGAATTCAACGCGATAGCATTTCCCAGGTCTTCTCGCTTGCCAATCATCTGCACGATAAACGCCTGGCGGGCGGGTATATCAACGGAATTCGTGATACCGAGAAATATCGTCAAAAGGAGGATGTGCCAGAGCGCGACACTGCCCGTCACGACGAGAAGACCCAGAGCCACCGCCTGAACCGTCGCAAGGGTTTGTGTAACGAGCATGATCCGATGACGGTTCCATCTGTCCGCGGCCACTCCCGCGACGGGGGCGAGAATAAGGGCAGGAATCTGGCCGGCAAATCCAACCACGCCCAGCATCAGCGCTGAGCGTGTCAGGCGATAGACCAGCCAGCCCATGGCGAGCGCCTGCATCCACGTTCCGACCAGGGAAATCCCCTGACCGGCGAAAAAGAGACGATAGTTTCTATAACGCAGCGCCCGAAAAGTCACCCTAAGGTCTTTTCCGTGAGGCGACATGGATTGTGAGCTTGTTGTCCTTTCCTTACCGGGAGCAATTCCGTCAGCGCGAGGTCTTGATAAAGCTTGTTTGTACATAATAACTCGCCGGACGCAAAGGCCAAATGTTATTGCAGCCCCCGGAGCGAGGCGAAGGGGAGCCGCCTGGGCAAAGGTTGTTCACGGCCGCGACGCCCGTGCAACGGGAGACGACGAATGGAAGGCGAGCATTTTTTGGTGGGTGCGGGAGGCCTGAAGGCAGAAGGCCTCGAGCCTCGCTTCGATGAGCTGCGGGAAGGGATTGCCGTCCGTCTCGATGGAAAGGAAGGGAAGCGGCCCCGCGCCATCCAGCAAGGGAGCCCTGTCTTTGCCCGGCATAACCATTCGCTTCCCCTCAATAGTCATCGTCTCGCTCAGGATGGCTTCCGCGACGCGGGATGGCATGCAGCCAAAAGGCCCAATGGCTATCACCCCGCAGGCTGTATCGAGGATTTCCCGCATGGCCATTCCGACTGTCAGAATTGTTTCCCCTTTCAGCCTCGGGCTGACTACTCGCCTCGCAAACTTAAGCGTTCGGCCGACCTCCGTCATCTCGAAGTGATACAAATTCGATTTTTCGAAGATTGACTTTATCTCCCTTTCATAGCGGTTCTGGAAAAAGCGGCGAACCGCAAGCCTCGCCCTGTCAACCCTCGTCAACTCCCGTCCCCAGAGCCTCTTCTTGATGAGGTGGTCTATGTACCATATCCACTCGTTTATCGGGGCAACCCTCGCCACAAACCCCCTATCGGCCAGCCAATCCGTAATCCCACGACGCGATAGCCGGTCTCGCCGGACGTAGATTTCGCCGATGATTGCCACCTGCGGTGCCTCACGAAGAGAGGACTTCAGCGGAATCCGCGAAAGGCCCAGTGCCGTCCTCCCGAGAACTTCGCTGATTGCCGCGCTTTCCCCTTTTCGGAGGGCAGCCACGACCTCCCGCCAGAGCTTCTCGAATGTCGCCAGCGCCTCTTCTCTGTCCACAGCGAGAGCTTTCAACGCCGAGCGAATGTCGTCCAGGACATCCGAGATGACCACGGCCTTCCACCCCAGCCGCGCGAAGCGCTGCCCAAACCCGCTGTAGCTATCCTCGTTTGTCAGCGAAAGCACCGCGACGTTTTCGATTCTTTCCTTCCGGATGAGGTTCCTGAGGAAAACGCTGTATTGCCCGAAGCGGCACGGCCCCCCGGAAGTCGGCATGAAATAAACCACCACCTCGTGCGGCTTCCTCTCCTTCTCCAGGTATCTCAAAAGGCTTCCGGTTGTCAACTGAAGGGGGAGGCACTCCTTGCAATTGGTATTGGCTCTTCCGATTTTGAGAGCCGATTCATCCGGCTCCGGCAGTGCCACGGCCCTTATGTTCAGGCAGTTCATCACCGCCGAGATAGCCTCCGTCCCCAGGTCCCCCATTGATGGGAAAAGAAGCCGAACATCGGGGTGCTCAAGGGGATATGCCTTCCGTTTCGTCCTCACGCTAAACCCATTCTTACCTTCGCATAAAACCACCGCCGGCTCGAAAGGTTTGGCCCTCTCCACAACCTTCTTTTCTTTCTCAAGCTCGCGGAACCTCCTGACCACATCTATGAACGCGTCAACTCTGGTGTCAAGGCCGGCGTCAGCGGTGTGGTCGTCCAGCTCCAGGACAACCGACGGCTTTATCCCCATTATGTCCCTGAAATAGGTGATGATGAAGGAGTCCGGCCCGCAACTGAAATTGCTGACGAAAGCCGCAAAAAGCTGCGGGTGCTTCTTGACGAATCGAGCCCCCTTCAAAATCATCTTCCCCCGGGCCCAGAACATCTCTTTCTCGCACTCTTCGCCCTCGTATGGCAGAACGTCAAAGGGAACAACCGCAACCCCCCTCGAGGCGAATTTCCGCGGAATCCCCATGTTCGCCTCCCCCGCAAAGGCGTTGTATGGCCGACCAAAGAGAACCACCGCGAACCGCGATGGGTCCTTCTGAAGCTCCCTGAGCAGCCCCTCCCCTATTCGCCTCCCCTCCTCCATAAATGCACGCTGTTTCTCGCACGCTTTTCTGTAAGCTTGCCATGCTTCTCGTCCCGCGAAGCCGAGCCTCTTTGCCAGGCGAACGAAATCAGCCTGCGCCTTCTCCAGTCCGTTCTCGAACGTGAGCACCGGAGAAAGCACCCTCGTCTTCCCGAGAACCTTGCGAAAAGCCGCCCGAAGGTAGTAAGGCTCCCCCTGGACAAAGACGCAGTTGGTCCTGTGCCCCTCGGCGTTGCTTACCTCCAGGCCGAGCACGTGCGGCAGGAAAACGTAGTCCACGCCCTCGTCGAGGAGGTCCTGGAATAGCCCGTGCGATAGGTCCGCAGGATAGCAGAACGCCGACCCCTTGCGGTCAATTCCCTCGGGAGACACCCGTCTCGCCAGAACAACTTTCATCCCCAGACCCGCAAAGAAATTCGAATAAAGCGGAAAGAACGTGTTCGTCAAAAAGGACTTGCTTATCCCGACCGACTTGGCGGCGTGCCCTGCTTCGTTTCCCGAAGCGGCATACTTCTCAAAGACCAGCCTCTGCCTCTCCGCGACAAAGTCCAGCTCAGCGGCGTCTATGCTGAGGTGATGGCGGGTGTTGTAATACCGGTTGCACGCCCCGCCGAAGGGGTATTTTTTGCCTGCAATCTCTACCGTGATGACCTGGCATCTTCGGTCGCACTTCTCCTTCCCTCCTTGACACTCGAACCGGCGCCCGTATCGGACGGCCCTTGCGGCAAGCTCCGCTAGGTCAAATCGCTGTTCCGGGAGAAGCCCGAGGGCGATCCTCCTTTTCAGCTCCAGCGCCACTCCGAAAGCGCCCATCAGCCCCGGCTCCGGTGGGACTATTACTTCCTTTCCGGTCAGAGCCGCCATCGCTACCGGAACCGCCCGGTTGTAACAAACCCCTCCCTGCATGAACAGCTTCTTCCCGACGGGCCGGCTCCCCTTAACGCGGTTGCCGTAATTCATGCAGATGGAATATACGAGTCCGGCAACGATATCCTCTCGCTTGACCCCTTCCTGTGCCGCGGTCTTGATGTCGCTGTTGATGAATGCCGCGCATTGGTCGTTGAAGTTCGGCGGCTTCTCACCCCGCATGGCGATTTCGGCGATTTCCTCGACCTCTATGCCGAGCGTCTCCTTTGCGGCTTCCTCCAGGAACGAACCTGTCCCAGCCGAGCACGCCTCGTTCATTGCGTAATCGCATGCGACACCGTTGACAAGGTAAGTGTACTTCGCATCCTGTCCGCCTATCTCAAAAATCGTATCAACGTCCTTATCGAAATATACCGCCGCCGTGGCATGGGCAATAATCTCGTTGATGATTCCTTCCGTCAGGGCGTGCAGGCCCGCAATCTGGCGACCGGAACCCGTCACCCCCAGCCCCACAATCTCGATTTTCTCAGTTATCTGGCGGGCAAGCTCCGCGTAGCATTCCCGCGACGCAGCAACAGGGTCGCCGTTTGTCCTCAAATAAACGGACCCGAGGATCGCATCGTCCGCCTCCCTCATCACAATCGCCTTTGTGGTTGTTGACCCGACATCCAATCCGATAATGCACCTATCGCCGTCGCGAGCCTTGCCCCGCTCCATTCTTTTGAACGAGACCCGCCCGACAAATTCACGCAGCGGTGAAAGAAAAGTGAATGAAGAGCCCTTCTCCGCAAAAAGACGGTCGTATCCAGAAAAGCAAGCCTCCTCGTTCTCCGCAGCCCACAGCGCCCCCCCGAGCGCCTCAAAATATCCGGCGCATTCCGGAACCTCCACGTGCGGTATTTCCTTCCGGAGAAAGTGCGTCAGAACCGGATTCTGCGCCACGCCGCCAACCAGCAAAATCCTATTGTGCTCGACGTGCGCCAGAAGCTCCAGAACCTTCTTGGCCATCATCTCGCAAAGACCCGCCGTAACGTTCCCTTTCGGCTCACCGACATTCATGGCGTGGGTGCAATCGCTCTTGCAGAAGACCGAGCATCTCCCGGTGACCTTCCTGGGAGTGGCCGTCATCCCTACTCGCACAGCCTCCTCCACCGAGAGATTCATCCGTCGTATCTGCTGGAGGAAGAACTCGCCGGTGCCTGAGGCGCATTTGTTCCCGCTGTGGACGCTCATGATTTTCCCGCTGTCGTCCAGGGTGTAAACGATGAACGTTTCTCCACCAGCGCTGACAATCGCGTCGTACCGCTCCCGCGGGCCTGCCACAAACTGGAAAGCCCGTTCCGTCGCCTCGGGCTCCGTGATCGTCGGAAGGTTCACAAAGTTGCGGAATTTCCGCCCCGTCACCACGAGCCTGTCTCCGGGGCTGATCCCCATCCCCCTCAGCGATTTCAAAAGCACGCCCTTCGGATTTCCTTCGTGCGCCTTCACCAGGGCGGACGCCTCCTTTGTCTCGCCGCCATCGCGGGAAACCTCCACCACTTTGACTGTCGAAGCTCCTAAGCAGACGCCGATGTATCTCACTGCGCCTCCTCCGCGCTTCTGCGCCTCTGCGTTTCCCGCTCGTGTCGTTGATTAACGCAGAGGCGCCGACGCGCAGAGCACTCCGCCGCCACTCACTTCACCTCCACCAGACGGTGCTTCTTACTTCCGAGCCCTCTCCGCTCCAGGGCATTGACCTGAATGTACGGGTCCTTCCGGTGGATTTTTTCCAGCAGATGCCTTCCCTTCAGCAACTTCCTCCCCTTCGGGAGAGTTCCCTCGATGAAGTTCCTCGTCTTGATTGCTTTCAGAGAAGCGGTCTCAATCGCCACAAGGTCATCCGACATCATTATTCCCACGTCCGGCACAAGCGCCGGAAACGAAAAACCCCAGCAGTCGCAGATGTAGCTTATGTTCGTCAGAAAGTTAATGTACAGAACGCTCCCCGGCTTAAACGTCTTCAGCACAACCTCCGTTGAAAGCGCCATGGCCTCCTGGAAATCCACGTAACCGCTCATATCCATCTTTATCGCTTCCTGCGGGCACGCATTCACGCAGTGCTGGCAGAACACGCAATCGTGATATTCGATCGTGTAGCGATTGTTCTCGTCGAACTTGTTCGCTCCGTATCGGCAGGCTCGTATGCAAAGCTCGCAATGCGCGCACAGCTTCTCGTCCCATTCAAGACCCCAGCCTATCGAATGGATGTCAGCCTTTGTCTTTGCCGTAACGCATCCCATCGCAATGTTCTTGCACGCGCCGCCGTATGCGCAGTGCCCGTGCGCCTTCACGTGCGAAAGGTCTATCATCACATCCGCGTCGTGAATTTCCCCCGCTACCTGTATTTCCTTCAATGTCCGGAAGTTCACCTTCTTGCTGTAGAAATACTTCCCCCCAAAACCGCTCACGGGAACGATTGGCGCCCCAATTGTCTCCTGAGTGTAGCCTCGTCTTGCGGCGTCAAGGACGTTGCCCGGAGTATCAGTGACAAATACCTTGCCGCCCGCTTCCTTGAGCTTGGCGACCAATATTCCTACAAAGAGCGGATGTATCGTTGTATGAACAATCTTCCAACCGAGATGCATCTTCACGGCGACGGTCTTTCCCTCGACAATGCTCTTGAGAGGAAACTTACCCAGCATCCTCTCAAGCTTTGCTGGAAGCGTCGCCTTTTCCTCTAACTTCTCCACCTCCGTCGTGGCGAAGTAAACAATGGCCATGAGCCATCCTTTCTTTTGCTCTTCCGTCAACAGGGCGCCGTGCGCGCGAGGCACGGAAATGCCTCTCTTACTCCGGTCACCGCTCGCTGTTTCATTCTAACCGCGCCCGCGTTCTCCCTCAACGCTTTTTTCTCCCGGTATTGCCGCTCCTTTCATTCCCGCGCGAAAGAAACCGCACTGCTTGACTGGCCGCCGCACCGCATTCGCCGCGAACGAGTCCGTAGCCCCTCCTCGTAAACCCTCTCCGTCTTGGCCACCATTCCTTTTTCCGTGAAATGCTCGGACACGCGCCGCCGCCCCGCCCGCCCCATCCGCCGGCGCAAACCTTCATCACTGAGAAGTTGAACCATCGCTTTCGCCAGCGCCTCGGTGTTGCTCGTCGGAACGAGGAAGCCAGTTTCGCCGTTCACGACCAACTCGGGCATCCCGCTTATGGGCGTAGATATGACCGGCTTCTCTATGGCCCCCGCCTCTAGGAGAGAACGCGGAAAGCCCTCCATCGCAATCGAAGGGAGCACAACCACGTCCATCGCCGCCACCCACGGTGCCACATCACGGTGAAAGCCCGCGAACCGAACCCGCTGAACTATTCCCAGCCGCCGCGCTTGTTCCTCCAGGGCGCTCCGCTCCTGGCCGTCTCCCACAAGGAGAAAGCAAGCCTCGGGCACCTTCCGGAGAACCTCCGCAGCCGCATCCAGAAACCACCTGTGCCCCTTTTTCTTCGTCAGGTGCGCCACAACCCTCACAACCAGCCGCTCCGGAGAGATGGAGGCCTTTCGCTTGGCTTCAACAACATCGTCCGGCGGCACGAAACGCCTCAAATCAATCCCGTTGTAAACGACCTCAATCCTCTGCGGCCTGACACCCTGATTCACAAGATGTCTTTTGACCGCCTCCGAGACCGCGATGATTTTGTCCGCGAGCACGTAGCAGGTCTTTGTGTTCAGCGCCCGCACAGTCGCCACAACCGGCAGCCCCAGCATTCGCCCCGCGATGCTCCCCCAGAGGCTCGCCGTCGAGAGAACTGTGGCGATGAGGTCTGCCCGATGCTTTCTTGCAAACCGAGCCAGTCGAAGCGGCGCCAGAAGGTTTCCCTTGCCGCTGATTCGCATCGGCACCACATTCACTCCCTCCCTCGACGCAACATCAATCAATGGGCTTCCCGCCTTGCACGCGAGCCACACTTCGTGTCCACGCGCCCCCAGGCCGCGGCAAACCGCTATCGTCGAGCGCTCCGCTCCCGCAACCTTCGATGGTGTTATTACCTGCACAACCCTCATGGCGACTATAAGTTATCTCCGCGCACCCTTTCGGTTATCCGGCTACCGAAAGACCACCGTCCGCCGCCGTACTTCCAGCTTCGACGGACAGTGCTCTCCACCCAGTCTGCCACCATCTTACACAATTTTGGCCCGTCTGCCTCACCGAAACTTCAGCTCAAAAACAGCGAGCTACTCTTCCTATCTGCTCGGTGAAGTACCGTCCGCGTTCTGCCCCTCCTTCCGCGGCCCTCACAAGAGCCACGGAAGGCGCCGCCCCGGCCCTTTCCACTGCCGAGAAACCGCGCACCATGCTATTTTTCTCTTGATTGCCAGGCGAAAACTCTCTATCTTAAAAAAGCGGACGATACCGCCAGTCCATCAATAAAGGAAGGAGTAAAAGGGGCATGAAGGATTTGGGCAAGTTCATCCTTCAGATACTGAAGGAACAAAAGAAATCTCTCAGATGGCTTGCTCGGGAGTCGGGCGTGAGTAACTCTTACCTCTCTCAGGTCACCAGGGACCTGTTCAAGCCCTCCCCGGAAGTCCTGATCAAGCTGGCGCCTCACCTTGGGGTCGAACCCAGGAAATTGTTCGAGGAGGCCGGCTGGCTCAAACCCGAGACCGCCAAGAAGCCGAGGGCGAAAGGGAAATAGCGCGTTTTCACCGGGGGAACAAGTCTCCCCGGAAGAGGCCCTTTCACTCAACCGACCTCAGGGAGCGGTTTCCCTTGCCAGTCAAGTTCACAGGCCCATTTCAGTGGGGCGAGCCTTCAGGGTAAAGGTGAAGTGGCTCTCGCAATGCGCCTCCACCGGGGAGCGCACGGCCAGACGCTCCCGGTTCGCGGCGCCGTCGCTGCGAGTCTGGATGCGCAGCGCTCGGCGTCCGCGGGCTATCTGCGAAGATGCCAGCGTTCCCGGCCGCGAGCGGAAGGCTCTGAATGTTGGTACGTTGGACTCGGCATCAGAAATTTCCTCTGAGGGTTGCGGGCCTCGCGCACGGTGCGGATTCCCTGTGGGAGAGTCTCAATGCTGGCATTCGAGAAACGCAAACCGTGTTCGCCAAGACTCACTTGCAGAACGGGAGGAAGACCGATGGGAATTTCCAGACGACAGTTCATCGCCGGCACACTATTCGCGGCCTCCGCCGAAACTCTTTTCAACTCGGCTGGTGCATCTCAGTCCGAAGCGTCTCCCCGGACAGCGGCCACATCGCCCGAGGGCTCTGCCCCGGCTTATCGGGTCCGGCTCGGCACGTCCTCATATTCCTACTGGCACTTTGACGAGAAAAAAGTCCCCATAGAAACCGTCATCGAAAAGGCGTGCGCCATTGACCTCGACGGCATCGAGATTCTCCATCGGCAGATGACAGAAGAGTCCGCGTCCTATCTTCAGAAATTGAAACGACTGGCCTTCACAAGGGGCCTCGACCTGTACGCGCTATCCATCCACCAGGGGTTCGTCAATCCCGAGTCGCAGAAGCGGCAGGCGCAGATTGACCACACCCTCCACTGCATTGACCTCGCTCACGAGCTTGGCATTCCCTGCATCCGCCTCAACTCCGGCCGGTGGGGAACGATTCAATCCTTCGACGAGCTGATGGCAAAAAGAGGAGTCGAGCCGCCTCTGCCGGGCTATACCGAGGACGATGCTTTCGGGTGGGTCATCGCGTCCATCGAGAAGTGCCTGCCAGAGGCCGAAAAGTCCGGTGTCATCCTCGCCCTCGAAAACCACTGGGGATTGACGCGAACTGCCGATGGGGTTCTCCGCATCCTCGAAGCCATCCGGTCGCCGTGGCTGCGCGCCACAATGGATACCGGAAATTTCCTCGAAGAGCCTTACGGAGACCTCGAAAAGCTTGCCCCTCACGCCGTCCTCGTCCATGCGAAAACCTATTTCGGCGGAGGATTGTGGTACACCCTTGACCTCGATTATAACCGCATCGCGCGCATTCTCCGCAAGGTCAACTATACCGGATACGTTTCAATCGAGTTCGAGGGGAAAGAAAACCCCGATTCAGGAGTGAAAAAGAGCGCAGACCTCCTCAGAAAGACTCTCATGCCCGCGGCTGATAGGGTGGCCCGTCCGAAAGCATGAGGGCATAAGAGGTCTGCCAGACCCGCGAAAGGTGGGGTTCACCCCAGAGCAATTGATGTACCGCCCCGCGAGTCTGTTCGTGCGGCGGCTTGCTGCTGGTTTCGCGCTGGCCAGCTCCATTGACACCGTCCTTCCAATTCGCTATAGGTGAACGTGTCCTTCCCCTCGGCGGGACGCGATTATCCGCTTAGCTTTGAAGCGAGAAAAGACCGCTGTCTCTGGAGTCTTCTAATGGAGGTCGCCAACATGAAGATGCGTATCCCCTGCTTTCTGGCAATGCTCCTGTCCTTTTGTCTATCAGCCGCGAATCCCCAGCCGCCGCTGAAAGTCTGCCTTGTTTCCGGCTCTGCCGAGTACGATTCCGACGTATCCCTCGCCGCATTTCAAAAGTACCTTCAGGAGAACTACAACGCCGAATGCACTCTGGTCAAGGCTCGCGGCTTCGACGACTTGCCCGGTCTGGAGGCTCTTGACGACTGCGAGGTGGCACTTTTTTTCACGCGGCGGCTGACAATCACCGGCGAGCAATTGGACCGCGTCAAGAAGTACTGCGAGTCCGGACGCCCCATCCTCGCGGTGCGAACCGCAAGCCACGGCTTCCAGAACTGGCTCGATTTCGACAGGCTTGTTCTCGGAGGCAACTATCAAGGGCATTTCGGAACCGGCCCGACAACGGAAGTCAAAATCAATCCGGACGCAAAGAGCCATCCCGTGCTCGAGGGGATTGTCCCGTTCAGGTCAAGGGCAAGCCTCTACCGCACAGCTCCCCTTGCCGGCGACTGCCAGCTCCTGATGGTTGGTTCCACTCCCGAATCGAAGGGTCCTCAGCCAGTAGTGTGGACGAGGCTCTACAAGGGCGCACGCGTTTTCTATACATCTCTCGGAGCACAGCAGGATTTCGAGAACGCAACCTTTCGGCGCATGCTTGCGAACGCTCTCTTCTGGGCAGGCGCGCGAAATGTCGAGCGAACCAAGTTGCCGCCTCCAACCGAAAGACCGAAACCCCACGGCGTCCTACGCCTTCCACTCCGAACCCGGGTGGAGACTTTTAAGGGGACTGGCGTGTGGGATGAGGTCGTCGTCGAGAAGCAAATTCCAGTCGCGGAGACGGCCGTTCTCATCTGCGATATGTGGGACGAGCACTGGTGCCGCGGTGCAAGCCGGCGGTGTGCGGAGCTGGCAAACAAAATGAACCCTCTTCTCAATGCGGCTCGTGCGAAAGGGATTCAAATCATTCATTGCCCGTCCGAGACCATGTACTTCTATGCCGATTGGCCGCAGAGACGCCGGATGATTCTCGCTCCATCAGCTCCTTTGCCCAAGCCACACCCTCTCAAGGAGCCTTCTCTGCCGATTGACGACTCCGACGGCGGCTGCGACTGCGATCCTCCGGATAAACCCTACATAGCCTGGACTCGTCAGAACCCGACCATTGAGATAGGAGAATTCGACGGCATCACCGACAGCGGCACCGAGGTTTATTATTTCCTCAGGCAGCTCGGCATCAAAAACCTCATCGTCATGGGCGTTCACACTAACATGTGTGTGCTCGGCAGGTCGTTTGGAATCCGGCAAATGACACGCTGGGGAATAAAGTGCGTCCTCGTCCGCGACCTGACCGATGCCATGTACGATCCCAAAGACCCTCCGTTCGTAAGCCACGACGAAGGAACTCAACTCGTCGTTCAGCACATAGAGAAATACCGGTGCCCCTCGATTCTCAGCAGCGAACTGGTTCAGGGGCTGCCGTAAACGCGAATCCCGGTTCTGTCTCTCTCTTTTCAGTCATAGAGACCGGGCGCTTATCCTCACCCTAAACCCTGGGAGACAATAATCATGTTTCTCACGAAGTTTCCGCCCATCCTTCTCCTGATAGCCAGCGTGACCTTTCTCGTCGCGGCGAATTCCCTACCGGCTTCTTCCCCGCGCGAACTCGCCCGCAGAAACGCCGAGCTCGCCTCGCCCGCATTCGGCGAAATGCACCGCTGGCTGCACGAGGTCGCCCTGCCGAAGATTGATCCGCAGACCAATCTCTTTCGCGCAACCGGCGATTCGTGGAACTACCGCGACACCGCCGCCGACTGTTATCCGTTCCTCGCCTGGGCCGCGTACTTCACAGACAAGGAAGCGTTCGAGGGCCCAGTCCTTGAAGTTCTTCGCGCCGAGGTAAAGCTCTGCTCACACCATGGCCCTATTCCCGTCAATTACGACCTTCGCTCCAGTGCGAAGGAAATCAACCAGCCCTACGATTCTGTAGTCTTCGGGGCATCTGAATATATGAAAGACGGCCTCGTCGCCGTCGTCGAGGCCGCAGGGCCTGGCGAGTGGCTGGACCGCATGCGAGCTATTGCCGACGAGCTCTGGAGAAGGGCGAACATAGAAACGCCCTATGGCAAGCTGGTATCCTCGAATCTCGAAGTCAACGGCGACCTCATGCAAGTTCTTGTGCGTCTCTTCGGCCTGACCGGAGACCAGCAATACCTCGAATGCGCGCGCCGCATTGCTGACTATTACCTCAACGACCCGGCATTCGTCCCTCGCCACCTCGACGACCACGGCTGCGAGCTGATTGGCGGACTGGGACTCCTTCAAGGGGTCGAATCAACCGTCGCTCCGGAACGTGAGAAACGCTATCGCCCTCTTATCAAAAAGATGCTCGACACGATTCTCGAACGAGGGCTGAATTCCGACGGACTGATGCTCGACACTCTCGCGGATACTCCCGGCCCCCACGACGACAAACCCCTCACCGACAACTGGGGCTACAACTACGTTTCCTTCTACTGCTACTACCTCGTTACAGGCGACTCCAAGTATCGAGATGCAATCCAGGTGCCGCTGAAGAACCTGGTAAAGCCCAAGTACCATCTCTATCCCTGGGAAGGCACGAACATTGACGGGTTCGCCGATTCCATTGAGGGCGCCCTTTATCTTCTGAGCGTTCTCCCTGTCGAGGAGGGAATCAAATGGGCTGATCGCGAAGTCGCTGAAACGCTCATCGGAAAACCAATCAGTGGCACAAGTAAATTTGAGTGCAACGCCATTCGCACGGTCATTCTCTACGCCCTCAGCAAAACACAGGGCATCCACGTTCCAGAGTGGCGAGACGACCTTCGCCTCGGCGCCGCACGCGACGGCGAGGGTGTCGTCGTATTCATCGGTGCGAGGAGCACGTGGGAAGGAGAACTGCTCTTCGACGTCCCGCGTCATAACGTGTGGTTCAGCTTCAAGCACGACTGGCCACGGATCAACTATCTCCCGGAGTATTTCACCGTCTCGCCGGAAGGAACCTACAGCATCGAGATTGCCCCCGGCACACCCCGCGCCGCAACAGGCAAGCAGTTGAGGGAAGGCTTGCCAGTTCGACTCTCGGCGGGAGAGGAGTTGTTCATCACGGTCAAACCGGCAACCACGCAGGCCACGCAGCCGGAACCCTCACGAGAGACAAAGAGGGACGAGCAGAGCCGTGGCAGACGCCCCGACCTTCCTCCCGACATCGAGCAAATCGAGGACATAGTGTACGGCACCGGCGGCAGCCGGGAGCTTCACCTCGACGTCATCCGCCCCAAAACAGAGCCTCCTTCACCGATACCCGTCGTCGTCTGGGTTCATGGCGGGGGCTGGCTTGGCGGCTCACGAAAGGGCGGCCCCGCGTTGTTCCTGGCTTCCCACGGATATTTCGTCGCCGGCATCGAATATCGCTTGAGCCACGAGGCCAAGTTCCCCGCCCAGATTGAAGACTGCAAATGCGCCGTCAGATACCTCCGCGCTCACGCCAGGAGGTACAACATTGACCCGCAGCGTATCGGGGCCTGGGGCCCGTCGGCCGGCGGACACCTCGTTGCGCTGCTCGGCACATCCGGCGGCATTGAAGAACTTGAAGGGAACGGGGGATGGCAGGAGCAGGTCAGCCGCGTCCAGGCGGTCTGCGACTGGTTCGGCCCGACGGATTTCACAAAAATGGGTGGCTCGCACGATGACGTCAACTCCCCCGAGTGCCAGCTCGTCGGCGGAAGCCTCGCCGACAAAGCGGATGTCGTCCGTGCCGCGAATCCGATCACCTACATCACCCCCGACGACCCTCCTTTTCTCATCATGCACGGCGAAGACGACACAACGGTGCCGGTCAACCAATCCGAACTCCTCTACGACGCTCTGAAAAAGGCAGGGGTCGAAGCCACATTTGTCCGCGTGAAAAACGCGGGCCACGGCTTCGGTCAACGGCCGGGCGGCCGAGCCACTGAACCAAGTCGAGAGGAGATTCACCGGCAAGTTGTCGAGTTTTTCGATAAGCATCTCAAGGCTCGACCCTGAGGAAAAAATTGGCCCATCCCCTGAGCGGCGAGGAAGCATCAGCCGCACCAGTAAGCCAGACCCTCGAACGACAGAATGGGAGGACAAGATGAGCGAGAAAATGACGAGAAGAAATTTTCTGACCTCCGGTGCAGCCGCTGGATTCGGCTTTTTGCTCGGAGCCAAGGCCCCTGGCGCCTCAGCCGTAGAGCGCATGCGACCGAATATCCTCTTCATTCTCGCCGACGACCTCGGATATGGCGACCTCGGTTGTTACGGCTGCGCTGACATCAAGACACCGAACATTGACCGCCTGGCAAGGGAAGGTGTTCGGTTCACCAATTACTACGCGGCTCCGGTTTGCACGCCAACCAGATGCGCTCTCATCACTGGCCGCTACCAGCAGAGAGTCGAGGGAATGGAGTGGGCGATTCATCCCGGAGTGAAAAGGCTCGGCCTTCCGGCGAGCGAGACGACGATCGCGACGATGCTCGAAAGAAACGGCTACTCCACCGGGCTTTTCGGGAAATGGCACCTCGGCTACAAAGAGGAATTCGGCCCCAACACCCATGGTTTCGACGAGTTCTTCGGCTTTCTGAGCGGAAACATCAACTACTTCACCCATAAGGAGGTCAATGGAGAGGCGGACCTCTACGAGAACACCAAGCCCGTCGTTGTGGAAGGCTACATGACAGACCTCATCACCGAACGGGCCCTTTCTTTTCTCGACCGTCATCCCGAGGAAACATTTTTCCTCCACATCTGCTACAACGCCCCTCACTGGCCCATTCAAGGTCCGGACGATGCCGACAAAGCCATTGACCAAGCCAACTGGACAAAGGGGACACGCGAAACATACATTAAGATGGTCGAGAGAATGGACCGCGGAGTCGGCCAGCTACTCGAAAAGCTCGACAGGCATAACCTCGCTTCCAGCACAATCGTCTTCTTCGCCAGCGACAACGGCGGCGACAGCCTTTCCCGAAACGGCCCCCTCTCCGGGCGCAAGGGCAGTCTCTGGGAAGGCGGAATACGCGCCCCGTGCATCATTCGCTGGCCTGGCGTTATTCCGGCGGGAAAGACCATGACTCAACCTTCCGTCGTCATGGACCTATCTGCGGCGATTCTCGCGGCGAGTGGCACGAAGCCACCCCCTGGGCGAACCCTCGACGGAGAGGATTTGATGCCGGTCATCTTCGGCAAAGCAAAATCGCATGCACGCACATTCTTCTGGCGAACAAGCACTCAGGACGCCGTCCGCAGCGGTCCGTGGAAATACCTCCGTGTCGGCAAACAGGAATATCTTTTCAACCTCGACGAGGACATCGCCGAAAAAAATAACCTCGCCCCTCAGCATCCCGAAAAGCTCAAGGAGCTTAAGGCGATGTTCAAAAACTGGGAGTCGCAGATGGAACGCCGCCCCAAAACCTGGGGCACCCAGCAGGCCAAATCGGGAGGTCGCTGTCATGCATCCGGCGATCAGGGATCTCGCCCAGAGAACGTTTCTGCGTGAGTTCGCGTTCATGTCCAACCGCTTCGAGCTCTCGCCAGGAGAGTGCAGGGAACTCGCGGATGTCTTCCTGGTCCTTCGGGAGCAGGCTATCGCCGTCCAGATGAAGAGTCGCTCGAAGCGGTCCGCGGGGAGGCCGGAGGAGGAGCAGCGGTGGTTCTCGAACAAGATCCTAAAATCCGCCAAGCGCCAGGCGAAAGGGTCCTTCAGGTTCCTCGCAGAACCTGGGCCCCTGACCGTGCGAAACCTCGCCGGCAAAAACGTGGAGGTCGAGAGGGGCCGGATCAGCAAACTTCACCTCGTGATCCTCTATGACAACGACAAACTGAGGTATGGCCAGGCCCCGTACTACAGGAGCGACGAGGTGGGCATCATACACATTCTCAACGTTCATGACTGGCTGCACTGCCTATACTATCTGTATACCCCCAGGGAGGTCATGAAATACCTGGGTTACCGAGAGTCGGCGATTGAACGGCTCGCGCGGGACGGCGCCAGCGAGCGCGAGGTGTTCGCATGCTACATCCTGGGCATTTCGCCGGGGAGCTTTGTCTCACAGAGAAAAACGATTCCTCGCCGGATGCGAAAGGTGGAACTCGGTGACATCCCCGACTTCGATCGGATCGTCGCCACGTTCGCCGAGAGCATATACACGGGCACGCCCCCCGAGAAGTATTACAAGATGCTATCGGACCTCGCGGAGCTAACCAGGACCGAAAGGGCGCTATTCGTCGAACGGTGGGACTGGAGCGGCACGCAGGCGATGCGCATGCAGCGCGGTGATTACGTCGCGCCAAGGCGCTTCATGACCTCCGAAGGGTGCGGCTTCATGTTCCTCCCCGTCCCCGCGGAGCGCTTCAGGTCGAGGCTCGAGGAACTATCCCGCTGGTGCTCGATAAGCAAGTACGACCTAAAGGTTCACAGGCACGTTGGGCTCGCGGTTTGCCCGCGTGCTGGGGGCTTTTTCGTAGAGTGGTGTTACGACGAAGGGCCCTGGCAGCCCAGCGAACAACTTGACCGCTTCTTGGAGAAGCATAGCCCATTCCGCCCGATGAGGTCCGCAGCCTTCCCCGAGTATCCGAGCCGTGGGGCCGATTCCAAAGAGGCTTGAGAGCCCAATGGATCCCGCGCGCGGGCCAGGGCTCGGTGCGCGCCGGTGCCCAGCCATCATCACCCGCAAAACCGGCTGAAGTCGTCGCGGCTAACAACAATCGTTGGGCTCCCTCACCCTCCTTTAGTACCTTATCTGATGTGTGCGGGGAGGGGTTTCTTCGAGGACCACTCCTTTCACGGGGTCGAAGTGCATGGTTTTGTTCTTGTAGTAGGACGAGACGCCCATCTCCACCGCAACTGTTATCTGATACCCGGCGAAAGCGTCCTCGACGGGCGTCTCGCGGGTTCTTATGCAGTGGAGGAAATCGTCCATGTGCGACGGTCGCGGCTGCTTTGGAATCTTGAGTGCCTCGGCCTCAAACTGGCGCCGCCAGGTACATAGCGTCGTCTTGACCCATTCGCCCTTAAGGCCCGCTTTCTCGCATTTCTCCCTGAACTCCTTGGCGAACGGCCTCTCCGGTGCGACGACGACGCCATCTTGGTAAATAAAGCAAGTTGCCTCGTGCCCGCGAACCATCTCCGGTCTTCCCTGCTCGTTGACCATCGTCCCGTCCATGATGACTGTGTGCTGTTTGGGATATTCAATCATCGTGATATATGTGTCGTAGATGTCGCGGTCGAACTCCACGAATTGCCCGCCTGCGGAAGTCACAAGCTGCGGGAACTCCCTTCCGATCATCACCAGCAGGCAGCCGAGCGTATGGCACAAAAGGTCCGAAGCCGACCCTCCCCCATAATCGCGGAATTTCCTCCACCGGAAGAACCGTTCCGTGCTGAACGGCCTTGGCGGCGTCAGTCCGTATTTCGCCCCGTGCCAGGTTTCCCAGTCAAGGTTCTCGGGGGTGCAGTTGGGGTCAATGTTATAATTCCACTGCCCTTCCTGTGAGTTCCGACACCAACTTGCCTCCGTGATAAGGAGCTTGCCGAGGACGCCGGACTCAACCACTTCTTTCGCCCGCCAGTACTCATCGAAGGACGCCATCTGATTCCCGACCTGTACGACCCGCTTCTTCTCCTTCGCCGTCTCGTAAACCTTCCTGGCGTCGTCAATGTTGATTGTCATCGGCGTCTCGACATAAACATCTTTCCCCGCCTCGCACGCATCGAGCGTGATCTTCGCGTGCCAGTGCCATGGGACAGCTACGATCACCCCATCAACGTCTTTCTGGGCGAGAAGCTCGTGGTAATCCCGAAATCCCTTTCCGCCGCAAACCTCTTTGGCGTGCTTCAGCCTCGGCTCGTACAGATCGGACACTGCCGTCACCTGCACGTCCCCCTTCTCCTTGCTTCTCCTGACCAGTTCCGTCAGATGCGTCCCTCCCCGCCATCCGACGCCAATGATTCCGATGTTAACCCGGTCGCTGGGACTGGGCTTCGCGCTTTCGGCCGAACCGCGGTTCATAAGCAGGGGCGCGCCGACACCGGCGACAACGCCGCCTGCCACCGTTCGCAGAAACTCCCTCCTGCTTGCCTTTTTCTCCTCCTTCATCTCCGTGCCCTCCATTTCCAAGATAACCGAGTTATTGCTTTGTTTCTCATGCGGTTTTTTGCACGCCGACATCCCTGTAAGGGTAACCACGACCGCACGAACGGCCTGCGGACGTGCAGAAGAAATTCGTCCTCACACGGGGCATCACGACCGAGCTTCGTTGATTCAAAGCTGAACGCCCAAGAGCAAGAAAGACCGGAGAGAGTTGCCAAGTTGAATATGGCAGCGTATTTTGGCCGCCTCATCGGCAATCGCTGTTGAAGAGGGCAGGCGCTTGGCCTTGGCCGTCTCAGGCCCCCAGATGGACCTTCTTGTCTCGGGTCGGCCCGTTGCAAAGCGACGCCGCGGACGACAGCAGTGTTTCAACTCGCCACTCTATCGCCCTGGTTAAGGAAGTTCAATAGCTTTCGCCTCCGCCCCTGAGCGTCGCCTCACTCGCCGCCTTCCGCCCAGAACTGGCGGATTTGTTCGACGTAGTCCTGGGCGATCAGTTCCGTCGGCGAATAAACGTACCAGTCCGAGGGGAAAAGAGAATAGTATTCCGGGCGGGCGAACCTCTCGCCGAGGAGGGCGATGATTCCCCTGTCGCTCTCCGTTCGGATGACCCTGCCCGCAGACTGGACAACCCTGTTCATCCCCGGATAAAGATAAGCGTACTCGAATCCCGCTCCGTATCTCTCCTGAAAATATTCCCGCATCAACTCCTGCTCGAACTCGTACTTCGGCAGGCCAGGCCCGACGATGATAGCGCCGATCAGCATCTCTCCCGGATAATCAACTCCTTCCGCAAAAATCCCTCCCTGCACTGCCAATATCAGATGTCTCTCCTCTCCCTCGCTGAGCCTCTCCAGCAATTCTGCCCTCTCCCTCTCCGACATGCTTCTCTCCTGGTGGATCACAACGAACCCCGGCGCAGAAATGTGCTGGCCCACCGCCTCCAGATACTCGAAGCTCGGAAAGAACACGAAGTAATTCCCCTTTTTGATCGAGACAATCTCCTCGATAACGCGAGCTGTCTGCTCGTAGGAACGCGGACGCAGACGGTAAGTCGTCAACAGATGCGGCACGACAAGAACCTTTCTGTTCTCCTGCGGAAAAGGCGACGGAAACGACACCAGCCTCGTCGTGTCCCTATCGAACCCAAGAACGTCCCGGAAAAACTCCGGAGGAACAAGCGTCGCCGACATCCCTATCGCCGAGTAGAAACCCTCCATCCTCTCCCGCAGGAATCGCGAAGGGTCTTTGCACAATATCTTGAGCACGTGCCCTTGCTCTTCTCCCGACGCCCGGCTGCTGCCGGATGTCGGAGCCGGCCCGGCACCGTGCCGAGAGTCTTCGTCCGACGGACGCGCCCCTCCGCTTTCGTATATGTAAGAAAACTCCTCCCCTTCCAACTGAAGGACGTTGTGGAATCTGTTAAAATCGTAGTAGAAGCGCTCAAACGGATCGTTCGGAGTCGAAAGGTGCTTGGTCTTCTTGTGCAGGAAATACCGCACCATCGCCGATTCGATTTTCTCCCTCACCTCATCGAAAAAGGCGAGGTCGATCTTGACGAGGAATTTCCGCGCGCCCTCGAACCGCTCCGAGCCGTGTCTATGCAGTTGAGAGAACTGCCTATCGAGAGGCGCGAGCGCCTTTCCGATTTCTCTCAGCGCCGGCTGATCCGACTCCTTCGCCCGCCTAATGAGCGAGCGAATCTCTCCCCTCTTCAACTCCGGCGAGTAATAATCCCGACCGCGCTGGTAGAGGTTGTGAGCCTCGTCAATTATCAGGATGATGTCATCGTATTTCTGTTCCAGAAAAAACCGCCTCAGAAAAACCGTCGGGTCGAAAACGTAGTTGTAGTCACACACCACCACTGTCGCGTACAGCGCAACGTCCAGAGAAAGCTCGAATGGGCACAGGCGCTCATCCACGGCCCGCGAGTAAACCATCTCCGGCTCAATGACCTTCTTTGCCAGCAGGTCGTCAATCGCGCTCGACGTCGCCAGCCTGTTGTAGTAGCCCCTCGCGTAGGAACAAAAATCCGGATGGCAGAAAAAAACGTCGTTGGCGCACATCTTCTCTTTCGCCCGAAGACAAATGCACGAAACCGTTCTCCACGCGCCAATTGTCATCCTGAGAGTATCCGCCACAATCTTCTGCTGAGTCGTCTTGGGAGTCACGAAGAAAAGCCTCATCTTGTTCTGGAGTGCGTATCGCAGCGAAGGGAAAAGAGCCGCGACGGTCTTTCCAACACCTGTCGGCGCTGATATGAGCAAGTTCTTTCGCCGCTCGAGCGATTCCTCGATGGTCTCGATCATCTCGTCCTGATATTTCCTCATCTCCGGAAAAGGAAATGCCAGCCCCTCCGCGGTCCTCTTCTGCTGAGCCTGCCTCTCCTTTCGTTTCCTGTGCTCGGCAAGCAGCCCGCGAGTTCTGCCAACGATGAGCCCCTTAATCCTCTCCGCATCGAAATCAACTTCAACTCTCTCCGTCGAGTGCTGGTCTATCCCCACGATGACAAGGTATCCGGTCGTCTCCTTCCCGGTCTGCGCCGCCAGAAGATAAAGGTAAACCTGTAGCTGAAGTACGCTTGTCCCGAAAAGGCCTTCCTTGATTCTCTCGACAATGTCCTCAGTTGAGATGACCGACTTCACTTCCTCCACCACGAACTTCCCCTGTCGCTGGTAAACGCCGTCTATCCGCCCCTGGATGATTGCAGTGTAATCGTCCACCCTCATCTCGTGCCTGATGTGCACTTCCTTCCTGTAAGTCGCAAGAGATTCCTCCCTCTCAGCCTGGTGCTCCGCGTGAACGTCCCTCCCGAGGGAAGCGCGCGCAGCCATAAGCTCCGGGGCCGTGATGGACCCAAGCACAACGGTCGGCAGCACAACCTCCTTCACGCCGAGCTGAATCACCTTCTCCTTATCGTCAATTCTTATTGCCATAATTGCGTCCGACGGTATAATTCCCAATCGCAGACACCGGCTTCCATCCGCGGACGATGGGCTACTGCCTCATAGCGATGATACATCTTTCACCTGCACGCGAGAAAGCAAAAGCTTCCGCCACTTGTCACTTGGGCGTGGCCGCGGGCAGAAATTCCCGCATCCCGTGGACGGGAAGCCGCGGGTTTCTTGTAAACTCCGGTCGCCGGCGCTCCTGACAGCTCGCCTCCTGCACGAGCCAAATGCTTAGAACCCGTGCCAGCGCGCTGGGCTCATAATGCCGCCCGCGCATGAACCTGCATGGCGAGGTGGGAGAGGCCTGCCGGAACTGTACTCTCCCGAGGAAGAATGCTAACCTTTGCTTCGGATAAGCTCCTTCTGCCCGACCGGATTGTGGTCGGGGCTTATCTCGTCGGCATAGTTGCCTTCGGCGCCTATTTTGTTCGCAGGAGCCGGACGGTCGAGGGGTTTTCCGTGGCAAGTCGCTCCCTGCCCGGCTGGGCTGTCGGCCTTTCCATCCTCGGCACCTATCTGAGCAGCATAACCTTCCTTGGCTACGCCGGCGACGCCTACAAGTCCGACTGGAACAGATTCGTCTTCAGCCTGACGATTCCTTTGGTTTGCCTTCTTGCCACCTTCGTCTTCATCCCACTCTATCGCCGCACACTGAGGATGTCGGCCTACCAGTACTTTGAGGAGAGGTTTCGCCCGTGGACACGGTCATACGCGGCCCTGAGCTTCGTCCTCCTTCAGCTCGGCCGCGTCGGGACGGTTCTGTACTACGTGGCGCTTGCTCTCTCCGAATTCGTCGGTGTGGATGTCCGCTGGATCATCTTAGTTATCGGCATTGCCGTCATCATATATACAACCTCCGGAGGAATCGAAGGGGTCATCTGGACCGATGTCGTTCAGGTTTTCATTCTGCTCGGCGGAGCGGTGGCTTGCGCGGGCATTCTTCTGTCCCGGATGCCGGAAGGACCGGCGCAAATATTTCGCCTCGGTGGCGCGAAGGGCAAGTTCGCCCTCGGCGGTTGGTCTGTCAACTTCGCTCTGCCGACATTCTGGGTCATATTCATCTTCGGCATCCTGGAGAACCTCAGGAACTTCGGCGTTGACCAGAACTACGTACAGCGCTACCTCGCCGCAAGGTCCCAAAGGGAAGCCAGAAAAGCGCTCTGGACCGGGGCGCTGACTTATATTCCCGTTTCCGCCATTTTCCTGTTCATCGGCACCGCTCTTTTCGCCTATTACCTCGTGCATCGGGGCGAGCTGCCTGATTACCTCGACGATCCGGAGAAAGCTAACAGGGTCTTTCCATTTTTCATCGTAACGCGCCTTCCGGCGGGGGCGCGCGGACTGCTGATAGCTGCCATTCTCGCCGCAGCCATGAGCACCATTGACTCCAGCCTGAACAGTTCCGCAACCGTCTGCGGAGTTGACTTCTACCGGCGCTATTTCCGACGGGAAGCCAGCGACCGGCAGTGCCTCTTCGTCATGCGAATAGCCACCGTGGTGCTTGGACTGCTGGGCACGGGCGCCGCCCTTGCGATGACCAGGGCGAAATCAGCTCTTGACGTATGGTGGCAGATTTCGGCAATCTTCGGCGGAGGGATGCTCGGGCTTTTTCTTCTCGGTCTTCTTGTCAAACGAGCCGGCCACGCAAGCGCTCTTTCCGGTGTTATCGTCAGCGTGGCCGTTATCGCGTGGGCTACTTTCGCAAGACGCTTGCCGAAAGGATGGCGCTGGCTCGAATGCCCTTTTCATGAGAACCTTACGGGCCTCCTCGGCGCGGCCTGTTTGCTCGTAGTCGGTTTTCTCCTTGCTCTTGTGGTTCCGCAGCATCGGAAGGAGGAGCCGGACCGGGGGCCGGAACAGGAAAACAGACCATCCTCGCGACCGAAACGTGAGGGGTAGAATTTCACAGACAAATAGCCCGGCCCAACGCGGCCGCCAAGCCGCAAAACCTTCCTGGAGGAAGACAGATGACAAGACTGATCGTGCTGTTTCTACTGGCAGGCGGAGTCGTCTCCTCCGTCGCTCTCTCTGAGGAGGAAGTGCCGAAATTCAAAGGCGAACTCATATTCGAGAAAGTCGTGGGCTTTCCAAGCTGCCATGCCGCGACAATCGTCGAGTTGCCCAATCGAGACCTCCTCGTCGCCTGGTATGCGGGAGCCTTTGAGAAGGCAAAAGACGTCGCAATCCTCTTCTCCCGTCGGGCGCAAGGCTCGGAAAGCTGGACTGAGCCGAAAGTCCTCGTTGACACTCCCCAGAAATCCGAAGGCAATCCGGTTCTCTGGTGCGACCCGCAAGGCACCGTCTGGCTCTTCTACGTCACAATGCAGGGAGCAGGCTGGACAATCTGCAATATAAAGTACGTCAAATCCCCCGACAGCGGAATAACTTGGTCCCAGCCGGAATATCTCCGCAAGGAGCTCGGCTGGATGACCGGCACAAAGCCCCTCCTCCTCAAAAACGGTGAAATCCTCCTCCCCCTCTACGACGAGGTGAATGTCTCAAGCGTCTTCATGATTTCCCTGGACCGCGGAAAGACCTGGCTGAAGACCGGCCCCATTAAATCCACTCCCGGCAACATTCAGCCGTCCGTAGTTCAGCTCGACGACGCGTCGCTCCTCTGCTACATGCGTAATTGGGTTGCGGGGAAAATGTGGCAGTCGAAAAGCACCGACAACGGCCGCACCTGGTCGCAAGCCATGCCGCACGACCTCCCCAATTCCGGCTCACGGCTTGACATGGTCCGCCTGAAGTCTGGCGAGATTGTCCTTGTCTTCAACAACACCCCGCGGGGCCGCACCCCTCTCTCCGTTGCCCTTTCCCGCGACCAGGGCAAAACCTGGCCTTTCGTCAAGAACCTCGAAACCGCGCGAGGCGAGTATTCCTATCCGGCAGTCATCCAGTCCAGCGACGGCCTGATCCACGTCGTCTACACCTACCGCCGCACCCAGATCAAGCACGCCCAATTCAACAAAGACTGGCTGACCTCGCGTCACGAATAGCGCGGCCCGAGTCGCACGGGGGTGCCTCGCGGGGGACCTAAGCGTAGGCCGGGACGCCCGTCATCCCGCCAACCCAGTCAAGCATCTCCTTGAAGAGGGGACAATTGACGATCCCGCTCTCGAGGAAAACTATTTGGCGTATGTCCCTGACTTTCCTCATGACGGCCGGGGCGTCTTTGGTATCCCGATACGCACGTTTCGGGGCCGTCTTCGTTCGAAAGAGCTCTTCGACGATCCTCTTTGGATGCCTCCCCTGCTGGTCTTGCTCCTCGACCGGCGCCCTCCAGTTCCCCAGACGATCCTTCGTCCCTAAGACATCTCTCAGCTGGTCCTTGGCTGCGAGCAGCAGCATCTCCATATCGTGCTTCAGGGTGGAGGCGAAGAAACGGGTCAAGGCCTGGCTGAGGTTCTCACCGCCGATCCGGAAAACGTTCTCTAGAGCCCGTGCCACAGCCCGCCTCTGAAGCTCGCGAAGCTGGTCAACGGTCTCGTGCCTAAGGTCGGTATTTGCGTAGGGAACGTTAGGGTAAAAATCCGGCAGAGCCACGACGATATCCCGCCCGCTGGCAGCCAATTTCTCTGCCGCCCTAGGCCCAATTTTCTTCAGGAACCTGGGCTTGGCCTCAAGGGGGATTATCCTGATGCCGTGCCCACGGGACTGCAATGCCTCCTGCCACCGCACCCAGAGCTCGGTCAGCGCCAGCCGGTCTGACTCGCCCTCAACGTACAGCCATATCTTCACGACATAGCCTCCAGCTCGCCCGAACGGTGCAGGTCAGCCACCGTATCTCCCCCGACGGCCTTCAGCATCTCCCGAAGGCTCTGGCGGCTGCTTGGGCGAAACCAACGGGCTTGACCTTCGTCGCGGGTCATGACGGCGATGTGCTCAAGGTCAAAGTGTCCCAGAAGCTCGGGACTATGCGTCGTCACCAACACCTGGGTCCGCTCGGCGCCGGCTTTGATCATGTCCGCCACAACGGGCATAAGCCGCGGGTGAAGGCCCGCCTCGGGCTCGTCTATTCCCACGAAGCCGGGAGCAACCGGATTCAGCAACGCGGCCTCCAAGGACAAAAACCGAATCATACCGTCAGACAGCCCCCACGCGTCCATTGCGCGCCGCAGTCCTCGCTCCCGCACGCGCACGGCGACGCCGCCCAGCGCCATCCAAGAGGTCTCAGCCGTGACTTCCTCAACATACGGGTAGGCGACGCGCAGGAACCCCCGCACCTCCTCGGCAGAACTGCGGAAATCTGCCCTCGTGAAGATCTCGTGGAGAACGGATGCAACGTTGTCCCCGCTCGGAAGCAGAACTGCCAAGGGCGAAATCTGAGACGGCTGGCGAGCCGGCGCTCCCGGCTCAACCCGAAATCCGGGGTAGAGCGCGAATGAGGCAAACAGGACTCGAAGCTCGGAGGCAACTGGGTACTTCCCGAACAAGCGTGCCTCGCATAGCAGCAGCGATGGCCCCTTCGGGGCCGTCCCCGGCGCCTCCCCCTTGGACTTGAGCTCCAAGAAGCCTGTCTCGGCCTGCGGCTCGCGGCTCGGCGCCTCCTCAGCAACCGAGGGCACGTCAACGAGTTGCTTTCGGTCAACGTCGAATATCCTGCGGCGTCCGGGCCGGGACTCGAAGAACATGAAGTGGCGATCGTGCCCCGGGAATGGTTGCGCGTAGCGCAGCGCCTCATAGCTGGGAGCCACGCCCCAGGAGCTGTCCACATCCAGCTTCGCCTCATAGACGAGGTCCAGGCCGCCCCTGACCGGCAGCAGCGCCCATGCCATGATGTCCGACCTTTCAAACGTGACGCGCCACCCGAAGGTCCGGGCGTGCCTACGCGCGGTCAGCACCGACAACGCGCCCCCGTGCCACAAAAGCGCCTCATTTACCGGGTAACTGGCGCACTGCGAAATCAGCTGAAGGCAGTCCAGGAGCGTGCTCTTCCCCGTCGCGTTTGCGCCTATCACGACGGTAAGTCGTCCGAGGTCCGCCTCGAACCCGTCCAAAAGCCGGTAACCGTCTATCTCGAGTTTCTTGATCATGTCGTATCCCTCCCAGGACCGCCGAACCCGCGGCCCTTGATTTGCGTGGTCCTATCTCGTCCGCAGGCCCCGCGAGGGTCCCATTCCCCGCAAGGGCCCAATCCTTGGGCGCTGGCCGGCCAGACCGCTCGTCCCCTTGCGATGGACCTTTAGCCCGGGCCAGAAAGTCGAGACGGGGGGACTCGAACGCCCCGCCTGCGGGTTGCCAGCGTACCCCTCCTCTCGACTGAGCTGCATCCGTTTCTTATAGTAAGTGCCTTCCTACCGAACTTCAAGGGGAAAAAACCGGGCCCGGGTCCCTTCCAGAGGCAGCGATATATACTTGTCCCCTCGGCGGCCGGCACCCAGAGGCAGACTGCCGAGTCCGGTAGGCGCTCGAGGCGAGAAAGTGGAAATGGCCGGGAACGAACCCCCGAGGTCTGCGCCGCCGACGCTCTGCTGCTCCGGGCTCGCCTGCATGTGCGTCGTCTTAATCAGGGGCCGTACGACGCTCAAAGCTCGTGGGCAAACACGGCCCAGAATGGGTGCCAGGTGACCCCGAAAAAGTTCTTGCATTTTCCTCTTGCCGTGATAGGCTTTTGTTTGACAATTCGGGTTGTCGCAGGTTCTCAAAGAATCGAAGGGGCTTTCCGCTTAGGAGAGACGAACAGTCGGGTCTGCTAACGGAGGGGAGCGTGAAATGCGTGGAACGGGTTACGCAGTAGGGATAATAGTCAGGTGGTTCGCGGCCACTCTTTGCTTCGGCGCCGCCGCAATAGTAGTATGGGCGGAGCCGGTCAGCCAGGAGGAGGCTGCTCTCGTTGCCAACGGTTGGTACACGCTTCGCTTCCAGGAGGCGCAGGACTTGGGAATGGGGGAAGCGAAGCAGCCGCAGGTCTTCGCGGCGAAGGACGCCAGGCGAATCGAGGTCGGAGGAACACTGATCGGATACGCCTTCGACACCTTCGCGGGGGGATGCATCGTCGTCACCGCCGAAGACCAACTTTCGCCGATCGTGTATTACTCGCCAAAGGGTAGTCTCGGCGTCCCAGCCGTCCCGCCAGCTCAAGCCATCTTGGAAGACCTCGCGGCGCAAATTGCCCGCCTTCAACAGGGCGAGCCGGGCTCCCGAGACCCGTCCTGGGATATTCTTTCGACCTCCGTGAGTGGTCAAGTCAAGGATGCTGCACTTCGTTCATTTGGCTTGGGTCCGGTTGGCCCTCTTTTGACGAGCACCTGGGATCAACTCGAACCCTACAATGACCAGTGCCCGGCGTATTTTGGCGAGCGCTGTGTCGTCGGGTGCGTTGCAACCGCCATGGCGCAGACAATGCGGTACTGGAGACACCCTGAGAGGGGAACTGGCAGTCATTGTTACCTTTGGCCCCTCGGGAACGAGACGCTGTGCGCTGAATTCAGTTCCGCCGTTTACGATTGGGCGAGCATGCCCGACAGGGCCACGGTTAGCAGCTCCCAGCAGGTGAAAGATGCCGTCAGCACTCTCTGTTTCCATTGTGGCGTGTCCATTGAGACCGGTTACGCCCCTGTGTCTTACGGTGGTTCCTCGGCCTATTTCGAGGATGTTGGGCCAGCATTGACAAGCCACTTCGGGTATGGATACCCAAGGTATATCCTGAAGGAGGACTACCCTCTCAGCGATTGGTACAACCTGATGTGTGCTCAGATTGATGCCCGTCAACCGGTTTTATATGGGTCCAAGGAGCACGCCATCGTCCTCGATGGCTACGACCGCCCCAACCTTGTCCACCTTAACATGGGCTGGGGTGGCGTGAACGATGGGTGGTATCTGATCTACGAGTATGCGGGTGGTCAGACGTTCACTGACGCCGTCGTGGACATCCATCCGAATGCACCGACGGTCGCGCTGAGTCCGATGTCGCTGTTTAATGCTTGCGACTACGGAAAGGATGCGCCGAGCCAGACCTTTGAGGTGTGGAACTCGGGGATAGGAACACTCACCTACTCCATAAGCGACGATGCAGCGTGGCTCGTCTGTAACCCCACGACGGGGACGTCAACCGGCGAGCACGACACCATTCAAGTCGTCTACAAGACCTCCGGTCTGGCGAGCGGTCTGTATTCCGGAACAATCAAGGTCACCGCCCCCGGCGCGATGGGTTCGCCCGGCGCGATAGCAGTATCCCTGTCGGTGAGGTACACTACTCCGGCAATAGGATTCAGCCCGACGGCCTTGAGCAGCGTATGTGAACTCGGGCAGGACGCTTCGCCCCGGACTTTCGAGATATGGAACGCTGGCGTTGGGTCATTGGGCTACTCCGTCACTGATGATGTCCAGTGGCTCAGTTGCAGCCCGAACAGCGGCGACTCCGCAGGCGAGCGCGATGTCATCGAGGTGGTTTACACCACCTCGGGATTGCCAGCGGGAAAGTACACAGGCACAATCACAATCAAGGCGCCGGGAGCCGTCGGCACTCCTGCTGCGATACCGGTTCAGCTGACAGTAGAGCGCCCCTACACTGTCTGGTACGTGGATGGGGCCGTATCGTCGTCTGGCGACGGGACATCCTGGGAGACAGCTTTCAAAAAAGTCCAGGAAGCGCTCGACGCATCAGCGAGGAGCGATAGAATTATCGTCGCCCAGGGGACATACCGCGAGAACATCCGCTTTAACGGCAAGAGCGTTCAGCTCATGAGCGTTGACCCGCTTAATCCCTCCACGGTTGCTAACACGATTATTGACGGCAACAAGACTGGCTCGGTAGTCTCCTTCGATGGGACCGAAGTCGAGGCTTGCGTCCTCTCGGGCTTCACCATTCAGAATGGCAGCGCCCAAGAAGGGGGCGGGATCTACGGGGGGCCCGCCGAACGTCACACTCACGCAACAATACTTGACAACATATTCCTTGGCAATTCGGCGCAATGGGGAGGCGGCATATGTCGCTGTGACGGGAACATTGAGAACAACATCATTTCCGGGAATTCTTCGGCCTGGTACGGCGGCGGACTCCTTGACTGCGACGGGACGATAAGGAGCAACCTCATCATGCGTAACTCAGCGAAGAAGTCCGGCGGGGGCGCCTCCAATTGCGACGGCCCAATCAGCAGCAACACCATTATCGGAAACGCGGCTGCCGAGCAGTGGGGCGGGGGACTGTACTTCTGTAAGGGAACCATCACCAACTGCATTTTCTGGGGCAACACCGCTCAGGGCGGGCCACAGCTCCATGGTTGCAGCGCGCCGACCTATTCTTGCATTCAAGGCTGGACCGCGGGCGGCGAAGGGAATCTTCCGGAAGACCCGGGCTTTGTGAACTTGGCTGGTGAGGACTATCGCCTATCTCAGGATTCCCCATGCATTGACGTAGGTCGTAACGAAATCTGGATGACGGGCGCAGCCGACCTCGACGGCAATCCACGCATTTGGCCCGGCAAGCTGTCGGCAACCGTGGACATAGGGGCCTACGAGTTTGGTTCCACCTCCTTCGGAATGTTGGGGATTGGAGCGAGCGCGAGCGGTAACGCCTCCCTCAGATGGAGGAGTCGCTCCGGAGCCCGCTATACTATCTGGTCCCGCCTCGATTTGGTGAGCGGCATGTGGGGCGAAGAGGCAACCGTGGACTCGCAGGGCTCTGAGACCTCCTGGGCTGATACTTCGCCGCCTCAACGAAAGAAATTCTATCGAATCGAGCTGAAGAACCCGCGCTGATCCGGGCGCGGGCGTGGTCAGACTTCAGTGGCTTTTAGCCCCGGACCGACCCGCCGTGCGTTCCTCACGAGCAGTTTCACCGCAGAGAGCGCCCGCGCTCGGCACGCGGGCGGCTGTCCCAGAACCAAAAATTTGACAGTGGAGATGGGGGGAGTCGAACCCCCGACCTGTGCGTTGCGAACGCACCGCTCTGGCCAGCTGAGCTACATCCCCTTTTTTTTATAATAGGGCGCCTTCGCCCCAGACTTCAAGCGGAAAAACAGGGCATGCGTAACTCCTCAGTCACGCCGGGACTCACCGCAGAGAACACAGAGACCCAAGAGCGATGTCAGATAGGATTGACAGGACTTTCAGGATTATCCCCCGCCTTCGGCGGGGTTAATGCTGTCGAGCTGTTGCCTTCTTCCCCGCGACGCCTGCCCCCGTAACTGGGGGCCTTACGGTTTCTCCCGGTTTTTTGTTTGACAGGGGCTCCAGGTGTGCTATCTTTTTATGGGAAAGAGTGACATGTCGCCTTGGGCTGGGCAACCCTGACATAGCGTTGGCCCCGGACGCTCAGCATAAAAGGACTCAATACCCCGCATTCCCGCGGGGCCGGGCAGAAGGAGTGAGGTGAGATTATGCAATTGCTACGTTCAAACAGAGGAGGAAGCCAGGGAGTCATTGCTGGGATCGCCGTGATCTGCATTGCTGTCGCCGCCTATTTCATCTTCCGGCAAACCAAGACCAAGAAGGAAGAGGCTTACGGGGGCGTCTTCTATTATTGCACAAATTGCACCAAGGAATTCGTCGGTAGCCCCTATGAAACTCCCCCGATCAAATGCAAATTCTGCAACCAGGTCACGGCTGTCGTCGCCGCAAAAAGGAAATGCAGAAGCTGCGGCAAAACCTTCATCGCTTATCTCCAGAAATATGACCCCGAGACCAAGATGCTTATCGAGAGGCGAAAGAAAGGGGAGAAAGTACCGGACGAGCAAATCAAAAACATCATGGTCTCGCGGTTCGGCGAGGATGATTGGCTTGACGCAGGCACACCCGAGGGAATCGAGGTTATGAGCGAAATCACCTGTCCTTTCCCCGAGTGCGGCGGAACGGAATCAGACCCGCTCTATCCAAAGGAGGTGACAAAATAGCCCCGCCTTTGGCGGGGTGGCGCGTCCTGCGCCTAAATGTGGTACATCCCCCTTTGTGCCTCCTCTTTCTCTCTCTGCTGGTCAAGGAGATCCTGGAGGGTCGTTGAGTCCAAAACCTCGTTTATCGCGTCTCTTATACGCACCCACACCGCCCGGGCGGCGCAATAATCGCTCTTCGGACAGACGCGCGTGTCATCCACGCATTCCACCGGAGCCGCCGACCCCTCCAGTGCCTGGAAAACCTCTCTGAGCTTTATTTCTGAAGGCGCCCTGTCCATCCAATATCCCCCTCTCGCACCCCTTGCAGTTTTCACAAGCCCCGCCGTCTTCAGTGCGGAAAGAAGATGCACGAGGTACTTGGCTGATATTCCTTGCCTCTGGGCGATGTCGCTCAGGCGGATCGAGCCTTTCCCGTGGGCGTTCGCTATCTCTATCATGGCTCTGGTTCCGTATCGGCACTTGGTGGTCAATCTCATCTTGTTGTCTCCACGAGTAACGCCCCGCCATAGCGGGGATATCCCGGCAGAATGCCCGCCGTGCACAAGAGTGCATAATAGCCACAGCCACCATCACCGTCAACCCCGCTGAAGGCGCGGGTATGACTGCGAAATCCTGGCAGATAACGCAGGCTTTACTCAATCCGGCCGCCCTCGCCACTTCTGAGCCGCTGCCGAGCTTCTCGAACGAGGGATTCATCCGCGCCTTGCCACGGAAATACAGCCACACCCGAAGGCGGGGCTGAGGACGTGTCGCCCCTCCGGGGCGGGACAGAGGCGGGATTAGCCCCAACGGGGCGATATAATTAGCCCAGGGCGAAGCCCTGGGGAGGCCGTCGGGTTCCATCCAGCCAAGCCCTGAAAGGGCGGCATAGAAGCAAAGCCGCCACATGTTCCATTTCAGCCTCCGGCGGGACTCAAGACGGCCCAGGCCAATGCCCCCGAAATACAGCCGCACCCGAAGCCGCGGCAGAAGTTCTCGGATGACATCGTGCTCGCCGTTCTTGTATGATAACTGGCGGCCCCGGTGGGAAGCCAGTTGAGTTTGACCGGGCCGTGGCGGGGTGAAGCGTAGGAGGGCTCTTGCGGTGGTCAAGGCGGTTGGTCTTCTTTCAGGCGGTCTGGACAGCCGCCTTGCAATAAAACTCGCGCAGGAGCAAGGGATCGAAGTCTATGCGATCCTTTACGTCAGCTGCTTCCACGGCCGCTCCTCGCCGGACAGCGGGAGGTCCGAGGGGCATCGGGCCGCCCAGCAACTGGGCGTTCCGCTGAAAGTCGTCGCCATCAGCGAGCAGCTCATCGAGATAGTCAAGAACCCAAAGCACGGCTACGGCAAGAACATGAATCCTTGCGTTGACTGCCGGATTCTAACGCTTCGCCTGGCGAAGGAATACATGGAGCAAATAGGTGCATCGTTCATCATCACGGGCGAAGTTCTCGGGCAAAGACCAATGTCCCAGAGGCGAGACGCAATGCGCCTCATTGACAGGGAAGCTGGCGTCGAGGGGCTTGTCCTTCGCCCTCTCAGCGCAAAACGTCTCCCCATGACCATACCTGAACGAGAGGGATGGGTTGACCGCGAGAGGCTCCTTTCCATCTGCGGAAGGTCTCGCAAGGACCAGATTCGCCTCGCGGAACTATACGCCATAAGCGATTACCCATCTGCGGCGGGAGGTTGCCTCCTGACAAGCGAGGGGTTCGCAAACAAGGTCCGAGACCTCATCGCCCATAAGGATGCCGACACTAACGATGTGCTTCTTCTCCACGTCGGGCGGCACTTCCGCCTCCCCCACGGCGGAAAAGCCGTCGTCGGGAAGGATAAGGGGGAGAACCGCCGGATTTTGAGCCTCGCGAGGGAAGGCGACATCATCTTCCGCCCGCACGGCAACCTCCCCGCCCCGACTGCGCTTCTGCGTGATTCCGATTCCGACGACGAGATAGCCATCACGGCGGACCTTTGCGTCTCTCACTCAAGGCTGCGAACCGAGCCTTGCGTTCCGATAGAATGTTACAGGTGCGAGTCACCCTGCGAGGTCAGGATTATCAATGCGAAAGCCATCGCCAGGGATACGATTGACTCCTTGAGGGTGTGACCACGTCCGAGAGGTGTCTCCAGAAGCAAACCACGTAACCCCGGAGACCCCGCCAAGGGTGAGCTGAGTGAGGGGCAGATGAAAAGGAGGCGGAGAGCAGCAACACACGCTGGAAAGAAAAGCGCCTGTCGGGGTGTCCTGGCGCTCCTTCTCGTGGCAGGGCTGGTCGTGGTGGGACTCTTTGTGGCCCGCACGCTGCGGACGCGATATGTCCCGAGCATCCTCCCGGTCTCCCTGGAGAAGGGATGGGTCTCCTCCGAGTTCGGGATGAGAGTTCACCCCATCTCTGGCGAGAAGAAAATGCACACCGGGATTGACCTGGCGGTGGACGCGGGTGTTCCTGTGGTCGCGACAGCCTCCGGCAAAGTCATCTTCGCTGGCGATGCCGGCGGATACGGAAAGCTTGTCAAGATCAGGCACCGCAACGGAATCGAGACACGATATGCCCATAATTCGGTTCTGAAAGTCAGGGCGGGCGATTCGGTCCGGAAGGGGCAGGTCATTGCCCTCGCCGGGCGTTCCGGGGTGGCAACGGGCGACCACCTTCACTACGAGGTCAGGGTCAACGGGCAGCCCGTCAACCCCCGGAACTACCTCCCCCAATTCGTTGAGGGAGGAAAAGCTCGACGGGAGCGAGGAAAGTAACCATCCTGCCCCGCCTTAGGCGGTGGCTCTGTGGTGAACGTATTAGCTCAGCAACCACCCCGCCCCGCGGGAACGCCGGGGCAGAACGCAGAGGTGCGGGACATTTCTCCGCGCCCTCTGCGCTCTCAGCGCTGAAACTGCTCATGAGGAAGCTATGGCGAGTCAATCCGGGCGAAATATCATCGCCATTGTCGGGCGGCCAAACGTCGGCAAGTCATCCCTTTTCAACCGCATCCTGCAGAGAAGGGTGGCTATCGTCGAGAAGCACAGCGGCACGACAAGAGACCGCCTCGGCCACAAGACCGATTGGAGAGGCATTCCCTTCGAGCTTGTGGACACCGGCGGCATCATCACATCGCCGGATGAGGAACTTGCCAGAATGGTGAAGTTCCAGGTGGAGGTCGCCATTTCGGAAGCATCCGTCCTTCTTTTCGTGGTGGACGTTTCGGAGGGCCTCCGCCCCCTCGACATGGAAGTAGCCGAAATCCTCAGAAAAGCCGGCCAGAAGAACATCGTCGTGGCCGTCAACAAATGCGACAACCCGGCGCTCATGGAGTCCGCCGCGGAATTCTACTCCCTCGGCTTTGAGAAGGTCTTCGGCGTGTCGGCACTTCACGGGCTTGGGATAGGAAACCTCCTCGATGAAGCCGTCTCCCTCCTCCCCGGGGAAGCTGCGGAAGGAGAAGCGCCTGCTGTCCAGGTGGCGGTTGTCGGTCAGCCAAACGTCGGAAAATCAACCTTCATCAACTTCATCCTCGGGGAAGAACGCCTGATTGTCCACGGTTCCCCCGGCACGACTCGCGATTCCATAGATGTCCTCTATCAGACGCCGGACGGCGAGAGAATTCTGTTCATTGATACCGCCGGCATCCGCAGGAAGAGGAGTATGTCCAGACCAGTCGAGAAGCTCGCCTCCCTTCGGGCGGAGAGGTCCATTGGCGACTGCCAGGTCGCCATCCTGATGCTCGACGCCGAAAAAGGACCAACAACCGGGGACGCTCGAATCGCCCACATCATCGTAGAGAAGGAGAAAACCTGTGTGATAGCCGTCAACAAGTGGGACCTCCTCAAAGGATACCGTCAGAAGGATTATGCCAGGATTGTCTATCAGAAGTTGAGGTTTCTGAGGCATTGCCCGGTAGTCTTCACCGTCGCCACCGAAGGGAAGGGCGTCATGGAGGCTCTCGATGCAGCGAGACAAGTCCACCGCCAGTCCCTGACGTCAATCCCCACCCCCGCCCTTAACGGCCTCCTCCAGGAGGCTTTTCGTCGGCAGCCTCCCCCCCTTTTGACACGTCGCCGTCCCCCGAAGATTGGGCGCCTTGCGTCTCGGCCCGCTGCGGCACGTTGCCGCCTCAAGCTTTACTACGCCACCCAGACCGGGGTTGCCCCGCCGAGGTTTCGCCTTTTCGTCAACAGAGCCGACCTCGCCAGGCCGACCTACATCAGCTACCTCCAGAACCGTATCCGCGACCGTTACCCCTTCCCCGGCAGCCCCGTTATTCTCGACCTCCGCAGCAGGGGTTAGCTGCTCGAGCGGGCCTTTTCCGCCTTGCCGTCGCGGAGGCTTAGGGGGTTCTTGCCAGATCGTTTCAAACACATCTTTGCCCGCCAAAAGGTCGGGACCGCGCCAGAGGCACACGTCATGAAATCCCGCAGACGTGGCGTCTCGGCGTCTTAGCGAGAGGGCGAATTCGAACAGGAGAATGCGCAGGGAGGAGGAACCGAGTCTTCCCGCGTTTTTTGTCCCTCAAACCGCCCTTGCTTACGCGGGGGAAATTTGGTACATTGACGCGACTTTCTCAAGGCGGGGTGGGTTTGTCCTGGGCGCGGCCAGGGAAGGAGGATGTGAATGGCAGGAAGAGAGAAGGACGTGATTCAGATGCGGTGGCACTCCCGCGGAGGGCAGGGGGCAAAGACAGCCGCTGATTTCTTCACGCAAGTCGCCATCGCGGAAGGGAAATACAGCCAGGCTTTCCCAGAGTACGGGCCGGAGAGGTCGGGTGCCCCGATGAGGAGCTACACCCGCGTCAGCTCCGGGCCGATAAAGCTCCACTCGGCGGTCTACAAGCCGGACGTGGTCATCATCGTTGACTCCACTCTAATAGGGGCGGCCGATGTCTTCGAGGGGCTCTCGGAAGACGGCATCATCCTCGTCAACACTCGCCTCAGTCCGGAACAAGCAAGGAAAGAGTTCAACATACGTGGCTACAAGGTCTGCACGATTGACGCGACGGGCATAGCTCTCGACGAGCTGGGGCGGAACATCCCGAACATGCCGATGGTTGGGGCACTGGTCAAGGCGACGCGCATGGTCGAACTCGACCACGTCGTGGAACGGCTGCGGGAGAGTTTCGCAGACAAGTTCGGCAAGGAAGTCGTCGAGAAAAACGTCCGCGCCGTCAACCGAGCATACGAGGAGGTGAAAAGCGAAGATGCCTGAGAAAGGATGGAGACAGCTCCCCATCGGGGCAAAGATTCTTCAGGGGGGGAATTCCGTCGAATACGAGACCGGGTCCTGGCGGACGTTCCGACCGGTCGTTGACAAGACCAAATGCATCAACTGCATGAGGTGCTGGCTTCTCTGCCCCGACGCCAGCATCTACGCCGAGGACGAGAAGATGGCTGGCTACGATTACGACCATTGCAAAGGATGCGGAATATGCGCCGAAGTCTGCCCGGCTGATGCCGTCGAGATGCTCCTCGAAACCGAAAAGGATAAGGTCGAGGCAGATGAACACGGCATTAGGACCGGCGCCCAGACCGCGGAGGGAGTTTGATGACCGGCGCGGGCGGGCCGTCCGCAGGCCACGCCCGCGGAGCGGGGCAGGCAGCTCGCGTGGTGAAAGGAGGATGGTGCTATGGCTACGGGCGCAATGGTCCTGGGGGTCATCGGAGGCGTGGTGGCCCTCATAATAGGGATCGCAGCCCTTACCGGGGGTATCCCCCCCCGCTCTCCCGGCGGGCGAGCTCGCGGAAGAGCTGGCGAGCGCGCCCACGGTCCCCACAACCAAGGGGGCGGCGCTCTTCGCACTCTCGCTTGCAGGGCTGCTGGGGGGAGCGGTCGCACTGGCAGCGCCTGCAACTTCCGCGGTCCTGATGGGGCTGGCAGGCGCGGGAGGGTTCGCGCTGGTCGGGCTGCGTTGGCTCTTCCCCGGGGTTCTCTTGATCATGGGTGGGGCCCTGGCGCTCCACGCCCACTTGGAAGCAAGGTGACCGCGCAGGCCCAGGGGCCGCGTTGACTGCGGCCCGCTTGCCGGGTGGCCCGCTGCCGCGCGCCCAGTCAGGGGCCCACGTTAACGCTGCGATGACCGGCCGAAGGCCGGCGCATGGAGGAGCACACATGAGCACGATTTTGCCACTGACAGGAAATGAAGCCGGAGCGGAGGCGATGCGGCAGATCGCCCCGGACGTCGTGGCGGCGTACCCGATCACGCCGCAGACGGAATTGATGCACAGGTTCGCCGATTATGTGGCGGACGGAAAGGTCCCGACGGAGCTTATCCTTGTGGAATCGGAGCACAGCGCCATGAGCGCATGCGTCGGAGCTTCTGCTGCGGGCGCCCGCGTGATGACCGCGACCTCCTCCCAGGGGATGGCTCTGATGTGGGAGATCATGTACATTGCCGCGGCTCTTAGGCTGCCGATAGTGATGCCCCTTGTCAATCGCTCCCTCAGCGCCCCCATAAACATCCACTGCGACCACTCCGACTCCATGGGAGCGAGGGATTCCGGCTGGATTCAGCTATACTGCGAAAACTGCCAGGAGGTCTACGACAACGTCATCCAGGCTATGAAAATCGCCGAGGACAAAGATGTTCTCCTGCCGGTGATGGTCTGCTACGACGGATTCATCCTCAGCCACACCGTCGAGAGAGTTGAGCTTCTGGAAGACCACGAGGTCAGAGAATTCATCGGAGAGCACGTCGCAGACCATCCCCTTCTCGACGTGGATAACCCGGTCACCTATGGCCCCCTCGACCTTCAGGACTATTACTTCGAGCACAAACGCCAGGAAGCGGAGGCCATGAGGAACGCAAAGCCGGCCATCACGAGGGTGGCCAACGAGTATGAAGTTCTTTCCGGGCGCAAGTACACTCTATTCGAGGAGTATTTCACCGAGGACGCCGAACACATCATGGTCTGCCTCGGCTCCGCTGCCGGAACGGCAAAGGTCGCCGTGGATGAACTGCGGGCGGCGGGAGAGAAAGTGGGGCTTTTGAAGCTGCGCGTGTTCCGCCCGTTCCCGGCGGAGGAGCTTGTTCGGGCGCTCGCAGGCGCCAAGTCTATCGCCGTCATGGACAGGTCCGACGGCGTCAACTCGATCGGCGGACCGGTCTTCTCCGAAATCCGCGCTGTCCTCTACGGTCGCTCCTCCGCTAAGATAACGGACTATATCTACGGTCTTGGCGGACGCGACATTGACATCGAGATGATGAAGTCGGTCTTCCAGGACCTCAAGGACGGCGAATACGCCGACCAGGCCTTCTACATCGGCGTCCGAGAATAACGATGGACGGAGTGAGAAAAATGAACCGCAGAGCACGCAGAGAGCGCCGAGAGAGGCTACCGTTGACTCCGGGGTCTCGGGGGTCTCCGCGGTGAGCAATACGGGAGGATAAGTTCAAAATGGCTATTTCGTTGAGAAAATTGTCGCATAAACAGAGTTCTGTGGCGCCGGGGCATCGAGCCTGTGCCGCCTGTGGAAGCATTATCGCCGTAAAGGAAGTGCTCCTTGCGGTTGACTATCCGGTGGTTATCTCCTTTGCCACGGGGTGCCTTGAGGTTGCCACGACCATTTTCCCCTATTCGGCATGGCGAGTCCCATACATCCACGTCGCCTTCGAGAATTCCGCCGCCGTCATGAGCGGCATTGAGGCTGCCTACCAATCGCTCAGGAAGCAGGGGAAGATTCACCGAGAGATAAAGTTCATCGCGTTCGGCGGCGACGGAGGGACCTACGACATAGGATTGCAGGCTCTCTCCGGGGCAATGGAGAGAGGGCACGATATGCTCTACGTCTGCTACGATAACGAAGCCTACATGAACACCGGCATCCAGAGGTCCGGCTCAACCCCCAGAGGAGCCGCCACCTCCACTTCACCCGCTGGCACCGTCGTCCCCGGTAAGACCCAGTTCCGCAAAGACCTCACGAAAATCATGGCCGCTCACGGCATCCCCTACGTCGCCCAGGCGACTCCCGACCGATGGAACGACCTCATGGGCAAGGTCCAGAAGGCAATGGAGATCAGGGGACCGAAGTTCTTGAATATCCTCTCGTCGTGTTTCCGCGGGTGGCGGTGCGCCCCCGAAGCTTCCCTGGAGATAACGAAGCTCGCCGTCGAGACTCGCTTCTGGCCGCTCTACGAGGTCGAGAACGGAAAATGGAAGCTCAATTACAAGCCAAAGAAACGCGTCCCAATCGAGGAGTGGCTGAAACCTCAGAGACGCTTCCAGCACCTCCTCAAGCCTGAGAACAAACCGCTTCTCGAGGAAATCCAGAAGGACATTGACCAGCGCTGGGAGGAACTCCTTTTCCTCTCCGGCGAATCTGAAATCGCCTCCCAGAAGGGGGGCGGCGACAGGCCTTCCGAAAAGGAATAACCACGGGGAGCCCGGTGGACAGACGCGCCGGAGTCCCGCCTATCGCGGGATTCCGCGTGGCCAACGTCCGTCGGTGCGTAAGGTGCTCCGCGGGCCGCTCGTGGGCAAGGGCGGCTCCAGCCCGCCCCGCCGAAGGCGGGGGGTCATCTGAAAGGGGGTGGTTTGGAAGATGCAGTGTCCTAACTGTGGAGCTCGCGATGTCCGATTGTCCCATCGCCGCAATCTTTTTGAGCGCACTCTTTCTTTGATTTGTCTGCGGCCGTTCCGATGTCTCGACTGCAACAAGCGATTCTGGAGGTTCCGCAGCCGCAAGAAGTTTCTCGCCAAAAAGCCGGCCGAAGGCGAAAAGGAACCAGAGGAAGAGACACCTGTCACGCCCTAACTGACCAGAGGGAGGCCGCACAAGCTGCACCCGAGGAGAATCCCGGGGGCAGGAGCCGGCGTTTTCCCAGTTCCTTGCGGCGAAGAGATGGCGAAACTTCTTGGTTTACGTTCCGGCCAGCCCGAGGTACAACCAAGAGCGATGCCTGGCTATAAGCTTTTCACCGGTGGACGGCTGATTCTGCCGGACCGGATTCTCGACGACGGATGCGTTCTTCTGGAAGGCGACCGAATTACCGAGGTTGGGAAGCGGTTGGAGGTCACTGTCCCGCCCGATGCCGAGATTATTGACGCCGGGGGCCATTACATCTCCCCCGGATTCGTTGACATTCACGTGCACGGGGGAGCGGGCTCCGATTTCTCCGACGGGACAATTGAAGACCTGCGAAAAGTCGCTCGGTTCCATGCCTCGGGCGGAGTGACTTCCTTGGCCGCCACCACCGCTTCCATGCCGCAGGAGCAAATCCTCAAAGCGCTCGACGCGATTGCTGAGGCAAAAAGCTCGCCGCCCGATGGTGCTCGCGTGCTCGGCGCCCATCTCGAAGGCCCCTATCTCCTAAGAGAAAAAAGGGGCTGCCACTTGGAGTCGCGGGTGCGAAATCCCGACCCCCGCGAGTACCGCAAATTCCTTGATCGGTCGAAAGATATACTTAGCATGACCTGCGCCCCCGACCTCCCCGGTTCTGAAAGTATGATCCGCGCCTTCGCCGAGGCGGGAATAGTCGTCAGCGCGGGGCATTCCAACGCCTCTTTCTCCCTCATGATGGATGCTGTCGGATGGGGCGTCACGCACACTACTCACCTCTACTGCGCCATGAGCGATTTCGTCACCTTCACCCGGCCTTTTGTCAAAAGGGAAGGCGGAATGGTCGAAGCCATATTTCTCGACGAGCGGCTCACCACCGAAGTCATCAGCGACGGAATTCACCTTTCCGCCGACATGCTCCGGATGCCATACAAGATCAAGGGACCGGAAAAGGTCGCCATCGTCACCGACGCCATGCGGGGCGCCGGAATGCCCGACGGCGAATACACATTCGGGCCGCGAGACGGGCAGAAAGCTGTCGTGAGAAACCGCGAATCACGCATCGTCAGCGGCGAATGGCTCGCCAGCTCCACCTTCCGGCTCAACGAGATGGTTCGCGTCTATCGGGGCCTCATCGGCGCGCCACTCCACGAAGTTGTACGAATGGCTTCCCTCACTCCTGCACAAATCGTAAAGCAAGACGGCTCCCTCGGCAGCCTTGAAAAGGGGAAACTCGCCGACATTATTCTCTTCGACGAGAACATCGAGGTCAAAAGGGTCTTCGTCAGCGGCCAGGAGCAGAAAACCGAGCAAAGGTGACCGCTGACAGCGCGGAGACCTTGGTTCACCGAGGGCGGCCCTTCGGGGCGTTCTCTCCGCCCCGGGTGGGGCGATCTTAGCTCCAGCCAGCGTGTTGGAGGACTTCGCCAGCGGATCGGATAACGCCGGGCGGCGGTACGCCGCTGAGGCGATGTCGGCATCGTCCGGTAAGGGGCTTCAGTTCGGAAATCGGCTGGCGGGCGCCAGCAGAAATCCTCGACGCACCCCCATCAAGCGCAGCCAGACCGACTTCTTGACGCGCGGGTTCGTGTATGCTGCGCGGTACAGGCCCTTGCATTAAGTTGATCTCGGGTCTGCGAGGTGGGGCGAGGATGACCGCGCGTCTGCCTTTGGACACTTGTGCCGGGGCCGAAGTGCCCTGCTTGGTCCAAGAAGGTGCGCTTTATTTAACAAAGGCCCCGCCATTCACGGGCGAGACGCCCGTGTCACCGAAGCAAGATGCCCACGCGCAGAAGTCCCCTCCCCCAGGCTCTCTCCGCGGTATGCAGGGGCCCCGGACTGAACCCTATTGACTTCTCGTCCCGTACGGGGTATGTTTATTTTTGAAATTAGGAGGCGAGCTCTATTTCTTTCTCGAGCAGCGTTATCCACCCGGACGTGAAAATCTTGCTAACCGTTAACAAGCCGACGAGGTCATAGAGCATGGCAATGTTCGTGGATTTCGAGGAAGGTATTAAGGCAATCCTCCAGCGAGACAAAAGGTACGCCAGGGAAGCCTATGAATTCGTCAGGGAGGCCCTCGACTACACCCGAGTTTGGATGGAAAGAAAGGGACACGTCTCCGGGCAAGAGCTTCTCGAGGGGATACGAAAGTACGCCCTGGAGCAGTTCGGGCCGATGTCCAAGACTGTCCTGAATATGTGGGGAATCAAGAACTGCGAGGATTTTGGAAGAATTGTCTTCAACCTCGTTGAGCAGAGAGTCCTCGCCAAGACCCCTCAGGACTCCATTGAGGATTTCCGCGAAGGATACGACTTCGACGAGGCGTTCGAGAAGCCCTACGGCAACTGACTTGCCGCCACGCCGTCGGGGTGGTCTCACCCGAGCGCGTCAACCGATACATCCCGGAGGAGCGATGACACCAGCCGAAGAGGACGTGAAGAATGACGAGGCGAGATTTCTTGCGCTCGTCACCAGCATATCAAGCTCGGCGATGCAGCATCTCGGCAAGGTCATGAATCCTTTGACCGGGAAGGTCGAAAGAAATCTCCCCGCCGCCAGGGAGATGATTGACATCCTGCGCATGCTCAGAGAAAAAACCAGGGGCAATCTGACCGACCGCGAGGAAAGAACGCTCAACGCCTTGATTGGCAGCGTTCAGCTCAACTATCTCGACGAGATGAAGGCGGAAGCCGAAAAGCCCGAAGAGAGGCCGCCTGAGGAGAAGCCCACGCCGCAAGGGAAGGAAGAAAAGGCGCCCGAGCAGAAGGAAGAAGTAAAAGCGCAGCAGAAGACCAAGCCCCGCGGCGGCGGGGCAGAACAGAAAAAGCCGCCGGAGGGAGAGACGGGGAAGCGCCGGAAGGGTAAGTGATTCAGTCGCCGGTGTCGCGTCGGCGATTGCGTTTTTGTCTCCTCGGGTTCACATCGGAGAGCGCGGGCATGGTCCTTCGCGCGGCTGCATTCTTCGCTCTTTTTATGTCGGAGGTCTCCGCCGTTAACGGAAGTGTTTTCTGTTGCGTCGTCCCCTCGTCTTTCTTTACGTAAATGTTGGTCGGAGCAGGAAGGATTGAATTTGCCACGAGGAGAGAAAGGAACTGTTACGCCTCAGTCCCGGCGGCGGTGCCGGGACGATGCCGGCGGCACTCGGATGGTGGTTGCGGTGAGCGGACGGCTTTTTCGGAGAGCGGTCATCATTTCGATTTTTGTTGTGGGAACGGGTTTTTGCCCACGGTGCCTCTGCGAGACCACTGCCATCGGCGGCGCTGACCAACTCCTGGGCGAGGGGAAATACGTCGAAGCGATTCAGTTCCTCGATCAGAAGTGGCGGGCAGCAGGGGCGCTGCCGCCACAGGAATTGCGATTGTACCTTGATGCCTATTACCTCTACGGCAAGCAGCTTCTGGAAAAAGGAGACCTCAACAACGCCAGGGCCTGCTTTCTTCGCGTCACATCGTTAGAGCCACGTCATGCGGATAGCCATTTTCAACTCGGCATTGTCGAAAAGCGGGCCAGGAATTATCAGAAGGCGCTGGCCCATCTCCGTTCAGCCATATCGCTCGGAAGCCAGCACAGCCCCGAAGCCAACCTCGCAATCATCGAGGTCGGCAAGGAATGTCTCTCCGCCGCCGGGCAGGCGATCGCCGAAGGGCGCGCGCAGGAAGCTCGCCAGTGCCTGAACTTCGTCACCTCCAATTTCGTCGGGGAGGAAAGGAACAAGGCTCTGGAGTTGGCGACATATAACCTTGTTCCCCTTGAGCAAGCCGCGGCCGAATACACGAGGGCAACCCGCCTCCTCAGCACGAGGGCGAAACCTGAGGCGGTCGGAATTCTCCGAGGCATCCCCAGGAAATACCCCGGCACCTTTTTTGCCAACAGAGCCAACCAACTCTTGGAGGAACTCGGTGAGAGGATTATCCTCGTCCGCACCTCCACAGGCCTCGAGCTTCCGCCAGCATGGAGGAGAAAGGAGACAGCGCACTTTGACGTCTACTACGAGAAGGAAATCTTCTTCAACCGCATTGTTCCTCACGCCGAAAAAGTCCTTCCGCAGATTTTCGCGAGCCTCGGCTACGACAGGCCCGCCTGGAAAAAGAAATGCAAGATTTACCTTTTCAGCAGTTCTTCCGACTGGCAGAAGTTCCTCGAGGCGAACAGGGGAAGGGTCCTGGAATGGTTCAATGCGTTTTCCATTCCGAGGGCTATGGAGGTTTACCTCTACGAATCCGGAGACACTTCCGAGATGCTGCGCCACACGCTGCCGCACGAGCTGACGCACGTCGTCCATTACAGCGTCGTGGGGGACTTCACCCACACGCCCATGTGGTTGCAGGAAGGCCTGGCTGTCTGCCACGAGGAAGGCAAAACCGACGAGGTCAGGAGCACGATTCGCACGCTGCGGCGAATGCAGAATTACATGCCGCTGAAAGAACTTATCTCCATGCCGGGCTATCCGGCCCAGCCCGAAAAGGTCGCCATGTTCTCCCTTGAATCGGCGGCCTTAGTAGATATGCTCCTGCGAAACTTTGGGCCGAAGAAGGTCCGGGAGGTGGCTGTCGCCTACACGCGCCCGGTGACCTACGAGCAGGTGCTGAGAAACGTCCTCGGTATAACCATGGACGACCTCGAAAAGCTCTGGAAAAGATACGTCGAGTAGAGTAAACAGGAAGGGCCAACCCCATACCCTATGCCACATGTGCGAAGCCCTCTCTGCGCTCGGTCTGGGGTTCTATTTTCCTTCTCCGGGACTTCCTCGATGAATTGTCTCGTTTCCGAAGGACATTCCTTCCCCGGCCCCGCCGAAGGCCGCGGCAGGCAGGGGCCGGGTCAAGGAAAAACGAAAGGCCACAAACGTGCGGTGGGAAATTCAGCCACGCTCGCGATTCTGCTGTACGTGCGGGAGAGAATTCCTCGACGGCGACAGGTATCGCTGCGTCTTGACCTATCGGGAGGACGAGCCGTTCCGGCGGGATTTCTGCCTGGGATGCTGGGACAGCAAGCCGCAATTCCAGCCGGAGGAGGAGCTCATCTCCTGGTGGCTGAGCATCGTCAGGATTCATCCGCCAAAACCAGAAGAGGAACCGATAAAGCGAAGCCAGGCCGAGCAGTTGCTCCGAAAATACCTCGCTCTCTCTGATCGCAGGTATGTCAACTTCTGCTATATTCTCGCTCTGATGCTCGAGAGACGACGCGTTCTCTCCCAGAAGCACGTCATTGAGGAAGACCGCCGCCCTCCCGTCGGGCTAAGCGAGGGAAAGCGGGGCAGAACCATAATCGTTTACGAGCACGCAAAGACCGGCGAGACTTTTCTGATCGAAGACCCGCACCTGACGCTTTCTCAGATCGAGGAGGTGCAGGTGCAGGTGAAAGAGATTCTCGATTCCGAACAAAAGGCTCAAGAGGCAGAGACCGGAGCGAACGATTCCGGGCAGCCGCCCGAAGGAATTTGACACCGCGGGAGGGCCGAGTTGTGGGCGCGAAATCTCGTTTTCCTCGTTGAAGCCCAAAACGCACGGAGAAAAATGGGAGGAAGAGAGGTGAGCAAGATTTTAGTTATCTACCATTCCCAGGGCGGAAATACAAAAGCCGCCGCTGAGATTGTCGCGAGAGGAGCGAGGTTGGTCGCAGGCACAAAGGTCAAAACGAAACAGGCCCTGCGGGCGACTTCCGAAGACCTTTTGAACTGCGACGGTATCGCCGTCGGGACGCCCGATTATTTCAGCTACATGGCGGGAGGATTGAAAGATTTCTTCGATAGAACCTATTATCCGACTCAAGGGAAAGTTACCGACAAGCCTTGTGCTATATTCGTCACTCACGGTGGTGGCGGCAAAGCCGTCGAGAGCGTCAGAAAAATCTGCGGGACGTTCAAGTTCAAGGTCGTCGGCGAGCCGGTCCTTGTCAAGAACCGCCCGGACGCCAAAGCCGAAAAGCAGCTCATGCGGCTCGGAAAAGCTCTCGCGGAAGCCTGCGCGAAATAGCCTATCGGTCCTTGCGCAGGCGACGCGGTGAGAGGCACCCGAATGGGACCCCGTCGGCGCGTTCGGCATTCCGCTCGCGCCGAAGGTCCTGTTTTCAGAGTGCAAGGCGCGATAGTGGTAACGTCGCCCTGAGGGCGGCAATGTCAGACCCGAAACGGACGAGGGGAAAGACAAATGGAAAAAAGAGTCATTCGACCCAAAGGAGCTCCTCCGGCAAAGGGACCTTATTCGCCCGCCGTCGTCGCCGGTGACTTCGTGTTCCTCTCCGGCCAGATTCCCATTGACCGGGAGACAGGGGAAGTTGTCCGCGGCGACATAGCCGAGCAGGCGGAACTCGTCTTTCAGAACATCAACTTTCTTCTCGAAGAGGCGGGAAGTTCTATGTCGAAGGTCATCAAGACAACCGTTTACCTCGCCGACCTCGCCGATTTCGCGAAGGTCAACGAAATCTATGCCCGCCACTTCGGCCCCGACTTTCCCGCCCGAACCTGCATCCAGGCCGGAAAGCTCCCCCTCGACGCCAAAATCGAGGTCGAAGCCATCGCCCACCGCTGAGAATTTTCGCCGCAGAGGGCGCAGAGAGCACAGAGAACGTATGCTTTCATATCGCTCTTCCTCTCGTTTCTCAGCGTCCTCTATGTCCTCGCCGCCTTAATCGTTGGCCTTCGGGGCGGCCCACCAGACGGCCATCCAGAGGAGGGGTCTGTCGGTGCCAGCGGGATTCGACATGGTGTGCATCTGATTCGGCGGAATGAAGACCACATCGCCCGGGTGGACTTTTTTCTGGCGCGGGCCGACGACGACCACGCCTTCCCCCTGAAAGACCAGGTAAACTTCCTCGGTCGGATGAAAGTGCAGCTCCATTTCTTCGCCGGCGTTGAGGTATCCCCATGCGCTCTGGAACGGCGGATGAGCACCCGGCGGCATCGGGTCCATGGCAAGAACAGTGCCGTGGTGAGATTTGTACGCTTTTGATAAATCGAAGCGAGAGACCGAAATCTCCGGCCATCCCGCGATTTTCTCCTCAGCAATTTTGACAGAGCGTCTTATCTCCTCGAGGGCGGGCGTTGCGGCTTCCGCGGGGTCGAGATTGAATAAGTCAACGACAAAGGGGCCGTGAAAACCTATTTCGAGGAAGGCTGTCATTACCGCCGGCAGGTCAATCTCGCCCGTCCCCGGAATCAGGTGCCTGTGGACGCCGCCCGACATATCGTCAATGTGCGCGTGAACAATCAGCTTGGCGGCTTTCCGTATGGATTCGACGAGATTCCCGTCTGTTAGAAACGCATGGCCGATGTCGAGGTTTATTCGCAGGGCTGGGCTTTCGATTTTCCATATCAACTGCATCAGCTCATGAGTTGATTCGACCGCCAGACCCGGCTCCGCCTCCAGGGCGAGCGTCACTCCCGCTTTGTCCGCGACGCGCGCCAGTTCGGCCAGGCGTCTCTGGACGATGGCGAGCTGGTTCGGCCGGTTCTTGCGGTCAATCGGCCCGCTGCTTATGACAAAGAGCTGTGTGCCCATCGAGCGAGCCAGCGGAATCAGCCGCTTCATCTCCTCGAAAAAGCGGTCATCGCTCACGAAGTTGCCGTGGTGGCTGACGCTGTAAACCTCCAGCCCTGCTTCTGAGGTCATTCGGGCGAACCTGCGAGCGGCTTCCTCGTTGAATTCCTCGATCCTCACCGGAGGGGAATCGAGGCAGAATTCCACCCCGCCGTACCCCCACTTCTTGATGTCTGACAAAGCCTCCCGGAACTCCATCCTCCGGTAAGCCTGAGTCCGGTAGCCAACTTTGACATCGCTCTGTTGGCGGGCGTCTTGCGCGACACCTGTTATCGCCAGCCCGACCAACAAGACGATCATTGCCATGCGCGACATCATTTTTCTCCTCCATAATTCTCACGCATGGATCGGGGTCGAAGGACAGTGCACTGCAAATAATTATGGGGCTCAAGATGCGAGCATCTTCAAGATGTGCTTGGCGAGGGTATCCTTAATTTCGTTGTGTCGCGGGATGGGCTGGCACATCTTTGTCACCCCATTCTGGTACCAGTCGTGCCTCTTCCCGTGGCGGATAAGGACACACCCCATCTCCTCGATGCGCTTAATGAGTTCGCTGCGCTTCACCCGACTACGATCTCCCCAACGCGGCGTACGTGAGGTATCATGCCGCTCGTCAGTTCCTCGTAGATGTCCCTAAGGTTCTCCTTGAGCTCTTCTAAAGTCTCTGCCTGAGTTCTGTAATCCGGGAACTCTTCAAGCCACCCGACCCACATGTCCTCTTCCTGGTAGTAGACGAATCTTTTCTTTTCCATTTGGTATTGTCTCTTGTAACCCTAACGGGAAGGCGAGCCGCACTCACGGCGCCAAATAATCATAACCCACGGAGAGTTCCGACGGCAACCACGCCTCTGCGTGGCTGCCGGCCCCTGGCTCAAGCGCGGCGTTAGCCAGCCTCGCTGGTTTGTTGTCAATCAATCCATTAATTCCTGATGCCGACGGCCAATCCCGCCACGAAGCCCACGGCAGCAAGCCCCGGTGAAAAAATCGCAGCCGCATCGGATACCGTCCTTCTTCTCCTCTCGGACACCGATCTCCTCCAGCTTGGCAGCCGGCAGCCAGGTGCGCTTGCTGCCCGCGTCCACGAGGACTTTCGGAACGCGGACGGATTTCGACCTGTCAACGTGGTTCTCGACTCCGCATCCTATGCGCAACGAACCCATACTCCTTCTCCTCGCCCGCAAGATAGCAAAGCCTCCCAGCCTGTCAAGGGAGAATTAGAGCACTCCGGGGGACGACCATTCACCCATGTAACCAACGCTGCCCTTCGGATTCGGAATCGCCCGTGATTCGCGCCGCTGCCCCTTGCGCCCAACTTCGTATCCTTGTCCTTGCCCGGCAACCTGACGGTTGAAGGCCGAAGCCAAGACGTTGCTGGAGGCGCTTGCCCGCGGCCGGGGGCCGAAACTGGCCGCGATGCGCTCATGATAGGAAGGCATGACAACCCGACTTGCCGAAGATGCCGCTAACTCAGCAGATAGTCCAGAGCCTCGACGATGTCGTCGTGGTCGAGCTCATTGTCGCCGAAGACATCGCCCGCCTGGATGTAGCCGGACAGAACACCCGTCACAAAACCATCCGCGCCGAAGATGTTGATGGCTTCGACTGTCGTCGGAGGCAGTTCGACGAAGGGAGGCGGAGACTCGGTGGGGTGATGTTGCACGACAGTGCTAAGCTGGGTTTCGTCGGTCCGGAAAACTGGAAGGAATGCTAACACACTTGCTGCAATGGCGATGATAACCGCTGAGGCCGCGAGAGCTCTTCGAAATCGCACCAGCTTCCACTCTCCCGCCCAGAGGAGGAATGAGCGCCACCGCCCGAAGGGGGCTAACTTTTCCTCCCTTATCCGGGCACGGAGCTTCGCGGAGAACTCCCTCCACACCTCTTCGTCGAGCTTCGGTGCGGGGGTGCTTTCCAGCGAGCGCACAATCGCCAAGAAAGGCCGGTACTTCTGCTCGCAGCGCGGGCAGACTGAGAGATGTTCCTCAATTGGCCTGGCATCCCTTTCACGGCCGCAGATGAGAGACCGGGCGGCTCGTCTGGTACGCTTGCAGTTCATTGGCTCTCCTCTCCTTTTTCCGCCATTCGCCCGCTAAACTTTTTCGCACTTTCCGCACTGCGTGGAAGAGGCTGGCTTTTGTAGCTCCGAGCGAGCACTGCATCACCTGGGCTATTTCCCGCAGTTGCATCCCCTCGTAGAACCTCAGCACGAAAACCTTCTGCTGCCTTTTGGGGAGTCGCATTGCAGCTTGATGGATGCTCTGGCGAAGCTCCTTGAGGTCGGCCGCACGCCAGGGATTCTCGTCGAGCGGCGCCGCCAGCACAATCCCCTGCGGGAAATCCGACGTTTCCCCGTCGAGGGGCACGCAGCTCTCTCTCCACTTCCTTCTCCTCAGGTCAATAGCTAAATTAATGATGACTCGATAAAGCCAGGTGAAAATGGACGACCGGGGACGCCAGTTCTGAAGCGCCCTGTACATCCTCAGAAACGCTTCCTGGCAAATGTCAAGAGCATCCTCTCTATTTTCCGCCCAGCGATAGGCGAGGCTGTAGGCTCTTTGCCTGTAAAGGCCGACAAGTTCATCGAACGCGCCAGCGTCCCCAGCCTTGTATGCCTCAATCAATTCGCTCTCCCGGGCTCTATCGGCCATGGCTGGGCTTTCCTTATACCTTTTGAACGACCGGCTACGCCGGAAGGTTTATCGCTGCTTCCTTGACAGCGCCTCGTGCAGGACCTCGTAAGCGTCGTCCAGCGACTGGGGAATGACCTTTGTTCTGCCGGTAACCGTCATGAAATTTGTGTCCCCTCGCCATCGCGGGACAATGTGCAAGTGAACGTGCTCTTCAACGCCAGCTCCTGCTGCCGAACCGAGGTTGAGTCCGACATTGAATCCCTCGGGCGACATGGTGCCTGCCAATGCTCTCTTGCAATCTCGCAGGAGCCTCATGATGTCCAAAAGCTGCTCGTCTGAGAGTCCTTCCAAGTCAGGAATGTGTTCGTATGGGGCTATCAGAATGTGCCCGTTGTTGTACGGAAAGCGGTTGAGCATCGCGAAGCAGCTCTCATACCGGCAGAGAACGTGATTCTCCCTGTCGGAAGCCGCGGAATTCCCCAAACAGAAGATGCATCCAGAAGGCTGCCCGCCCGCCATGATGTATTTCATCCTCCACGGTGCCCAGAGTATGTCCAGGGGATGTTTCTCCCGTTCGCAGCTCATCTTGGCCGCCGAAGTGCCCCTTTCGCCTCGCCGCCCGCAACCCCGCCATGGTGGTAAATCGGCGCCGCCGCCACGTTCTACAGCTTGCAGGATGCGCACGAAGTCGCAGTGCAGCCGGAGCAGGGGCTTGAGCTTGTGCGACCCTCACCCGATTCACCCTTTGACCGAAATCCAAATAGAGAAAATCGCCTTTTCACGCGGCGGCTCTTGCAACCGGGGCATATCACGCTCGTTGAATCTTCGGAGCTTCCGACGAGCTCCTCAAAGGAATTCCCGCACTTCAGGCAATCGTACTCATATATGGGCATGGGTTTCCCTCACCTCTTATTTGTCCTACACATAAAAACGCTCAACCGGTCTTTTCGGTTTCCTTCCGGCGCTGGCGAATGTTCGTCATGAGTTTCTGGAGGCGGCTCCTCTCCTTGAAAAAGGCGTTCGCCGGGATTGAATCAAGCGCCTTTTGGATTTCCCCCTCCGCCTCGCCATATCTCCCCGTGCGGTCGTAAACAAGCCCCAGACGCTCGTGGAGGTGCTTCCTTTGCTCCCAGTACTTGCGTTCATCCGGGAATATCTGAAGCGCCGAGCGCAGTTCACGCTCAGCTTCGTCGTAGCGCTCGATGCGAACGTAGAAAACGCCGAGCCTCTCGTGGTAGTCGGCATTGTTTGGGTCCATGTCAAGCGCCTTCTGGAACTCCTCCTCCGCCATCTGCCTGTACTTTTCCAGAGAAGGCGAATACTGCCTCGGCGAGCTTTCCTTGTACTGGTCGTTGATGTAGAAAATCCCGGAGTAAGCCCTCGCAAGCGTCAGATAATGACGCGAATCCAAAGGGTTTTGCTTTTTGCCCTTCTGTATTGCAGTTACCGCTTTCCGGTAGCCTTGCATGGCTTCCTTAGAATCGAGCAGCAGGAATCGGAAGTCGTTTATCTCTCCTCTATTCCACGCGTCGAGAACCCTATCTCCGTTCCAGACGTGCATTTCCGCGAGGGCTGCCCAGGGTTTCGGGCTGGAGGCGAACAGCGAAGCTGCCTTCCGGTAAAGCTCCTCAGCGGCTTTGAGGTCTTTTTCCTTCGGGTCCTGGTCGCGGAACTCGCGAGATGGGTCTTTCTCGGTCGCTCGATGCAATGTAAGGGAAGACGCATAAGCTCTGAAGTTGAGATAAAGGATGCCCGTCGTGACAAGGACTACCACCCCGATCAGCCCAAGTTGGACAACGGGCGGGAAGAACCGCCGTTCCCGCCCGGATATTGCAGCCCATTCGTCGTAAGCCCCGAATCTGTACTGCCGGATGGACATCCCCAGCCCGACGATGGCAGCCATAGTCATGGCATTTGATGGAATATGCATGTTGAAATCAACCAGAGAGTGCACCAACAGCGCAACTACCCCCGCCATCACCCCGTAAGCAAGCGCCTTATCTATTCTCCTCTCCAGTTTCTTCGTGGCCCTCCACATCTTCCTTCCGAAGGCAAGAATCCCCGAGAGGAGTATCGCGAAGCCGATAGCCCCGTAATTCGAAAGAGCTTGCAAGTAGTCGTTGTGGGTGTAGTCTATCGCCAGGAGTACCGAAGGGCGGCGATATTCCCGATAGGCCATTTCAAAAGTGCCCGGACCGGTTCCGATGAGGAGGTGGTCTCTGATCAGAGACATCGTATCGAGCCAGACGTGCGCCCTCTTCAAGTAGCTTTCGTCGGCGAAGCTCTCGGCAAATCGCTTCTGGACCTGGCTCGACTTTGCGACGACCACCGCGATCCCCACAAGGATCGCCATCAGCGGCACGAGCCAGCTGGCCAGAGTGACCTTCTTCTCTCTGGTAACCATCGCGAAAAGAAAGCCCGCTGAGACCGCAAACGCCACCCACCCTCCCCGGGAGATGGAAAGAAGAAGACCCATGACCATCACCAGGCCCAAGAATGCGACAAGCAATTTTCTTCCGGTGGGTATTTTGGAGAAGAGGACGTAAGCTAAGGCAAAGGGGATAACCATTTCCAAGTAGCCCGCGAAGTGGTTCGGACAGACAAAAGTCCCTCCCACCCTTCCGCGGTACTGCTCCGGGCGAAGGAGATTAATCGCATAGTCGTTCTTCAGGCCAGAGGAGGGTAAGAAATATCCGGATGATTGAATCAGCCCTATCGTTGCAATGGCGAACCCGCAGAAAATCAGCGCCCCCGCAACGACGTTCATCTGCATCTTGGTTTTTACGTTGTTGACGACCAGGTAGTATATCGCCACGTAGCACAGGATGTTGGCCAGTTCTCCTCCGGTGAGGGCTTTGCTCTTTGAGAACATGAACCAGAGAAACGTGTATCCGACGAAAAGGCCGATGGGAATGTCGAGAGGAGTTCTCGCAAACCTTATTTCCCTTGCGGCGATCATGCCGGCAAGCCAGAACATCACAGCTAAGACGATTCCCAGCCGCGCAAAGTAGATGAAGTAGAAAAGCACCGGCGAAAGAAACGTTTTGCTCAGGAGGGCCGCGTTCTGATTGACGCCGCCAAACGCGAACGGCGTCACCACCAGAACAAGAGTTACCAACGGAAGTGCTGCTATCTCGCAAACTCTCGCGAAAGTCGTCATGTCAGCTTCCACCAGGCTCGTTGCGGGAGGTGCGCACGAGACTCCATCGGCAGGGAAATCGGCCAAGGATTGACTGCAATTGGCGAAAGCTCCCCTCCCCCGACTCTGTCCGCAATGCCGGATTCACGACACACGCAACGGCTGCCGCTGTCAAGAGCGCGCCGCCTCCCGCGTTCCCGCCGGGCGGGGCATCCCCTCCCGCCTCAGAACAAGCCTTTACGCGGGACATAGACAACATCGTTCGGTTCGATGACGAAATCCTCGGCCTTCCCTCTCAAAATGGCTTCGCAGTCAACCTCGTGCCGGACAATTTGACCTCCCGGCGAATTGCGAAGGATTATCACCTTTGATTGCTTGGCGAAATCGGTGAAATCGCCTGCCCTCGCAATCGCTCTGGTTATGGTCGTCTTAATCTGCAGCGGATGAATTCCCGGGTTGCGGACTTCCCCGGCGATGGTGTAAGTCTTGCTGCGAACTGTCACATTCAGGACGAGGTTCTTGAAAAACTTCGCGTACCGCTTCTCAAGGTCCTCCTCGAGCTGCCTCTTTGTCAAGCCAGCGGCTGGGACCCTTCCGATGTAGACAAGCTTTATGGTGCCATCCTTCGCCACAGCATAAGGGCGCATCGGATTGAACTCCACGTGCTGGTAACCGTCAATGGTCAATATGTCGTCAACCTCGATCACGTAGTCGTCGCTCGTGATGGCCCCCCCGAAAGGCATCGAAGTGCCGGTCGTGGACGCTGCTCCCGAGGATGTTCCGCTTTCGCCGCTCTCCTGCGCCTCAACGCCTCCCGTCGGAAAAGCCACGAAAGCCACACTCACCACCCACGCAACCCACCACCCCAACATTTTCCTTTCGCGCGCCATTTTCTTCAACTCCTTCCTTTCGTCCAAAGCGACGATAGGGCCTCACGCGTTCTGCTGGCCACCTTCAGCCTGCGGACTGCCGGACCCCTGCGCAGTCTCCTTCCCTTCCGCAGCCCCCGCCAGCTCTTTTTCCTCCGGTTCCTCTTCCTCCTTCTCGGTCCTGGAGTAGTAATAATGGTAAGCCTTGCCGTAGCCGTACCCGTAGTAGTAATAGTCTTCTTTCAGAACGTTGAGGTTGTTAATTATCGCCCCCAAAAGCTTCCCGCCGACGTTTTCCAGGTTCCTCTTTGCTCGCATCGCAAGACGCTTCGGATACTTCCGATAGTCAATAACCAGCAAAACACGCTCAACGAGGCTCGCCATAACCGAAGCGTCGCTGACACCCATAACCGGCGGCGAATCGTACAGAAGCACGTCGAAATCCTTGCTCAATGTCGCTATGACGTCCCTCATCTTCTGCGAGTTGAGAAGACCGATGACATTGGAGGGAAGCTTGCCGCTCGGCATTGCCCACAGCCCGGGGACCTCCGTCGAGATAAGGACATCGCGCGGGTCAACCTCCTTCAACAAAACGTCCGAAAGCCCCACCCTGTTCGAATATCTCATCAGTTTGTGGATTTTCGGCCGCCTCAGGTCCGAGTCAACAAGGAGAGCCTTTGCCCCCATTTGAGCCGCAGCGATTCCGAGGTTGACGACGGTTGTCGTTTTCCCTTCGGCTGCCCCTCCGCTGGTAATCATTATGTTCTTGAATCCATCTTCCTTCCTGGCGAACTGGATGTTTGTCCAGAGCATGCGATAGTTCTCGGCAGCATGGGACTTGGGGTTCTCGTGAATCATCAGCCCCTCTTTCTGCTGAGGGATAACCGCCAGGGTTGACATGTTGAGGTAGCGTTCCACGTCGTCAACGGTCTTCATGCTGGTATCGAGATATTCCACGAAGTAAGCGACCCCTGTCCCGAGAGTCAGCCCCACGAACATGCTGATGATGACGTTGAAGACTGGCTTTGGCCTCACCGGCGAACGCGGAAGCTTTGCGTTTTGAACAAGCTGGATGTCAACCGTGGGGATTGCATTGGTGATTTTCTCCTGAATCTGGCTTGTCTCCATCTGCTGGAGGAGTGCCTGCCTCATGTTCACGTTGGCTCTCCGGATAAGGTACGAGAAATAGGGCTCCTGGCTGCCGCCGACCTCTTGCTCAAGGCGAGTTATGATCTCCTTTACTTCTTTTTCGTTTGCCAGGAGCTTCTCAAGGTCAGCCTTCTTCGATGTCACAACTCCGCTTGCCAGTTTATGGAGGTCCTCCCTCAGGCTCTGTATTTTACCCTTCACCTCTATGACCTTAGGGTGCTCCTCCTCGTAGTGGGCGAGTGTCTCCTGCAGCCGCGCTTGTTGAAGCCCAAGCTCCACCAGGAGCGACGAAATCGCCGCGTTGCCCTGAATGGCGCCGACCCGCTCCTCGTCAGTCATGCCGTCGAGCTTCTCGACCTCGCTTCTAAGCTCAGCAATTTGCGCCCTCAACTCGTCCCACCTTAACGTCCATTGAGACAATTGCTGCGAAGCTATGAGCTGGTCCAGCGCATCGAGCTTAATCTTGCTTCGCATCTGCAGCACTTCAGTGTGCTCTTCGTTCAGCCCGCGGCTCTGCCCGGGTCTCCCCTGCTGGTAAATCCTTATCTGTCTCTCCAGCGCTTCGAAAGCTCGCCGAAGCGATTCGGCGCGGCGCTCTTCCACCAACTGAATGTAAGCCTCCGCCACCATGTCAGCGATGAGCTGAGCTTCCTTGTTGTCGTGGCTGTCGTAGCGGACGGTGATCAGCCGCGTTCCTTTCTCCGGGCGAATTCTCAGGTTCATTTTCAGCATAGAGATGGCTGTTTGCACGGTATACTGCCCGGCTGGATTCCCGCTGCGCTTGGCCCATTTGATGTTGAGCGGTTCCCAGCGAGGATACTTTCTCTCGTGAACCTCCTCCAGCGGGCCGCCGCAGACAGTGCAGGCGTTTCGCTGGCTTTCGGCCTGTCTTTCGTCGAGATGGAACTGAGGATGCCGCCGACACTGCCAGAATGACCTGTCCCCGTAGATTTCCCCGGTCACCACTTTCTCCAGAACGGGGTCGCTTTCCATCAGCTTGCGATGCGTCTCAAACTCATATTGGTCGAAGGGAAGAAACCGAGCCGGCTCTCTCCCGAAAGGGTCCATGGGACGCTGCCACTGGGTGATTTTGATCTGGCTGTAAGCGGAGTACGTCCGCTTCGCTATGCTGCTGAAAACAGCCGTCGCAAAAACGATTATCACAAAAATCGCTATGATTATTTCCTTTCGTTTCTTGACCACACGCCAGTAATCGAGGAAATGGAGTTTCTCCTCGCCCCTGTCTGCTTCGATTCTCGCCCCCTCAACCATGGCTTCTGCTCCGGATTTTTGTTTTTTTGTACGATGATTATCACCAGACGAAGAAGGGGAACCACCTTTGCTTCAATGGTCCCCCTTCTTTTCACACTACTGCAAGCAATAGCTCCTGCTGCACGTACCTCCCTTTAGAAGATGCCGCCAAATCCGACGAAGTATCTGTTGCGCTCGTACTCGGAACCCGCGTAGTCGGAATCAATGTCCGTCCGGCGATATCCCGCCTCGAGGTACATGTTTCTGTGAACGTGTTGCCTCAGGACAATCCCAAGCAGCCACGCGTCCTCGTCGCTCTCCCCGGCAGGACGGCCAGGAAGATTGGCCTCGAAGCTCGCCATTTCATAGCTGGTGTTAACGTGCAGGCAAGTCGAGTTCGCAAGCCACGCAGTCAGCCCCGCGTAAAGCGTGTGCGCCTCCTCCACTCCAAAGGCCTCGTATGCCGTCTCCGTAAAGCCGTAGCGATACCCGACCTTTCCGTTGCCCTTCTTTCCAATCTTGGACGCGAGGCTCAGATCCACGTAAGGAGAGTCTTCGGTGATGTCAACGTCGGAGAAATCTCTGCTCTCCCACCCAGCCAGTATCGAGGCGACCGCCGTTTTCGTCAGGCTCTGGTCGAGGCCAACGTAACCTATCCACGCCTGGGAATCTTTTCTCAGGGCGTCCGCGTCGTAATCAATGTTCGCATAGACGACCCCGGCATTGATCTTCGACTCCGGCGTGGCGATGTACTGCGCCCTGCCGCCGACGCTGTGAGTCATCCTGTCGTAATAGTAGCTCGCTCCCGGACGTGGCTGGCCGCTGTAAATGTCAATCACTTGCTCACCTTCGTCGTAATCAATGTAGGTGTTCGCGTAATTGAAGTTGAACCACAGCTGACGAGAAGCCTGAAGGTTCAGCCCGGCGCTCGCCTGGTTGTAATAGTAGTCCCCCTGCCTCTGATAGGGGATGTTCCTCACTCCACCCGCCGTCACAATCTGCTCGGCGACGTCCGGCTCTTCGCTCCTTCTGAAGATGTCTCGCAGAGCAATCTCCACACCGGGGCTGAACCGATGGCGAAGGTCGCCTGCCAAATCGTGAGCCATGTCGGTGTCGTCTTCGGCCCTATCGGTGTAATAAATCATGCTGAACTGATAGCCCAGTCCAAGGTAGCTGGTTGTCGAAAGCCAGTGCACGTCAATCTTCGGCTCCACGTACAGCTTCCAGCTCTCCTGCTCGGAAACTCCAGGAATCGTTTTTTCCAGTTCCGTCGTAGTGTAAATGTTGTCGTCCCACTCAAATCTCAGTTTGATGGAAGGCACAAACGTTTTGCCCCTCACTGCTTCCGGGATAAGTTCATCGTACGCCCCGCCGAGGATTCCCGGCCGAAGGGAAGCCGCTTCACCGGAACCCACCAGCAAGACTCCTACCACAAGAAAAACTACCAATGAGATGTTCTTCATAACCCCCCTCCAACTTGGAAGTTTGTTTTTTCCCAATGGAGTGCCCAGGTCAATAAGCTATCTCGCTCTGACCGGAGTGAGAAACGTTTCATAAAGAACTGCGATTGGCGAGTAAATCAAAACTTGCGTGATCTCCGTTCTGACGGTGATGTTTGTTATGACGCTTATGACCGTTTCCAGGGAGATGCCGCGCTCGGCCAGCACAGCCATATATGAGGCGATGGAAGTCGGGTCCTCCACCTCACCAAGCAGCCCCAGGGCCTCTACCGTCACAACCGCCAGGTCGTCCGTAGTGGCCTCCGCGCCAGCAATCCAACCCCTGAGAGGAGCTATGCCTTTCCCCTGCAGGTAAGTCATGTAGTCTATTGGCGTGGCACTTACCGGCAGGTCTCCCTGGAGACCGAGAGCCCTCACGATACACTGTGCCAATTCCTCGTGAGTCATTCCCAGCCCTTTTGCCTCCTCTTCGGCCGCGTATAGCCAAAAAGACAATCCAAGGAGGCCCATGAGAACAATTGCAGCTATCGAAACTCTCAGGCTCATATGTTCCCTCCTTTTTTCCCTCCGGTTTATTCAAAACCCGTGTACAAAGACATCTCTACTTTGTGCTTGAAAAAGCTACACAACCCCACTTGAGGTGTCAAGGTTTTTTTTCCCTTTTTTTCTTCGCTTTTTACACTTTCTCCTGCGCCCCCTTCCAGCCATGCGCACCCCAAATCCACACCCCAAGCACACAGCATTGTCCCGTCTCACTTCCCGGGGCGTATCTGCGGCAGAAGCCCTGAAGCAAACCTCCCGAGGTCCTCGCTTGTCTCGCCGATGGAGCCGCCGACTGGTGCAGTCAAAAGCGCATACGACCAGCGGTAGTTCAATCCTTTGAAAACCCTCTCCCACCACCCCAAAAGCATTCGCCTCAAGTTGCTGCCGGTCAAATTGTTATGGCTCATGAACCAGTAGAAAACCACTTCCTTTCTCTCTCTTTTTTCCTGGATCTGGCGCACAACCAGACGCGTGACCTGAAAGCTTTTTTCCGAGGCCGGCGACATGGGGACGGGCCATCTGTCCCGCGAGACGATTTGCCACCCCTGAGCCGGGAGGCACCTTTCCGGGCGATGAATGCTTCTCCTGTCAGTTCCGCTGGTGACCACCGTGGCAATCACGTCCGGGAGAGAGGAATCACGGCTGGCCTTTTTCCGATACCACTTTCTGAGGAAAAGGGTCCCTTCGGGAAGAACTTTCTGGACGATGAATGGAACCGGGATGTCCTTCGTCTTGACGAGCGGGAGGTGATGAATCGGGCAGGAACTCTCCTCCACCTCGTGCTCCAGGTAAACCATTTGCGCGCGGGGATTCTTCGGCCTCGTCCTCTGCCAGACGGCTTCCTTAAGTTCTTTCTGGCATTCGGGGCAGACAAGCACCTCCGCGGCTTGCCATTCCCCGACTTGTTCCGGAAGAGACTTCACCGGAAGCTCCCCTATGACCTTCCGCACTCCCGTCAGAAGGAATCGGGGAACGAGGGAGACCGCAAGAATCGCAAAGACCGTCAGAAGTCTTTTACTTTGAACCATTGTGCCTGAAAGATTCTCTTGTCCAGCGAGATGAATACTGCTATCGAGATTATGTACAGGAACACAGCCGCCTGATCGTGAAAGACCGTGACGGCGAAGTTCTTCCCGAACAACTCCGCCGAAACTCCCACGCACGCCAACCGGAAAATGTTCGTCAGGATTGCTATTGGTACGGCGCACGAACCGAGAAGGAACTTCTTCAGAACAGTCGGCTGGGTGACGTAGGCGAAAGTGGCGCCGAGGCCGGTCAGCGCTATCAGGGACTTAAGCCCGCTGCATGGAGCGTCCACAGTGAATTCCATTGAGCCTATGGCGAACCAGTTGCCGCTCTGTTGAACGTCTAAGCCCACCAGGCGCATCAGAAAAACCGCTCCGTCAGTGGCAATGAGTCTCAAGGGGACCCCAAAAACCTCGTCTATGAACTCCAGAGGAACCATCAGGAAGAGAATCGCGTAAGGAAACGCAAGCCCGGCGGTCGTTTTCCAGCCGTGCAGATACCAGCTCACGCCGAAGAGCAAAATCACGTAAGCAATGATGGAGGCGCGGGGAAGGTCTCCTCGCAGGGCGACGAAATGAATCGCAAGGCTGAGGAGAAAAAACGCCAGTCCGGTCTTGGAGTTTTCAGACCGGGGCTTAGCGGAAGCTGCGCCCTGGAGAAGGAAGCCGCTGTAGAGAAGGCAAAAGGTCATTGCCGCCGTCAGGATAGAGAAGGAAGCCGAGGATAGAAAACCACCCCACGGCAGGAGACGCGGGTGCTCCTTGCCCAGGTAGACGATGCCCACCAGCAAAGCCACCGCCAAGATGGATAGCTTGACCGTTCGCCCTGAGAGCTGCGGAAGGGCTCCCCTCTTTTTGAGGGTATGCCACAGGGCAATCGAGGAGAAAATCGGCACCGCCGGGCCGGGGGAGTATTCTTCCACCACGAACCACTGGTTCAGCATCCACAAAAACGGGCCGTGAAAGCTAACCACCACAAGCACCGTAGTGCCCAACAGCAGGTGCACAGACCAGCTCCGCACAAACTGCCTCATAGCCCCTGATTTCCAGGCCCAGCGAAAAGCGTCCATCAGGTTGTAGTCCTCGCCAGAACGGATTCCCCACGGCCAGGGCCCTGACATGACAGTCATTTCCGATGCCGAGCCTTCACTTGTCGGATTCGGCTCGGCGGCCCGCGTCCGTTCCTGTGCGCCGTCGTCATTGAATGTTCTGGCCGCACTATGATACAACTATGAGCACGCAATTCCAAGCTCGCGGTGGCACCGGATTTGACTTACGGCGGCGGAGAGGGCATAATACTCCTTTACAGAGCAAGGCCGATCTTTCCTCCCGGCCCACCCCCGCAGCGGGGCTTGAGGGAGAGCGACACAAACGCCTTTCCAGTCGGAGCATCGCGGTGAAGAAAGGATTTTATCGGCGTTCTTTTCTTTGGATGCTGGCTTTTTTTGGGTTGCCCGCAGCGCTTTTCGGCGCCATGTTGGCGGAAGTCAGCAGGTGGGAAAACCCAACGTGGGTCGCCGCCGTTAACGAGGAGGAGTTGACGCCAAGGTATCAGACCACAACCATGATTCTCGCGGCGGTGGGAGCCATTCCGTACCTGTGTCTTCTGCTAAGGTTCTCCGAGCGTTTGCAGCTCACGGACAAATCAATCCGCCGTAAGGCGCTTTTCAGGAACAGAAAGCTCCTTTGGGAGGACATTATCGAGTGCAGAGACCATCTGAACTATATTCAGCTTCTTCCCATGTACGGTTCTTCTGCCATATATATTGATTATTACGCGACTTTCAACAAGCACCGGGAGCTTTCGCGGCTGATAACCCGCAAGTGCCGTGAGGTCGAAGCCAACCTCATGGTCGGCAGACGCCGCGGGCGGCTGCTCCCTTGCGACCTCGGGATTGTTCCGACTTCTGTCTTCGTTGCCGCTTCGTCGGTGCTTCTTCTCTACTGCCGACAGAGGGTCGTCCTTCTTGGGATTCTATCGGGGACTGTGTTGGCGCTGCTCAGCGCGTGCGTCTGGGTCATCACGCGCCGCCACCCTCGCCGGTGGAAATCGGGTGGGTACATATACGTAACGCTGTTAGCATTGTCGTTGATCCTCCCCCCGGCTTATTTTCTCGAGCAGATAAGGACTCAGGGGTTGATGGCTCTCGGAACGTTCGCGATTTTCTACCTCGTCGGATTGTTGGCGGGAAGCGGAGTCATCTCGACGCTTCTCCCCAGCCGAAAGAGGAGATAGCCGCGGGACGGCCCGCCGACGATGTCTCTCGCCTGCCAGACGATTGCCCCTCCATCTCAGCCTCAGCAGCACAGCTGGTCTCGTTCATCCACGCGTAGCCGCGGCGCAGAGTTTGTTCAAAGGCGGGGATTAGCTCTCACGCAAGTTGACTTTGGCGAGTCTTCGGTTTTCAGGCGGCTATCGGCGTCGTACTTGAAAAAAAAGGACCACCCATCGGGGAATGAGTGGTCCTAGCTCGTAGCAGGCAACCCGACTGCCCCGCATAACGGGGCTCGCGGTTTTGCGCACCTGCCTTACGGCAGGTTTGCCTTTTTCTGCTATGCGCGTTGCCGTTTGAACGAGGTAACGGGGATCTTTTGTTGGAATGCGGCAACGCAAGTTAAAACAACACGATGCGTGCCAAATGGCCAAGTCCTTTCCCTTCCGACATAATCTCTTCTCGCTCAAACAATTACAGCCCCACCCACGCCCCTGCCCGGGAGCGCGACCCGCCTCGGGTCCAGTTGACTCCCTCACTCGCGTAAACAGTAGTTCACTGAATTATCAAAAATGAGAAAACCACTCGCTCCGTGACCCCCTTCACGCTGCATAGAGCATGCGCCCAAAAGGCCTCCTAACTTCTCCTCGCCCAGGCAGCTCACGGTGTCTGACGCGGGGGCGAATAAATTTCGATGGCGGGGTATCGCACTGACCATAAGAACCACGCTCCGAAGGAGTAGGCAATCTCCCGGCCCTGCTCGTCTGTGGGGTAAGGGAGGCGAGATTGCGGTTCGTGGACGACCACCTTCTTGCCGGCGAAGCTGTCCTCAACAACACCCGAAACCCCGGCGAGGACCGACAGAGGGTACGCTCTGGCTTTTTGCTCCGCTTCCAAGGCGATAACCGGCTGGCTCCACTTGAAGGGGCTTGTGTGGTCGTCCCATCCCTCCACGGGGAGAGGGAGTTCCTCCATAGCGTAATAGCTCTCGTAGAGGTTGCGGCCGTAGCTATTTCTGAATGGCGTATCGGTCGACAGGACGGTCGTTGCCGGGTGGCGAGACTTCCAGACTCTCCACGGCGCCAGCAAAAAAGGATATTCTCCGAGGACGGTCCCGCTTAGCTCGCCCGCAAGGCATTTCCCCGCCGGCGGCCACCAGATGCTCCGAGACGCCTTGTCGTACAGCAAAAGCCCTCCCTTGTACAGCAGCGCGAGCTTTGAGAACGTCAGGACACCGCCCTCGCGGGGCACTTCCGCCCCTTCAACCCTTCGCCGGAAGACCTTTGCGGTCATCGTCAGCGGCTCCCAGACGACGGCAATCTCCCTTCCGGCGCACGAGTCGTTTAGCACCACGTGATAGTTAAGCATCCTTATCGGATACGCTCTCTCTTCCCCCTCAATGCTGGTTCCCAGGACAGCATCTTCTTCCGGCAAGGCATCGGCTTCCTCTGGGGACGTGAAGCGAAGCTCCTCCAGGTCGGGGAACTTCTTCTGGTCAATGCTCACCTGAAAGATTTCCCGCAGGTCAACGCACGACTGAGTGACGTCAAGGTCTTTTTCGATGAAGGGGACCTTCATGAAGGTTTTGTCGCCCAGTGAGTAGGTCTGGGCGCGAATCGCTTCCGGGCCGCTCGGTTCGCCGTGGTAGTGTTCGTGGTCTTCCGTCTCTTCGTGCACACTAACAAACAGGAAGACAAGACCCACCGCCATGCCTAACACCAGGAGTCCCCCAAGACAATAAGCCACCACTATGATTTTCGCTCTACGTAGCATAGCCGCGTCCGTAACCTCCGCTCCCGGTCGCCTGTCCCGCGCGGTATCGGCCACCCCGCCATCCGCCGAAGGCGAAATCGTCGCGGCCGCCCTCCGGCGTCTATCTTCATTACCATCACGGCGCTGCAGAATCAACCGGGAATTTGCGGCGTTCGCCGGCACATCTCGAAGGGGCGTTCCCGCTAACCGATGAGGGCCACAGGAACGGCCCCGCCAAAGGCGGGGTGCTTAACCTAAACCCAAGACGCGGGGAACCGACGCAAGCTCAACAACTATGTGGTCGGGCTTGATCCCCGACCCGGGGACGTTTCCCGGATTGTACCAGACGGTGGTCATTCCGACTGAAGCAGCGCCGGCGATGTCGAGCTCAAGGTTATCGCCGACCATTGCGCACTGCTCCGGCGTCGCTTGCAGACGGCCCAGGATCGCCCGGTATATCAGCTCGTTCGGTTTGCGATACCCAACCTCTGACGAACAGACGACCGCGTCGAAATAATCGAGAACCCCAAAGTGCTCCAGGGCGAGCTGAACCGAGCTACGCGGAAGGATTGTGTTGGACAGCAGGCCAATCTTCGCGCCGCGGTTGCGAAGCTCCTTGAGACATTCCAGCGCGCCCTTCTCAAGCTTCGGTTGGTATTCAAGAAGCCAGCACCGAAAGGCGGTCTCATCGGGCTCGCCGGAGAATCGGACGCCCAGGCACGCCTGAACAAGGTCGAGGTATTGTGTCAACAGAAAGTCGAGTCCGCTGCGTTCCCTCCGCTCGAGCATATCTCGAAAGACTTTCTCCTCGAACTGCTGGAGGTCTTGCTGTCTGACTCGATCCGGTAGCACCGCACGAGAGACGAGGAAGCCGTGGGCTTCTTCCGGACTGAAGCCAGTTTCTCGGATTAGCGTGCTCCCGAAATCGAAAACTACTGCCGAGATTGACATCGCTTTCCGGCCTCCTTGCGCGACCTCCTCACTGGCTGTCGGAGGAGCTTTACATAAGAGACTACTCCGGGCCCCGAAAAAGCGATTTTCTTCCACTCACCGGATGAGCCATCCCCCTGACGAATGGCAGCGGCATCGGCCCCGGGCGGCCTTTCAGACGGTCCCCTCGCCCCATTCGTCAAAGGTCGTGCGGACAATTACACGCCGGTATTCTTTCTCGAACACAGGATAGGCCGCCACCTCGCACGACGAGAAATGCTTTCTATGGGTCTTCCTCGTTCGGAGGACTTGCTGCACGACCTCCTTCTCCTCCTGCGATAATTTTCTCGGGACATAAAAACTGTAACTTGATTTCCTTCTGGTGACGCGTCCTCCATCGAGGATTGTGATGATGGCCGCAGAGAAGTTGAGAGTGCGCAGCGCAACGGCTTCCCATGACGCCGTGTAAAAAACCTTCTTCAACTCGCCGATGTCGAAGCCCGTCCGGAAACATTCTTCCCGAAACCATTTCGTTGGCATCAGGAGAAAGGAAGCCCCCAGATTCGCCCTCCGATGGCATTCCCCCGGGTCGTCCAGAACCTTCTTCAGTTCCAGCTCCATTATCTCGTGAGCCAAAGCGAAATTCTTCCTCTCCGGGCGGTCCTCTCGCTGAACTTCCACGTGCTGGCGACCACGCCGCCGAAAAGATTGGCCTCGTCTTCCCCGCAGCTCCGCTTCATCGTAAACTATCCCGAGTTTGTCGGCGATTTTCTTCGGCTCCACCGGCGGGCCCTCTATCTGGCACGCAGCGAGCAAATCCTCGACTATCCCGTCGAGCATCTCCGCGACTTCCTCAAAATCTCCTGTCACCAGCTTTCCTCCCAGGACGCAATGGCAGAGTGAATGTCCGGGGCATCCCCGAACAGCGAGGCGCGTGGTCCCCTTTCTCCCGGTCGTTCTCCCTTTCTGGGCGACCCCTACCGTTTCTTCAGGCGCTCCATCGCCACCGCGATGATGACTACCGCCCCGACGGCGACGTACTTCCAGTCCGCTGGCATCCGGAAAAGGGTCAACGCGCAAGGAATTATTCCTAAGATGGCTGCTCCGATGATTGTTCCCAAGACGCTCCCTTCGCCGCCCATCAGGCTCGTCCCACCCACGATCACAGCGGCTATGACGCTCAGTTCGTCTCCCACACCCGCATCAGGCTGAGCCGTATTCGTCCTCGCAGCCATAACCATCCCGCCCAGACCCGCCAGCAATCCGGTGATAGTGTAGACGATCAGCTTCACCCGCTCGACCTTTATCCCGGAAAGCCTCGCCGCCTCCTCGTTTCCGCCGATGGCGTAGATAAAGCGGCCCGTTGTTGTATGGCGAAGGAAAATTAAACCGGCTGCCGCCACGACAGCCATCGCCCACACCGGAACGGGCACCCCCAGCCACCAACCGTATCCCAGAAAATCCACAAATTCGTCCGGCAAGATCGAATAGGTCGCTCTGGTGATGAGGTACGTTGCTCCTCTGGCTATCCCCATCATGCCGAGGGTCGCGATGAAAGGAGGGGTTCTCAGCCTCGTTATGGTCAATCCGTTCAGGAAGCCGCAGAATGCCCCTATAGCCAGCCCTACGCCGACAGCCGCCCAGACATTCATCCCCCGTTCGACAAGCTTCCCCATGGAGCACGAAGCAACAGCCAGCACCGATCCCACCGAAAGGTCTATCCCTCCCGTGATGATGACCATTGTCATCCCGACCGCGATGATGCCGAAGGAGGAAAATTGCCTCGCCACAAGGAGTTGGCTTTCCAGCGCTCTGAACCGCGGCTTAAGCATCAAGAGTGAGACGTATACCGCCAGCAGGAATACAAAAATCCCGAATTCCCTTGCTCCGGTGATACGGCCGACAATTGAAGAAGGCTTTGTGCGCAGTAGCTCAGACATTAAAAAGGCTTTTCTTAGCGGCTTATCCTCCTGTGGCAGCCATCATGATTCTGTCCTGTGTGGCTTCGTCTCTCGAGAGACGAGCCGTGATGCGCCCTTCGTGGAGTACGATTATCCTGTCGCTCATCGCCATGATTTCCGGAAGCTCCGAAGAAATCATGACGATTCCCACACCTTCGCCTGCCAGCCTGCACATCAGCGAGTGAATGGCGGCTTTCGCCCCGACGTCAATTCCCCTCGTTGGCTCGTCGAGGATCAAGACCTTCGGCTTGACCCCAAGCCACTTTGCGATAACAACTTTTTGCTGGTTTCCGCCGCTGAGATTTGCCACCTTCTGTTCAACTGTCGGCGTCCTTATATCAAGCTCCTTGACGTATCGGCTGGCGTCTTTCCTCTCTCTGACTTTGCTGACGAACCCTTTTCTGGCGTAATCGCTCAAATGAGCCAGCGTGATGTTTTCCCTCACGGCCATCGAAAGGATCAGCGCCTGAAGTTTCCTGTCCTCCGGAACGAGACCGAGACCGCTGCGAATCGCATCAAGAGGGCTGGCGATGAGGACCTTCCGCCCCTCGATGCGAACCTCTCCCGAGTCCTTCCGGTCAATCCCGAAAATTGCCCTGGCCACTTCCGTCCGCCCCGCACCCATAAGGCCCGCCATGCCAAGAATCTCCCCTCTTCTGACCGAAAAAGAAATGTCGGAGAACGCTCCTTCGCGACAGAAGCCCTCCACACTCATCACCTCTTCGCCTATCTCGACGGGCTGCTTCGGAAACAGGTTGAGGGAGCGGCCCACCATCATCTGTACCACAATTTCCTTTGTGGCGTCGCCTATCTCCATGTCGCCGACGTGCTTCCCGTCCCGCAGAACCGTTATGCGGTCCGCAATCTCAAAGACCTCGTCGAGCCTGTGTGTGATGTAAATTGTGGCCACGCCCCTCTCTTTGAGGGCCCTGATAATCTGGAAAAGCGTTTTAACTTCGTGTTCGGACAGTGCGGAGGTCGGCTCGTCCATGACTATTATCTTGGCCTCCGAAGAGGCGGCCCGTGCTATCTCAACCATTTGCTGGCCAGCGACGCTGAGGTCTCCGACGCGGGTCATCGGCTCGAACCCGGCTCCAATGGTATCGAGGGCTATTCGTGCCTCGTGCCGAAGACGAGGCCAGTCTACCAGGCCAAAGCCTTTCCGCCTCGGCATCCGCCCTATGAATACGTTCTCGCCCACAGTCATGTTGGGGAACAGGCTCAACTCCTGGTAAATCGCCACGATTCCGAGAGCTCTTGCGTCCTGCGGCGTACGGATGTTGACCTTCTTGCCCCGTACAAGAATTTCCCCTTCGTCGGCGTGGTGTGCCCCGCAGAGAATCTTGATAAGCGTGGACTTGCCGGCACCGTTCTCGCCCACCAGCCCCAGAACTTCCCCCGGGCGAATGGCCAGGCTGACTCTCTCCAGAGCCTGAACGCCCGGAAAAGCCTTACTTATGTTCCTCATCTCCGCGGCACAGAGTGTTGCCTCCGGCGGGGATTCCGGCAAAATTTCTGCGCTTTCTAATTGCGGCATATCAAGGTATTGAGCCTTTTCTTCCGCACTTGACGCGCGCCCTCCCGTCGCGTGGGCCTACCTTGCTTTCTCCCGGAGCGAAACGGAGAAAAAGATAGGTTCACCACCAGGTGCGGAAGGCTATTTCTTCCGTTCGATATACTCCTGCTTTGTCTCTTCGAGGTTCTCTTTGGTAATCACCAAAACGCCGGTGTCTATGATTTTCTTCTCGGGCGGCTTCCCATTGTGGGCGTCAAAGAGAACTCTCATAGCGAGGTAACCCATTTGGAAGGGACGCTGCGCAATCGTTGCCTGGATCACCCCTCCCTTGATGAACTCCCTGCATTCCGGCGTGTCATCAAATCCGACGATTTTGACTTTTCCGACCTTATTGGCGGCTTTGACCGCGCGAGCCGCGCCGGGCCCGCCCGGGGCGGATACTCCGAAGAAACCCCCTAAGTTCGAATGGGCCATAAGGAGGTTCTCAGCTACCGTTGTGGCTTTCTCCGAGTCGTCGTCATCGGGCTCGAGGGCAACTTCTTTCATATCCGGGTACTTTGCGAGCGCCGACCTGAATCCCTTGATCCTCTGGTTGAGGTTCAAAGCGCCGAGTCCCCCGGTCAGAATAGCCACTTCCCCTTTCCCGTCCATATACTTGGCGAGGGTCTCACCGGCGATTCTTCCGGCCTCCTCGTTATCCGTCCCGATGTAAGCCATGCGCATGCTTTCCGGTGAGTCGGAATCGAAAGTGACCACCGGCACCCCCTGGTCAATGGCGCGCTTAATCACCCGGACGACCGCCCTGGGGTCGTTCGGCGAGATGGCTATCCCAGCTACCCCTTCCAGGATGACCTGCTCGATAATATCAATCTGCTCGGCGATATCGGTCTGGGCCGGACCAATGAAGTGGCCCTTGACCCCCAATTCTTTTGCTGCCCTCTCCATGCCCCTCCGGCAAGCCTCCCAGTAAATCTGCCCTATTGACTTCGGGACAAGAGCAAAGACCGCCGTCCTTTTCCCCGGCTTTTCTGCTTCCTCCTTCTCCTTCTTGCACCCGGTCACACCTATCCCCAGCAAAGCAATCACGCCGCAAAGCAGCACCACGCTCACTTTCAACAATCGCCGAAAATTTCCAACAGCCATGGTCTCCACCTCCTTTGAATTGATTGCCGCCGAAAAGCGCGATGAACTCACCTCACCCCGCGTCGGCGGGGCTGCCCGAATGGTAGCAAAAACCGTCTCCCGATAAAACCAATTTTGCCCCCACCAAAAACACGGACCGCAACAGGAACTCCGTTCTCCGATTCTTTCCTGCGAAACGCCTCCGGCCATGCCTCCCTGAAGAACTCAAGCCACCTTCCCGCTCCTCATTCATCCATATCCGCCATCAGAATCCGCCGCAGCGAAAAGATTTCCGGGTCTATAGGGACGTTCTGATGCCAGCCGCTGCTCAGCCCGAGCTTCTCCATCATTTGTTTCGCTCGCATGTACTCCGCCCGGGTTATTCCACGGTTCAGCTCCGGGAATTCGTCCGCCCTGTACTGCGGGAAATATTGGCTCATCAGGCTGACACAGCTCTTCCGGGAAATTTCTTCGGCAACGAAGCGCAGCACATTCTCCGTGCCCGCAATGTCGTTCGGCAGAACGAGGTGCCGAATCAGAAGCCCGCGACACGCAACCCCGTTGGAATCCATCTGGAGGTCTCCGACTTGCCGGTGCATCTCCCGGATGTTCTCCTGGTTTATCCGCGGATAGTCCGGCGCGGAGGAGTACTTCCTTGCATTCTCCCCGATTCCATACTTCATGTCGGGCATGTAAACGTCAACGATTCCATCCCATAGCTTCAGCATTTCCAATGAATTGTACCCGCCACAGTTGTAAACAATGGGGATGCGTAGCCCTTTTTCGTAGGCCTTCAGAAGCGCCGCCATAATCTGCGGGCCAAAATGCGTCGGCGTCACGAGGTTGATGTTGTGAGCGCCCTTTTTCTGTAGCGCCATCATTGTCTCCGCCAGCTCCTCCTCCGAGACCACATATCCCTGCCGCTGCTGGCTTATGGTGTAATTCTGGCAGAAGACGCATTTCAGGTTGCAGGACGAGAAGAAAATCGTCCCCGAGCCCCGAAAGCCCGAAATCGGCGGTTCTTCTCCGAAATGCAGCGAAGCCGTGGAAATGACGAGGTCTTTAGCGACTCCGCAGGTGCCTTTTTCGCCCTCCAGCCGGTTGACCCCGCAATCCCTCGGGCAAATGGAGCACTTGCCGAGAAGGGAATAGGCGTCTTTCACCCTTTCCCTCAACAGGCTTATCTTTTTCTCGACGACGCTGTCCTTCTCCATCTATTGTTGAGCCGAGAAATGTTTTAACCCCAGAAAGCGCCGAAAACCCGGAGACGCGCCTTGAAAAGAGACGCTAACATGCTGTCGGCTCTCGGGGTTGGCGTTCGGGGTTTTGTCGAGCTATACCGCACGCCACCAGTTTCAATATCGTCACTTCCGGCGGGCAGAGAAACCTCACCGGGAAGGCGCACGTGCCAATCCCGCTGCTGACGCAAAGCACTGAGTTGCCTTCCCTGATAATTCCTCTGCAATACCGCCGGGAAAGTTGCGATTTCACGTCTAACGGTCCGACCAAAGGCAACCTGATCTGCCCTCCGTGTGTATCGCCGCACAATATTAGAGCATACCCCAGAGCCTGCGCCAACCGCGCAGCGTCCGGCCCGTGCGACAGAAGAATCCTGAAGCCTTTTTCCGGAATCGCAGACGTGACCGAAATCAGGGCGCGCGCCAGCCTTCTGAAGGGCATGGAATCAATTCCGGCTATCCAGAGGGCATCTTTCCCGTTTGTGACGCGCTTAGCTCTCCCTGACAGAATTTCAACGCCAGCTCTTTCGGCCGCCTCCACCATCTCGGGGCTGTCCTTATTCCCCATGATTCCGACAATTCCAAAGCGCGGTCGCATGCAGCTCGTGATTCGCCGCAGGGCTTCCTCCACTCTTCGTACTGGCGTGCCCTTTCGGCGCTTGAAGTCGCCGGTGAAGACTGCCAGGTCGCTCTCCATTTCTTCGAGTATTCTGCAAAGCCGCTTCTCCCTCGCCCCGAAGCTGACAAGATGGAGGTCAGAAAGATGCACGACCGTCAATCCATCGAAACCCGAAGGGAGACCGGGCAGCGACACGTTCTCTCGACGCACCTTGATGAAGCGAGCTTCCAGATAACCGTAAAAGACCAACAGGATAGCGAGCCAGAGCATTATTCTATCTCGCGCCAGCCCTCGAAAGAGCCGGCCTTGAAAAGCTTTTTCGCGGGAATCGCCGCCGCCCGGTCTTCACAAAATGCCCTGCCGTCAAGGCATCCTCAGAGCTTCCACCGGCTGAAGCGATGCAGCCCTTCCGGCTGGCAATATGCTCGAAATAATTCCGACAGCGACTGAAAGACCCGCCGCAAGGAGAATCGAAGACGCTGAGAGAATAACCTCCCATCTTATGATGCTTGCCTCCACCGCCTTCGCCAACCCAATCCCCAATCCTATTCCGACCAGCCCCCCGGCCGCGCAAAGCAGAATCCCCTCCAGCGCAAATTGGACGGCAATAGTCCCCCTGGAAGCCCCTTCCGTCCTGCGGATGCCTATCTCCCTGTATCTTTCCCTCACAGAAACAAACCTTATGGTCATTATCATGACCGCAGCCACTCCAAGCATCACAATCCAGATGATGTTGCTGTAGCCGGTGAAATCGTGGATGGACCGCAGCGTCTCAAGAACCCACCTTTTCTGAGAAAGTATCGCCACGTAGTCTTTATCCGGGTCGAAAAGGCCAGAAAGTTTTTCCATCGCCGTCTCCACCCGGTCTGAATTCCGAACCTTAATCAAAATTGTGCTGACATTTTGCCCTTCCTCCCAGATCAGACCCAGGGGCACATATATGTTCTTGAATTCCAAACGGGTCGCGAAGATGCTGCGGCACATCGCCACCATGTCTATCGTTCCTTGCGGCTTTCTGAGCTTGTACGGGTCCTCCAGAACCCCGATCACCGTCATGCGCAGCTTCGAATTGCCCCGGACGAGCTCCACCTCCTTCCCCATAACGTCTTTGCCGACGGATATGTCGTCAGCCAACGCGGAATCCATCACGCATACTGGTCGCTTTTCAAGCACCTCCTCTTTCCCAAGAAAGCGTCCGCGCTCCATCCTCAGCTTGAGCATCCTTCCGAACGTTTCTGTCGTCCCTATGACTGTGGTCGTTTTCCAGTTTTCGCTCGGCGGCAAACAGACAGAGTACCGCCTGTAAACCGCCGGCGCCGCCGCCTCAATCTCCCCTGCGAGTTCCCTCTCGACCTGCTCGACATGGGACATGCTCAGCAGTTTCGATTTCAGCACCGGACCAAGGCTCGGTATAAGGTTCTGCATTACTATGACGTCCAGGCCGAGCTTCGACAAATCCTCGCTTATCCGGTGCCTCGCTCCCTTCAATATGGCCATCGAAGCGATGACCGAGGCAATCCCTATGGACGCTGTCAAAAGGGTCAGAAGCGACCTGATCGGGTGCTGGAGCACACCGGATAGCGCAATGCTCATGCTCGACCTCGCCGCTTTGCTCAAGACGCTTGCCTTCATTGACGACCACCTTTTCCGTTGGCCTTTGCTGGATGCCAGCCGCAGCCATAAGGGAGCATATCGGACTTATCCAGGTTATTCAAGGGCGACTATCGAAAGCATGTGGACGCGGTGAGGTGGCGGAGGCGCACCCGTGCGGTGCCAGCGCCTCCTCAGCCCTCGCCTTTGACATGCCCCGCTACCCCTGCCCGAACCGAAGACCGGTAACCTCAACCAAATAAAACTGCGACACAGCGTTTCTTGCGACAGCGAGCCCAGAGTTTCCGCCCGGGAAAATATTTCTTGATGACCATTTGACGGCGTGTACTATTATTGACCCAGTTTCAGAGGACGCGAGAGAGATTTGCCATACGTTCCGTCGGTCAAAGCCCTAATGCTCTTGAAATCCATCGGCAGAAATCGGCTGCGAAACGTCGCCATGGTTGCCCTGGTTTCGGCTCACTGCGTCAGTGGCTGTTCGAGCGGTGGAGCACGCGCCAGTTACTTCGCTCTGCAACCCTTCGGGGAGATTGACGAGAAGCTTCTGACACACATGTGCCGGTTTGTGGAAGCGGCTTACGCCACCTCCTGCAAGGTCCTCAAGCCGCTCGATCTCCCTTCCGGAGCTTTCGACCGGGCAAGGCGGCAGTACCGCGCCAGCGAGCTTCTCTCGTTTCTTAAAGGTCGCTTTCCGCGTGAAGCGCTCAAAGTCGTCGCCGTAACCGGAAAGGACATCTACACCCGGCAGACGAACTTCGTCTTCGGGCTGGCTGATCTCAGTGGAAAAGTCTGCGTCCTCTCGACTTGCCGCCTCCGGCAATCCTTCTGGGGAAAGCCGCAGGACGATTCCCTTCTCTACGCGAGAACCCTGAAAGTCCTCTACCACGAGCTCGCGCACACCTTCGGAATGAGGCATTGCGACAAGATTCAGTGCGCTATGTGCTATCATAACAGCCTGCCGGAGCTGGACGCGTCCTTCGTACGGTTCTGCCCGACGTGCGCCCGCGAACTCGAAAGGCGCGCCGGGCCTTTCCCTCCGGACAGGGATGCGAAGATTGCCAAACTTCTGGCAGAGATAGGCCTTCCCAAGGATGCAAAACTTTACAGCCAGGGAAAAGAGGCGGAGCGATAATGCTTGTCCACGAATATCAGGCAAAGGAAATCTTCAGGAGCTACGGCGTCCCGGTTCCGCACGGTAAAGCCGCGTTCAGCGCGGAAGAGGCTGTCGCAGCCGCGAGCGAAATCGGCGGCGATTCATGGGCGATTAAAGCCCAGATCCACGCCGGCGGGAGAGGCAAAGGAGGCGGCATCAAGCTCGCCCGAAGCCTCGACGAGGCCCGCCAATCCGCTTCCCAAATGCTCGGCATGAAATTAGTCACCCATCAGACCGGCCCCGAAGGAAAAATCGTCCGCCGCCTCCTCGTCGAGAAAAGTGCCCGGATTGTCAAGGAATACTACCTCGGAATCGTTGTGGATAGGAGGCTTGCCCGGCCGGTCGTCATGGCAAGCGCCGAAGGCGGTGTGGACATAGAAGAAGTCGCCGCCAAAAGCCCGGAGAAGATTTTCAAGGAGACAATTGACCCGGCGGTCGGCCTTCTGCCATTCCAGGCGAGAAAGCTCGCCTTCGCCCTCGAACTCGACAAGAAGCTCGTCAGAAGCTTCTCCGCCATCCTCGAATCGCTCTGCCGAATCTTCCTCGAGAAGGATTGTTCGCTCGTTGAGATTAATCCGCTCATCCTCAACGGGGACGGCGAATTGCAGGCTCTCGACGCAAAGCTAAACTTCGACGACAACGCCCTCTACCGGCATCCCGAAATACTCGCCCTCCGCGACCTCGATGAGGAAGACCCCATCGAAGCTCAGGCCAAGGAAAGCGGATTGAGCTACGTCCGCCTCGACGGCAACATCGGCTGCATGGTCAATGGAGCCGGCCTTGCCATGTCCACCCTCGACATCATCAAGCACTTCGGCGCCATGCCCGCAAACTTCCTCGATGTCGGAGGCGGAGCATCAACCGAAGCCGTAACCGTTGCCTTCAAGCTCATCCTCGCCGATCAAAGGGTCAAGGCCGTCCTCGTCAACATCTTCGGCGGGATAATGAAGTGCGATGTCATTGCGAACGGAATAATCGAGGCTGTAAAACAAGTCGGAATCAGCGTCCCACTCGTCGTCCGCCTCGAAGGGACTAACGTCGAACTCGGAAGGAAAATCTTGGAGGAATCCGGCCTTCCTCTCATAACCGCAACCGGAATGACCGACGCCGCTAAAAAAGTCGTCGCTGCCATCCAGCGTTAGCAGGTCGAACCTCCGCCAGGCCGGCACGAGACCGCAACGCATGCGAGTCGCGCCGCAACCAGTCATCTCGCTGCCCTCCCGTGCAGGGCGGCGACCTGCAAATGAGCCGAATCCCTTGACAAAAGGCAGCAATTCTGCCATAATCATGTCAAAAATGGACTTCCAGAATCGTCCCCGACACAACTACCGGAAAGAAGGGGCATTCCAGTATCGCCTCTCGTCGAGAAAATACTGGAAAATACTGGAATTTTCAGGCCTTTTCTGGCTTAATGCGTTGCCGCGTCTCCGGGCGCAAAAGGTAGTTGCGCGGAAAAAAGCGGCTTTCATTGCGCTAAAAATGCATCTTTTCGCAACATTGTGAAGAGCTGGCAGGCCTAACTGCCGAAGACACCATGAGCATTCTGATTGATAGGAACACGCGAGTCATCTGCCAGGGAATCACCGGAAGTGCCGGCGCATTTCATACTCGGCAGATGGTCGAGTACGGAACAAAAATGGTTGCCGGCGTCACCCCCGGCAAAGGTGGCCAGAATTTCGACGGCATCCCTATTTTCGATACGGTGGAGCAAGCGGTGAGGGAGACCGCCGCAAATGCATCCGTCATCTATGTCCCCGCTGCCTTCGCCGCCGACGCCATCATCGAAGGCGTTGACGCCGGGCTGGAGCTTATCGTCTGCATAACCGAAGGCATCCCAACCCTCGACATGGTCAAAGTCAAGCGATACATCGAAGGAAGGCCGACCCGCCTCATCGGCCCCAACTGCCCCGGCGTCATCACACCCGGCGAATGCAAAATCGGAATCATGCCCGGATACATTCATAAACCGGGGCCGATTGGACTCGTCTCCCGCAGCGGCACTTTGACCTACGAAGCTGTCTGGCAGTGCACGTCCCTCGGCCTCGGCCAGTCAACCTGCATAGGAATCGGCGGCGATCCCGTCCTCGGCACAGGCTTCGTCGAGCTTCTCGACCTTTTCGAGAAAGACCCCAAAACCGAAGCCATCGTCATAATCGGCGAGATTGGCGGAACTGCCGAGGAAGAAGCAGCCGAATTCGTTAAAAACAATATGACCAAGCCGGTTGTCGGTTTCATCTGCGGAAAAACCGCGCCGAAGGGGAAAAGAATGGGGCACGCCGGCGCTATCATCTCCGGCGGGAAGGGAACGGCCCAGGAAAAAATTGACGCATTCCTCGCCGCCGGAATAACCGTCGCCGAAACACCCGCCCTCATCGGCCAAACCGCGGCGGGGGTTTTGCGGGTGCGACCATGACATCGGGCTGAGGCTGCGCACTCCCGGCCGGTTCGGAGATTCTGTTTGCTTTTCTGTATGGGAATCTTGAATGCAAATCAATCCGCAAATTCTACGCGGCAACTATTCGGCTGGTTGGGCGCTCGACCTGCATACCTCTTCGAGCAAGCTGCTGGAGGACGGGTCCTTCGATACGAAGTACACGGAGATCGGGCACGCGTTGCATATGCTAAAATACCGCCTCGACGCGACCAGGATCGAGCCGATTGCTGAAGCAGCCGCGGATTTTCTGAGGAAGATGCCCTTTTTCGACGGACTTGACGCGATTATTCCGGTGCCGCCGTCGGAGGCCCGAAGGTTACAACCTGTATGGGAACTGGCTCTGGCGATCGGGAGCAGAGTGGGCCTGCCCGTCGCATTCGACTACTTGATAAAGGTCAAGGAGACCAGGGCGCTGAAGGACCTTGACGAGAGGAAAAGCCGAAAGGAAGAACTCAGCGGAGCTTTCAAAGTGTCGGATGACCGGTTTGCTCGAAAATGGGTCTTGCTTTTCGACGATCTGTTCCGTTCCGGCGAAACCCTCAACGCGATTGCTTACGTCTTATTGACGGAGGGCAAGGTCTCAGGCGTTTTCGTCCTGACCATAACAAAGACGAGAACGAAAAGATGAGGAGCGATACAGCTTTTGCATGGTACAGGCTATTTAGAACGGAGGGGTTCGGCCCCAGAGCCATGCACCTCATCTGGAAGACCGTGAAGCAGTCCGGGACTTCTCTGGAAGATGTTTTTGATATGGATGAATCGGAGTTTGAGAAGACGTTCCCCGAGCTGGGCCGGGGCAGGCTCAGGCGGGCAGAGTTTGAGGCCATTCGAGCGCAGGATGTCGAGGCCCTTTACGAGGAGTATCGCAGACTGAAAGAGAATGAAATCGAGATAATTCATCCCGGTCACGAACTACATTCCGAAAGGTTTCTGGCCTTAATCGAACAGGGAATTTGCTCCATTCTGTTCTGCGGCGGACTCCTTTCGCTCTTAGGACGCGAAGGCATCGCCATCGTCGGGTCCAGGAACGCCTCTGAGAAGGGAATGGCAATAGCTAAGGATTTTGCAGAGATGCTGGCGTTGGAAGGCGAGAATGTCGTCTCCGGATACGCCAAGGGAATTGATACAGCCGCCCACCTCGGCGCCCTTCAGAAAGATGGGACCACGACCATTGTCCTCAGCCATGGGATTCTCCACTTCTCAAGGAAAAGGACGCCGGAAGAGCTCAACTGGGAGAAAAATACGTTGGTTGTCTCCCAGTTTCATCCGACCGCGGGATGGAATCCGGCGAATGCGATGATTCGAAACAAGCTCGTCTGCGCCCTGTCCAGGGCACTCATCGTGGTCGAATCCGGTTCGGAAGTCGGCGAAGATGGAAAGATGAGCGGCACCTTCGATGCCGGCAAAACTGCTCTGGAGATGGGCGTCCCGCTTTTTGTCGTCAGCCCAAAAGCATTCAAAAAGCCGCCCTCCGGCAACAAAGCCCTCCTCAACCGCGGCGGAATAGAAATGCGCCCCGAAGAGGGCATTCGTCAAGTCCTCGAGCATCTGAAGACGAGAAGCGCAGAGCAAAAAGAAACACTCGCCACCGGCGACCAGTTGATGCTATTTTAGTGCGCGAGAAGCAAGCAGCCGAATTGGTCAACAACAGCGTGGCCAATCCTGTCGCTGGTTTCATCTATCGAGAGATGGCGCCGAAGGGAAAAAAGATGGGGCACGCGGGTAAGCATGTCCGGCGGAAAGCGAACACCGCAGGGAAAAACTGACCCTCTCCCCCGCTGCCCCGATAATCGTGGCCGCCAGCGCGTGACGGGCTCATGGGTCAGCGGAATGATGGTGAGGTAACGAGCCGGACGTCCCGGAATGCAGCAGGGGCAGGGCCGGGTCCACGTGAGGCACCGCAGATGAAGATCAACTCGATAAGCGTTCATAACTTTCGTTCCATAAAGGACGCGAGATTTGACGCGCATGACTACACGGTTTTGGTCGGGCCGAACAATGTGGGAAAGTCCAATCTTTTCGCGGCGCTTAGGGTCTTTTACGAGGACGGGGTCAAATTCAGCGACGCCTCGGATTTCCCCAAGTTCGAGGCGGACGACAACGAAAGCTGGGTTGAGATACAGTACGTCCTCACTGACCAGGAATTCGCCAACCTCAAGCAAGACTATCGCATTCCCGGCAACGCCCTAAGGGTAAGGAAGTACCTCAAATCAGTGGGGAAGGATAGGGTAAGATCCAACCAGAGCAACATATACGGATATGAGCACGGCGCTCTTTCGGAAAACCTGTTCTATGGGGCCAAGAACATCTCGGAGGCGAAGCTCGGGTCCGTCATTTACATTCCTGAGGTGGCCAAGACCGATGACACCTTGAAGCTCACAGGGCCGTCGGCGTTGAGGGAGGTTGTGGCGTTTGTCATGAGCAGAGTCGTGAAGACGAGCCAGTCCTTCGCGGATCTCCAGGCAGCCTTCGAGCAGTTCAACGAGAAATTTGGACGGGAGGCCTCCAGGGACGGGTTCTCGTTGAACAAGCTGCGCGACGAAATAAACCTCAGCCTTAAAGACTGGGAGGTTGAATTCAACCTCAGGATAAACCCGGCGAGGCCGGAGGACATCATAAAGAACCTGGTCTCGCACTATGCGATAGACAGGGCCCTGGACAAGGAGATCGACGTCAAGCTCCTCGGCCAAGGCCTCCAGAGACACCTGATATACACTCTCCTCAAGCTGTCTGCCCAGTACACTGAGAAGAAGGCATACGAGAGGAAGGAATTTTCGCCGGAGCTCACTCTGATCCTGTTCGAGGAGCCGGAGGCATTCTTACACCCTGGCCAACAGGAGTCCTTGGATGCCAGCCTCAGATCGCTCTCGCGTGAAGAAGGCCAGCAAATTTTCGCGGCGACGCACTCGCCGATCTTCGTGAGCAAGAATGTCGAGCAGATTCCCGCCCTGGTCAAGCTGAAAAAGGAGAACGGTGTGACGCGCCTCTTCCAGTTGCAGACGGAGAGGGTCGCGGCGATATTTCAGGAGAACAACGAATTTGCACAGATGCTCCAAGATAGGTTGAACGACCCCTCAGTGGAAGACGTAACGAAGCGCCACATTCGTGAAATTCTCGGCGACACGGATGAACAGAGAAGGATGGAAGAGGAGTCCATCCGGTACCTTCTCTGGCTCGACTCCGAGCGGTGCCGCGCCTTCTTCTCCGACATCGTGCTCGTGTGCGAAGGCCGTACTGAAAAGGCCCTGATCGACTATCTTGTCGAAAACGACTGGGCCGACTTGCGTGCGAGGAGGATCTACGTCCTGGACGCCATGTCAAAATTTAACATTCATAGGTACATGACTCTCTTCAAAGACCTGGGAATATATCACTCTGTATTGTTCGACAGGGATCAAGATAAAAAGGCCCACGAGTACGTCAACCAGTTCATTGAGGCGCGGAAGAACGAGTGCACCAGAGCCGTAGACTTCTTTGACAAGGATATAGAGACGTTCCTCGGCCTTCCATACCCGCCGGGCGATCGGAGGGACAGGAAACCGCTCAGCGCGATATGGCACTATTGCAAAGGCAAGATCGAGCGCGGACGGATTGACGCCCTAAAGAACAAGATCCAACACCTCGTTTAGGGGCACCCGTAGGCTGCACGGAGGCCCCAGCGTCGCAACATGTTGGAGCAAGGAGATGGGTTGTTACATCGGAAGTGATATTGGGACGACGGGGACGAAGACGGTTGTGATTGACGAGAAGGGGAGGCTGCTTGGAAAGAGCACGGTGGAGCATCCGCTTTCGACGCCGAAGCCCGGTTGGGCGGAGCAAGACCCGGCGGATTGGTGGAAAGCGGCGGTTCAATCAATAAGGGCGGCGGTCAGGGAGGCGGGTGTCGGCAATGAGGAGATAAAAGGGATTGGTCTTTCGGGGCAGATGCACGGGACGGTTTTTCTTGACAAGTCCAACGAGGTCTTGCGCCCGGCAATTCTCTGGTGCGATCAGAGAACCGCCGACGAATGCGCTGAAATCACTGAAAGAATCGGAAAGGAAAGGCTCATTCGCCTGACCTGCAATCCTGTTTTGACGGGATTCAGCGCGCCGAAAATCATCTGGCTGAGGAATCACGAGCCGGAAACCTATGCGAAAGTCAAAAAGGTTCTCCTTCCAAAGGATTACATTAGATTTCTTCTGACGGGGGATTTCGCGGGGGAAGTCTCGGACGCTTCCGGCACGTCGCTCTTCGACGTGATGCACAGGAAATGGTCGGACGAGGTTCTCAACGAGCTGGAGATACCGAAGGAATGGCTGCCGGAAATCTACGAATCTCCGGTCCCTTCGACGAAGCTGACCAAAGCCGCTGCGGGGGAGCTGGGGCTGAACCCCGGGACGCCCGTCGTAGGCGGAGGCGGAGACCAGGCGGCGGGCGGAGTGGGAAACGGAATCGTCCTTGAAGGTCTAATCTCTTCGACAATCGGCACTTCCGGAGTCGTCTTCGCTTCGTGCGATACGCCAAAGCTCGACGAATCCGCCCGGGTTCACACTTTCTGCCACGCGGCTCCAGACACGTGGCACATCATGGGCGTGATGCTTTCCGCGGGCGGCTCGTTTCAATGGTTCAGGAACGTTCTCGGCACGGAAGAAATGGCGGAAGCCAAACAGAAGGGCGTTGACCCTTACGTAATCCTCGACTCGAAAGCTGAGAAAGCCCCCGTCGGCAGCGAGGGGCTGATTTTCCTCCCTTATCTGGCTGGCGAGAGAACGCCTTACCCCGACCCCTACGCCAAAGCCGTTTTCTTCGGCTTGACGCCGCGGCACAAAAAAGAGCATCTTATCCGGGCGGTCATGGAAGGCGTGACCTACGGCTTGCGAGATTCGCTGGAGATAATCAGAGGCATGGGCGTCGAGGCGAAGGAAATTCGGGCATCCGGCGGAGGCGGAAGAAGCCCTCTCTGGAGGCAGATGCAGGCGGACGTTTTCAACTCGCCCGTCGTGACGATAGACAAGGACGAAGGGCCGGCATTCGGCGTGGCGCTTCTTGCGGCGGTGGGGACGGGCGCCTATTCCTCCGTCGCGGAAGCATGCGAGGCAACAATTTCCATCTCCTCGCGTACCGAGCCAACACCGCATAACGTTGCCATATACGAGTCCTTCTATCCCATCTATCGGAAGCTTTACTCCGATTTGAAAGACAGTTTTGCCAGGACTTCGGAGATTGTCAGCGGGTTGGCAGGGTAGTGCAGGAGTATGCTGCTGGCGCGGTCGGGCAGAAGCGAGACCCTGGAGGGAGGTTGGTCGAATGAAGACGTTCATCAGGAGCATTTGCGTGCTTTCCGCGGTGGGTGCGCTGAAGTGGGCCCTCGCCGCGGGCGACACGGGCCCATCGCCGAAGACGAGCACGGGGATTGAGGTCAAGCTGCTCAGGGAGGCCACGTTCTCAATCAAGGAGGGACTCCAGACGATAAGCGAGAGGACGCGGGGGATGGGGTTGGTGACGCCCCCCACCCCTGTTGCTCCTCGCGCCGGCCGCTGGGCAGGCGTGGCACCAGGCCAGGAGATGTGGCAGCATATCCAGTTTACGGTGGACGCTCAACAGCGTTTGGTGAGGGAAATCAGGGTCGTCACGTTTCGCGACGGTGGGGCTTTCCGAACGTGGCAGCCCCCCGACGGGGCCTCCATCGGGAACGACGGGGCCTTTTGGGAGTCGGACGGATTCGGAAACGGCATAGTTGGACAGTTCGCTTCGAGCACATTGGCCGTAGGAGTTCTTTCGAAGGGGCTCGTCCAGATCAAGTGCGCTGATGGGGAGTATCGCTTCCCGCCGACGCAGTGGACGGCGACAGCCCTTGAGGAGAGATCCGGCCCCCCCTCTCAATTCGCCATCGAGGGTGCCGTGGGAAAGCCCCCTGTCCGAATCCCGGCCTTGGAGGCGCCCGTGGCCATTGCAGCAGAGTCGGGCGCCGAGTTTGGGGCGCTGGAGGTCCGGCTTGTCGGGACCGATCGGATCCGGGCTCAGGCGACGTACCCCCAGCCAAGGGCGTTTGTGGTCCCGCATGCCGTATGGCAGGAGATCAAGAGCGCCACGAAGGAACCCAGTTGCGTCCAGGAGTATTTGATTCCCTGTTCTCCCTCCTTTCTCCTGACACGGGTCCAGGTGGGCGGGTACTTCGTCGGGGTAGAGACACCGTTCGGGCCGGATCCCGATGGGCCGTCTCCTCGTCGTCCGGTTTTGCCGCCTTCCTATTACGCATGGGACGGGTGGGAGGAAAGCCCAATGCTCCAGACGAGAGAGGGCAAGCTGTACTACAGCACATGGTATCCAGCCTGGGTGGAGCGCGGCAGGACGGCCCTGGTGGTCGCCATCAGGATGAAGCAAGGATCGGACGTGAATCAACGGTTGCAGCAGCTCCGAGCTGCGGATCCGCCGTACACTGTCTCGCTGAGCCTAGTTGACGAGGCAGCCGAAGACCTGATTAACCTTCTCCGGAGCTACGGGAAGGCGTTCGTGGCCGAGGATTGCTTCCTGTGCTTAACGCACACGGAGGGTGGGCCCGCTCGCCAGGTGCTCAAGGGCGAGGCGGCAAAAAAAGAAATGGAAAGGATAAGGACCATCACGAAGTAGGGCCCGCACGAAGCAGTTTACCGAAGAGTCTGCTCGGAGCTGAAAGATACGTTTGCCACGACCTCGGAGATTGTCAGCGGGTTGGCGGGGTAGCGCGGGAGTGCGGCGCCCGCGCGGTCGGCGACGGCGCGCACTGGAGACGCTGCGTTTCTGGGTTCGCAGTTCACAGGTTGCCCTTTGCATGCCAATCAGTCGAAAACGAGAACTTGGTGCTCTCATTCATAAATTCGATGACGTATTTTTCTACGACAGGATAAACAGGATGGACAGGATTCTGGGAATCCTGTACTGGCGTTTTCAGTTGCATCAGTTCAGGTCATGGGAGAGCCGTCTATGGGAGATCCGACGCATCGCTATCAGCTTTGTGCCATCCCTTTGAAATCCCGGCCATCCTGCGAATCTTGTCGAAAATCTTCTCGCTTTTCGCCCTGCGTTTGGCCGGCATACGTCGCCGCGTTTGTAAACTGATGTACTTCGCCTATCGAGGGAGATGAAAATGGGCCAGGAGACAAAAAGGATCGCCGTAGAGCAAAAAGGAGATTACACGGTTATAAGGTTTCGGGAAGCAGATATTCTCGACCAGGTTAACATCCACGAGATGGGAAGAGAGATGTATGCCCTCGTGGAAGACTCCCCCGGAATCAAGCTGATTGTGGATTTCGAGGGAGTGGAGTACCTCTCCAGCAGCGCGCTTGGGAAGTTGATTACGCTCAAAAGGAAGGTCGAGGAGGCTTCCGGAACTCTGAAGATGTGCCGGATCAAGCCGGAAATCATGGAGGTCTTCCGGATAACGCGGCTTGACACCATCTTTGACATCTATCCGGACCTCTGCTCGGCTATGTCGTAGCTCCTCAAAGAGTCCGGAGGGATTCGACCGTTGGCGCGTCGAACCGACGCGGGCGGTCATTGCGAGGTGGCTGGCGGTGTCTGGGCAGAACCCTCAGCGCAAACAGCGCTCCCACTCCATTTCCGAGAAGAGCGAAATCCCTGCCGTCAGGGAAGAAATCGCCTCGTTTCTTCTCGAGCTCGGCTATAGCCAGCGAGACGTTTTCGCAGTTCGCCTCGCCACGGAGGAAGCTCTTCTCAACGCCGTCGAGCACGGAAACAAGTGCGATAAGAAGAAGAAAGTTTACGTCGGCTACCGAATTGAGCCAGAAAAAGCTGAGATCACCGTCAGCGATGAGGGGGAGGGATTTGATCCCGAATCGGTTCCTGACTGCACTTCGCCGGACAATCTGGCCAAACCGAGGGGGAGAGGAATCGCCCTCATGCGGGGTTTCATGGACGCCGTGGAGTTCTCTGGCGACGGCAACAAAGTCAGGCTTGTGAAGTTCAATAGCGCCCGTGGTCCGCGGCCGGTCAGGGGCGTGGGAGAGGCCCCGCGCCAATAGCGGCCTGCCGGATCGTGTCTGGCGGAAGGACGAAGCTCGGACGGCCGACCGAGACAGGACGTGCTTCGGGGGAAATTTGCTTGAAGGCTCTTCTGATTGTCCCTGTCTATAACGAGGAAAAGCACCTATCCGGGGTAATGGAGGAAATCAAGAAAAACGTCTCGCCGGGGACGCAGATTCTCACCATCAACGACGGCTCGACTGACCGAAGCGGAGAGATTCTCGAAAAAATCACCGGCATCACCGTTCTGACCCATCCTCAAAACATGGGTTACGGAAAGACCCTCATTGACGGCTTCCGCTGCGCGATAGAAAGCGGCTTCGAGGCGGCCATCACCATCGACTGCGACCGGCAGCACGAGCCTCACCTTGTTGCCAAATTCGAAAGGGAACTCGCCTCCTGGGACATCGTCTCCGGCAGCCGTTACCTCGAGCCGAGCGACGAATCTCCTCCCGCGGAGAGGGCGGAGATCAACCGGAAAATCACCCGGATCATCAATGACATAACCGGGCTGAATCTCACCGACGCATTCTGCGGGTTCAAAGCCTACCGTGTGGAGGGGCTGAAGAAGCTCGCCCTCACCGAGCCGGATTACGGCATGCCCCTCCAGCTATGGATTCAAGCCGCGGCCCACAACCTCCGCGTGAAGGAGATTCCCGTGCCGCTGGTTTATTTTGACCACAGCAGATCCTTCGCCGGGAAGCTGCGAAACCCAAGGCAGCGTCTTCGGTACTACGTCTCCGTGATCCAGCGGGAACACGCTGGATGTAGGCAGCTTCTACGACGGCCTACACGCTGACCGGAGCACGAGGGAGATCACGCGGTCGCGGAAGCGGCTTCTGCCTTTCGCTTGGCTCTTGCTCTCAGGACAAAAAGCATCACCACCGCTGCTGGCAGAAGAAGCAAGCTGACTCCCTGGGAGCCGGTGAAGACCTTGAAGATAATCCGCTCGCCATCCCCCCGCAGGAATTCGATAAGAAACCTCGTGACCGCGTACAACCCGATGAAAAGCCAGAAGACCTGCCCGTCGAACTTCCTGCGGCGGTAGATGTACGACAGGAGGATGAAAAGGAGGAGGGCGTTCAGCGAGGAGATGAATTGCGTCGGGTAGAGCGGCACGTTCGCGTACCCTTCGGCGGCGGCCGGGCAGCCCTCCGGAAAGGAGACGTGAAAGGGGAATTCCACCGCGCATCTTTTCCCCCAACAGCATCCGTTGAGGTAGCAGCCAATTCGGGCAAAGGCTATTCCGATGGCAATGGAAGGGGCGGCGATGTCGCCGAACTTCCATACGTTGAGCTTCTTGGCGAGAAGGTAAAGAATCCCCACAGGAATCGCCAGCAGAAGTCCCCCGTAGAAAACAAGTCCGCCTCGCCGGAACTGGAAGAAAACCTTCACGCTGTTCAGAAAGGATTTGCTTTCGCCAACCCAGGCCTTTCCGGAGAAAAGGTAGAAAAGCCTGGCCCCGACGAGTCCCGCAATCAAGACCCAGAGAGCGAGGTCAAGGATGTCGTTGGTTTTCTCGCCGGATTTCTTACCGCGGAATACACCTATCAGGACGCCAACCGCCGCGCCAATGGCTATCATGACCCCATAGGAGGCTATGTCGAGATGACCGAGACGAAAAGGGAGAGGGATGCGGAAAAGTATGCGATGCATCTGACTGGGTTCCTTCTTCTCCTCGCGCGAATCAGCTCAGGGGGCGGCATTTTGGCGGGGCGCGCCAGACACCCTAATTCTGACGTTGCGGGGAAGTGCTATCGGGGGACGGCGGAGTCACCGGAGCCGACTTCTTGCTCTTCTCTTCCCTGAGAATCCCTAAGATCAACAGCACAACGCCGGTGCATATCGCAAGGTCCGCTGTATTGAAGGTTGGCCAGAAGCTGAAGTCAACGAAATCGCGCACATGGCCGAGGCTCAACCTGTCAATGAGGTTGCTGATTGCTCCCCCCAAGATCAGCCCCAGAGAGATTCTGGCCCATAATCGAGTCTTGCAGTATCGCGCGAAAAGCAGCAGAAGCGCCACGACAACCGCAACGGACGTAAACATCAGCAGATACTTTCCAAGCGGTGTCCAGCGGAGATTTTTACCGATTCCGAAAGCGACCCCCGGGTTGGTTACATGGGCAAGCCTCAGGAAGCTCGAGACCACTGTCGGGTTTTCCAGCAGGTTGAAGACCAGGTATTTAATCGCCTGGTCTCCGATGATGACAAGGACTCCCGAGACCAGAAGAGCCATTTACCCTTTCCCGAGGGCCTCCTCTTTTTCCTGGCAAGACAGGCACAGCTTTGCAAATGGGACAGCCTTGAGCCGCGACACCTTTATGCGCTGACCGCATTTCTGGCACTTTCCATAAGTGCCCTCATCAATCATCCGGAGAGCCTCATCAATCTTGTAGAGGATTTCCTGCTCTTTGGAGACAAGTCCCAGGTCCAAGTCGCGCTGGAAAGTATCTGTGCCCATGTCTGCCATGTGCATGGAATACGCGGAAAGGTCCCCCGACGAATCGCGCTGGGAGGTGCTGAGGGTGTCTTCCGACAGGCGCATGATCTGTCCCGTTATCTTCTCCCTTTGTCCGAGCAAAAGCCTTCTGAATTTTTCGCGTGTTCTTTTATCCATTGACGTTCGCCTCCCGGCTCGCGTTTATACCATGGCCCTCTACAGAACTCGAACCGCAACTTCTCTCGTGCAGACAACTATCCGGAGAAATTCGCCAGAACGGCAACGCAGTCCTCGCATATTTCCGGATGTTGCAGGGATTGCCCAACAGTCGGGCTATATTTCCAGCATCGCTTGCACTTTTTCCCCGGCGCTTCGCCTATGGCGATGAACAGACCATCAATGGCTGACTGAACGGCCCCTTCAGGAATAGCGACCTCACGGGCGTCAATCACTTCCAATGACGAAACGATGAACACGCTCTTTAGGTTCCCGCCAAAACTCCGCAGAAAATCGAGCATTTCCTCATCCTGAGTGAAAAGGGAAATCTCGGCCTCAAGGGAATTCCCCATTTCGCCGCGTATCCTCTTGCCTTCGATGACCTTAGCCACTTCGGAGCGCACCTTCTGAAGCCTCTGCCACCTCTCCTCGAGCCGCCTGTCCCGGGCCAACTCGTCCACTTCCGGCCAGGGAGCAAGGTGGACGCTTTGGGGATCGTTCTTCCTCCTGATTTTCGCCCATGCCTCCTCGGCCGTAAACGACAGAATCGGCGCCAGCATCAACGTCAGCAGCCGTACTATCTTCGAAAAGACGGTCTGGCTGGACCTTCTTTCTCGGGATGAAGGGTTGTATGTATACAGCCTGTCTTTCAGGATGTCAAGGTAGAAAGCGCTGAGGTCTACGGTGCAGAAGTTGTAGATGCGGTGGTATGCCCTGTAAAACTCGAACCTGTCGAAAGCCTCCGTCACTTCTTCTAAGAGGCCCTGCGCCCTTGACAAAGCCCACCTGTCAATCTCGGTCATTTCCTGAAAAGGAACTGAATCGCGTCCCTCGTCAAAGTCGTAATTATTTCCCAGGACGAACCTTATGGTATTGCGAATTTTCCGGTAGGCGTCGGCCATCTGAACGAAAACAGATTCGCCCACTACCGTATCTGCGGAGTAGTCCACGGAGGAAACCCACAGCCGCAGAACGTCCGCGCCGTACTGTTCGATTATGTCGAGCGGATTGGTAATGTTTCCCTTCGATTTTGACTCTTTTTGCCTTTGCTCGTCGAGGGTCCAGCCGGTCGTGATGACGGCTTCGAACGGAGGCGAGCCGGTCAACGCGACCGCCGTCAGCATTGAGGACTGAAACCATCCTCTGTGCTGGTCGCTCCCTTCGAGGTAAAGCTCCGCGGGATATTTCTGGTCATCCCTCTGCGTCAGGACCGCTTGATGGCTTGTCCCGGCGTCGAACCACACGTCCACTATGTCGGTCTCCTTCCGGAACTCGGCGCACCCGCATTTCGGGCAGTTGGTCTTCGGCGGCAAGAGCTCCCCTGCCTCTTTCTGGAACCAGATGTCCGTTCCGCGCTGTCGAACCTTGGCGACGAGGTGGTCCGCCATCTGGCGGGTCAGGCACGGCTCCCCGCACGCGGCACAGTAGAAAACCGGTATCGGCACGCCCCACAGCCTCTGCCGCGAGAGACACCAATCCGGTCGCCCAGCAACCGTCGCTAAAAACCTCTTTTCAGTGAAAGGAGGAATCCATTTGGTCTGCTGCGATTGCTGCAATACTTTTTCTCTTAACCCATTATGAGTTACGTCAATGAACCACTGCTTTGTCGCACGGAATATGACGGGGTTTTTGCATCGCCAGCAATGAGGGTAAGAGTGGGTAACGCGCGTCTCCTCCAGAAGGAGGCCTCTGCTTCGCAGGAATTCGACGATTGCGTCGTTCGCCTCGAAGACCTGCATGCGGGCGAAATGCTCGACATCCCTGGTGAAGCGTCCCTTCTCATCAACGGGCGAGTAGATGTCAAGGTCGTATTGGCCGGCAATCTCGTAATCTTCCTGGCCGTGGCCGGGGGCTATGTGAACGCAGCCCGTGCCCTGATCGGAAGTCACGAAATCAGCCAGGATGAGCTTCGATTTGCGGTCCGCGAGAGGATGCTGACAGGTGCAGCCTTCGAGCTTTTCACCGAGAACGGTGGCAAGGATTTTGAGCTCCGGCCAGGCCAGCTCATTCCGGGCCCTGTCGAGGGTTTCGAGGGCGAGGATGAGTATCTCTCCTCCGACCTCCAGTGCCGCGTACTCGAACCGCGGGTGAACCGCTATGGCCAGGTTTGCGGGAAGTGTCCAGGGAGTGGTCGTCCAGATAACAATATGTGCGTCCCTCATGCCGAAGAGGCCGCTGATTTTCTCGTCCACCTTGAACTTGACGAAGATGGAAGGCGACTCCTTATCGTGGTATTCCAGCTCTGCCTCAGCGAGAGCGGTCTCGCATTCAATGCACCAGTGGACGGGCTTCAGGCCGCGGTAGATATATCCGTCGCTGTAAAGGCGGGCGAAGGCTTCAAGCTCTTTCGCCTCGTATTCCGGGTCCATTGTCAGGTATGGCTTGTCCCAGCGCCCCAGAACGCCGAGCCGCTTGAATTGCTCCCTCTGGATCCCCAGCCACTTAAGCGCAAATTCCTTCGCTTTCTTTCGGAAATCGAGGAGTTGAACATCATGCTTTGTCTTATGCAGCTCCTTCAGAAGCCTGTGCTCGATCGGCAGACCATGGCAGTCCCAACCCGGGACAAACGGGCACCTGAACCCCCTCATGGACTTGTACTTCACGACAAAATCCTTCAGCGTTTTGTTCAGCGCTGTCCCCATGTGGATGTCGCCGTTGGCGTAGGGCGGGCCGTCGTGGAGAAGATACCATTCACCGCCGGCGTTTTTCTCCTGAATCTTGCCGTAGAGGTCAATTTCGTCCCAGAACTTGAGAATCTCCTTCTCCTTGAGCGGCAGATTCGCCTTCATGGCGAAATCCGTTCTGGGAAGATTTATCGTGTCCCTGTAGTCCACCTTACGTATCACCCTCTGTGACAAAAGGTTAACTCAATCTGCGCTCTCAAGAGGCACACGGACCCTTGCCCTTGCCTTTGGAGGTCATGTAGAGATAGCACACAAGGCCGCCTCCGTCAAGCACAAACAGCGCCAAGCCTGTAGCGGGTCGGTCTCCTGGATGTGGCTTCAGAGAAAAAGGCTTGACAAAGCTACCACCGGAGGTATTCAATCGCAGTCGGCTTAGAAAGACAAGCGAAGGGGGGCAGCAAGCCTCTGTGCAATTTCAGGAAGCGACGCTCCGTGTCCAACGGTGTAAAGCGGCTCCGGGTGGAGGTGCCTGAGCGCCAAACCTGGGGGCCGGCGGCCGAGCATTTAGGGAATGTCACACGCGGGAACAGGCTCCGTGGACAGCGGTCTGGCGAGGCTTCCTCAGCAGCCTGGGAATCCCAGATTAAGCGGTTTTATTGAACGATGGGCCGGCTTTGTGGCCATGTGAAGCAGCAACAATGTCACTAACTTCGGGGGGTAAAGCGATGAGGACAACCATGAGAGCAAGACGGAGATGCTGGCGAGTGGTGTCGCGGGCGGTTGTACTGGCCCAGTTGCTGGCGCCTGTGGGGTGCACCACGGCCTGGAGAGACAGCGGTTCTTTCCAGCGAAGCACCCGGACCACGTTGGTGGCGGAGAGCACCCCGCCGGCCAGGGTTTTTGTCAACAATAAGTACGTCGGGGACACCCCGCTGACCTTTCCGCTCGAATACCAGCAGGAGGTACGAAAGAAGACGAGGAAGGTCAGCCATTGGATCACGCAACCGGGAGGGTCCCTTTTTCTGACCATAATCAGCCTCGGAGTTTACCTGCCATTTAGCATTATTCCCGTGGATATCCAGACCTCGTTGGAGCCAACGCAGACTTTCAAGGACAATGAATTCGAGGTTGGGTTCGCAGCCGAGGGTCACAAGGGGCAGCACGAGAAGGTGGTATGCACGGGGCAAGACAAAATCTCCAAGAGTGCGGTGCTGGAAAAGGAGTAGCGAAGCGCCGGGTAAAACCGTGGTAAGTCCGCCCGCAAGAAGGATCGGGCTGATAGGAAGGAGGGAAGAAATGGTCACTAAATCACTCTGCGTTTTGTGGGGTACAGCCGTGCTGATCGCGGCCACCGGATGCGGGACCGTTAGCCACACACTGCGATGGGAAGAGGGCTACCTCCCGCAAACGGGGACGCTGGTCGAAGTGGGGCCGGTTAAAAATGAGACGGGCGAGACCTTCGATGTAAATGTGGAACAGATGCTGGCGGATGCCTTCGCTGAAGCGCTCCGAGAGCAACAGATGCTTTGGACGGGTGCCGAAGGCCGTAAGCTCGTGCTCACCAGCAAGATTGTGGAGTACAAAAAGGGCAGCTCTTTCAAGCGATGGCTTCTACCCGGCTGGGGCACAACGGTACTGACTGTCCAGTCCGATCTGAGGGAAGGCGATGTCCTCGTCGGTTCGGCGCAGGCCCGGCGTACGGTGTCTTTCGGAGGCTTTTACACGGTTGGCGCGTGGAGAACCATCTTCGCGAATATAGCGAGAGATGTCGTAAAGGACCTTCGTTCACAAACGGGAAAGTAGAGGGGCCTGGGGCGTCAGGGCCGCGCCCGGGTGCATAAGCCGCTCCATAGCGGGTGAGGCTCCCTGCATCAGGGGGGTCGTTCCGCGTCGCGTTAGTGCTCTCATTCGTAAACTCGATGACGTATTTTTCTACGACAGGATAAACAGAATGGACAGGGTTCTGCGAACCCTGTGCTCGCGTTTTCACTTATATCAGTTCAGGTCATCGGGGAGCCGCGTGTGGGAGGTCTGACGGATCGCTATCGGCTTCGTGCCATCCCTTTCACATGCTGGCTATCCTGTGAATGCTTTCGAAAATCTTCTGGCTTTTCGCCCTGCCTTCGGCCGGGATGCGTGGCCCCATTTGTGAATTGGTCTACTTAGCATTCACCGAACCGCGCCGGAATCAAGACAGGGGGCGAGCTACAGGCCTGAGCGCCTCTGTGGCGTGGCGCGCGTTGGGCAGAGCTGAGACTGACGGCTCAGGGCTTGGTTCTCGGCGGATGGGCTTGGCGGCGCTCGTGGCTGCGGGGCCGGTCAAGGGGGAGGGCTCCACGTGGCGAGCTGGCGGAGGAGAGAATGGACTGTGCGGGACTCGGCGGGGGTGAGTTTGCCGTCGCCGAATCGGACGAAGCAGTAGAGGTCCGTAATGGTCTTGACGCCCCGCACCGCCGGGTTGCGATCGAACCCTGAACCCTGAACCCTGAGCCCCACTCTTTGTGCGAATTCGAGCGGGGTTTCGGAAGGGTTTTTGACGAGGCCGTTGGCGGTCAGGATGCGGAGCATCTTTTCGTAGAATTTAACCCTGGGGCGAGAGGGGCGCGAATCAAATCGTCTTCGGGGGAGAAGGCGAAATTTTTCGCCTCGTCTGAAGCGTTTTACGGCGGGGATGATTGCCAGGACGAGCAACATTCCTGCGGCGGCGATGATAAGCTTCGGCAACAAACCGGAGGTCATTTTCCCCCAAAGCGTCGAGAAGGCGGAGCAGACGAAGAGAGCCAAGCCCTTGATCGCGCGCCATCCCTCCTCGATTGTCGCCTTTGCGAAATCGAAAGCCACCTTCTGCTTGAACCTGCTGTAACCAATGACGCCGTCGGCCCATTGCTCTTCGCAGAACCCGAAGACGCTCATGAACGGATTGAAGAGAACCGAAAGGAATGTTTGAGGGGTTTCGTCGTCGGGGATGGGAGGGGTTGGGTCGAGGGGAATCCATCCTTTGTCGGCGATATAAGCTTCAGCCCACGCGTGAGCGTCCAACTGGCGAATTTCAAAGACTCTTCGTCGCTGGTGCCATGTCCCTGTGGAGTAGCCGTAGGCGAGACGGCTGGGGATGCCGAGTTCCCTCAAAAGAATCACCATGGCCGAGGCGAAGTATTCGCAGTGGCCGGGCTTGTCGTTGAAAAGGAAGTCGTAGAGGGGGCCTTTGCGTCCGGGTTTCTGGGTGAGGTCGAGCGAGTATCGGCAGTGTAAGGCAAGGTAGTTGCGGAGGGCCAGGGCCTTCTTGTAGTCGCTTGAAGCGTGTCGAGCAATCTGCTCGGCCAGCTCCTTGAAGCGCGGATTTAACTCACGCGGCAACTGAGTACATAGGCTTCTGCGGGATGCGGGAAGCTCGTCGTCGGGTTGCGATGAGGCGTCGGCGGCCGGATGCAGGCGGGACGGAGTGCGCGAAAAGACCGTGTAAGTGAAATTGTTAGGGGTGTAGCTCTGGCAATAGAACGATTCGTCGAGATTGCAGCCGACATCGCGGACAGCCGCCACGACAGCGACGGGAGAAGAGAATGCCGAGAAAATCGGGGCGCGGTTGTAGCTGTGAACGAGGGTGTACTGCTGGGGAATGAGCTGGGGATCGTTGTTGAGGTCCTCGACGGAGTTGTATTTGGGAAAATCCGATGCTGCTATGAAAAGGCCGGGTGACTTCTGGAGGAGCACGTTGACGGCGGTTTTGATCTGTCCGGCGGGGTCAAATCGCGGGCTTGGAAAGGTCCCGATAGGTTTGACCCATCTGTTTCTTCTGCCATCGTACTGATGCAGGACGCCGCGACGCCACAGAACGGTGTGCGGTGGGTCTTTGAGTGTCGGGAAGGACGCTCTCATGACGAGGGTGGGGTTGCGATTGATTATTCCGGCGATGTCGAGGTCAATGGAGCCTGACGACCCGGACGAAAGTCTTCTTCCAAGGCTCCCGAAAAAGGCCTGGAAGCTGAGGGGATTGTCGGAGGAAGCCGACCGCGGGAAAAAGACGAAAAGAACACCGCCGATTACCGCGACCAAAAGCGACGCTATGAACGTTCCGGCGAAGAAGCCGGGGGTAAGCAGGCGTCCGCGAGCGCCCGACGCGTTTGGGCCAACCACAGGCGCCGGCAGGGCGGCTTCCGGAGCGCTCAGTTGCCTTCGGAAATGGAACAAGGTCAAAGCCCACATCGCCACGGCAAGGTATAGCAGCAGCAGCGGCAAAACGTAGAACTCTACCGAGACACCGGCGCATGATACGAACTGAAAGAAACTCAGAACGAACATGTGAACGAAGTCCCTGTCGGTCTTGCGGTTATACACCTTGAAAACCTGAAGGAAAATTGAGAGGCGCATGGCCGCAATCGGAATTCGGATGGTCGCATCTTCGCCCGGAAGCGGGTTGATGAAAAGGTCGTAGGAGCACCAGGCAATGAAGGCAAGGGTGAGCACGTGCCAGAGCACCGAATAGGCCAGGGTATGGATTCTGCTGTCCCAGAAGAAGTATCCGACCAGCAGAATTGCCAGGACCATGAGCGGCTGCGGAGACGGGAGGTAACCTGTCAGGACGGTTGACAGGACCCCCAGGAAAACCATGGCGAAGGTGAGGATTCTGAGCGGCTTGTCGAGACGGCTGGGTTCCACTTAGACCCCCTCCATCATTGCGCCATCGAGAACTAACGAGAAAGCCCGCCCTGCCGGAACGCGGGGGGCTGACGGCTTTCCCTCGCAGCGGACGAGCAATCCCGTGGCAGACTCCACCACGTTGGGCGAGTAAATGTCCACCCTGGCATCCTGTCCGGTCGTGGGCTCGATGAGGGCCAGGTGCCGCAGGATTCTGTAGAGCTGCTTCTTTCCTTCATCGAAGGGGATTTCCTCATTTCGAGAGGCAAACTTCACCTTGAAGCCCCGCTCGATGAAAAAGGAGCAAAGGGAAGCCGCGAGGGAGACAGCCGATTCAAACTTTTCTCTGGAAGACTCGTCGGTTGAATGCATGAGGTTATCGAGGACGATGCAGACTTTGAGGCTTTGTTCATGGCAATACTTGGTAACGAGAAGGTCGCTCGTTTTGGCCGAGAGCTTCCAGTTTATGAAACGCGAATCATCGCCGTTCTGGTATTTTCTGAAACCGTAGAGGTCTGTCCCCAATCCGGCCCTGTTGACTGGGTGCTCGACCTCCGAGAGCATGGCGTCGAGGAAACGAGAGCTGAGCCTGATTATTCGCGGATAAACGATGATGGTTTCGGGCTGGATTACCGCGTACCCCTTGAGGAAAAACTCCGGGGGATAGGTCGTGGCCACCCTCACCCCTTGAAATGTGTAAGCGCCTCTTTTTGGGATGAGATATTTGTGAGCGAGGGAGACGCCGCTGAGGCGGGGAAGCTTCAGAATGTAGCGTCCATTCAATTCCCTGTCACCGAGGATGTTGTTGACGGTAAGCGAGAAGGAGGGGAAGAGCCTCTTGCGGTTTGTGACCTTTGTTTGGACGAGGAAGGGCTTGCCGGCGAAAATGTGCTGGGGGAAAAGCCTGGCGATTTCAAGGCCATAGAGGCTTATGGTTGCCATGATTGCGGAAACAACCATGAAGCTCAATAAGAGGGAAAAAACGAGGTATATGAGGTTTCTGCCAGTCGTAAGAGCGGCAAGAAGCATCACCGCGGCAAACAAGAGCATCGCTTTGCCCCAGCTCGTCAGCCGAAAGATGCGAGATTTTTTGCGGCGCTGGTCTGGCATGAGCACCTCGTTGGCGGCCTGGGGTCGAGACCCGCCGCGGCCGGGATTGCAGCCCGGACCGCAACGCCGGGACGATGCCGGCGGTAAAATCTGGCGTGTCGGCTCCCCTTTTACAGAGGCACGGGAATGCTGTCGGTGATGCTTCTTATGACCTGGTTGGCAGTTGCGGAATGCGAGCCGCGTGCTGAGTAGTCGGGGCTCAGCACAATTCGATGGGCAAAGGCCGGGACTGCCATCTCCTTAATGTCGTCGGGGATGCAGTAGCCCCTCCCTTCTGCGAGGGCGTGGGCCTGGGCAAGCCTGTACATGGCGAGGCTTCCGCGCGGACTGACGCCGACCTCGATAAGGCTTGATTTTCGGGTGGTGGTAACAATATCCATGATATAAGTAGTCAGGGTGGGGTCCATCCGGACGTCATCCACGGCTCCTTGAAGTTCCAGGAGGTTTTCCGCCGTCAGAACCGGGCCAATTCCGTCCAGGGGGTCTCGCCCTTTTCTTGTCTCAAGCAATCTCTCCTCGTCTTCAGGGCTGGGATAGCCTATGTTAATCTTCAGCATGAAGCGGTCGAGCTGAGATTCCGGAAGGGGGAAGGTTCCGTGATGCTCGACCGGATTCTGCGTTGCGATTACGATGAAGGGCCGCGGGAGGGGATAGGTTGCACTATCTATGGAAACCTGTCGGTCGTTCATCGCTTCCAGGAGGCAACTTTGAGTCTTGGGGGTGGTTCGGTTGATCTCGTCCGCCAGCACGACGTTTGCGAATATGGGGCCTTTCTGAAACTGAAACTTATTCTCGTTCGGGTTGTAAATCGAGATGCCAAGAATGTCGGAGGGAAGAAGGTCGCTGGTGAACTGTATCCTCTGGAAAGAGCAGTTGAGCGATTTTGCCAGGGCGTTGGCGAGGGTGGTCTTGCCGATGCCCGGGATGTCCTCGATGAGAATGTGCCCCCGTGCAAGCAGCCCCACCACCACCAACCGGATCACGTCGTCCTTTCCGACAATGACTTTGGCGATGTTCTCGCAGAGCTTGTTGATTTTTTCGTGAGCCTCGTCGAGAGCTACCACTCGCCTTTCTCCTGAAGTTGCCCGTAGTCCCGCCGGGACAAGGGGCGCGTGTTGGATGACTCTTTTACTTTCCCGGTTTAAATCTCAGCTTTACGGTCAAAAAGACGATAGCGCCGCACCCTATGTACCAGAAGTATTTCATCCAGCGTCCCCTTATGTCAACATACTTTGCCTTCTGTCCGGGCAAGGCCATCTCTTCAGCAAGCCAGTTGGCTATGTGAACCACCGCCAGCGATAGAAGGACAAAGGCACCGCAGAATATCGCGACCTCTACGAGAAGGCGCGCGATGTGGCCGGGGATAGTCTGGCCAAACTCCTTGGAGACGCTGTGCCTTTTCTTGGTGACGATTTTCAAGGGCCGTTTCAAAGGTGCGAGTTCAACAGCCTCTTCGCCTTCGGACAGTGTTCCTCCGCAGAAATGGCATATGCTTCCGCCGAAGAGTTGTATCTTGCACTTTTGGCAATACATGGCAACCACCCCAGACTGGTCGAGCAAGTAGCCTGCCACCTAAACGAAGCGATAGCCGCACGGAAAGCATACCTGCTCGGCTTTGGCTCGCGGGTACTTGCGGCACGCCGGAGGCCGCAGCGGATACACTCGACACCACGACTTTGACGAGCCGCGGTCGCAGGCAAGAAACGGACAGCGTATCATCAGCCTGCAACACGCTCCGCAGTTGAGGCATTCTCCTTTTCTATTAGGGGCTACGGGCAGAAAGCCCGTCAAGGCCCTTCTGAACTTTTGCCCCCAAGTGTTCGCTGCCAAGCCTTCCTCCGCCTGCGTCAATCCCGCCCTTGGCGGGACGGCTCTTCCACGCCGAACCCTCATCGCTTACTTTTTTGTTCGCGTCGTGGGCAATTTTGAACCCCGCCTCCGCGGGGTGAAAAGTCATCGTCGAAGCCACTTTTCATGCTTGACATCGTGCCCATGCAGGGCCAGCCGGTTTTTCCGATGTCGCCGCCGCGATATGAACCGTCTACATCTATTTTATACCCCGGATTGCATTAAAAATCAAGACCGGCCTTTCCCGCGTTTTTGACTTGCTTTCGGCAGTCTGGCGCACCCCATTTTTTCTCCGAGGGCGCCTCTGAGAAAACCGTCGCTATCTCTCAGCAAACTCAGGGCTTTTCTGTATCCGACTCCACGTGAGGCCATAACAGTTGCGACCTTCGCGCTTCCTCTCGCTCTCTTCAGATAGACTTCGGCCTGGTCTCTTCGGATTCCGGAGAGGTAGGCTACGATTCTCGTCGCCCTTTGGCGAAGCTTCCGGCTTCTTGGGGTAAGGTCCACCATCAAGTTTCCATAAGTCTTGCCCAATCTTATCATGGCAGCGGTGCTGACCATGTTAAGAACCATCTTTGCGGCTGTGCCAGCCTTCATCCTCGTGGAACCCGCGATGACTTCCGGGCCGACGACAACGGTTATTCTGACGTCAACGGGCGGCTCGCTCTCTGCCCCGCCTCTGGCGGGGTTTGAGCTGAGAAGCACCGTCTTGCATCCTCTCTTTCTGGCTTCTGCGAGAGCGGTGCGGACAAATCGCGTCTGGCCGCAGGCAGCAATGCCGAAAACTACGTCCTTGCTTTTTACGCCGTGAGCGGAAATTTCCGCGGCTGCGTCTCGGTCTTCCGCGCCCTCGATTGCTCTGAAAACAGCTTTTCTTCCCCCGGCGATAATGGCCCGAATAGTGGCGGGCTTCGTGCCGAAAGTGGGCGGGCACTCCGCGGCATCGAGGACTCCGAGCCTTCCGCTGGTGCCTGCTCCAACGTAGAACAACCGCCCTCCATTGCGGAGAGATTCGGCAATAATCTCCACAACATCCGCAATCGCCGGAATCGCCTTTCTGACGCAGTTAGCGACTGCGGCGTCGTGACGGTTGATGAGGCGGAGAATGCTTGCCGTCGGGAGAGTGTCTATGGCGGCAGTTTGGGGGTTGACAGCTTCTGTAATGAGGTCTCTCGGAACGCGGGCTTCTGGCTTCATGTCTACGATTTTAGCCCCGCGGAACGCGGCGGGGAAGGATTTTCTCCGTGGCGCGACCGCTGTGGTGCGGCGTGCATCTGGCACACAAGTTGCTCCCTGTAACGACCGCGGGGGCGACCAGCCTCGACTCTGCCAGTAAAAACATTGGAAAAAACAACAATGGGACCCCCACATAAAGACTGGCACGCGAAGGCCGCACGCCCCCGCTTCACGTTATTTTCCCTCCGAAGAACCTGTGGTGAATTTTCCCCAGTCAGCTTGCGCAGCTTGTCAACCCCGCCTTAGTGCTCTCATTCAAAAATTCGATGACGTATTTTTCTGCGACAGGATAAACGGCATGGACAGGATTCTGCGGATCCTGTGCTCGCGTTTTCGCTTGTATCAGCTTTTTCGTCTCACTTCATGGGAGAGCCGTATATCGGAGACCTGCCCCCCGCCCCGCGGGAGCGCGGGGGGGAACGCGGGGGGTATCAGCTTGGTGCCATCCCTTTCACGTCCCGGCTATCTCGTGAGTCGTGTCGAAAATCTTCTCGCTTTTCGCCCTGCCTTTGGCCGGGATGCCTCCCCGTATTCGTCAATTGATGTCCTAAGACCTTTTGAGCCGGGGGCCTATTGGCCATGCAGTCAGGTGAAGATTTCGCATTGGTTCAGGAGGAGCGCATTACGGCAAACCGATTTTCTCTTCGGGATGGCGCGCGAAGCAGCCGCGCTCCCTGGGCGCCTGGCGCGGCGTTGTGGGTGGAAAATCTGGTCGAAATGAGCGCCAATCGCGCGAAATCACGTGGCCGGCCTGACGACGGCGGCTTGCTACCGCCAGTGCCTGAAGTGGACGCCGTAGTGGTAATGGGGCCTGCCAAAGCGCGCGTAGCTAAAGCCTATCCCAAAGTGTACCGGGTAGTACCAGTATCCGGGACCGTAAAAGTAATCCCACCCCCACCACGGGTCGTACACGACGACCCGTCTTTTGATAATTGTGGGCGGCGCCTCCCTTGTCCAAAGCATGTAATCAATCACTTCGTCCGGGACGCCTTGCTTCTTCAGCTCTTCCACATCGCTCGCCGAGAGCCGGAAAACCGTCGCGGACTCCTGAATTCTGCGGATGATCTCCGTGTTTGGCACGCCTTCCTTGACCATGCTGACGATGTCCTGACGAGCCAAGGGCGGTGGCTGTGGCGGCACGACCACCACTCGCTCTTCGTAGCAACCTTGGAGCAGAAGCATCGTGCCGGCGACGGCAATCCCGAAAAGGGCGATTGTCCTGATCCTCATTTGCATTCTCCTCCTTGACAACTTGCCTGGGCCCAACAGGTGCCCCATGAGAGATTCGAGCTACTGAAACCCGGGCTTCTGTCTTTATTTTGCGGCGCGTCTTCGGATTTTTCAAGGCCTAAAAGCGCCGGGGTGCGGTTACGTCTAAGGGCCCATGCGAGGCGGTAACGCTGCCCCGCCAGGGCGGGGGTGTGCGGGGGGCGTCTCGCCCGCCTTGAACAGGAGGGGACGTGGGCAAGATGCCCACGAGACAGCCGGCAGGATGCCAGCGGTACACACCATAACAGCGAGACTCATCAGGGTCTGCACATTTATCGCGGCCAGGGCGCAAAGCGGGCGCCGGGGAACCGTGGCAGGGCCTGCACCACCCAAGCGTAGCCACACCCAAACGCCGTCTGGTAGGGCCTCGGTTTCAGGGGCATTCAGCGCGGAGGACGCAGAAAATCCGACCGGATAACAGGATTCTCGGGATTACCCTGTTTATCTTGTCTCTTTGTTTGTCTTGCTGTACCGGTTCCACAGGGAACGAGCGAGGGGTTACTGCATCTGCAACGACGCGGCAGGGCTCGGTTGCATGGGACGGGAGATGCGTAAAAGACACTATCCGCCCGAGTCGAGGGGTGAGGCCGTTATCCCTTCTTTGACAGAGCGGCAGAAGAGATTTAGAAGTACGCTTGGAGTTGACAGAGATAAAACATTGAATGGCGGGAGCGACGGGACTTGAACCCGCAACACCCAGATCGACAGTCTGGTACTCTAACCAAATTGAGCTACGCCCCCGAATCTTAGAGGAACATGACACCGGGAGGCATCTTCCTGTCGGCAATGGGCGGTGCGGGATTTGAACCCACGACCTCATGCTTGTAAGGCATGCGCTCTCCCAACTGAGCCAACCGCCCGGTCGCGTCGAGTTTCAAAAATATAGTACGCACGCCGATGTCCATTGTCAAGAGGAAACTCGGCGGAGGGCAATCGCGGCCTTACTCTCAGGGAAAAGATTCATCACAGGTTGTGTAAAGCCGGGAGGAAAGAAGGAAGAATTTGTCACAGGGTCAGGCGGAGTCGGGTTCCGGATATTTCAAAACGGAACTAAGCCTCGGCAGGAGAAAGCCACTCGCCAGCGGGGAATCAGCGGGTCATCCTGGCCCTTTTTCGCAGGAAGATGGCAAGCCCCGGCAGAAGGAAGAGCAACGACGCTGGCTCGGGAACGAAATCGGTCCTAAGGTTGTCAAAATAGAGCGACTGCGGATTTCTCACGTCGCCGACCGTCCTGGTGACGATGACGTCCTCGTCGTTCCGAATTCCGACCTCGCGCATGATAAACGGAGCGTAATAAAACTGCGGCTTGGAGACGTTGTAAACTCTCACATAGAGGACGTCTCCCTCTGCAACGTGATACTCGCCGAGCTGGCACCATGACCCGTTGGCGTCCCAAAAGGTCCCGAAGCCCATGTGAGTCTCGTCGAGGAGGACATCGTCAATATGCCAGTTTGTGTCCACCCAGGCTTCCGCGACCATTCGGGGGTCATCCACGAGGCCGACCGCCTTCCAAAGCTGGACGAGAGCGCCCATGGAGAGGGTCGGCGTGGGGCCGAATTCCGTCGTCCCCCACAGAGGGTTGCCGAGATGGTCGCGCGCCAGCGCGGCGCCTTCGGGATGGATGTTGCCCCACATGATTGTCGCCGCCTCGCAGAACGCTGCGACGCTCGACGAGATATACGCCAAAAAGATGGTCAAGGCTCTCACGGTCGTAATCCTCCGAGAGAGATGAATCCGCCCGAAACGTTAGGCGGAGCTAAAGTATCGCGGGTTCCTTGCGCGTTCAAGAAAATCGGCTCAACGGCTGCGGCTACTTCTGAGCGGCAGGTCCTGCGGCTCCTGGGCCACTGCCAAGGAGCGTAGGGCCGCCGTCCGCGCGGCAGTCGTGGGGGCATCCCGCCCTCAGATGGGACAGAGCCGCCAAGATGCTTCACCTCGGCGGAGTTCAACCGGGGGCAAGATGCCCCCGAGACAGCCGGCAGGATGCCGGCGGTACGGCCACGCACGCCCGTCCTCCTCCGCCAACTGCCGCCCACCCGACGCCTCCCAACTGAATCGTACCCGCGCCCCTCAACTTCGTACGTCACATCTGGCCAGGGGCCTATCGGTGTCTTGCTCGGCCGAGCCGGTTCCCCAGTGTCACACACTCTCGCCGCCGCGACGCTTCGCCTGAGGAGCGCTTACCCAGGCTGCGCAGGGCGCCGGGCAAAGCGATGGTGGTGCTTCTTTCTTCTCAGCGCCCACAGCGCCATTCCCGGGATGAGAAAGCACAAGGATGCTGCCTCGGGGACGCCTGTCGTGAGGTTGTCGAAATAGAATATCTGGGGATTCTTGACATCGCCTACCACGGCGGTAGGGACCGTGTAGCGTGGCCTACTTCTAATTCCGACCTCGCGCTGCAAATACGAAGTGCCGGCGAAATCCGGTTTGGAGACATTGTAAACCCTCACGTAGAGGACGTCGCCCTCTTCAACCTCGTAATGGCCCACCTGGCACCATGCTCCCTTAGGGTCAGCGAAAGTGCCGTAGCCGATGTGGGTCTCGTCCAGGAGGATGTCGTTAATGCGCCAATTGGTGTCCTGGTAAGCCCCCATGGCAAAAAGAGGATCATCCGGCGCGCCGACAGCCTTCCACAGCTGGACCAGGGCGCCCAGTGATAAGGTTGGCGTCGGGCCGAATTCGTTCGTCCCGCACAACGGGTTGTTCTGGGAATCGGTGGCCAGAGCTGGTCCCTCCGGATGGATGTTGCCCCAGACGATTGTCGCGCTGGGACATGGGTTGGGGTGCGCAATAAAGGGAGCGAAGAGAAGCGCGCCGAGCAGATGCGTTTTTGCCATTTCCCCCGTTCCTCCTTGCTGTCGTTCAACGTTGCAAGGGCGCTCTGGCGCCGCTTGGGTCGCGGTGTTCGAGTGGCGAGAACGGAAAAACGGAGGGGCACACTTTAACGTTGTGCCCCTCCGGCTCTAATGCTTTACGTCTAAAGGCGCTTTCCGCCGAAGTCCTACTTCTTTCTCCTCACTGCCCAAAGAGCCAATCCGGGGACGAGGAAGAGCAAGCAAGCGGGTTCAGGAATCGGCTCGGTCTTGAGGCCTTCGAAGTAGAGGCTCTGGGGGTTCTTGACGTCGCCGACCGTAGCGGTGAGGATGTTACCGGCTACGTCCCTGATTCCGATCTCGCGCTGGAGATAAGCAGTGGCGGCGAAATTGGGCTTCTCTTGCTTGTACGCCCTAACGTAGACGATGTCACCCTCGTTGACAGCGTAGTCGCCGGTGTGGGACCAGTAACCGGTGGGCATGAACGTCCCGAAACCGACGTGGCTCTCGTCGAGGAGGACGTCGTCAATCTTCCAGCCGGTGTCATTGTAGGCCGCCTCGACCAACCGCGGGTCATCCACAGCGCCGACAGCCTTCCATAGCTGGACAAGTGCGCCCAATGACAGGTTCGGGGTGACGCCCCAGTCTATCTGGCCCAACAAGAGGTTGCCGGCAAAATCTACGGCGGGCGTCGCTACGTTCCCCCACGTGATTGTTGCGCCGTTGCACAGCCCAACAACGGCCAACATTGCAGGTACCACTAACAGGACTCGTTTTCTCATGCTACCCCCTTTCCGATTGAGAACGTTAAATTAAAATTTGAGTTTTGTCTCAAGTCTCCCCCCATCCGTTCGAAGGGAGAGAACAACATAGCTCCTTCAGTATGGTTTCGCGCAGGGCCAGCTTGCCGGGTTAATTGGCTTTCTCTCGAACCAGAATGCTGCTCCTGGCTCAAACGTGATGGTGGAGAGCGCACCAGCCGCCGGATTGAACCATTTGCCGTCATAGGGACTGCCAGCCGCCTTCACCAGGAACGCGAAGACGTATTTCTTTGCGACAGGGTCCCATTGATAGACGACGTCCGCGGCCAGAGCAGACGGTCCACCGTTCGCATACTGGTTGAGAGTGCTGTCGTTAAGCTTCAAGGTCGTCGGATACGGCCAGTTGAACATATTCAGCCCCTTGACTAACGTCAGGGTCGTCGTTGAGGCTGTCGGGACCCAGCCAAGGAAAGTGATTATGACGACATCGGCGCCGGCGGTTTTTCTCTCGACCCAGCAAGATTCGCCAGCCTGAAACCTGAGAGCGGAAGGTTGCCCGATGCTCGGGTCGAACCATTTGCCATCGTATGGCGAGCCGGGTGCTTTGACCAGGAACGCCATGGCGTACTTCTGGACGCTTGCATCCCACTTCCAGATTACGTCTGCGGCAAGGGCTGAAGGCCCACCGGTCAGATTCTCCTTAAACATATCGCCAACGCAACCGGCTGGTCCATTGAGCTTGTCCATGTCAGCGCCGCCGGGAGTGGCATCCAACGGCACCGAAACCATGGTCAAGCCGGCTCTGACCACGTTGACCTTGACGAAGCCCACCGGGTCCGTGTAAACCTGGGCGACGGCTGTTGACCCCAGGAAACCAACAGCCATAATACCTACTGCCAACAAGATTGCGACTTTTCCCTTCCCTGTCCTCATAACTGTCAGCTCCTTTCCTATGCGTTCAACTTATTATACCGATTTTTGCCTCGCTTACAGAGAACCTCCCGCGATTTCACGTGCCAGCCCCAGTTGAGGCACACACTACACGACCCTCCCATCTTCTTACGGGCAAAAAATAGAACGCCCCGAATCCTTTGTCAAGAAAAAAATGCTCTTTTTTCTTCAGAAAATTTCTTTGCTTTATGCCGCCGTTTTTTATAACGGTGAAAACTACTACACTGCCCGCCGCTCGTCAAGAAAAAACCTCGCTTTCCGAGCGGGCGACCGACCCCGGGCTCTGGCGAAGCTCGGAGATAGGGCGATGTGGACGGGCCGCCATGCCGCGATACCTTTTCAAGGGGGAGCACCAAGCCGGGGTTGAGTCGGGTTTTTGGCGAGGCATGCGCCCACGTTTCTAACATGTTGCTCGCTCGGATGATGCGCCTAAGCTCAGGGGCCGGACGGGGGCGATGGCTCTTCGGGTTCATTTTCGGGCCTGATTCGCTGATCACGCTACCGCGTGAGTTGACGCCTTGTCTCGCCGCCTCATCGCCGGGTCTTGACTGCTTCCCACTCGGCGTCCATTTCCTTCAGGGATAGGTCGCGGAGGCGCTTGCCCCTATCGGCGACTCGCCGCTCCATTTCTCTGAACCTGTCAATGAATTTGGCTATTGTTCCCCGCAGTGCGTCTTCGGCGTCCACTTTGAGGAATCGGCAGACGTTCACCACTGAGAAAAGGACATCTCCCATTTCCTCGGAAATGTCGGCGTGCTGGTGGCGAGAAATGGCGGCTCGCAGCTCCTGGGTTTCCTCGGAGATTTTTTCGAGGACGTCCTGTGGCTTTTCCCAGTCGAAGCCAACCTCCGCCGCCCGCTGCTGCACCTTTTCAGCTTTCTGGAGGGCGGGAAGATGGCGGGGGATGCCGTCCATTAGCGACGTGCTCCCTTTTCGTGCCCTCTCCTGCCGCTTCACGTCGTACCACTGCTTGAGGACTTCTTCGGCGTCCGGTTTGGGGGACTCCACCGGGAGGTCCCGGTCTGCTTTTTGGTTCGCCGGGGCCGCTTCCGGGGATGATCGGGGCGCGGCCCCGTCGGAAGCAACGTCATCTCGTCGTGCGCCGGCTGCCGGCGTTTCCGAGCTAAAGACGTGCGGGTGGCGGCGCCTCATCTTCTGATAAGCGGAATTCATCACATCCTCAACGCCGAACTTTCCCATGTCCGCGGAAACTTTGCTCATGAACACGATGTGGAAAAGGAGGTCACCAAGTTCCTCCTTAAGCCTTTCGTGGTCTTTCTGCTCAATCGCTTCGATGACTTCGTAGGCTTCCTCGATAAGGAAAGGCTTGAGGGAATGGAGGGTCTGCTTCTTATCCCAGGGGCATCCTTTCTCGCCCCGCAGCGCATCCATAAGCTTCACAAGGTCCTGAAAACTCACAAAGCCACCTCGAAGATATGATGCGGTTGGCAAGATAAATCTTTTACGGCACAGACACAGCGTCGGCGGCTTTCAGTCTCACCTGAGGTGACCATCGCCTCGCCTCCTGACAGCTCCGCCCCGCCGAAGGCGGGTGGCGCGAGCCATCCGAAACTGAGCCGGTCGGCTCAATCTGAGCCCTCGTTTCTGGCGCCGATTTCCTTCGCCATGATAATTGCGTCCTCATTTTCCCTCCAGTAATAACCTTTTCTAATGGCGACCGGGGCGAATCCGAATTTCCGATACATGGTCTGGGCGATTGTGTTAGAGGCCCTGACCTCAAGGGTGACCGACATCGCGCCATGCGTTGCCGCCACCTCGAGGAGGAGGGAAAGCAGCCGAGAGCCAATCTTTCCACGCCGGTAATCGCGGTGGACGGCTAAATTGACGATGTGCGCGCAGTCACCGAGCCTCATTCCCGCATAGCCGACAACCTTTCCGTCGGAAAAGGCCGTGAAGAACCTCGCGTCGGACGATTTCAATGCCCTCATAAAGACCCGGCGCGGCCATGGGGAGGGAAAAGAATCCTTCTCGATGGCGCGCACCTCCTTCACGTCGGCCGGGCTCATCGGAAGGATTCTCAGCGGAGACGCCGGATTTTTGTCCGAGATGTCGCCATGCCCGGGACTTAGTCGGCTTGCGTTGGCGGCATCGGTTTTTTCCTGGCCGGGCAGGCCTTTATGCAAAGACCGCATATGTAATGCCCTATGTTCCAGGTGTTCCTGTAGAAGCGAAGCTGCTCCTGGCATTTCGCAAGGTTGAAATCTTCTCTTTTCTCGGATATGGCGCCAACGGGGCAAACATCAATGCAAGCCCGGCAATCGCCGCAGTCCATGGCAACCGGGCCTCCTTCCGGAAGGGGCATGTCTGTGAAGACAGTCACATACCTGACTCTGGCACCGTGGAGTGGGCTTATGATGAGGTTGCTGCGGCCATACCATCCGAGGCCGGCGTGATATGCCGCCCAGCGATGAGACGCATGTCCGAGGTTTTGTTTCCAGTCGATTATCTGAGATGAGGGGATGGGGCATGCCTCGTATCCCATTCGCTGAACCTGGTTTGCCACCCGCAGAGCGACGGCGTCCAGGGCGTTATTGACGACGCGGTAATGGTAGGCGTAGAGGCGCGTCGGGCCATCAACCAGCGAGTCAATGATGTAGTCGGAAAGACGCCAGCCAATGGATACTGCATACGGGAAATCCGCCATTTCTTCTGCCGGTGGGAGGCTTGATTTCATTTTCTCGACGGAGGCCACGCCGAAGCAACACGCCCCGAAGTCCAAAGCGGTGCGCTTGAGGACCGAAAACGCATTTTCCGTATCTGCTGCCATGATGTGCCGCAAGGGGTATTTATGCTGGCCTACTACAATGCAGCATCGCGGGGCGCTGCGAGGAGCGCGCCTGAGAGGGCTCGTCAGCCACGCCCTCTCTGCGGTCATGCCTCGTTTTCTTCGAGGGAAAGCCCCATAACGCAGATGCCGCTGCTGTCAGCCAACCGCAATGCTTCTTCCTCGTCAATGAGGAGGGTCTTGTGGGCTTCTACCGCCAGGAGAGACGCCTTCACTTCGGCAACGACGCGGATGGTTTCAACTCCGACGACGGGCACATCGAACCTCATGTCCTGGGAGGGCTTCGCCATCTTGACGACGACGGTCCCATCGCCAGCGAGCTTTGCGGCACGCCGAATGGTCTGGTCTGTTCCCTCGAGAGCCTCCACAGCGACAATCGCCTTATCCTTCACCACGACGGTCTGGCCGATGTCGAGCCGCCCTACTTCCCTGGCGATTTCGGCGCCGAAGCGTGCGTCCTGAAGCTCCTTTTCCGTGGGTTGGCGAGCGGTCAAAACACCTTCCTTTGCAAGAAAATCCTTCAGAAAAGCGGTCGAATCCATCAGGCTTATCCCATCTTTGCTCATCTCCTCCGCGACGGAAGAGAATATGCTGTCTGCTTTCCGGTCGCCCAGCCGCGAGAGGACCTTCAACCCGCGCAGGTCGAACTTGACTTTTTCAAACAACCGCGTCGGGCGGATTTGGCCTGCCATGACGGCTTTTGAGACGCCGGCATTTTTGAAGAACTTAATGACCTTGCCCAATTGACCGACTCCCACCCACAGGAGGTTATCAACGAAGTTGGCAAGTTCCGGCTCCGTCTCCCCCCGGAAACCGACAGCCTCGATCCTTGCGCCGCGTTTTTTCTTATAGCACGATGCGACAAGGAGCGGAAACTTCCCGTTTCCGGCTATCAAACCGAGGTGTTCTTCCATTGGAGCATTCTCTGATCCTCGATTTTCGGCCCCCGTCAATGTCAAATACGGGGTTGGCAGAGGGTTAATAACCTTTCCGCACAATCCCCGTTTGCTGCGTTCTCTCTGCGGTCTGGCTTCCGTTACCTCCCGATCCCTCTCTCCGATTTTGCTATGAAGTCCAGGAGGTGGACAATCTCGGGTATTGGGGGAAGCTCCGACTCGACTATCTCCACTGCATGTGAGGTGGCAAGCCCCGATTTGAAAAGAATCTTAAAAGCGCGCCGGATGATGGCCCGCGTTTCCGGCGGGAATCCGTTTCTGCGAAGGCCGACTGCGTTTATGTCTCTGACCGAGCAGGGGACTCCATCGCTGAGAGCGTATGGCGGCACATCCTGATTTACCTTGGACAGGCCGCCGATCATAGCGAGTGTGCCGATGTGGACGAACTGGTGGATGCCCACCAGGCCGCCGATGACCGCCTTGTCCTCGATGAGGATGTGCCCGGCGAGCGAAGCGAGGTTTGCCATGATGACACCTTTGCCAAGCCAGCAGTTGTGGCCGACGTGGGAATATGCCATCAGAAAGGAATCTTCGCCGACCACGGTGCTGGAGCCCTCGCCCGTGGAGGAGTTAACGGTCACGCATTCCCTGATAACGGTCCGGTCCCCTATCCGAACGTAAGTTTTTTCTCCGGCATACTTCAGGTCCTGGCATCGCAAGCCTACCGCCGCGCCGGGGAAGATTTCGCACCCCTCGCCTATGGTCGTGTGGCCGTCTATGACGGCATGGGGATGAATAATCGAGTTATCTCCTATCGTTACGTGTTCGCCGATGACCGCATAGGGTCCGATCCGGATGTCTTTTCCAAGCTCAGCTTTTGGGCTGACAATCGCTGTGGGATGTATCCTGGTCAATTGGGTTCCTTCGAGTTGTCGCGCTGTCCGGGGCGGGTGGTCTCGAACGGTTCTGAATTCCTCCTCGGCTGCAGCCCACGGCGCGCGAAGAGAGTGCAGCGGACAGCGTCACCGCTCTTCCTCGACAAGCGTGCACATCAGTTGCGCCTCGCACGCCAGGTTCTGCCCAACGAAAGCTTTTGTCTTCAGGACGCACGTCGTTGTGCGGAGACGTATCACCTCCGCTTCCAGCCTTAGAGTATCGCCCGGAAAAACAGGTCTCCTGAATTTCACCCTGTCAATGGACATGAAATATGGGACTTTGCCGAGGTTCTCCCCCTTTGTCAGCATTATCATTCCGGCGACCTGGGCCATCGCCTCGAGAATCAGCACCCCCGGCATAACCGGATGACCGGGGAAATGACCCGCGAAAAACGGCTCGTTTATAGTTACGTTCTTAACTCCCACCACCTTCTTGTCCGGGACGAATTCGAGGACCTTGTCAACCAGAAGGAATGGATACCTGTGCGGCAGGATGCTCATCAGCCGCGACACGTCCATGGCCTGCGGCTGAAATCCTTCCGCGCTCGGATAGCAGCTTTTCTTGGAGGCTTCCTTCGCTTTTTCCCTCAGAAGACGGGTGAGCCTGATGTTGCTGGCATGGCCTGACTTGATTGCTATGACGTGCGCCCGCAGGGGCTGTCCGAGAAGAAAAAGGTCCCCCATGAGGTCGAGAATCTTGTGGCGAACAAACTCTTTCTCAAGGCGCAGCCCTTCCTTGCTGAGGATCACTTCCCCTTTTATGACAACGGCATTGTCGAGACTCCCCCCCTTGATAAGGCCGTTGACGACCAAACCTTCGACTTCGTCGTAGGGGCAAAAGGTCCGAGAAGGGGCTATTTCCTTGACGAAAGTCTCATCGTTGATCGGGAGGGAAAGAAACTGCGTGTCAATTCCCGGCTCCTTGTAGGAGATGGTGAAGGAGATGGAAAGCTCGTCCGCAGGAAGGATGATAAGGTGGACTCCATTCTCGGAGAAATAGATTGGCTCTCCTGGCTTGAAGACATTCTTTTGAGCGTCCTGCAACTCAATCCCTGCGGATTGAATCATTTCCACAAAGGGCAATGCGCTCCCATCGCCCACTGGCGGCTCGTTTCCTTCGACTTCCACGAGGAGGTTGTCAATCCCCAGCCCCATCAAAGCGGCAAGGACGTGCTCGACGGTGTGAATCTTGACGTTGTTTCGGCCGAGGGTCGTTCCCCGGAGGATATCCGTGACGTTCTCGATGACAGCCTCTATGGGCGGCTCGGCGCGGAACTCCTTGCCCAGGAACCTGACCCCGTAGCCGGGCGGAGCCGGTTTGAAGGTTATGCTGGTTCTGTTGCCGGTATGGACACCTATCCCGGAACGAGTGACCTGTTTCTTGATCGTCCTCTGCGGCTCTGATCCCTCATGCATGTTTGTGTTTTTTCCTTTCCGGCGCCTGCCGAAAAAAAGGGGCACCTGCCGTGGGAACTTCAACCCTCACGCGGCGCTCACCTTGTCCTTGTCGGCTGCTGCTTTCGCTTTTTCAGGGTTTTTCCTGCTGATTATCTTTTCGAGCGTTTCAACTCTCTCTCGCAGCTCGTGGACCTCGTGCAGCAAGTCGGGAATCCGGTACGTCGCCGCAACAGCCTTCCTTTCCTGGTCGAGCGGCCGGGCAGGAGTGCCACTGACGGTAGCGCCGGGCGGGACACTCTTGGTGACGCCCGCCTGAGCCGTTACCCTGGCGTCATCTCCGATTTTTATGTGACCGACAAGCCCGGCCTGTCCGGCGAGGACGACGTTTCGCCCGATCTCGGTGCTTCCGGAGATGCCCACCTGCGCGATGATTATGCAATCCTGTCCAATTTTGACGTTGTGGGCAACCATCACCAGGTTGTCAATCTTTGTTCCTCTTCCTATGACGGTCTTATTGAATCTTGCCCTGTCTATGGTAACGTTGGCGCCTATCTCAACGTCGTCCTCGATGCAAACGATGCCCGTCTGAGGAATCTTAACGTGCTTGCCATCAACCTGGACGTAGCCGAAGCCGTCTGCTCCAATCACTGTGCCGCTGTGGATAATCACCCTGTTGCCGATTATGGTGCCCTCACGAATGGTCACGCTCGGATAAATCAGGCAGTCGCATCCTATGCTGCTGTCCCTTCCAATGTACACGAAAGGGCCGATGCGAGTATTCTCGCCTATGGTAACTCCCTCTGCGATGACGACGTAATCCTCTATCGAGACGTCTTTCCGAAGGCGAACATTCTTCCCAATTGAGGCCTTTCTGGAAATCCCCCGGGAGAATCCAGTCGAGCTGGGCTCAGGCGAAAGCAATGTGGTTGCCTTCACGAAAGCCATTGATGGATTCTCGTGGACGATAGCGTTGAGGCCATGAGGGATGCCGATCCCAGGCGGAACAATCACCGCCGAAGCGCCCGTTGAGGAGAGCAGCCGAATGTATTTCGGATTGGCGATGAAGGTAATCTGCCCTTCCCGGGCCTCATTGATGGCGGCAACCGACCGGATGACGCAATCGGGGTCGCCTGAAAGCGTCCCACCGACGGCACCGCATATCTCTCTCAGTGTCTTCTGGAAAGCCAAATGGTTCTCCCGGTTGACGTTCGTCCAGTGAGAAGGAGCCGAAATATAATTGAGAGTATATCACCGCGTAGGTTTCTGTGTACATTATTTCGTTGCACTTCAACCGCATCGAAGCGAGTAGGAGATCGAGTCTCTCGACGTACTGTTTGGTCTGTCTCAGTTTCGCGTTACTCGGGCGGCCCCGGGGCCTTTCCCATGGCGTGGGATGGAGCAGGCTTTCCCGGTGCCAAGAATGAAAGGCGGTTGCACCCTCGCGGAGCCTGCTGCCACAGGTTACAGCGGGGACGAAGGCGTTCTGTCAGTCGGCGGCGTTTGTCTGTCTTCGATGGTTATGGTGTGCCCGTCGGGGAAAGACACACTACCTTTGCCATAAAGGTGAACCAGGCCGGTTTGCTCTAAGAGAATAAACGTGAGCGGCCGATTTTTGTCCAGCCCCTCGAAGGTATAGCCCGACAGAGAGACCTTCCCGGCAAACCGCCACACCGATTTGCTCCCCATGGGCGTTCTTGCGATTCCGCCGCCGGAGGGTGAGTCGGCCGAAATGTCCTTTGGATACTGCGAGATGAATCGGAGGCGTTCTCCGTCGCTTTTCATGGTAATGCTTCCGGAGGGTGAGCCGCGTCGGGGCTGTATCTCCTTGATGGTGTAACGACCGCCCGGCCCATTTTTGACGACATCTTCTATCAATGCATCTTCCAGGGATACCGGGATGGGCTCTCCTGCGGATGACGTCTCCCCTCCGGGAGGCGTCTCTGGCGGCTTGGGCTCCGGCTGCGGGCGACTGGCGAGGTATTTGTCGTTCATCTTTACGACTGTCTGGAAGGTCAGATCGGCCGATTCGTCCTTGTACAGGAGAATCTCATCAACCAGGACCCAGGTATATCCCTTCTCGACGGCAGCTTCTTTGGCAGCCTCAGCGATGTCCTGGAGAATTTCCCTCTCGAAGGCCGTCTGTCTTCTTTCGACCTCTCTTCTGAGGTCGCTGTCGAACTTCACGAGCTCCGCCCTTTTCAATTGTATCTTCTGCTCTTCTCTTTTTGCCTGCTCAGGGCCGCTGAGGGCTTTAGCGGTTTCCAGGTCTTCGATTTCTTTTCGGAGGGCGTCGCGAAGAAGCTTTTTCTCCTCCAGAAGCTTCTTGATCTCCTCCTCGAAAGCCTTTTTCTTGAGGCTCTCGTCAGAGACTTTTTTGAGGCTGATGAAGCCAATCTTGACCTGCTGCTGGGAGAATGCTGTGCAGAGGAAAATCGAGCCTGTCAGTGCGAGGAGTGCTGCCAGGCACGTCCGAGGCGTCGCGATAAGCAACTTGCGAGTCATAGAACAAAATCTCCTTTCTGTCCTCAGTCCGCAGAGACAACAGCGATTGGCGCCTGCGAAACGTTTGAGGCCGTGGATTCAGAAATTGAATCCGAACGAAAAGCTGAAGCGCCCTCCTTTACCGGTCCATTCGTCCCTGTCAACGGGCCAGCCGTAATCGAGGTTGATGGGTACGGGCGCGCCGAAAAACGGGATGATTATCCTCAATCCGAGGCCTGTCCCAGCCCTCAGGTCGGACGGGTCTATGTCGTAGGAGTCGTACCAGACATTCCCTGTGTCGTAGAAGAGCGCTCCTCTGAGCGGTCCGTAGATAGGGTAATTGTATTCTGCGGAGAGCAGAAGGGATGACTTTCCCCCTATGGGCAGGCCAAGCTCATCCTTTGGGCCGACCCTGCGGTATCGGAAACCTCTGATAGTCCCCGGGCCGCCCAGAAACAGCCTCTCGAAGATGGGGACATCTTCGGAATCTCCGAATTCTTGCGCAAAGCCCACCGTTCCGAGAAGCCTCAGGACGTGTTTGGGGCCATAGAGCCGGATGTACTGGGCCACTCCATACTCCTGCTTGAAGAAATCCTCCTCGGAGCCGAAGAAACCGCCGGCCACCTCCCACTGCCCCCACAGCCTCATTCCGCGGGTTGGCATAAGCCAACTGTCAATTGTTTCCCTTCTGAGGTCAAATCTCATTGAGCTGATGGTTTTCTCGCCGCCTTCTTTTTTGATGAGCTCGGATGCATCTTCTCCCGGTTCTATCTCGACTTGCTCTAACTTGTATGTTACGCCCGCTCTCGTTGCCGGGGCGACCCTCGTAGAGAGTCTCACGTCGAACCCGGCGCTGTCCTGGTCGTAGTAGAAATGTCTTTCCGCTCTTTTAACAAAGCGCCTGTCTGTCTTGAAAATGTCGAAGCCGAAACTGAGCGGCCTGTCGAGAAACCACGGCTCGGTGAAACTGAATATGAAGTCGGTTCGCCTTGTTCCGACGGTGGCTCTCAGTCTGGCTTTCTGGCCTCCTCCTCGAAGCCAGGGGCTGCGCCACCTCTTCCAGTCGAAGTTGGACTGTGTTATCTCAAAAGTCCCAAAGACGTCCCAGATTGTGCTGAATCCTCCGCCGAACCAGAGCCTTCCGGTGGGTCTCTCCTTGACCTCTATAACAAGGTCTCTGACGCCTTCCACATCGGTGGGACGGTCGTAAGCCAGAACCCCCTCCTCCGTCGGGTCCTCGGGGTCACCGAAGTATTGGAGGCCTTTCAGTCGCTGGACCGATACGCGGACCTTTCGCATGTCGAATATTTCCCCCGGGTGGACCGCTATCTCCCGCCGAATCACCTTATCCTTGGTGACGAGGTTTCCAGTGATTTCGATTTTCCCGATGCGAATCTGCTGGTTTTCGGTGATGTCGTAAACGACGTCGAGAGCGTTGGGCTTATCGGTGGGCCTCTTCTCTGCGTTTACGATGGCGTCAATGTAGCCCCGCTCGCCGTACTTCTCATAGATCGCCAGCCTGTCTTTCTCCAGCGCGAAGGAGTCGAAGGGCATCCCTCCCTTCAGAGAGCACACTCGCAGGAGCTCCTCTGCGGAAAAGACGGTGTTTCCCTGGACGGAGAACTTCCCGGCGAAATACTGCGTCCCCTCGTACAGGCGGATGGTCAGCTCAATTCGTCTCTTTTTTGGCGGGACTTTCCACTCCTTTCCGAGTTTGTCGAGGAGGTCCTCGGTCGGGTCTGAAATCATGATTGTTTTGCCCTCCGGGAGGACTTTCAGCTCGACGCCGAGCATCTCGAAGGAGTCCTTTTCTGCCCGGCAGTTCGGGCAGCTCCACTCCTTCGGGAGGTCCTCGAAGGGAGTGCCGGGGAGAATATTGTGCTCCGGGTCGCCCTGAAGGGGACGATATATTCCTCCGCATTTGGTGCACCTGGCTCCCCGGACGGCGACGTCCAGAAAGCCTTTCTCATGGTAAAGTGCCGTTATCCGGTCGAAGTCCTCGTCCAGGACGTACCGCTTCAACTTTCCACTGCCGAAGATGAACGGCAGGAATTTCTTACGGGTGCCGGTCTTCGTTTTGCGGAAGATTTCCTTGGCTGAGACTGCCTTGTTTCCGACGACGGTTATCTTGCGGATGAAGGCTCTCGGTCCTTCTGCTATGGCCACGTCAACCGCAACCTCGTTTGTCTGCCTGTCAATTTCCGGGACATGCTCAACCAAAGCCGCAAAATAGCCCTTCTTCTCGTAATTGTCCTTTATGTCGCTGACACCCTTTTCAATTTCGGCGGGGTCGTAGATTGACCCAACGAGCGTCGGAGCACCGGGGACACTGATTCTCTGAAGGAGAGTCCGCTTCTTTTCTTTCTCCTTCGGTTCCATCTTTTTGCCGAGCTGTTTTTCGGAAAAGGCCCTACTTCCGGTGAAGGAGATTTCTTTGATCAGCGGGTTCTCTTCAAAGAGATAGACCAGCACAATCCCCTCGGGGGTCGGGTTGACCGCCACGGACACGTTTCGGAAGTCGCCTGTGGTCATGAGCTTTCTGACGTCTTCATCCACGACATCTCTGGAGAACTCGTCGCCGGCTTTGCTTCTTATTCTGAGCCGGACGAACTCCTCGTTTGCTCTCTTGAGGCCCTCCAGCCTGACCTCCTTGATTATCTCCTTCTCTTCTGCCAGAGAGATCGGCGCAAAAAGAAAAAAAGCACAAAATGCAATCGCGCCGGCGCGCAAGCATGAATGCATCGGCTCCTCCTTTCGATAGAGTCAATCTTAACTAAGTGCCCTCATTCACAAATTCGATGACGTATTTTTCTATGACAGAATAAACACGGTGGACGGGATTCTGCGAATCCTGTGCTCGCGTTTTCGCTTGTATCGGTTCAGGTCACGGAGGACCCTCTATGGGAAGCCTCACGGAACGCTATCCGCTTCGTGCCATCCCTTCCAGATTCCGGCGATACTGCAAATCTTGTCGAAAATCTTCTCGGTTTTCGCCCTGCCTTTGGCGGGGACACGTCGCCGTATTTGTGAATTGATGTACTAAGCCACTCCCTCCTCTCCTGAAACCTCCTCAATTTTCTCTATTGCAGTCGCTGCCTCCGCGGAGAGAGGCTCGAAGCGTGTGAATTCTTTCAGAAATACCAGCTCGACCTCCCCGACGGGGCCGTTTCTCTGTTTAGCGACGATAAGGTCTGCTATTCCCGGTTTGACGTCCGGGTCGTAGTAGTCCTGCCGGACCAAAAGCATAACGACGTCGGCATCCTGCTCAATGGCGCCGGATTCCCGCAGGTCGGATAACTGGGGGCGTTTGTTCGGGCGATTCTCGACCTCTCGGTTGAGTTGGGAGAGGACAAGCACCGGCAGAGCCAGCTCCCTCGCAAGGGCTTTGAGAGCCTGCGACATTTCCGAGATTTCCTGCTGGCGGTTGTCATATTTCTTGGCGATACCCCTCAATAGCTGAAGGTAGTCCACAATCACCAGCTTTATGTCGTGGGTGGATTTCAGCCTCCTGGCGATGGCTCTGACCTGCAAAACGTTGATGGACGGCGAATCGTTGACGTAGATCGGCGCCTCGGTCAATTCTCCCGCTGCACGGATGATTTCTGGCCAGTCCTTCTTGCCGAGGAAGCCCTGGCGGACCCGCTGGCTGTTGATTTTTGCCCTTGAGCAGAGCATACGCTCCACCAGTTGGCTGGCGGAAGTCTCCAGGCTGAAAATGGCCGCAGGCATCCTTTTATCCACTGCGACAAATTCGGCGATGTTGAGGGCCAGAGCGGTCTTTCCCATGGAGGGTCGAGAGGCGAGGACTACCAGGTCGGAGTTCTGCAGGCCCGACGTTATCTTGTCCAGGTCGTCGAACCCGGTTGGAACACCAGTTACATAGCGTTTGTGCTCCGAAACCCTCTCAATCTTGTCAACTACCTTATTGATTGTATCGCTGATGGGGCTGAAGCTTTCCCGCATTCTTCTTTCTGCGATATTGAATATGCTTGTCTCGACGCCGTCAAGGAGCTCTTCGACTTCCCCCTCCTCCTCGTAACATCTTTTGACGATGTCTGTGGCGGTTGTGATGAGATTGCGCAGGATGGCTTTATCGGAGACGATTTTGAAGTAAGATTCCGCATGGGCGGTGGTGGGGACAGAATCGGCGAGCTTTGTGAGATAGACTGCCCCTCCGACGGCATCCAGTTTTCCGAGGCTCGCAAGCCTATCCGCCACCGTCACCATGTCAACGACCTGGCTGTTCTTGTACAGGTCGAGCATGGAGGAAAAGATTGTGCGGTGAGATTGTTCATAGAAGCATTCCGGGACGATTTTCTCTGCGGCTGTGTCTAATGCTTCTCTGCTGAGAAGGATGCACCCCAAGGCGCTCATTTCCGCCTCAATATTGCGAGGAGGGACGCGTTCAGCGAGTTGGTCCTGCAAAGCCATGCTTGTTCTCCCTCTGCGCACTCCTTGTTCCTCTGCGGCGAAAGCTCCGCCGCAGAGTTGAAGGGCAGCATGCAGAAAGTCCGTGTCCTATTCCTTGACTACCCACAGTTTCACCGTCGCCTCAACCTCGGGGTGAAGCCTGATGTTCACCGAGTAAATCCCGAGGTTTCTGATAGGCGAGTCGAGAATAATCTTCTTTTTGTCTATTTCAACTCCCTCTTTTCGCAAAGCTTCCGCGACATCGGCGGCCGTCACCGACCCGAAGAGCCTCTCATCCTCGCCGACCTTGGCCGAGATAGTGCAGGAGACGGTGGCGAGTTTCTCGGCCAATGCCTTGCATTCCGCCAGCTCTGCCTCCGCTCGGAGAATTCTGCGGCGCTGAAGGCTCTTCTGAACGTCAACAGCTCCTTTCCCTGCCTTGATAGCTATCCTTTTGGGTAGCAGGAAGTTTCGAGCGTATCCGTCGGCGACGGTCACTATCTCCCCTTCTTTTCCCACCTTCTCAATGTCTTTCAGGAGCAGGATTTTCATCTTCCGAGCCGCCCATGTCAGACCGCCGACCGCGCCGAGGCGCCAGTGGTGACAGAAAAGGCCCCGCGCTGTCTGCGGTGCGCTTGATTTTGTTTGATTTCACTCTACGACGTAGGGAAGAAGAGCCATGTATCTGGCTCTTTTGATGGCCGCAGCAAGTTGTCTTTGATGTTTGGCGCAGTTGCAGGAGGTTCTCCTCGGGAAAATCTTGCCGCGATCGGTCATGAACTTGCGCAGAACCGATACCTCCTTGTAGTCAATCCGCTCCACGTTGTCTTGACAGAAACGGCATGACTTTCTTCTGCGGCCCGCCAGGAATTTGGCTCTTTTCTTCTTCCTTCTTGCAATGTCCCTGCTTAGAATCATCTACCTCTCCTATGAATTGGCATCGGCCGCGCCGTTAAAAGGGCATCGGCCCGGCTTGTTCCTGTGGGCCAAAATCGGCTTCCGGCGGCGGACCGCTGCTGCGGGCGTGGGGTTCTTCCGAAGAAGGCGCACTGGGCTCTTTCCCTTTTCCTCCGAGGAACTGTACCCTCTCGGCCACGACACGGTATTTTGACCGTTTCTCCCCTTGGGGGGTCTCCCATGTATCCATCTGCAGCCTTCCCTCGACGAACACCAGCGATCCCTTGCTGAGAAACTGGTTGCACACTTCGGCCTGTCTCTGCCAGGCGACGATGTCCACAAAGCAGGTCTCGCTTCGTGCCTCCCCTTCTTTGCCGACGTATTCCCTGTTTATGGCCATCCTGAAGTCTGCCACGGCCGTCCCGTTGGGTGTGTAGCGCAACTCCGGGTCTCTGACTAAGTTACCGACGAGCAAAACTTTATTCAACGATGCCATCTTCTACTCCTTCTCTGCGGCGCCTTGAGCGCCACTGGTTCTTTCGGCGGCGAATTGAACCTCTTTCTCTCCTCTCTTTATGATTAGAAAGCGCAGAATGAAGTCGTTCAAGCGATATCCAGCCCTCAGCTCGGATATTCGATCCGGAGCGAGCCGAAAGTACAGGAGAAAATAGAACCCATCCTTCCTCTTCTTAACGGGGTAGGCGAGGCGCTTCTTGCCGAGATGCTGCAGGTCAACAACTTCTCCCCCCTTCTCAACTATCTCCGACTTAAGTTGCTCGGTGAGCTTTTCGACCTCCTGCTCGCTGCGAGCAGGGTCCACGACATACATTGCCTCGTACAGGTTGAGCATGGTCCTCCGTCTATTGGGTATTCAGATTTTCGTCAAAACTGCGCCTCCTGCGGCCGCAGCCAGCGGGAGAGGTATCGCGTGGGCCGGCATTATATTTGTTCATCGCCGGGGCGATTCCTTCCCGGATAATTGTATCAAGGGCCTCGGTTGCGCGCTCAATTGCCTGCTCAACGATGGGTCTCTCGTCTTCGGCGAAGTCTCCGAGGACAAAATCGGTTAACGACGACGACGGCTCTTTTCCGACACCTATCCTCAGCCTGGGGAAATCTTTTGTCCCCAGCCAGGCAATGACCGACTTCAACCCGTTATGTCCACCGTCGCTTCCTTCGCTTCTTATTCTGAGCCGTCCGAGAGGGAGGTTGACGTCATCCACGATCACAAGGAGATTTTGCGGGTTGACTCCGCGAAAGGCCACCGCGCAAGCGACCGCTTCACCGCTTCGGTTCATGAATGTCGTCGGGATAACTACCGCGACATTCCTTTCGGCAACCTTACCCAGACCGATGCGACAGCGCAGCTTCCTTTTTGCCCGAAGAGGTATGCAATGCCGCTGCGAGAACCTTTTTGCCACCTCCTGCCCGGCGTTGTGCCGGCTTCGTTGATAAGCTTCGCCGGGATTGCCCAGCCCAACTATCATAAAGATGTCGTCCCTTGTCGTCACGTCTCACTCAAGGCCCACTTTTCCCTGCGGCCTCCAGCGCCACAAGGGCATCGCCGGATATTCTTGGCCACGGTCCTCCTCAGAAAAAGAGCTGCTATTCCGCCTTTTTCTCTTTCGGGGGTTCTCCCTCGACTTCCTCCTCAGGCTTCTTCTCGCTGATAACCTCAGGCTCGACAACTTCCTCCTCTTTTGCGGCCTCAACCTTGGCTACGACCCGCGGGACCGTCACAGACACCACGCTCAAGTCCGGGTCATTCAGTATTTCGACGTCTGGCCCGAGGTCAACGTCCCTGACGTGAACGGACTGGCCCAATTGCAGGCTGCTGACGTCAACACGGACTTCCTCGGGCAGGTCCATCGCTTTGCACGCCACGTCGAGTTCTCTCAAGGTGTGCTCCAGGATACCCCCGGCGCTGAGTCCCGGGCTATCCCCGACCGTAACTACAGGTATACGGGCACGTATTTTCTCAGCCAGCGAAATCTGATGGAAGTCAATGTGCAGCACTTCTCCCTTGATGGGGTCATGTTGTATCTCTTTGATCAGGGTGGGGCGAGGGCTCGTTTCCTCTCCGTCCCCTACTACCAGCGAAACGATGACGCTCTCCAGGGAGGAGGCGCGGGCTCCGTGAGTCAATGAGTGGACTTCTCTGGCGTCCAGTTCTATGGGGAGCGGTTCCGTCCCTTTCCCGTAGACGATGGCCGGGACTACCCCTTCGGCTCTCAGCCTTCTGGCCGGTCCTTTGCCTTTTTCTTTTCTTATCCGAGCCTTAACTTTGATTTCCGCCATCTCTGCTCTTCCTCAACCGCGTCTGTATGGTTCTACTTCGGGTTTGTGTCCGTTTCCGTGCAGCTCCAATCACGAGAAAAGGGAGCTGACCGATTCGTTTTTGTGTATGCACATTATCGCTTTCCCCAAAAGGTCAGCGACGCTCAACACGGATAGCTTGAAGTCGGGGTCGTTGACTTCCATCCTCACGCTGTCAGTGGTCACGAACCTTTCTATGGGGGAGTTCTTTATCCTGTCCACCGCCAGGCCGACGAGGATTCCATGTATCACGAAGGCCCATATCTCTTCGGCACCGTACTGACGAAGCATCCTGGCAGCTTCCGTCAGAGTTCCGGCTGTGCTGACTATGTCGTCAACCAGGATGACCTTTCTTCCCTTGACTTCCCCTATGACGGTGGTTGCCTCGACCTCGTACTCGCCGACGCGCCGTTTGTCAACGGTTGCCAGGGGCAAATTCAGCTTCGTCGAGAAGAGGCTTGCCAGCTTCATCCCCCCAACGTCCGGGGAAACGATTATCGGATTGTCGAGCCGAACCTTCTGCACGTACTCCTTGAAAACTGGGAAGGCGGTCAAGTTATCAACCGGAATGTCAAAGAAAGCCTGAATCTGGCCGGCATGAAGGTCAATTGTCAGCAGCCTGTCGGCGCCCGCCGCCGTTAGTAGGTTTGCGACGAGCTTCGCCGAAATCGGGACTCGTGGCAAGTCCTTCCTGTCCTGCCTTGCGTAGCCGTAACATGGAACCACCGCCGTCACCCTCTGCGCGGAGGCGCGCTTGAGGGCGTCAATCATCAGCAGAAGTTCCATCAGGTTTTCGTTCGGGTTGGGAACTGTCGGCTGGATGACGAATACATCCCTTCCCCTTACGTTCTCCAGAACCCTCACCTGAATTTCGCCATCCGGGAACCTCGAAAGAACCAGCTTCCCCAGCGGTACGCCTATGCTGTCGCTGATTTTCCGGCAGAGCTCCGGATTCGCGTTCCCGGCGAAGACCTTCAGCTCGCCGTGCATCACCCCTCCTTGCCATTCGACCCCGCCTTGGCGGGGAAAACACACTTGCCGAGGAACCGAACAATAAAAACGAAAGACGACACGCGTTCGCCCTGTCGCGATCTGGCTGGGGCGGTAGGATTCGAACCTACGGGTCCGAGGACCAAAACCTCGTGCCTTACCCACTTGGCCACGCCCCAGTCACCTCGGGAAGACATCGCCCAACAAACCATCCACTCGATTGGTTGGCGACGCTCTTTGCAATTAGTTTATAGACCCCATGAGCGCGGGCAGTCAATAAAAAAATCCCCGCGAGTCAGGCCGCGACGGACGCGACGGCGAGCAAGAGGTTAACTCTCTTGCCCCGGAGCGGCTGAAACCACGAAGGGGATGCCGACCCACAACAAAATCCAGAAATGCGAAAAGGGGCTGGTTCCAGGAGGGGCCACCGCCTATTCACGCTAACCCATCACGGGTTTTCAAGGATGCGGTAGAAGCGACGAGGGACGAGCCCCGGGGCTAATCCGGTCTTCGAGCCGTCGTCAATCCAGGACGTAGTCGTGTCACCCGCAGATATAATGGCGCCGTCTGCCAGGTGCCAGGTGAGGAGGTCGCCAGAATAGAACACGGAGTAGGTCTTGCCCATCCAGCCGACGGAACTCCAAGTCAGGGTAACTTCCCGTTCGCCTGGGCCCTGCGACGCCCGGTTGATGTAGTACTCATAGGCGCCCATGTCCACAGTGCGCCTTTTTCCGCCGTACAGGAATCTATATGTCCCGACGATATCAGTCTCAGGGAAACCTGGCCAGTACGGTCCCCCCGCGTCTATGCAGGGCGAATCCGCGCGGAGTCGGAAGTCCCCCCTGTCCGGATCGATAAACCTCGGGTCGGCGTCAGTGTTTCCCTCCCCTGGATACCCACCCTCGATATCGCAGAACGACGCTCTGGCTTCCGCGTGAAAGTTGTAGATGGTCCAGCCCCGATTGCCGTACACGATCGTATTCTGGAGGGTCATCTCCGTCTCCCCGCAGCCCACCCCATACTCGTTGCCCGAGACAGTGCAGTTGAGGATGTCCACGTAGGCCCAGTCGGTGGAGACAGCCGCCCCCTCATTGGAGCAGATTCTGGAGTTGGATACCGTTACGCGCGCCCGATCCTGGACGGCAATGCCGGTAGTTCCGTTACCGTCGAGCGAACAGTGAGCGACCTCAACCTCCCAAAGGCCATCGACGTAAATCCCTCCTCCGGGGTTGCCGTTCAGGGAGCACCTCGATACCCAAACGCGACCGCTGCCCCAATAGCAGCCCAGGGCGCCGTGATAGCAGTCGGACACCTCGCACGATCCAATGATGCGAAGAGGTGCGTACCCTCTTAGGTGTATCCCGTTGTATGCCCCGCTGATGCGGCAACCGGATAGGACCACAGGGGCGCCGGAGGGCCAGCCGTGGGACACAACCCCTGCGTCAAAGGGCCCTGAGACGATGCAATTGTCCACGCGCTGTCCCGGATACGAGGGAAGGTAGATCCCGACGCCCTTGTACCGGAGATACGGAGGGACGTCCTGGGGAACTTCCTCCCTTCGCACGGAGAGGTCCCGAATGACGGCCCCATCAGCGCCGATGACGATGCCCCAAACCCTCGTGTGCTCTGGTCCCGCGCCAGACAGAACCATTCGCGCCTTGGTCCGCACCGTCTCGTGGTAGTCGCCAGCGTCCACCATGACAATATCGCCAGGATCCGCAGCATCAACAGCGACCTGTATGCTCGTGGCGGCGCTGGCGGGAGTCATGAACGGGGGCTCGTTGGAGCCGTGCAGCGAAGCGTAGTGCACGTCAGCCTCCAGCGAACCCGTATGGCAAATAATAGCCGCGACTGCCGCAGAAAAAACGATCGATCTCATAGGCTTCCCTTCCTCAGTGCAGGATCACATCCTCGATGGGCTCGTCGGGGTCCTCTCCCCAGACGGTCAGCCCCATGTCGCTGGCGCTGAGCGGCTCGAGAATGCAATGATGCAATTCCCGAGCAGCCTTAACGCGCCCCGTGTTCCTGTTCGGGTCCCGGAACGGATTGTGGAAGGGGGCACCTCCTCCCCCGGTGACGATATAATGGACGCCCTGGGTCGGGCTCCCGTCGTACAACTTGAACGAGTGCTCGTAGAAGTGATTGTGGCCGCCGAACACGGCATCCGCGCCGTACTTGCGACTTGTTGAAAAGCTTCTCGGCCAGTTGCTTTCTGACGTGGTAAACGTCGGTCTGGTCGCTGTCACTGCCGTAGTGGTGCTCATTGGAGTGCGTGTATGGGGGGCAGTGGAGCAGAACGAACTTCCACGTGGCGCCGCTCCATGCGTAATAGGGTGAATTCGCCAGGAGCTGCGAGCCGTTGCCCGGAGCCCGCGCGGCGTCGATGTCCTGGCCGTTGTCCCAGAAGGCGTTGTAGTAATCCACCACGTTCTGGGGGCCGGAGTATATCAGGATTCCCTCGTCGCTATTCTGCGTAAAGAGGGAGTCCCTGATGCGGACGGTTTGCCCCGAGCCCCCGGAAACCCGAATCCCGGTATTGTTCCTGTCGAATGTGTAGTTGGCCATCCGGCCGTTCCCCCTGATACAGGCCGTCCGCAAACCTTCGCTCCCCCCACAGCCACCTGGGTTAATCATACCTCCCCTCCTATGGATTCTCAAGGATCCGGTAGAAGCGCTGACGAACAAGCGATGGCGGGGTCCCCGTCTTCGAGCCGTCGTCTATCCAGGAGGTGGTCTGGTTACCGTCGGAGGCAAGCCATCGCTGGGCGACGTGCCAGGTGATAAGGTCGTCGGAATAGAAGACTCGGTAGATGCTGTCCCAGACGGAGCTCCAGGTTAAGGTCACGTGCTGGGCGCCCGGCCCCGGCTCGATTTCGTTGATGTAGTACTCGTACGCCCCGATGTCCACGGTGAGGCTCTTCCCGCCGTACATGATTCTGTGCATGCCGGCCATGTCAGTGTCAGGCAGACACGGGCTGCTATTGTCGCCGGCGTCGATGCAGGGGGAAGTCGGTGATAGACGGAAATCACCGCCTTCGGGGTTGACGAATTTCGGGTCCCCGAAAATGTTGCCGTTGATGCCGTCCAAGGAGGGATCCGAAACGAGGCAATGGGAGATGTTGGAAGCCGGGACCTTGACGAACTGAGACGCCCTATTGGGAGCGCTGGACCATACGATCGAGTTGCGGATTTCTGGAGGGTCGCCGTCTTCGGGCCCGAGGAGGGCCGTTTTGTTGTGCGCAAACGTGCATCCTTCCAGGAGGGCACCGCCGGAGACAGCTATGTTGAAACCCTCAATGACGGAGCCCACGATTCTGGGGCGGGCGGCGGCGCGCCAGGTGGGCCAAGAAGCGAAGATGGCGAGACGGTCGTGATGGAGAGCGTGCGGAAAGACTCGGCATTGGGCGATGAGCGGCGTGGATCCCGGGGCACACGTGATGGCCCGGCCGAGGTTGGCGCCGAGGGATAATCCCTGGATCGAACTGGCCCCCTGCATCGAGGCAGCCGACTTGTATTCGGGCGGGATGATCCTCGCGCCGCCCGACGGATCGGCCCTCACGTGAACACCGTCCTGGAGCATGAGGTTGCCCTCATTGTACGTCCCGGGCGCGACGTTGATAAGCACCGAGGGGGACCTTTGCCTGCTGGGAACGTCTTCCGGGTAGGCCCCCATGTTAAGGCCGTCGCTGGCAGCGCCGACGCATGGGGAGCCAACCGCGAGATGAAAGTCGTATGCTGTGAGGGCTGCCCGAATGGTGCGGAAGGGGCTCTCTTTGGTTCCGTCTTCTTCTGCTGTACTGGAGCAATCCACGTACATGGGATTGTCCGAATCGTTGAAGCCGCCCCAGCCTATGAAAAGGGGGTCGGCGGATATGTTGCCGTTGAGTCCAGCGAGGCTTGGATAGCCCACGTCGCACCCTACGGGGTCCCATGCCCCATCCCATTCGAAGTTGCCCCAGACGATGCAATCCCTCATGGACACCAGCATGGAGTCGAGATTGCCGATCCCCGACCAGTTCGCGCTTATTGTGCAGTGCGCCAGAAGCGTGTATCCCTCGTCATTGACCCCAACGACGCCGTGGTTGTTGGCGGCTACGACCGTGTCGTAGACCACCGTCACGTCCGAGACGTACATGCCCGCGTACCCGTTTTGAAGGAAAGCGCAGCCCTCGACGAAGCCGCCGTTCACGTCCGCGCCCTTGCGGTCGGCGCCAAATACCGTGCAGTCGCGGATCGTCCCCCCGTTACATACTATGCCCTTGCCGCAGCCCGCCGCATCCACCACGAATCCGCTGAACTCCCCGCCATACTCAACGGTAACAACGGCAATGTGCTGACCAACAACCTCAGGCGTGATCACGCACGAGCCGGGGACCAAGGCGCACACTTTCGACCACGCTGGAATCGCGATATTCTCCTGGTATCGGCCCTCGGCCACCCATACAAAGGTGGCGTAGTACTGGTCCAAGCCGGCCTGGATGGCGTCTTCAATCCTGCGAGCCGCGGTTTCCACGGTCCAGTACGGATATTCGTTGGAGCCGTCGGCCGACACATAGTGTTGTCCCCACGCTGCGGTCGTCGCGAGCGTAACCACAAGGGCTGAAAGACCTGCCAGGTGTTTCACGTCATCTCCTCCTCTGAGGACCCGGTTGAATGGAAGGCCCGGCTTATGGCCAATAATCCTTCTGGGTCCCGTCCCATTTGTACGCTTTCAGATTAAATGAAGACGGAGTGACCTGGAGCACGCAGAAATGGAAGGCGTCCTGGGTTTGAGGCTCGTCGCTCCTGTCGTAAAGCTTCTCCTGGACCGCCCCATGGTCGGGTGACGGATAGTGATAGCCCTCCACCCCGGTGCTTAGCGGGGCCCCGGCGCCGCCTGTCACGATATATCGCACCGTATTGCCCTGCTCTGTGCAAACCGCCCTCTCGTATATGTGGTCATGCCCCCCGAACACCATCTTCGCGCCATACTGTTGGAATACCGAGACGAACGTGTCCTTAACGTCGGTGCTCGGCGACTCGTCCCCGTGGTCACCGCTGCTGAAAGGCGGGTGGTGGAACCAGACGAAAACTCGCTTTCCGCCCGCTCCCTGAAGTAGAGGGATGAGGAAGTTGTTCTTTTGACCGGGGAATGTCGTAGGGATGTTCGTGTCGAGGCAGATAAAGCGGCAGTTCGCGTAGTCGAAATTATACCGGACCAAAACACCGCTGGGGTCATCCGGGTTTAGATCGCCCGGGTAGTCGAAAAAGTCTTGAAAGTACTTCAGGCCGGCTCCGCCGTATCCGCGCTCGTGGTTTCCCAGGGCTGCGAAAAGGGGATATTCGGCGACAAGCCGCGTGCTCGGAAGGAAGAAATGCTGTCTCCAGTGCTCTGCCGTTGTCGCACCGCCTTCTTGGTTTTCGGGGAAGTCGCCTACGTGGAGGAGGAAGGCTGCCTCCGGGACCTTCGACAAGATGCCCCTGCCTACGTGGGCCGTGTTCTCGTCGAGATGCACAACTCGGTTTTTCACCCAAGATGCCCCTGCCTACGTGGGCCGTGTACTCGTTGAAGCCATTGTTGTTGTGGCCTGGCATATATCTCGGGTCGCCGCTCGGACAGCTTCTGCTGTCGCCATACGCGACGAAGCTGAAAGACGAAGGGTCAGCCTCGAGAGTCCGGAATCTGCACACCGGGCTCTTCCTCGCGGCGCCCCCTATCGTGCACTGCACGTAATACTGGTACACCGTGCCGCTCAAGAGGCCCGTCAGGCGCTTCTCGTATACTTTCCCTGCGATATTGTGGTCGCGCTCCTGCAGCGCGCCCGCCCGGGTGAAACTGGCGTCTGTCTCCTTCTTATACCAGACGTAGGCGGTAGTTGCGGATTGATCAACCCACCATCCGACGGTGACCGCCGAGGATGTCACGTTGGTGAGCCACGGCCCGGCCATGAAGTCGTAAACGGCCGGACCCCAGCCCCGCAGGAGCTTCTTTTCCTGGATGCCGACCTCCGCGCTGTCGCTGTAACCGTCGCCGTCGGTATCTACCAGGACCGGGCTGCTGCCGTGCCAGAACTCCTCGAGCGCAGTCAAGCCATCGTTATCTGTCTGGGCGCTGTTGTCGCCCTCGTCGAGGTCTCCGTAGTACTGCATCTCCCAGGCGTCAGGGAGGCTATCGCCGTCGGTGTTGGCGTAGGAGGTGAACTGGAACCCAATGTCTATCCTCCCGACGTCGCGCTTCGCAAACGTACACGTGCTGTAAGGATGGGGTCCGTCGAGGGGGTCTGAAGCCCATTCATAGCCGCCGTCAATGAGTCGGCATGACTGCTCCACGAAAAACCCGCCAGCCACGGCGTACGGGTTCTCGTCGTCCGTGAGGTAGACGTTGTTCGGGCCCGGGTCGACGCCGGAGACTGTCGTCGGGCATTTCCAGAAGCCGTTGTTGGAGAGCACCACAGACCCGCCGCTGACGCCGATGCCCGTGGCATTGTTGCTGAGGAGGTTATCCTTTACGTAGCTGCAAGAGGAGTTGAAGGCGTATACGCCGTAGCCGGTCGTTGGCCAGTCCCTGCGGTCAATCGTGTTGCTGGTTATGGTCCCAAGGGTCCCCGCGGTGGTCAGCAATATGCCCGCCACCTCGCAGCCAGTTATGAGGTTATTGTCGCAGCCGGCGGCTCCTCCGCAGTTGTCAAAGCATATCCCGATGCCCTGTGGCATCTCAGAGATGATGTTGTGGCGTATGGAGTTGGCCTGATTCTCCATCACCCACGCGGCCATGCCTCCCTTGCGGAACATGCAGTAGCGGATCACGGAGCTCGCGGAGGAATCCTGGCACAACTGAAGGGCGCAGGTGTATCTGCCCGCGTTAGTTTTGGGCACCTCCTCGCCCCAGTCGGGGTCGTCGTCCCCGGAGTTGGTAAAGCGTTCGTACTTCGAACCCTCTTGCTGGGTCTCTGGGACCTCAACCTCAACTTCCCCCCCCGGCGGGACGATGAAAATGATGGTGTTCTTGTCCAGCTTTACAAATGCCCCGGTTTCCACGGTAAGCTTAGCCGAAACGTCAAGATTAGACGAGACCCAATACGTTGTTCCCGCGACCCACGTCTCGGGGTTCTTTATCGCCTCCTTCTTCTCCACGAAATCCCATGTCACGGGGTATGAACGCCCTGGGTGTGCCAGGTAGCTGAATGCCAGCGATTCCACGAGGTAACAGGCTCGCGCAGAGCGCTCTCTCATAAGCCACTTTTCGGCGAGGGGCTGAAAGGGAGAGAGCGAGGTTGACTCGGAGTCCATCACCCAGGAGAGGCCGAAGGCGTGGACAATTTGGGGGCCGTCGCCCTTGGGCCGGCAGAAGGAGACGAAACCGTGCTGGGGGCAAAGCGCGAGCAGGTCGGCCCCGCTGGTGTCTATTTGCTCCCCGCCGATGAGCGCGGCCAGCCCCGATGCGGCCAGATACTCGTCCAGGTTCATCTCCGTGTAGAGGAAGACTTCGGTCCTACCGGCATCGAGCGTGCCAGGAAGAGGCGGAAGCTCGGCGACGATAAGGTTCTGGTGGAAGCCGCCTTTTTCGGCGACGTATTGGAGGTCGTAGCCGGGGCCGAAGGCGGCTGGGAAGCGGAGGACCGAGGGGGAACCGGGGAGGATGAAGCCCCGGGTTTCGGGATTCAGGATTGCGAGGTCGGCTTTCCTCACGCCGTCGGAAATCATGAGATATGCAGGGCGGAGGAGAAGGTCGTTCCCCTCGACGGTGTATCGAAGCCCCGAGCCGATGGTTTTTGCGATGGCCAGGCCGTAGGCACAGCGGTCTATGACGAAGCCCTCAGGAGTTTCCCGCCATTCGGGGACCGAGGGGACGAATTCGCCCCCTTCGTCGCGGTAGCAGAGGCCGGAGCCCTTCTCGTGAATGTAGGACTTGACCGTTTCCACCGTTGTCGTGCCATCGGGATGAGTTGTTTCGAGTTCTCTGGCGACTTCCCAGACTCTGGTGTGGTCGTCCCTCAGGTCAGCGAGCTCCACCGGGGTATACTTCGCAACTACCCTTACACTGAGACCAGGCGAGCTACCCCCCCCCTGCCTGCGCCGTCGCCATAACTGACGAAGTGCGAGTGTATTGCAGGAACAGAATCGAACCTGCGGTGAGAGAGACTGAAGCAAGAATTGCCGCCCTTTTGAATCCTTTCCCCTTCATTTTACTTACCCCCTCCAATGTGTGCTGGTGCGGCTTTGGTCTTTACCTATAGTCATATTGCGCGCGCCGCGCCGGGATGTCAAGGGATTTTCGACTTTGTGGACAGGTATCTCGTCGGTCCAGTCGCGCGGCTGAAGCTGACCCGGGACCGCGCCGGCGCATGATTCCCGTGGGAGGTCCGGAGGCGGTCTGGTGCACTGACGGAGAAGGCCCAGCGTGCCGCGGTGCAATCCAGGGCGGGAGGGCGACGCAAGCCGGTGGTTTCCGCGAGAGGTTTTCTGTGGCCATTGTGCTGGCCCGGTCTACCCGTCATCGGCGCAAGCTTGTGGCGCCTTGGGGAAAACCGGCTGTGGAGCGCCTTCAAAAAACCCCTACCAATGCGATGAAGCCCCCGTGTTCGAGATGCTGTCTCAACTGCTTGACGGCTGACGCCGCTTGGGAGAACCGGGGGAAGATGGCGAGAATTGTCGGGCCGCTCCCGCATAGAACGGTCCCCATGCTGCCAAGCTCGTCGAGTTCCCTTTTCAATCGCTGAAGCTCTGGCAGCTTCTGGAATGCAACCCGTTCAAAGGCATTAAACAGCGAAGAGCAAACCCGTCTGAGGTCGCCCTCTTTGATAGGGCGAAGAATTTCTTCAACGTCTGGACCGCGGAAGTCTTCCGAGGTCAGGGAAGCGTACATCTCGCTCGTCTTCAGGGGCGAACCCGGAGAAACCAGAATCCCCACGAATGGTGGGGCGTCGCGCAGCTTCTTGACGACGTCCCCTCTTCCGGTGCAGAGGGCCGTTCCTCCCTCGACAAAGAAGGGGACATCGCTGCCGAGTTCCGCTGCCATAGACCTCAAAGAATCCGGCGATAGCTCCGAGCCGAAAAGCTCGTTCAATGCCAACAAGCAGCATGCTGCGTCGCTGCTGCCGCCGCCAAGCCCCGCCGCGACAGGGATGTTTTTTTTGAGGTCGAGATGTGCTCCACCCGTCGCGCACCCTTTCTTGAAGAAGAGTTCTGCTGCCTTGAATACGAGGTTCTGTTCTGGACTGGCCGCCAGCTCATTCTGCGAACACGTCAGGACGATGCCAGAACTTTTTTTGTGAAGCTTCAGCTCGTCAAACAAGGTAACCGTCTGCATTACGTTTTGGACTTCATGGTATCCGTCGGTCCTTTTCCCAACGACCTTGAGAAAAAGGTTGGCCTTTGCGGGGCAGCGCAGATGTATTGATTCTTCGGTCCTGCTCAGGATCAGTCGGTCAATAAACCTCATCTCCGGTTTCTCCGGAACGTTGTGCGGCCGCCGAAGGCGTGTCGGCTCTCCGGCAATTGATAGAGAGACCTTTGGCTCCGGCGGCCGGCTGTCCTCTCGGCCAAAGCAGCAGCTTCAAGACAATCACCGCCAAAAGGAGAGAGCCGAATACCGCCACCTCATATCCCACGACCCGAACGCTGTAGAGGCTGAATATTTCCTCGTAGGTTTCTTTATGCAAATCGGGGAATATCTCTGCTGGAATCTTGAGGCGCTTTCCGACGAAGGGCCACAGGAAAGCGATGCCCTCCGGCGGACGAGAGTCTTTAGAGAGGAGGTCGAGAAAGATGTGCCCTGAGAGGCAGGAGAAAACGACCAGAGAATGCCAAAGCGGTCGCGGCTTTCCGAGGGCTCTCAGCACCCCCCAGGCCGCTGCCGAAAGTGCGGCGCTCGACAGGAGCGTGTGCGTCAGATGGCGGTGAATTCGATTGGCTGTGTCGAGTTCCCCGAACAATGCCGGCAAAAAATCTATGTCCGGAAGCGCCGCGAAAAGAACGCAGGCTGCGAGCCACCGCCATCGCCTCAGAAAGTCACTTCGTCTCGTCGAGAGAGCATAGATGATTGCTCCAGCCAAACCGTGTCCAATGGGCGTAGGCATATCTGGTTATTTACCCGCGAGAAACATCTCAAGGCAGAGGCTAAACCAATCAGCCGAAAGAGAGCGTAGAGGAGACGTTCAAGAGAGTCAAGCAAAACGCTGCGAAGCGGGACATATCCACCGCGCTGCATGGAAACGGAACTGCGTGCCGTCGATGGGGCTAATTCTTCATTTCTCCCGGACACGGCGAGGCGAATAGTATGCGTCGAGACCGAGCGGAGTTCAGTTCTGCTCGCGAGGCGCAGCGGGCCCCGTGGCGGTGAGAAACCGTATGCGTCCGACCTTGGCTTATCAGGGTTCGGCGGGAAGCTGGACACGTTTCCAAAGAACGATGGAGAGGCCAGGTTGGGGCCGAGCCGTTGTCGCTATTGCAGAGGCGGGTGGGAACTGACCCCAACATACCGGAGCAGATGCAATCCTTTCGCGGCGAATAAAAAAGAGCGGGTGATGGGACTCGAACCCACGACAGCTTGCTTGGGAAGCAAGAACTCTACCAACTGAGTTACACCCGCTTGTTTGAGTCAATATGTTGCTCGAGTGCTCCCCAATTGTCAAGGCTTTTTTCCCGGCATGCGACAGTCCCAGAAACTTTTTCTGATGGTATACCGGTCCTGTTTTGGTTGGGAACAGGCGTCGGCTGTCTTTGCATGTGAAAAAGCGCCGCCCGATGGATTCAGGCTTGTGGCGCACGGAAGAACCGGAATATTGCTCATGGTACACTTTGCTTCGAGGTAGAACACCCGGCCGGGAGCTTGTTCCATTCAACTCTGGGCGCGCCGCCGGTTTGGCGGGCCTTGAAGTCGGGGAGGCTTTGCGTTATCTTGTTCCTATCCAAACGCGCGAGACGCTGTCTCATTCTGCCACGGTGTCGGAAGTGAGGCGCTTCTCAACATCTATGAAAGGTCACAATGGCATTTGAAGTTAAGGATAGCCTGACACAGGAGGAAGTCGAGTCTGGCCTGAGGCAAGTTATAAAGGATGGGTTGACCAGCCAAGCGATGATAACGCTTACTGGCGGGGCGTTTCTTGTCGCATTTGCTCTTGAGCTGGGGGCCTCGAATTTCGTGATCGGATTGCTCGCCGCTATCCCTCCCTTAGCTCAGCTCATTCAGCTCCCTTCGATTCTCCTCGTGCAGAAGCTCCGGAATAGACGAGGGATTGTCGTGGTCTCAGCCTTTTTGAGCAGGATATTCTGGCTTCTAATAGCGCTGGTCCCTTTCCTGTTCTCGTTGAGAGGGGGACTGATGTTCTTCCTTGTGGCGATGTTTTTTCAGGCGGCTTTTGGCGCGGTGTCGAACGCCAGTTGGAACTCCTGGATGCGAGACCTCGTCCCTGACGACCGGCTCGGGTCGTTTTTCTCGAAACGGATGCGGTTAGCCACCGGATTGGCAATTGTCGTCAGCCTCATCGGTGCAGTTTACATTGACTTCTGGAAGGAGTGGGTGGCCGGATATGAGCTTGAAGGTTACTCGATTCTTTTCTTCATAGGCTTTGGGGTGGGGATGCTCGGTGTTTACTTCATATCAACTATCCCCGAGCCGCGCATGGCGCCCATGGAGACCGGGATTCTCAGGCTTTTTCTGAAGCCGTTTCGAGATCCCAATTTCAGAAACCTCATCAGGTTTCTTGGCTCGTGGAACTTCGCGGTCAATCTGGCAGCTCCGTTCTTCACGGTCTACATGCTCATAAGGCTGAAAATGGGGATGTCGTCTGTCATCGGCCTATCGGTTTTGAGCCAGGTGACGAACTTCGCTTTTCTGCGGATATGGGGGAGGCTGTCGGACCGCTTCAGCAACAAATCGGTCCTTGCCGTAAGCGGCCCTCTGTTTATGCTGTGCATCTTAGCGTGGACTTTTACGACACTGCCCGGAAAATATGCTCTGACGGTTCCGCTGCTGATAGCCATACACATCTTCACGGGTATTTCGACGGCGGGGGTGACCCTCGCTTCCGGGAACATAGGGCTGAAATTGGCGCCCAAGGGGCAGGCGACGTCATATCTGGTAGCCAACAGTCTTGTAAACTCCCTTGCTGCCGGTCTCGCTCCCGTCTTGGGAGGTAAGTTCGCAGATTTCTTCTCGGAACATGAGCTTTCCTGGACGTTGAAGTGGACGGGACCGGGAGTGAAATTCACATTGCCGACCCTCGACCTGCAACAGTGGGATTTCCTGTTTTTCCTTGCGTTTCTCATGGGGCTTTATTCCATACACCGGCTTGGTGCTGTCCGGGAGGCTGGCGAGGTAGAGGAGGAGGTCGTGGTCCGGGAGCTTGTCGCAGAATCGAGGGAATTGGTCAGAAACCTCTCCACCGCCGGTGGAATACGGCAGATGGTTCAGTTGCCCGTTTCGCTTTTCAGGCAACTGACCGGGAAGCAAAAGTAACCGGTTCTTCAGTTGCCGCCAGTGTGAGGAAATTGGCTGGGCATCCTGCACCGGGCGAATCTGTCTTCATACAGGCGCCGCGTGCGGCATGCGAAGAGGGCCATGGAGGATTTCTCACTCCTTGCGGCTGCGGCTGATCTTTCGGAGGTGAAAAGAGATGGCAAAAATCGTCAGGAAAGCTTCCCGTGCCAAGAAGGTTGGTCTGCCGCCTGGGACTCTTCTGCACATAGGAGAGAAAAGGGCGGAAAAGGTAAAAATTACCGTAGTTAACTATAGCGAGACGGGGTTCGAGGAGAGGGAGGCAAAAAGCGTTGAGGAATGCTTCGTCTTTAAGGATAAACCGTCGGTGACTTGGATAAACGTGGACGGTCTGCATGAGCTGGAGATAATAGAGAAGATTGGAAGCCACTTCAACCTACACCCTCTTATCTTGGAGGACATCGTCACCACGGAGCAGCGTCCGAAGTTTGAAGACTTGGGCCATTACGTCTATATCGTTCTGAAGATGCTCTACCTCGAGAAGTGGAACAAGCACTTCACGGCTGAACAGGTCAGTCTCGTTCTGGGGTCGAATTTCTTGATTTCCTTTCAGGAGAAACCGGGAGATGTCTTTGATGTCATAAGAGAAAGGATCAGGACGGGGAAAGGCAAAATAACGAAGATGGGAAGCGATGACCTTGCCTACTCCCTCATGGATGCGATTGTTGATCACTATTTTGTCGTGCTTGAGAAACTCGGCGAGGACGTTGATTTTCTCGAGGAGCAGCTCCTCTCCAGTCCGGGAGGGCAAACGCTGCCAGTTATCCACGGATTGAAGAGAGGATTGATATTCCTGCGAAGGTCGGTATGGCCTTTAAGGGAAGTGATAAGCGGCCTGGAGAGAGGGGAGTCGCCGCTCGTCGAAAAATCCACTCGGTTGTATCTGAGAGATGTGTACGACCACACAATCCAGGTCATGGACACTGTAGAAGCTCTCCGCGACACGGTCTCCGGCATGATCGAAATATACCTGTCGAGCCTCAGCAATAAGTTGAATGAGATAATGAAGATGCTCACTCTCATTGCCACGATATTCATTCCGCTGACTTTCATCGTCGGGATATATGGCATGAACTTTCTACACATGCCGGAGATTAAGTGGCGCTACGGCTACGCTTTCGTCTGGGGCGTCATGATTGCGGTGGCGTTGGCGATGCTGATTTACTTCAGGAAAAAGAAGTGGCTGTGAGGTGAATCGTTGGTGTCTTTTGGAGGGGGGAGCGGCGACGGGAAAGGAGTTTCGATTCTTCCCCAGGCGGTCTCAGAATTCATCGCAGGTTTATCGGAGCAGACGTGCGAGAGGGCCAGCCTGTCCCCGAAACCACCGCCTGATGTAGCGTCCCCTTCACTGTTTTTCCGAGAAGGAGTGTGTGAAGAGGTTCACGTAAGGCGGTTCGGTGGCGTCAGGCAATGATACAGTCTTCCGGCGAGCCCTTTGCGCGAGAATCCGGACGACCCTTCTCGTTCAAGCAGGATTGTTTCTCGTCCTTTCGCATGGGCGTCTCTTCAAGACCGCTGGCTTGTTCTGGGGAAACCATCCCCTTCACGAAGAAGGCCCCAATGGCAGGGTCGGCGGATTTCCTTTAACCGGCCAGTCAAAATCCGTCTTTCCTTTTCACCTTTCTGACAATTCTCTGGAAAACAAGGTTGCTGGGAATTGTCACGATGTCCCCTTCGTTATCCTCCAGGACGAGAAACAGGGAGGTTATGTTTACCAGTGTCCCGTGAATGTCTTCGGGGAGAATCACGACCTCGTCCCCTATATCGAAGGGACGAGAAATAAGCAAGATGACACCCGCGACAATGTTGCTGAGAATGCACCAGACCGCGAAGAAGCCGATTGCTACCAAGGTTGCGACGCTGGCAAGAGACACCCATATGTTTCTTGGGGCGACGCCCCATACAAGACCAAGCGCAATTGCCACAGCCACTGCTGTGAAAACCGTGGTTATCTTGCGAGCAAGAAGGGCGCTTTGCGGCTTTAGGGTCTGGGCTTTTACCTTCTTTTTTATCGAGGCCCTTACCACGCCGTGCAAAACGAACCCGACAATAACGAGCACGGCAGATACGATGATCCGAGATATCATCTTCCCCTCCATCTAAATGGTGTTAATAAACCTGAGTCCGTTCAATCGGGAGGTTTTCTTTGGCGAGTGGCGATGGCGACAACGCCATGGCCGCGCCCCATAACCAGCCCTCGTAGCCACAGACGCCCTTAAGAAGCCCCGCCTCTGGTGCAGTGGCGTCCAGCGCCGGGCAGCATCCTCTCGATAGGCCGATTAAAGCGAAATAGCCGCGCCGCAGCAAGGAGAAAAGCGAGACCACGTGACTAAAGCAAGGGCGCTCTCGAGCCCCGGGTTGAACGCCGGACGACCCGGCGAGGGCTAATGACCTCCCGCAGAGCCGAAAAGCAAGCCGCCGCCCAATCTCAACCACGACAGGTCTTGTCATGCGTCGAAGGAACATTCAGCGTTCCCGCCCCGTCGGGTCAAAGCGTTTTCCACTTATTGTTGTCCCGGATGGGATTGTCCCGCCTTGGGATAATCCGGGTCTCGCGGCCAAACATGGGAACATTATCAAGGCCCGGTCTGAGGAGGGAAGGTACCCTGGCAGCGTGTATCTGGGTTAGACCGCGCGGGTTTTCTCCGCCGCGCCGCGTCGCCTCCTTCCAGGAACTCAGTCGGCGGCTCGGCGCACGTCACGAAGAAGGCTTTGCCCGCGTTCCGGGGCACAGATTCAATGGGGATGTCCCGGGTCTTTTCCACTTTCGGCGACGTCAAGCTCCGAAGCGGGCGCAGTAATACGCTAACACCGCGGCGGCGATTTTTCCTGGCAAGAAAAAAGCGCGGCCACTCCTGAACGTGTGCCGCGCATAACTTGCGTTGGTAGCGGGGGTTGGATTTGAACCAACGACCTCCGGGTTATGAGCCCGACGAGCTAACCAGGCTGCTCCACCCCGCGATGACGTTTTCAGTAGACCAAAACCAGCTCCCTTTTGTCAAGCCCTTTTATACGAAAAGAAAAAGCGGGGATTCTCATGGTAGATTACCCTGCCGAGGGCGAGTCCTGTGAACCAACGTTCGCGCATCCCGCGAGAGACGGGATAGCTGGTGCAAGAGAAACATGAGGACCGCAAGCAGTCAGCGCAGAACGCTCCCTTGCCTTTTGTGACGGTGGGTTTGTCGGATGCGACTTTGCCCCCAAGCCTTCGGCTTGGCGGGGTTCGAGACAAGACCAGGTCAATCACGTTTACTTCCTCCTTTGTGGCTTCGTGTCTTGGTGGCAAGGGGGGAGGGACTCTGTTTGTAAGCCACAGGGAGACCAGGAGATAGAGGGGTAGACGATTGGGTTGGTCTGGGACCGGGCCGCAGGCGGGGGTTCTTGAACGGGCAAGCCGAGTGGACTATAATCTCATTGTGTAAGGGATTCGGCGAGGCCGCTGCTGGGCTGGCAGCCGGAAGGTTTTTCCCACGGGCTGCGCCGAGGATTTTGGCGCCAGGCGACTCTTCTCGCTCCCTGGGATTCGTGCGATGCTTATCTCTTCCGCAGAGGCGTCGTGAGGGCGAGGAGGTGAAAGTGGCGTTCGTTGAGCATGCAGCCAGCGGGCACGACTTCAAAAGATGCGCACTATAGGATTGGGAGGGCTTCATGGGTGGACTCGAGTTTCTGATTCCGACTCTGATTCTAATTGCCGCTTCAGCTTTAGTTGTCAAGGTGGGGACAGTAGCGCTCCGGATGACCGGGCTGGACGCCAAGCGAGCGAAGTTCCAGGCACTGTCTGCCTTCACGGGAACAGGGTTCACCACGAGGGATTCCGAACTGGTTGTACGAGACGACCGGCGGCGCCGCATCATCATGACCCTTATGGTCCTGGGGAACGTCGGTTTCGCGACCGTCATCGTCACCCTCATGGGGTCATTCGTGTCGGTCAAGAAGCTGTTTGAAGTCCCCATTCACATCGTCGCAATTCTTCTTTGCATCTACATCATATATCGCATCGGCCGGCGAGGACGGCTGATGCAGAAGTGGAGCAAGTGGATCGAACGAAGGCTGGCTAAATGGACAAGCCTCCAGGAAATCCCCGTCGAAGAAGCGCTGCAACTCGCCGAGGGATACGGCGTTGCGGCTGTGCGAGTCAGGCCCGATTCTGAGGTTGTCGGTCACACACTCGCCGAGAAGGCCCTGGCTGAAAGGGACGTTCTGGTTTTAGCTATCGAGCGAGAGGGGAAGACCATTGCCGCCCCGAAAGCCAATGAAGTCATCCAGAGAGGCGACCGTCTGGTATGCTATGGGCAGCTGAGAGCCATGAGAGAAATCCTATAGCACGGAGTCCGCGGCTGCCCCGTGCAGCGATTGCGCAGGTTCCTTTTTCTGCCGTTTGTAATAGGCCGGTTGTGAGGTTGTTGCTGCGGCCTTCGACCCGTTGCACGCGTTTTTAGGCGCTCATCCTGAGCGGAATCGCTGGCCGCACCCGTCGCCGATTGACACAGGGCATCGGCTGTGCTTTACTGATCGAGTGGTGAAGCGTGGGGATACTTGTTTTCGGGGTGAAAAGGGCAGGCGCGTCTGCGCTAACCTGCCTCGAACCGGGAAATGCTTAGCGTGGGAAAAGGGGGCGCAAATGATTCGCAATGGTTGGTCTCGTATTCCGGTGCTGTTGTTCTTCCTCGGTTATCGTTTCGTCTCATCGTCAGCCTTGGAGATCAGCAGCCCGCCCACGCTCCCGGACGCGGTTAAGGGCGAGCCTTACAACTTCCAGCTTCAGGTGGAAGGGGCGGCTGGCGAAGTGGCGTGGTCGGTGGATACGGGGGAGATGGACTACGCTGAGGTCGAGACGCCGCATCATTTCGCGGAGCCTGCGGACGCTGTCCGGGTAACCTACCAGAGGTATGGGGCGCTGGAGTTCCCCTTCGTCTTTCCGTATTACGGAGTTGGGTACCGCAAGACGAGCGTCCGCGGGCACGGGAACATGGGACCTCGTTACCGCCTTTCGTCGCCTTACCCCAGCAGGGACGGTTCCTTGACGGTCTGACGGCGGGGGCTTCGCAGATTCTCTTGACGGCGCGGGCTCCTTAGTGGGAAGTAACGGAATAAACTCTGTTGTGGGACGGCGGGAGAGTGTTCGTACGATGAAAAGGAGAGATTTCTTGCGGACAGTGGCGGGGGGAGCGGTTGCTGCGATTCTGCCGCGGCGTTCACGTGGAGCGGATGAAGCTCATATGGACGGGCGACCAAACATCCTGTGGATAAGCGTGGAGGACATGAGCCCTGACCTGGGTTGCTATGGCGACAAGTATGCCGTAACGCCGAACCTCGATAGGCTTGCGGCCGAGGGCGTTCGCTACAGGAACGTTTTCACACACTCGCCGGTGTGTGCACCTTCGCGCTCAGGCATCATCACCGGGATGTACCCGACGACTATCGGCACGCATCAGATGCGGTGTCAGGGCGTGCCGCCGCCGGAGGTGAAATGCTTTCCGGAATATCTTCGGGCGGCTGGCTACTACTGCACGAACAACGTCAAGACCGACTACCAGTTCGCGTCGCCGCTGACCGCCTGGGACGAGAACAGCAGCAAAGCCGATTGGCGCGGACGGCGGGATGGGCAGCCTTTCTTTTCGGTCATCAACCTGACGACGACCCACGAGAGCCAGGTCCGCAGCAGGGAAAAGAGGCTTCTTGAGAGAATTGCGTCACTCGAGCCGCACGAGAGACACGACCCGGCGAAAGCGGTCATTCCGCCCTATTATCCTGACACCCCCGCGGTTCGCCGGGACTGGGCACAATACTACGACATCATGACGCTGATGGACAAGGAGGTCGCTGAAATCCTCATGCGGCTCGCCGACGACGCACTGGCCGACGAGACCATCGTATGGTTCTGGGCAGACCACGGGCGAGGGCTGCCACGGGCTAAAAGGTGGATTTATGATTCCGGCCTTCACGTGCCCCTCATCGTCCGTGTGCCCGAGAAGTTCCGGAGGCTTGCCATGCCGGGCAATCCCGACGCACTCAAGCCGGGAACTGTCAGCGACGACCTGATCGCGTTCGTTGATTTTGCCCCGACGATGCTTTCTCTCGCGGGCATCAAGGTTCCCGACTGCATGCAAGGGCGGCCCTTCCTCGGCAGTCAAAGGGGCATCCCAAGAAAGTACATCTTCGCGGCCCGTGACCGAATGGATGAGGCCTACGACATCATTCGAGGCGTCCGCGACAAACGCTACAAATATATCCGCAACTACATGCCTCACGTGACCTATGGGCAGGATATTGATTACATGAACGAGATGCCGACGATGCAGGAGATGCGGCGGCTCAACGCCGAGGGAAAGCTCGTCGGCCCCCAAAAACATTATTTCCGCGAAACCAAGCCCATTGAAGAACTGTATGATACGCAGAATGACCCGTACGAGGTCCGTAACCTTGCGGAAAATCCCGAATACAGGGACGTGCTCGACCAGATGCGCAAGGTGGACCTGCGATGGATGAAGGAGGCCGGCGACATCGGGCTGATCCCGGAGCCGGAGTTCGATGAAATGAAGCGGCCGGGCGGGGAATGGGAAAAGACAGAAGCGGCAGTGTTCCTATCATCTCTCGACAGGGCTTCCGGCAAAGCTGAGGTCACGATAACCTGTGCGACGCCAGGGGCATCAATCGCCTACAAGGTCGGCAATGAGAACAAGGCGGGATGGAGGCTCTATACTCGACCGCTCAGGTCCAATGGCGGACAGGTCATCCGCGCCAAAGCGTGCCGCCTCGGTTTCCATGACAGCGAGGAGGTTCAGTTCAAGGTGGTGGAGAGTGAGGCCGCCATCCAGCAGATTGCTCCGTTAAAGGAAAGCAGGCCGCACTGGCGCGAGGAGGTTGACAAAACCGACTTGCTCGAGCGTCTGCGTGCGATTAAGGCTCTCGATAGGCGGGGCGCCGGAGCGATACCGTGGTATCTGGGGGCGCTCACCGACCCTTATGCGTCAGTGCGCTACTGGGGTGTTGTCGGCCTGCACAACGTCTGTCGTGGCGCGGAAACCGCGCAGCGTGCCAAAACGGCCGTTGCCGAGCTGCTTAGGGACGGTTCGCCGATTGTTCGCATTGCTGCAGCGCAAGCGATGTGCGATTGGGGGGAGGAGAAAGAAGGGCTTGCGGTGCTCACTAAAGCACTTACGCACGAGTCGGATACCGTTCGCCTGAACGCGGCGATTGCCTTCGGACGAATCGGCGAGAAAGCGCGTCCTGCTTTGCCCCAGCTCAGGGCAGCGATGAGAGACACTTACGGCTCCGTGCCGAACGTGCTTAAGTATGTCCTCCGGCGTCTGGAAACCCAGACCGAAGAAGCACGGACGGAGTGAATCGGGCGGAGGTTCCGGACTTCGATGTCTCTCCCCTGTATCCTGTCTGCTGTATGCTTCCCCCACTACGCGGCGCACAGTACACACGACAGGGCAGCGCCCATGGCGAAAGACACATCTCCTTCGGCCGTAGGAAAAGGTTATGGGCTAACCCTGAAACGCGTCACCCCACCAACCTGAGCGCGATGTTAACGGGGAAGTTCCTTTGCCAAATCGGGGGAAGATTGCCACTCGCTCCTACTGGGATGCAGGGCATTGGCGCGGCGGGCGCGTATCCGGAAAAAGAAAGGCCGGACACGCGTTTTCCGCTTACCCGGCCAATATCGCAACGCCTTTCTGATTCTCAGACTAACGTTTTATTAGTCCTCTCCGTCTCGCGAAGAACAGAAGCCCGGAGGAGCCCAAGCCAAACAAAAGAAGCGTGCTGGCCTCTGGCACGACCGGCCTCCCAAGAGTCAAGTCGTCAAGAGTATAGCCCCATTTAACGTCCTGTATTACAATCTTGGCGATTCCGCTTGCATGGGTAAACTCTACCCACGCGTTCGGAGTGCCTCCCGGCCCCGTGTTCTTGGGAAGGACCTGACTACCCACCACATTGTTCGCGGCATCGTAAGCTATCACTGTGGTGGAAAGACCTACGGTAAAGTAGCCGCCGACACTTATTGGTAAGCCGTCGAAGGTGATTGTAGTCGCAGTGTATCCCTTCCCTAACGTGACGACCGCGTCCCCGCTGTGGGGTGGATACGCCGTCGCATTGAGAGTGCCATCCGCTTTACTCAGACTCCGCGCCCCCACGAAGTGTACCCCCAGCGACGCGTAAAAATCGTTAATCCATTGGAGACCACCGAGACCACCGAGCGATACTGCCCGGAATTCCTCAAAATCTATAATGGTAGGAGTTGATCTTGCCGAGGGCAGTACGACTAATCCCAACACTACAATGGCGAGCGTCACAAACAGCTTTCTCACTTACCCGACTCCTTGTTTTTCAGTTTCACAGTTGCCAAAGTTGGTAACTGGGCTGGCAGCAAGACGGGTGCCAGGGCCGGAACACCGTAAACTTTACGCTGTAACCCACGCATTCTGAACCGATAACACCGACAACACCGGATGGGAGCAAGATCGGGCATCGCGAGTAGCCGTTGCTTTTGCGAAACACGCTCCCGGAGGCTCGGAGCGCAACCGACCGGACCGCAGCGGATTACGGCTTTGGACCCCGTACTTCATCAAAATCACCCCTGTTTCCTGAAAGAAACGATTTCTCAATAGGCGAATTGATGAGGAGGTGGATTGTCCGCGGGGGCTGCTGCGGTCGCACATCATCTTGCCGTTGCGTGGTTAAGGCAAAGGGATCGTGCCGAACTTGCGAACCTGACGGGCCTATTACAGCGGCAGGGCCGCAAGAAAGCCCGGGTTTGGGGTTCGCGGGTCTGAGCTATGCATCAAATTCCGCCGAAGTGGAAGGATAGGCAAGTGCTTGGGAGGCGGTCCGAACGCTACCTTCAATGGAAAAAGTGAAGCCAGAAGACACAAGGAGACTCGAGGGGCACGCTACGAGCCCAACTCCTTGCAGGTCGAGACGGTATCGCCTACAAGGAGGGGACCCGAACCCAAGGGGCTGGAAAGCGGGTTGGACCGTGTGCCGAGCTGAGCTTAAACAAATTTCCGGATTGCTCGGAACCATCTGCGTCTGCTTCATGCAGGCGAATTCAGCTGACGGTGAGGAGGATGACTTCCGCATCCCCGCCTTCGGGCGGGGTTGACCATCAGGGAGGTCGGGATTATCGCGTCCGCCTCTCACCACCCGGCGGAGAAAGCCGAGGTGAAATTGCTCGACCACGCCGAGGGCGTGGCTGGGTAAGATGGTTTGTCCACCGGAGACTCTTGAAATAGAGGTCGCGCCCTGGTATGCTGGTGTGTAGGAGGCTGTTGCCAGACCCGTCCAGTCTTTACAGGAGGGGGCGGCCTGGGGGGTGGCGGGCCAATTCGAGTGGCGAAAAAGATGCTCTGCGAGGAATGCCTCTCGGAAAATCGCCTCGCCGTTCGAGGAGTTGCCGTCGGAGGTTCGTCTCCGCGGAGCCGCAACCAGATACGAAACGCCGACGGATATTGCACCAAGCGCCATGCTGAAGACAAGTAAACAAAGCAAGCGAGATGAGTTCGAGTGTGTGGCGCTGCCGCACCTGGACATCCTCTACAATACTGCTCTACGAATGACCGGGAACGTCCAGGACGCTGAGGACCTCGTCCAGGAGACGTTCGTGAGAGCCTATCGGTTCTTCGACAAGTTCCAGGAAGGAACCAACTGCAAGGCGTGGCTGTTTAAAATCATGAAGAACAATTACATCAACAGGTTCCGGAAAAAGGCAAGGGAGCCTTCTACCGTCAGTTTCGACGAGCTCGCGGGAGCGCAGAGCGCAGAGTCGTGGCTGCCACCAATCCCCTCCGCGGAATCGCAGTTGAGTCCCGACCTGGATGAGCTGGTCGAAGATGACGTGAAGTATGCCTTAGAATCACTCCCCTTCGAGTTCAAGATGGTGGTGATTCTTTCCGACATAGCGGAGTTCAGCTACAAAGAAATCGCCGAGATTATGGGCACTCCCATAGGGACTGTGCGATCCAGACTTTCTCGAGCAAGGGGAGTCCTACAAAAAAAACTGTATGACCTTGCTGTGAGCAAAGGGATACTAAAGGCTAAGCAGAATGGATTGCAGCGGGATTGCTGACCACCTCTCCCCCCTCCTCGACGGAGAGTTGGAACACGACAAGGCCGAACGTGTTCGCGCTCACCTCGAAAGATGCCCCCGCTGCAGGAAGTCCTACCAGCATCATATGAGCGTCAAGCGAGTCCTTTCCCGGAAACTCCTTTTCGAGAAAGCTCCCCCAGGATTGAGGTCAGCCATACTCGATAGACTCGATTCGGCGCCTGGGGGCGATTTTCTTTACGCGTTCGTGGCCAAGCTTCGTGCCATGCCACCGGTGGCGGCGGGCCTGGCGCTAATCCTTTTGATTGTCATTTACTCCTCCATCGTTCTTTTGGTTCGCTCCGACCGTTTGCCTCCGTTGGTATTAGGCATGATGAGCAACTATGCCAAGGCGTATCAGCCTCCTCTGGAAATAAACACAGGGGATGCCGAGGAAGTGGCGCAGACAATGAGCGTCATGATGGAAAAGGAAATCACCGTGGCTGATCTGAAAGGGATGTGGTTCTTTCTGATGGGCGGAAGGAAGTGCCTACTTTGCAGCAGCCCTGCCATTGAGATAAGGTATCTACATCCCGCTGGGAACCTTTCATTCTTCATTGTGTCAGAGGTGGGTCAGAGCGAAATTGCGAGGCTCTGCAGGTCGGGGACATTGAAACAAAAGGAGGTCGGCGGCAAAAGGTATCTGTGCTGCCAGATGAAGTTTGGAAGAGCCGTCCTTTGGTGGAAGGGCGAAGACATATTCGCCGTAACCTCCGATTCTTGCCTTCCTTCGGTATGCCTCCTTGATGCTGCGGAGGGAATTCGCAGCGCCCTTGTCCGGCAGGATTAGGCCGCGCGGGCAAGGCAAGCCTCCTTCGAGCAACCGTTGCTCTCCTGGACGAGACGACCCCCCATGGGCGATGATGCCCTTTGGCCGGAAAGTCCCACGTGGCCTGGGGATGGACGCCATCGCGCAGCGAGGGAGCGTTCACTCCTGGCATCGCGGTGAGAAACATGTCGCCTCGGCAAACGACTTAAGGCATCCTGGTGGAGAGTATTGAAGCAGGCCACACGCGGGACTTAGTGGGGAGGAGATGACCACAAATGCCTAACACCCTGTACAAAAATGGCGCTTGCGTGCACTTACGAATTGGGGTGACAACCCCGCCTTCGGCGGGGCAGCGGAAGCGAGAAATAGGTCCCAATGCGATGCGGCGTTTTGATTGACCGTGGGAGAGGTGGAAATGGCCGGGGGCACTCCAGGGGTGTCTTCGGGTGGCGGTCCGAATCCCCCCGCGTTCCTGCGGTGCGGGGCAGGGACCACCAGCTCACTCGCACGGGCAAGCCTCCCGAAGGAAGCCCGATGAACGGGCCCGGAGCGGCGCAAGCCAACGCGGTCTCACAGAATTAGATAGGGGTAAGCTCCACGAAGGTCAAACCTGCCAGCGAAACGGCGGTTATGCTAACAAGCGAAGTGTGCGGCAGATACGTTGGCGCGCGTCAGCATCCGGGCGGAATTGTCCCCCAATTTCCGAGGACGGACAACCCGCCTTCGGCAGGGCAGCTCACAGGAAAAATTGATTGACAAGTGCGCCCGCTTTTCTGTAATCTATGTGGAAAACTGAGAACATCGGTACGAACCATCATCGCCGGGGGGCGAAGATAGGAGATACCCCGGCATAGGTCGGTCTCGTTGCCGGCAGCAGACGAAGCTCTATGTCTCCTTCAGAGGGGGCGTAGAGCTTTTTTGTTGCATGGCCTATGGGGTCAGATTGCAGAGGGTGAGCGCGAGCCTTGGCACGAAGTTTTCTTACGCGCGCCCGGGCGCGTAGTGAGCTGGCTGCGTTACAACTTCAACAAGGGGAGGAGGCCCAGCAGAGAAAATGAAGATGCGCGACAAGCTACTTTTGGGAGGGTTCGCAATTGCCCTCGTGACGTACGTCCTGGGGTTTTCGGCGTTGCGTGGCTATCGGCGCATCGGTCAAGAGTTCTCCCTCCTCCGCAAGGACACTCTCCCCGTTGCCTCAGCTCTTCTGGAGCTCAAACGTGCCCTATCATCGGTTGTAGAGGGAGTGGACCGCGTCATAACCAGCCCCGATCCGAAACTGACGGAGGATGTCCTCGGTGACATAAGTCAAGCACGCAAGTGTGTTCAAGACCACACCGCCCAATCAATGCGCATCACGGAAGGGGAACCTCAAGGGGTAATTGAGATACAAAACCGGGCCGACGGCATCATCGCCCTGGCCGAGCAGGCGCTGAAGTTAGTCGAAGAGGGGGTCGAAGAGCCAAGCCTGGAGGAAATCCAGCGCCGAATTCATAGCGAGCAACAAGCCCTTGCCGGTGTTCTGGACGAGCGCTTCTCTGCGAACATGAGGAAATTGGGGACGGCAGAGGAAAATCTTTGCAGAGCTGAGACCTCCGGAGCCCGGTCAGTCATCCTCGCAATAGCGGCGGCGTTCGCGCTGGCCGTCGGGTTCGCATACGCCACAGCGAATTGGATTGTCAAGCCAATATACCTCCTGCGCCGTGGCTCGGAACGCATCGGGAGCGGCGACTTCGCCCACAGAGTCGAGATCAGGACTGGCGACGAAATCGAGCAGCTTGCCAGTGAGTTCAACCGGATGGCTGCCAGGGTCGCCGAGGCGTACTCTTCCCTGGAGAAAAAGGTGGCAGACCGGACAGCGGATGTCTCCAAGATCAACGAGCAACTGAAAACAGAAATCGCGGAGCGCAGGGAGACAGAGGAGGCGCTGGGGCGGGAGCGCGACCTGCTGCGCACTGTGATAGATACCTCTCCGGACCCGATTTACGTCAAGGACACGAAAAGCCGTTTCCTGGTGGGCAACGCAGCGGTTGCCCGTCTAATGGGGGCCAAAACCCCGGATGAACTGATAGGCAAGACCGACTTCGATTTCTACCCGGAGGAATTGGCGAGATTTTACCATGAAGCGGAGCGCGCGCTATTCGAGTCGGGCCAACCTATTATCGGTCGAGAAGAACCGGTTGTGGACCCGGCGGGAAACAGGACGTGGGTGTCAACCAGCAAGGTGCTTCTACGGGATAGCGGAGGGAAGATCATAGGGCTTGTTGGCAGCGGCCGCGACATCACCGAGCAGAAGCGGGCCGAGGAGGCGCTGAGGAATTCCGAAGCTCTCTACCACTCGCTTGTCGAGAGTCTTCCTCTGAATGTCTTCCGCAAAGATTCGGAAGGGAGGTTCACCTTTGGGAACAAGCTTTTCTGCGAGACGCTGGGCAGACCGCTGAGGGAATTCATCGGAAAAACGGACTTCGATTTCTATCCGAGGGAGTTGGCGGAAAAGTACAGGCAAGACGATAGGACGGTGATGGAGACGGGAAAGGTCTTTGAAGACATCGAGGAGCACCAAAAGCCCGACGGAGAGAGAATCTATGTTCAGGTGCTGAAAAGTCCGGTTCGAAACTTCAGCGGAGAGGTCATAGGAACGCAGGGGATTTTCTGGGACGTTACGGACCGCAAGAAGGCCGAGGAGGCGCTCAGGAACTCCCAAGCCCTCTATCACTCCCTCGTGGAAAGCCTCCCGTTGAACATCTTCCGCAAAGATTCGGGGGGGGGATTTACCTTTGGAAACAAGCTTTTTTGCGAGACGCTGGGCAAGCCGCCGGAGGAGTTTATCGGCAAGACAGATTTCGACTTCTACCCCAAGGAACTCGCCGAGAAGTACAGGCGGGACGACAAAAAAGTGATGGAGACGGGGGAGGTTTTCGAGGACGTCGAGGAGCACCAGAAGCCCGGCGGTGAGAAAATTTACGTGCAGGTCGTGAAAACTCCAGTACAAAACTTCAGCGGAGAAATCATAGGGACGCAGGGGATTTTCTGGGACGTTACGGACCGAAAGAGGGCAGAGGAAGCTCTGGTCTATGAAAGGTATCTCCTCGAAAGTCTCATGGACAACCTTCCCGACAGCATTTACTTCAAGGATGCGCGGAGCCGCTTCACCAGAATAAACAGGGCCCTCGCCCAACGGTTCGGCTTAAGCGACCCTCAGGGGGCGCTGGGCAAAACCGATTTCGACTTCTTCACAGAGGACCACGCTCGACCAGCATTCGAGGATGAGCAGGAGATAGTAAGGTCGGGCGAGCCCTTAGTCGCAAAAGAGGAAAAGGAAACATGGCCCAACGGGCGCGTCACCTGGGTCTCGACGACGAAGTTGCCGCTTCGTGACAGAGAAGGGAGGATTGTCGGCACATTCGGGGTGTCGAGGGACATTACCGATCGAAAAAGGGCGGAGGAGGAACTGAGCAAAACTGCGGCGGAACTCGCCCGCTCGAACGCGGAACTGGAGCAGTTCGCCTACGTAGCCTCCCACGACCTTCAGGAGCCGCTCCGCATGATGGCGAGCTATACGCAGCTTCTGGCAAAACGATACAGCCGAAAGCTCAGTCAGGAGGCGGACGAATTCATCGCTTATATTGTGGACGGTGCAACGAGGATGCAGAACCTCATAGGCGCTCTGCTGGCTTATTCGCGAGTCGGGACGCGAGGTAAGTCGTTCGAGCCGACGGATTGCAATGTTGCTCTCGAGCGGGCTCTGGCAAACCTGCAACTGGCTATAGAAGAGAGCGGTGCGGCGGTGACAAAAGACCCTCTGCCGACAGTCAACGCCGACCCACTCCAGTTGTGCCAGCTATTCCAGAATCTTGTCAGCAATGCCATCAAGTTCCGCGGCACCGATAGGCCGCGGATTCACGTCTCAGCGGAGCGAAACATGAACGAGTGGAAGTTCTCGGTCCGCGACAATGGCATCGGTATCGAGCCGGGGTACATCGGGCGGATATTCGTTGTCTTCCAGCGTCTGCACAGCAGAGGAGAATATCCCGGCACGGGAATCGGCCTGGCAATTTGCAAGAAAATCGCCGAACGCCACGGGGGGCGAATCTGGGTCGAATCGAAACCGGGCGAGGGGTCAACATTCTACTTCACGATTCCGGCAACAGGAGGGATTTGAGCATGAACGGTGAGTTTCGTTTTAGACCGGTCGAAATCTTGCTGGTGGAGGACAACCCCGGCGACGTTCGCCTGACCACGGAAGCCCTCAAGGAAAATAAGTTCCGCAACAGGTTGAGCGTCGTAGGGGATGGCGTGGAAGCGATGGCTTTCCTTCGTCGAGAGGAGACCTACAGCAAGGCTCCTCGCCCGGACCTGATCCTGCTTGACCTCAACCTCCCAAAAAAGGACGGCCGGGAGGTCCTGGCGGAGATCAAAGCCGATGATGAGCTCAAACGCATCCCTGTGGTTATCCTGACAACCTCTAAGGCCGAGGAAGACATCATCAGAACGTACAATTTCCACGCCAACTGCTACGTCACAAAGCCGGTTGAGCTGGACCAGTTCATAGCCGTGGTGAAGTCCATCAAGCATTTCTGGCTGAGCATTGTCAAGCTACCGCCGGAGTGAGGCGGAGTGGTTCGAAGGAAGGGAATGGCCTTCCTGTGTAGCGCCGCCGTCTCGTCCCGCCACTGGCGGGATCCCGAAATCTCGGTGAGCGAAACTGCCAAGAGGAATGAAAAATGAACACCCAAACGGAAACTATGGAATCGCATCCTGAGGCACTGAGGGTTCTGCTGGTCGAGGACAACCCGGGCGACGCCCGACTTATCAAGGAGATGCTTCGGGAATTCACCGGAGCTTTTCTCCATCTGGATTGGGTCGGGAGCCTTTCCGCGGGTCTGGAGTGTCTTTCCGCGGGAGGGATTGACGTTGCTCTTCTGGACCTATCTTTGCCTGACAGCCAGGGACTCGATACGGTCGCCAGGGTTCAGGCGCGAGCGCCGCACCTTCCGATTATCGTAATGACCGGTCTGGACGATGAAGCTCTCGCGGTCAGGGCCGTAAGGGGAGGAGCACAGGATTACTTAGTCAAGGGACAGGTGGACAGCAACCTCCTCGTGCGGGCAATAGGCTACGCTATCGCAAGAAAGCGAGCCGAGGAAGAAATCCGCCGAGGATATCGCCTGCAGACCGTCCTGAACAAGATGCTGCGTATCTCCCTCGAAAACACCTCACTGGAAGATACCCTGCAGCGAGCAATAGACCAGATTATCTCTGTCGAATCGCTTTCGCTGGAATCGAAGGGCGTCATATTCCTCGTTGAGAAAGACCCTGACGTCCTGGTGATGAAGGCACATAGGGGCGTCCCGGAACCACTGTTGAGGACGTGTTCGCGCGTCCGGTTCGGGAAATGTCTTTGTGGGCGGGCAGCACTATCGGGAGAAATCGTCTTCGCTGAGCGCGTCAACGAACGACACGAGAATCAATACAATGGTATCTCGCCGCACGGACATTACTGTGTCCCGATCGTTTCGGCGGGAAAGGTGCTCGGAGTGATTACCCTTTACTTGAAAGAGGGGCACCGACGCGAGAAGAAAGAGGAGGAATTCCTCCGTGCGATAGCCGACCTGCTCGCTGGCGTCATACAGCGTAAGACCGCCGAGGAAGACAAACGACAGCTTCAGGAGCAGCTGGCACAGGCGCAGAAGATGCAGGCCGTCGGCACTCTCGCCGGAGGAATTGCCCACGAGTTCAACAACATCAACGCGGCTATCATCGGATACGTTGATTTCACCCTTCAAACTGAAAACCTTTCGAGTCCTGCCCGGCGTAACTTGGAGACTGTTCGGTCATCGGCGATTCGCGGGGCCGAGCTGACAAAAAGCCTGCTGGCTTTCTCCCGGAAAATTGTCGGGGAGAAGAGACTCCTCAGCCTCAAGGATGTTGTTGAGGAGGTGTTGAAAGTCACGGAGAAGGAGTTCACGACCGAGGGAATAGAGGTAACGGTCAGGCATTCCATGAAGATACCACAGGTCATAGGCGACCATGGGCTCCTCTCGCAGGTGGTGATGAACCTCATGATAAACGCCAGGCACGCCATGCTGAAGTCGCCGGTCAAGAAGCTGACCGTTCAGACGGGCAGCGACGACGGAAAGCCCTTCATCAGGGTCAAGGACAGCGGATGCGGGATACCGAAAGAGAATCTGTCGAGAATATTCGAGCCTTTCTTCACTACCAAAGGGGCTTTTGCTGGCGGCGGCATTTACGATGGAAAGGCTCACGGGACAGGGCTGGGCTTGAGCGTCTGCCACAGCATCGTGGAAGGGCATGGGGGAGAGATCAAGGTCAGGAGCCGCGTGGGGAGAGGAACGACCTTCACCGTCTACCTTCCCGCATGTTCCGTTGAGCCGCGCCAGGAGCCGGACCGAAAGCCAAGGAATGGGGCTGGACGCATCATGATCGTGGATGACGAGAGGGACATCACACAACTCCTGGTTGAAATATTGGAGCGCGCCGGGCATGCAGCGGACGGATTCACAAACCCGAAGGACGCGGTCAAAGCGCTTCAGCTGTGGAAATATGACCTGGCCTTTATTGACCTGCAAATGCCGGAAATGCCGGGGGAGGAGTTCCTGAGGGTAGTTGACGAGCTTCCCCCCGAAAAGAGACCGCTGAAAGTGATTCTCACCGGTCGAGTCGACGGCATTGAGGAAAGCCGCGACCAACTCCACGTTTTCGCAGTCCTTCAAAAGCCCTTCTCCAGCCAAAAGGCACTTGGCATCGTCGAGGAGGCCCTCGCAGTAAGGGCGACTCTCGACAGCAAGCCGGAAAACAAGGAAGTCCTCGTTTAACCGCGCCGTTACATTGTACCGCCAGCGTCCCGCCCCGCCGCAGGCGGGAAGGGCAGCGTTACATTAACGGCGGCTCGCGGCCGGCTGAATTTTCGTCGGGGGGAGCCGCATCTCTGGCCGACCGTCACGAGATGAGGCGGAACCTGTTGGTTATCGGCATCCTTCTATCCTTGCCGAAGGCTTTTGGGCTTATCTTGATTCCGGGCGGGGCCTGTCGCCTCTTGTATTCGTTCTTGTCCACCATCTCGATTACGCGGTGGACCAGGCTGGGTTCAAATCCTTGCGAGACTATCTCAGTTGCTGACTTATCGTTTTCGATGTACTGTTCAAGTATCCGGTCGAGGAGATGGTACGGCGGCAGGGAATCCTCGTCCTTCTGGTCGGGCTTAAGCTCCGCGGTTGGGGTGCGCTCGAAAATGCCTCGCGGGATGATTTCCCTTCCCTCCTTTTTGTTCACGAAGCGGGCGAGTTCGTAGACGAGCGTCTTGTAAACGTCCTTGAGAACAGCAAACCCGCCGGCCGTATCCCCGTAGAGAGTGCAGTAGCCGACGCTTGTCTCGCTCTTGTTGCCCGTGGTGAGCACCAGGTAGCCGAATTTGTTCGAGAAAGCCATGAGGATGTTCCCCCTGATTCTCGCCTGGATGTTCTCTTCGGTGACGTCCGTCTGGTGTCCCTCGAAAGCGACCTCAAGTTGCTTGAGATATTCTTCGTAGATAGCGTTGATGGGGACGGAGTGAAGCCGAACTCCGAGATTCTCGGCGACAAGACGAGCATCGCGGCGAGTTTCTTGTGACGAGAACATTGACGGCATCGTTAAAACCTCGACCCTGTCCGGCCCAATCGCATCCACGGCGATGCAGGCGGTCAATGCCGAGTCAATGCCGCCGCTGAGACCCAGAATTACTTTGGAGAAGCCATTCTTTTCCACGTAATCCCTCAGACCGAGTCTCAGGGCGCCGTAGACCTCCTCAGCGCCGCTGAGCTTGCCGGTTGGCGCCTGGGGGAGGAGAGGCTTTTGAAACGCTCCCCTCGCAGGGGTGGGTTCCCGCGAAGGGGGATCGAGCTTTGTTAGCGGGCAGGCTGATTTTCGAACCGCTCCCCTCGCAGGGGTCCGAGCGACAGGCGAGACCGTCAGGTCGAATAGCAGCAAGCCCTCGCAGAATTGCCTTTCGCGGGCGACGACGCTGCCTTCCGGTGAAACGACGATGCTCCCGCCGTCGAAAACCAGCTCGTCCTGCCCTCCGACGAGGTTGGCGTAGAAAACGTAAACGCTGTTCTCAATCGCCCTGTCCCTCAGGACCTCTTCCCTCAGGTTCATTTTGCCACTGTGGTACGGAGAGGCCGAGAGGTTGATTATGACCTGGGCGCCCTGGCGCCCGTAGAGGCGGCATGGGCCAGCCGGCTCCCAGATGTCCTCGCAAATCGTTATTCCGAAGAGGAGCGATTTGTATTCCAGAAACAGCGGCTCGCTTCCCGGCTGGAAGTACCTCTTCTCGTCAAAGACGCCATAGTTCGGCAGCAGCATCTTGTGATAGACCGCCCGAACGCTTCCGCCGCTGAGCACGGCCGCTGAATTGCGCGTGCGGCCGTTGACCCTGCTGGGATAGCCGAGAACCACCACCGGAAACGAAAGGCTGCCCGCGAGTTGATCCAAAGTCTCAGCGTTCTTCTGGAGGAAGTAAGGCTTCAGCAGGAGGTCTTCCGGGGGGTAGCCGCACAGCGACAGCTCCGGGAAGACGACGATTTCCGCCCCGGAATCGCGGGCTTTCCTGGCAAAAGTTAGGACTTTATCCCTGTTTCCAGCCAGGTCACCGACCGTGCTGTTCATCTGAGCCAATGCCATTCTGACCCCTGCGAGGGGAGCGCTTCGAAGTGAGGCCATTTGCGTTTCTCCTTGAGGGTCGGGGGTCACTCTGTCGAGGCCCTAAAGGACGGGGAGAAGGTTGGCCAGCTCGTATGATGTAATCTGAATTCGATAGTCCTCCCATTCCTTCTTCTTCAGCTCGATGAATCGGGTGAAAATGTGGTCTCCGAGAGCTTTTCTGACGAACTCGCTCTTCTCTGCGAGGGAGATGGCCTCGCTGAGACTGCCCGGAAGCGACTCGATCCCGGCTTTCTTTTTCTCTTCCTCGGTCAGCTCGTAGAGGTTCTTGTCGAGGGGTTCAGGCAGCTCGCAGTCTTTCTCAATTCCTTCCAGACCTGCGTGCAGCATGACCGCGAATGTGAGATACGGGTTGCAGGCAGGGTCCGGCGGCCGGAATTCCGCTCTGACGGCCTTTTCCTTCCCCGGATGATATTGAGGCACCCTGATCAGCGCCGAGCGATTTCTTCTCGACCAGGCGATGTAGACCGGAGCCTCATATCCAGGCACCAGCCTCTTGTACGAATTCACCCACTGGGCGAACACGCAGCACATCTCCCGCGAGCGCTTCAACTGCCCCGCCATGAATTTCTTGGCAGTATCGCTAAGGTTGTTCTCGTCGGTGGGGGAGAAAAATGCGTTCTTGTCCCCTTTGAAAAGGGATTGGTGAGTGTGCATGCCGCTCCCGTTCTGCCCGAAGATGGGCTTGGGCATGAACGTAGCGTAAACGCCGTGTTTGGCAGCGATTTCTTTGACCACAACGCGGTAGGTGATGACGTGGTCGGCCATTTCAAGGGCATCGGTGTATCTCATGTCAATCTCGTGCTGGCTTGTGCCGACCTCATGGTGGCTGTACTCGATGGGAATTCCCATGGATTCCAGCGCGAGAATTGTATCCCTCCGCAGGTCGCTTGCCACGTCCAGACTGGTCAGATCGAAGTAGCCGCCTTTGTCGAGAATCTCAGGAACGACCGAGTTCCTGAAGTAGAAATACTCAAGCTCGGGTCCGACGTAGTAGTGGTCGAAGGCCATCTCGCGCATCCTTTTCAAGGCCAGCCGGAGGATGTAGCGGGGGTCTCCCTCGTAGGGTTTTCCGCCCGGCATGAGAATGTCGCACATCATTCTCGCAACCGCTTTCTCCTTCGGTCTCCAGGGGAGAATCCTGAACGTCTTTGGGTCGGGTTTGGCAACCATGTCGCTCTCCTCGATGTCCTGGTAGCCTGTTATGGATGAGCCATCAAAACCCATCCCGTTCTCCAACGCGCCTTCCAGTTCCTCATCCGTAATGGCGAAGCTCTTCACCCGCCCCAGAATGTCAGTGAACCACAGGCGAATGAATTTCACGTCGTTTTCCCGCACTGTTTTCAGGACTTCTTCCTTCACCTCCGACATGATGAACCTCCTTTTTCACCCATTCGTTTGGCTATCTTTCCTTTTCCTCAGAATCCGCCACAAAGATGCTCGGTGCATCCTTGCAGGTTTTCGTTTCTTGTCTGCGTCCTCCGCGGTCTCGCACAGTTTCAGCGAGCAAAAACTGGCCGAGAAGCGCAGGTGGAGGGCAGTTCTCACCCGATGGCTTCCCCGCCTGTCTCTCCGGTTCGGATCCTGATGCACTCCGGAAGGTCCAAAACGAGGATCTTGCCGTCTCCGATCCTCCCGGTTCTTGCGCCCTTGACGATGGCTTCTATGGTGGGCTGCACGAAGTTGTCGTTGACCGCGATCTCCAGGCGGACTTTCTTCAACAGATTCACCTCGTGAATCACTCCTCTGTAGGTTTTCGTGTAGCCCCTCTGCTGGCCGCAGCCGAGGGCGTTGGTAACCGTCATCTTGTACACCTCCGCCTGGTAGAGCGCCTTCTTGACATCGGGCAATTTGTGTGGCTGGACCATGGCGATGATCAGTTTCATCCTTCCGTCTCCGTTTCAGTATGCGGTGAACGTCTGGAATCCCGCGTAAGACTCCATGCCGTGCTCCACGATATCCAAACCTCTCAGCTCACCTTCTCGGCTTATTCGCAGGCCGATTGCGACGTCGATGAGCTTGAATACGACTCCCATCGTCAGGAGAATGAATAGGGCAGCGCTCGCGGACCCTAACGCCTGAATGCCCAGTTGCTTGAAACCATGGCCATAGAACAGCCCGTCGTTGGCCAGCCCCAGCGCCTTCTTTCCGAAAAGGCCGACGGACAGAGTTCCCCAGACTCCATTGAACCCGTGCACCGGGACCGCACCCACTGGGTCGTCGACCTTGACGCTGTCAGGAAACACAACGGCGAAGACAACGATGATCCCCGCCACGGCCCCGATGAGGATCGCCGGCATGGGGTCAACGAAGGCGCAGGGAGCGGTGACTGCCACTAACCCGGCCAGGGCGCCGTTCATCATCATGGAGAAGTCCGGTCTGCCGAACCGTACCCAAGCTATGGCCAGAGCACAAACGGCGCCTGTGGCGGCCGCCAGGTTGGTATTCACCGCAATCCGTGCGATGAGCTGTCCGTCTCCGACACTCAGGGTCGAGCCGGGATTGAACCCGAACCAGCCGAACCATGGAATGAACATTCCTAACGAAGCCAACGGGATCGAGTGCCCGGCGATGATGTTCGGCGTGCCATCCGGATTGAATTTCCCAATTCGCGGTTTGAGAAGGATCGTTCCTATGAGGGCAGCGACACCTCCCACCGTGTGTACAACCGTTGAACCGGCGAAATCGGCAAAACCGAGTTTCGACAGCCATCCGCCGCCCCAGGCCCAGTGTCCGACTACCGGGTAGATGAACGCCGATATGATGAAGGAGTAGATCAGATACGCGCGGAATTTCAGCCGCTCCGCTACACCACCGGCAACGATCGTTGCCGCCGCTCCGCAGAACGCAGCCTGGAACAGCCAGAACGCGTACAGCGGAACCTCTGCGCCCGATTCAGCACCCATCAAGAACCACCCTTTCAAGCCCATGAAGCTGTTTCCCGGGCCGAACATCAGCGCGTAGCCAAACGAGAAAAACCCGAGAGAAGCCATACAGAAATCCAACATGTTTTTCGCGCAGAGGTTGACGCTGTTCTTGCTCCGGATAAGGCCCGCCTCCAGCATTCCGAATCCCGCCTGCATGAAGAAAACCAGAAACGCCGCAACCAGAACCCAGACCGTATCGAGTCCAACCTTGAGCGAGGCCAAATCAAAAGTTAGAAGCGGTGCAAGGAATACTGACCCTGTGTCGAGTCCTACTTTGAACGACTCCAAACCCATTGTTCGTTTCCTCCGCTTCTTTTGGTCGGTCTTCCGCGGCACTTTTGCACACCGCGCGGGATTCCGAAGTCTCTCAATGGAAGTGCAAGGCGCGGGCCAGGAAGAACACATGGCAGCAATCACCAGGAAACAAAGGGGTTATGAAAGGAGAATGGGGTGGTGCCGTTTGGGCGAATTCATACAATAACGTAGAAATGGGCCAGGAATCTACGGAATTGTCCCGGCCTGTGCCGGTGTTCTTCAATGGGAACCTGCGCTGTTTTGGGGCGGTTCTTCCGAACGCGCACTGCTCGGTTTGGGCAACGACCGCTTCAGGCATCGCGTCCGACGCGGGAGCAGCGGGCATTCGGGAAGAAGATGCTTTTGGGCGGATATCTGGCTGATTCTATAGTTGTCAGCGGTGGAGAAGTTTTCTACAATATTGTTTCGCTGGAAGGGGTGGAGACAAAATTGTGGGCAAGGACGATGAGAATGGCAGAGGAAAACGACAAAGAAAGACAGATGGATTTGCTTTTTGAGGTGGCGCGCAGCCTGACTTCATCGCTGGACCTCAGGGCTACGCTTGAGTCAATTCTTGGTCTCCTCAGCAAGCTGATGAAGCTCGAGCGCGGGACAATCACGCTTGTTGACCCTGAGACCGAGACTCTTTCCATAGAGATGGCTCACGGTCTTTCGGAAGAGGCGAGGAGAAGGGGGATTTATCGGATAGGAGAAGGGATAACCGGGAGGGTCGTGGCGACCGGTGAGGCGGAAGTTGTGCCGGACATCAGCAAAGACCCTCGCTTCCTGGACCGGACCAAGGCCCGCGGGGACATAAGCAAGATAAAGCTCTCGTTCCTGTGCGTCCCGATAAAATTAGGAAGCGAAGTTCTCGGAGCGCTGAGCGTGGACAAGCCTCTCAGGGAGGGGTCAGAGTTCCATGAGGAGTTGAGGCTTCTCAACATCACGTCGTCCGTCATCGCCCAGGCCCTCAGGCTTCACGGGATGATGAAAAGGGATAAGGAGAAGCTTCTCCGCGAAAACATTCGTCTCCGGCGAGAACTGAAGGACCGATACGAGTACCGCAGCATCGTTACAAGAAGCAGCAGAATGAAGCAGGTGCTGGAGACGATAGAGCAGGTCTCCAAGAGCAACGCGACTGTCCTGGTAAGAGGGGAAAGCGGAACCGGCAAGGAGTTGGTCGCAAATGCAATACATTACAATAGCACGCGTGCGAGCAAGCCTTTCATAACCGTCAATTGCGCCGCCCTCCCGGAGCAATTGCTCGAAAGCGAGCTTTTTGGGCACGAGAAAGGGGCCTTCACAGGCGCAACCCGAAGAAAAGAAGGGAGGTTCGAGTGGGCCGACGGGGGGACTCTCTTCCTGGACGAGATTGGGGATTTTCCGCCGTCAACACAGGTCAAGCTTTTGAGGGTCGTCCAGGCCAGGGAGTTCGAACGCCTTGGCGGCAGAGAGACCATTCGCGTGAATGTCCGCATCATCGCCGCCACGAACAAGAACCTGGAAGAGGAAGTTGCGAAAGGAAGGTTCAGAGAAGACCTTTACTACAGGATCAACGTCTTTCCGATTTTTCTTCCGCCTCTGAGAGAGAGGAAGGAGGACATTATTCTCTTAGCAGACCATTTCCTGAAGAAGTACAGCGCGGAGAATTTGAAAGACATCAAGCGCATCTCAACACCGGCAATTGACATGCTTATGAGCTACCACTGGCCGGGAAATGTCAGGGAGCTTGAGAACTGCATTGAGCGGGCGGTCCTTGTATGCAACGAAGGAGTTATCCGCGCGCAGCACCTGCCGCCATCGCTTCAAACCGCGGACGCTTCCCAGACAAAGTACCCCGGGACCCTCCCGGAAGCCGTTGCCAACATCGAAAGAGAGATGATTATGGAGGCCCTCAAGACAACAAAGGGGCACCAGGGAAAAGCCGCCAAACTTCTCGGCGTCACCGAGAGGATTCTGGGCTACAAGATAAAGAGGTACGGCATATCTCCGAGGATTTATTCGGCCCGGGCGCAGAAGTACGCCGGTGCGTAAAGGACAGTGGCATCCCGCCTTTGGCGGGACCGGTGAATACCCATGGGCAGGATGCCATTGCCCCGTTCGTCCGCAGTTCAGTATGATTTGACCGAGGTCGTAGCGGGAGCCGCGCGATACCTCAGTTAAGGGCTTAATAGGGAAGATAATCTTTGAGCGAACGCCTCTCTCCGAAAATCCCGGCAGTGATCACGGAAGTACTTGTTGTGTTGCTTCTTGTCTTCACTCCGTTAGCATTCGGCACAGTTCAGACATGGGCGATTTGCCTGGTGGAGCTTGTGTGCCTGGCGATGGTGGTTGTCTGGCTTATCGGTTTGGCGCTCGGCGGTGGGAGGCTTCGTTTCCGATTTCCTCTGGGTGTTCCGGTGGTGCTGTTTATTGGATTGGCCTTTGCACAACTGGTTCCTCATTTTCTCCAGGGAAACTCTGCCCCGCCTTCGGCGGGGTACGAAAACCCGCTGCTTAACATCTCCACGGTGAGTTTCTTTTCGACCGAGACCTGGCTTGTGAAGTCGCTTTGCTATCTCGGATTGTACCTGTGCCTCACCAATACTCTGACTTCGAGGAGACAAATCGTTCGGGTGATGATGGCGATGGTTCTGATAGGGTTCGGGGTATCATTATTCGGCCTTTTGCAGAGGATTTCCAAGACGGATAAGGTGTTCTGGCTGATTAAGCCCGGCTCTCAGAGAACCGGATTCATGGCCGCCTTCATCAACGAGAACCACTTCGCAGGGTATATGGGACTGGTCATACCCATCGCTATCTCCTTTATCTTCCGATACCTCTTTCGACTGAGGGAAACCGGATGGCGAAGCCTGCTGGCTTCAAACGACCTCCACAAGGCCATTGTCCTGTCGTTCCTTGTCATCATCATGATTGTCTCGGTGGCGGTCAGCCGGTCTCGCGGCGGGCTGGTTGCGTTGTTAAGCTCGCTTTTCCTGTTGAGTATTCTTCTTCTATGCAGACGATTTCATCGCCGGAGAGCGTGGGTTATCACGGCCTTGATGTCTTTCTCATTCCTGATGCTCGTCTGGATTGGCCTGAGCGACCTGTTGAAAGTGTGGGGGACTTTCGGTCGCATTCCGCACGATAGGTCTTTCTTGCGGCGGATGGAAATAGCTCAGGCGACATGGAGAGCGTCCCGGGACTACCCGTTGTGGGGGTCGGGCCTGGGGACTTTCGCGGCGGTGTTTCCGAAATACGGCACCCTAACATTTCAGCAGGTTTCCGAAACCGAGGCAATTCTTCGCACAACGCCCCACGCCGAAAACGATTACGTCCAAACCCTCTTAGAGGCCGGGTGGGCAGGGACGATGATATGGCTTGTGGGGATGGCGATGTACTTTCGGGTTGCCATTCGCACGTACCTGACGAGGAAGCGTTGGTCCATCAGTATGCCGGCTATGGGGGGCGCGGTTTCGATTTTTGCGATTCTGGTGCACGGCTTCTCGGACTTCAATTTGAGGATTGACGCCAACGTTTTCCTTGCGGTCACGATTGTTGCGATGGTGGTGAACCTCTCTAAGGTGGAGCGTGGTGTGGGGGCATCACGAGAATGAGTAGATGGGCTATCGTGGCTATCCCGCTGATGTTTTGTCTGGTCTTGGCCGAGGCGGTGGCCAGGCAGTTCCTGGCAGACCGTGCGTTCGCTCGAGCGAAAGACCGCATCGAGGAATTTGAGAGGGACTACGTCCTGTTCTTAAAGGGCAAGAAAGAGCGACCGGAGCCAATTACTTCACTCGGAGCGGCGCTGAAAAAAGCCGTGAAGTTTCAACCAACCTGCGCCGAGTACCGTGTCTACCTCGGTCGTTATTATCAAGCCCTTGCGGCCGACTCCTCTATTTCAGACAGTCGCAGGCTGGCTCTTGCTCGGCAAGCCATGAAAGAATACCGGGAAGCGGTGAGGCTCGATCCCCTCAATGGCGTCTATTATGCGTACATGGCTTATTTGCAGGGTGTGATGGGGCAGCACAGGGAGGCCGTGGCAAATTTCGAGGAGGCGGTTAAGCTCAACAGGTCCAACAAATGGATTCAACAAATGTTCGACGCCTATCGCGAATGGACCACCTCCCCGGCAGAGGCGCCTCAACGGCCCGGCGGACTCGAAGCGTTCCCCTCCCAGGGGTCCGAATCGTAGCGCCAGCGTCCCGCTGGCTGTCCTGCGGGCATCTTGCCCGCAGCGGGGGCGAGACGCCCCGGAGACTGCCGCCCGGAGGGCAGCGTTACAGCGTTCCCCTCGCAGGGGTCCGAATCGTACCGCCAGCGTCCCGCTGGCTGTCCTGGGGGCATCTTGCCCGCAGGTGGGGGCGAGACGCCCCGGAGACTGCCGCCCAGAGGGCAGCGTTACAGCGTTCCCCTCGCAGGGGTCCGAATCGTACCTCGCTTCGCAGCGGCTATCATTCCCGCAGAGAGTCCTTCCCCTGCGAGGGGAACGCTTCGACATCAACGAATCCGGGAGGGACTTCCCGGGCGGGTTCCTCGCGGCCAGCGGCAATCCTCGTCGGTGGGAGAGACCTCGACAATAGCCACGTCGGGGCACAGGGAAGGGATTATTCCGGAGGGGAGGCGGCGAGGAACTGGATAAGGTATTCCTTCTTCAGACCGTAGACTTTGACTATTCGCATGAGCTGGTCATAGATTAGGTCCCGCCTGTATTCCGCGAGACGCTCCCGACGTTCATCTTCGCTGCATGTCTCTAACTTCAGAATTTCCGATTCAATTTGTTGCCTGTCCTTCTGGTCGGTTACGAGGTTGAGCTTCTCGAGAAAGCGGGCGCGTAGATCTTCGTAGAGTTCATCGCCGGAGTAGCCGCGTATCGCTTCCTCTCGGAGGCGAGCGATGTCCGCCTCGAAATTCTGGCGGGTCGCGGGGTCTTCTATGCGAGCCGAAACTGAGCCGCGAAACATGTCCAGTCCCTTGACAAACTCCTCCGGTCTATCCAAGAGCTGATGGAGGGCTTTGCCCACATCTTTAGGGTTGAGAACTACTTTTTCGAGGGCGAGCTTGACGGAAGACAGTTCATTTTTCGTCAATGCCAGTTCCTGTGTAAGGACAGCAATTTGTCTGGAAATGTCCTTGAAGGCCGTGTCGTCGGACGCGGAGATTGGACCCCGCTCAAGGTGGGGGTGTGGCGAAGGAATTTGCACCAGCCTTCGGACGGAATCCTCTATGCTCGCCAGCCGGCTGTTAATGCCCTCAACTGCAAGAGAAAGTTCCTGAATGCTGGCGGCGTTCTTTTCAAGCCTCACGGCGATGTCAATCAGGTGCTGGTCGGGCTCGTTCCTGCTGCAGCCGGCCAGCGTCAGAACAATGAAACACATCGTTACGCAGATGACTCTCATTTGCCCTGGTCCTTAAGCTGAGAGAAGACGTTGTTGGTCTTCCCTTCCGGGAGACTTTCTTCTACTCACCGCCCGACTTGTATTCGACATAATCAGGGCTTGCAGCGCCTGCACCGCTTGTAGCCCAGTCGGATAGCCTCGGCTTTCAGAACGGGGACCGTTCCCGCATTCCGCAGGAGACGGCATCCGGCCCGGTGATACGTTTTGTCGTGAGGCGTGATATAGACCTTCACCGACGCCGGAACAGGGGCGACGGCGGTCTTCGGGCTTTTTTGTAGGTTTGCCTGGCCGCCTGCGGAGGGCTTCAGAATCTCCCCGGGCGCGTCGGAATCGAATTCAGCCAGAGATTCCGGGTGTTGTATCTCGATGTCGGCGTCGGGTGCGCGCCAGCCCGCCTCTCTCATTTGTTCGTTGACACTCTCCCCGTCGGCAAAAAGCCATGCGGTCAGCCCCCCTCTATCATCCTTGGCCCTCGAGGGACGTCCCAATGCCAGCTCAATTGACTTGCCCTCGAGAAGACCGCGCAACAACTCCACAGCCTCGTCGGAAGACGGGTCATTCCTCTCCGGAGCGTCTACGCCTTGCAGGCGCACAAGTTGCTTGCGCCCCCTGTAAATCAGCACGACGGTGTCGCCGCTGATTACCTCCACGAGCTTCACCGGCTCGCGGACGGAAATGTCCTTGAGGGCTTCACGGACATTCTCCCTCTTTGCCAGTCGGGTTGTCACCGCATCCAGATGTGTGTTGACTGAAAGTAGCGCAACTGCCACTGTGATGGCAAAAACGAGACTCATTCCGCTGGCCTTCATAGTCTCCTACCTCTGCATGGAGGATTTTCAGCAGCCCCTTGCGGCAGAAGGATTGCCCTTCCCATAGATGGGTCATCCAAGCAACCAGACGATAATATAATACAATGAATATCGCCGTAAGGAAAGAGCTTCTTCGGCGGGGTCCCGCCCCTTGCGGGAGCTCTGTTCAATCTTCCCCCTTTCCTCTTGCCACGTGCTGACGCAGGTGCCTACGGCCTTCCATCCCCTCCGGGGATTCCGACGAGACGCCCTCGCCAAGCCAGAGCCGCGTTGCGCTTCAGCGGTCGGCGCGCGAAAACACCCGTGTGCCGACGCAACTTCAGTAGAGCAACCTATTCCGTTTCGGGCGCGCTGGTCTTCTCTTGTACCTCCACTCCTTCTTCCGCTTCTTGTCTAAACTGGTCGGCGAACCTGGTTTTGATGGCCTGGATCAGGTCAAACGGTTTTTTTCCATCGGCATCCACGAGTGTGATTTTGGCCTCGGTGGGATCAAAACGAACGGTCAGGCATAAGAGCCTGGTGTCGGTGAGCCAGAGAACCTGCGGCACGAGGTCTTCGGCGACGGCCCGGTGGATGGAGATGCTGTCGGTTCCGTCGGCGTTGGCGACGCAGAATTCCAGGCCTTTGGGTTGGTCATCTTCTTCGACCTCCTCCTCGGGCTCTTCCGCCTCGCCTTCGACCTCCTCCCGTTGTTGTCGCTGCGTCCGCTCTTGTCTGAGGCGCTCAGACTCGTCAGGGGAAAGGTCCCATAGATAACGGACGTACGCGATCTTCTTTCCGTCGGGGGAGACGGCGCAGGCCACGTAGCACAAGGGCTGTCCCTCCGTAAGGAAGAAGCCTTCTTCCTCCGGCATCTCCTCGGTCGGCCCGGGCGTAGCAACCTCCGCGTCAGGCTTAGCCACGGGTTCTTCGGGGTGGGGAGTTTCTTCTTCCGGCCGGGCCCGTTCTCGCTTTTCAGCTTCCGTTCGCGGGCGAGGGAGCAGTTGCTTTTTCAAGCCGAGGGGAACTTCTATGCCGCGGCGCGAAAGCTTCATCTCATCCCAGGTCACACAAGGGAAAAGCGCGGCGGTGCCTTCGGGAAAGACGGCGATCTTGCTGTAGGCGAGCATCTGTCGGCGAGCAAGGGTCTTTTGTTTTCCGGTCTTCAGATTGGTCATCTTCAAGTCGCCGAACTGGCCTGCATCGCCTGACGAGGCGTCCGGAGGGAATGAAAGGAAGAGCAGCCTTTTGCTGTCTGGCAGCCACGCCATACGGGGGCTGGCTTGGCGGGCGAGCACCTCCAGTTCCCTCCTTTTGACGTCGTAGACGTACAGCTTCCAATCAGGCGGGTTGTCCTCTGGGTCTCCGACCAGGAAGGCGACCTTCTTCTCATCAGGTGCCCAGGCCGGGAAGTTAGGACCTTCAGCGCCGCCGGATTTCGGGCCGGGATAAATGATTCTCCGCTTCTTGCTCTCTCGGTCGTAGAGGATCAGGCCTTTGTCGCAAAGGGCAACTATGGATTTCCCCGACGGCGAAATCTGAGGGCAGATACAATCGCCCATTTCTTCGATTTTTGTCAAAAAGTCTGCGTTGGCATTCGTGAGGTACACGCAACCCTCGCCCGCCTCGAAGTCACCATCCTCATCCAGAGTTAGGGCAATAGTGCCATCCCTGCTAACGCTCACGAAATCGTATGTGCAGCCCGCGAGAAACAGCAACCCAAAGATCGCTGTTAGCAAATGTGTTTTCATCTTAGTTTTCCCTCTCCTTTTGGCGGAAGCTTGTTTGACTACTTGTTATCGGGACGCACAGGTTTTATCCAAACGCGTCGCTCAGATGCAATCTACCACCAGGCCTCATGTCATGCAAGATGGAGGCAAACTTCTCCATCAACGAACGGGGAACTTGCGAGGCCGCTGGGTACTGTGTAATCGCCGCCGACCCATGTCGCAGCAGCTCTGAAACGGGCCGGCGATCCCGAAAACCTTTACCAGTCATTTCAACCAGCGGTCTATCCATTCATACGCTCGCTTCTGGGCCTCGGGCGGGAAGGCATGACCCTGCTTGTGGTTGAAAAAAGCTATGGCGTCCCCTGCTCCGAGAAGGTTGTAGATAGGCTGCACGCTCAGGATGTAAGGCAAACTTCTCTCGCCGTCGGCGGAATCACCTCCGATAAGAAGAAACGGCCGCGGGGCGACCAATGCGAGGACCTGATTGTTGCCCAGCGTGAAATCAGGGCGACGAATCTCCGCCCCGAGATACCATTCCGCTTCCCAGTTCGAGAAATCCTGTCCGATTCCCCCTTCGCTGCTCACCGTGACCTTAATTCGTGGATCGAACGCAGCAAGGAAAAGAGCTTCCTTTCCGCCGAGGGAATGGCCGATGCAGCCGATGCGATCTTTGTCCACGTAATCGAGGGAACAGAGGTAATCCACGGCTCGCGTCCCGTCCCATATCATCTTGGTCATCCCCTTCCAGTTCGGATGCTCTCGCTTCACCTTCGCCACCGCGTCCATCCATTTCAGCCCGCCGTGGTCCCAGATGAAGTTTTTGGGGCAGAGGGCGACGTAGCCTCTTTCCACAAGATGCACGCCGATGTGCTTGTCTTCCGGGCCCTCAAGTCCTGCGGGCTGCCGAATTGTGTAATCAACTGTCGAATGGAAAACGACCGTTGCCGGAAAGGGAGGTTTCTTTCCTTTCGGAACAAGGAGATAGGCCTCCACAGGAATGCCCGCCTCCGCCTCGTACGTGATTTTCTGCCGGGTAAAGCTCTCCTTCCCCTCGACATCGGCGATTTTGGGGTTGAGGCGCGGTTTCGTTTCCGGAAAACCTCCCAGGAAATCGAGCCACTGTCGTTCCATGACCTGCCGTTCGTTCAGCCAGCCTTCGGCAGTTAAAGTCTTGAAGCGCTCCGGCGGCAGGACTGGCGGCAGGTCTGCGACATCGCTAAGAAGCGTTCTTTGTTCTGTCGGCGAATCCCCGACGCAAGAAGCCGAAGACGCCGCTGCCCCGACGGATTGTTCACTATAAACACCACCACTCGCGGCTCCACAGGCAAACAGGCAGGCTATGATCAGCCACCTGCGAGATGTCATTTCCTCTCCACCCTCCTTTGCGTAACTCCTAACCCGCTGGTCTGATGCCTTCGGCGCTCATCCCGTGCGACCGGTGGAAGAGTATAGCTCGCACAGGCCGCCACCGCAAGATGCAACTGCCCCGCGGGAAGGCCAATAAGTCCCAACTTTCTCGCGGCTTGACGCCCTTTGGAAGGTCTGCTATATTGAAGCAAAGGATACGGGGGCAAGGGAGGATAACGATGGCGAGTGCGTATATGAGCAAACTGACCCGACGACAGTTCATAATCCGTGGAGGCTCTGCGGCTCTCGGCGCCGTGACGTCTGCGGCACGAACCGCTGAGTCTGAGGAAGACGACCAAAGGGTCCCGGCCAAACAGCCTGCTGCGAGCCGCGTCGTTCTGGTCCGCAGCGATGATGCGCTGGACTCTGACGGGCGCCCGTCAACAAAAGTCGTCCAGAAGATGCTCGACGCCGCCATGATACGCTTCTCCGGAGAGAGCAACCCGAAATCCGCCTGGTCTCGCTACGTCAATTCCTCCGACACTGTCGGGGTAAAGATGAACGTCATGATGAATGCGACGCATCCGGAAGTTGTACGCGCGATCGTCACACGCCTCCTCGAAATCGGCGTGAAGGATGACAGGGTTATCATCTGGGATAGGGATAGCGCAGGCATCGGGATGGAAGGAGTGGAGGTGCGAAATCAGCACTTCGGCTACGACCAGAAGACGCACGTCAGCAAGATTGTGACGGAGCAAAGCTCCGCTCTCATCAACGTCCCCGGCGTCAAGGCTCATTGGATAGCGGGCGTTGCCGTCGCTTTGAAGAACTGGGTTGGAGCGATTGGCGGTCTCAACCCCTCCGACAAAGACGTCACCTATGTCATCCACTCCGACAGTTGCGCGGAGTGCTGCATGTTTAACGCGATGCCGGTCATCCGCGACAAGTGCAGGCTGGTGATTGTGGATGCGCTTCGGCCACTCTGCCAAGTGGGGCCGCAGGTTGATCCTCGTTACCTCTGGTCATACAAGGGGCTTTTGGTCTCTACGGATCCGGTCGCTGTGGACGCCGTGTGCGAGCGAATCATCCAGGAGCAAAGAGATAAACTCAATCTCGGCCCTATTCGCCCACCAGCCAAGCACATACGCCTCGCCGATACGAAATATCACCTCGGCAACAGCGATTGGGGAAAAATCGAGCTTGTGGAGGTGAGCATCTGATCCTCCCCTGCGGATATTTCCCGGGCAAACAGTCGCAGCGAGAATCGGGTCAGCGGCCTATTTCGGGCGAAAAAGGTTTGCTCTCGTGCGAGGTCGGCGGTAATGTATGTTTTGATGTTATGTATGGGGCTTTTTTGGTATAATATAGAGTGGCCACGGTGAGGCGGCAAAGGACACCAAAAGCTTTTCGAAGAGGGTCTTTTACCAGGGAGGAGGTTGGCGAAAATGAGAGGGTTGAAGGCGCGGTTTGCAGGAGTGGTCCTGGTTGTTATATTGGCGGCCCTGATGCTGGTGAGGTGGGAGGCCACCGCGGCAACAAAAGGTGAGGGCACGGGCGGAATAAAGAAGCTGGAACTTTCTTCTTACTACGACGGGCGGCCTATCTCGGCAGCCCCGAATGCTCCTTCCTATTCTCTTCCGATTGAGTTCAGCGACATTGCCAACCGCGGGCCTTTCGAATGGCGGCTCAATAGACTTGGTGAAAGCGCAAGGGAGGCTGTCGAACGAAACGGCTTTGTGGTGGTAGATTCGAAAAGTCTCCTGGGCAAGGAATACGACGACATGGTTGACCCTTACGTGGAGCAGGAGGAAGAGGGGATACCGAACTTTGTAACGTCGGACTCGCTGCTGCATCTTTATCACGTTCAGTTCGACGAGATTCTCAAGTGCGTGGAGGAAAATGAGTTCTTTCCAATGCTTGTCCCCATGACGAAGGCCTTGTTCGAGGAATCGCTGAGGCAATACGGTTCCTTCTCCGGGGAACTAAAGGAGGCGGCCAGGCGGAACGTCGCGTTTTTTGCGGTGGCGTTGAAGCTCCTGGGGGTGACTGTGACCGTGCCAGGTTTTGTTTCGGCGGAGGTCAACCGCGAACTGAGTAAGATCGAAGCGCATTCCGCGTTCAGCGCCAGCGACATTTTCATATACCGGGAGGATTATTCGCAATACGTTCCCAGGGGGCACTACACTCGCACTGAGACGCTGAAAAAGTATTTTAAGGCGATGATGTGGTACGGGAGGATGGCATTCCTGCTGAAGGGGAGCCAGTCCTGGGGGCCTACCGGGGAAGCGCTCATCCCCGTCGAGGATGCGAGGATTCAGACGATACAAGCTTCATTGATAGCTCTGGCTCTCGATACCCTTCAGGCGGATGGAAAACCGATAGCCGACACCTGGAATCGGATTTATGCCGTGACCGCCTTCTTCGTCGGTCTCGCCGATGATTTGACGCCGTATGAGTACAAGGAATCAATCCTGAAGGTCTTTGGGTCGCCGGTAGACGTCCAGCAGTTCAACGACCAGGGGAAGATGTTCGAATTGAAGACCGAACTGGCGCTGCTTCGCAGCCCGCAAATCTACGGCGGGACCGGAGAAATCTACATTGACCCGCCGATAACGCCGGAAAAGCTCGACGAGGTTCTGGACAAGAGCAAGGGGATGCGGTTCATGGGGCAGAGGTTCATTCCGGACTCGTACATGTTTCAGAACCTTGTTCTGCCAATTGTCGGCCCATATACCGGCTCCGGAAAGCCTTTCACAATGGAGCACACTGCCGTCGGTCCGATGCGGTGTTTCCCGAGAGGACTGGACGTGATGACGGTCCTTGGGTCGGACAGGGCGCTGGCGATTCTCGACCGCGAGGGGGACACAGAGTACGTGAACTACTACAAGGCCCTGAACGACTTGGTAGCCCTCTTCGATTCGCTCACAAAGGATGACTGGAACAAGAACCTCTACTGGAGCTGGCTATACACGCTCAAATCTCTTCTCGGCAGCTACGGGCAGGGTTATCCCGCATTCATGCGCGGGACACCGTGGCGAGACAAGCAGCTCAATGCTGCACTGGCTTCGTGGGCGGAGTTGAGGCACGACACGATTCTCTATGCAAAGCAGAGCTATACTGTGGGGACCACTTCTGTCCCGCCGAAGCCTGATCGGGGATACGTTGAGCCGGTCCCGGAGTTCTACAACCGTCTTCTCGGGCTGACCCGGATGACAAGGGTCGGCCTGGACGACATGAAGGTTCTTGATTCAGTACAGCGGACAAGACTCCAGGGTCTCGAAGACGTGCTGAGCCGCCTGGTGCAGATTTCAATAGCGGAAATCGAGGGAAAAGAGCTGGCGGAGGCCGATTACGATTACATAGAGCAATTCGGATACGTTCTGAAACCGCTCGTTGAAGACCTTTCCGACGAGAAGGGGGCGAAAACCACCCTCGTTGCCGACGTGCATACCGACATCAACACCTACCAGGTACTGGAGGAAGGGGTCGGGTATGTCAAGCTGATCGTTGTGGCTTACATGGTTCCGGATGGAAGAATCCTGCTTGGCTCAGGTCCCGTCTTCTCCTACTACGAATTCAAGTGGCCCATGGATGACAGGCTTACCGACGAGAAATGGACTGAGATGCTGGAGAAGGGGGAGAATCCCGCTCAGCCCGATTGGGTCAGAAGCTTCGTGCATCCGGTTGTTCTACGTTGCGAGGCTGAGGACGACGCCGATAGGGACAACCTTCCAGATTCGTGGGAGAGGTCGGTCTGGGGCGGCACAGGAGTGGTCAACGACGCCGACGGCGATTACGACGGCGACGGTTCCACGAATGAGGAGGAGCGGCTCGCCGGGACGAATCCCGCCGACCGAGGGTCGTTCTTGCGCATCATCAACATCCTTCCGCAGAAGCTGAACGTCTCGGTCACTTGGAGCAGCGTCGCCGGGAAGAAATACCAGGTTTTCTATTCGCACGATTTGGTGAGCTGGCATCCGTTCGGCTCGCCAACCGCCGCCGCCGACAACACGATGGAGATATTGGACCAGGGGGCCTCTCCGGCGAAACGCCGATTCTACCGGGTCAGCGTTCTTCCGTGAGGTGGACCTGGCGACGAATCGCTGCGAAGCTCTCCCCTCGGCGGGAAAGGCAGACAGCGGCGGCCTAAGCGATGCTTGTCGAGCGCTCGCCGTCCCTCCAGGTGACGGGTGGCAAGCCGGGGGTCCCCAACTGGGTCGTTCAAGAGAAGCCATTTGAATCGTTTAGAGTTCGCAGGGGCATTGGGAGTATGGGTTCATTTCACGTAGGCTGCAAAGTCGAGAACCACGTGGATAGGTCGAAATCCGTCCGCATTCCCAGGGTTCTCGTGGACACAGGCAGCGAGCACACTTGGCTGCCGGCTGCCAAGCTGGAGCAGACCAGTGTGTCCGCACGGAGAAGAAGGACGTGCCGTTCGTCATGGCAAACGGCCAGGTTGTGACCCGCAGTGTGGGTTTTGCGATTATCCGTGTGGACAAGTACTTCACGATTGACGAAGTTGTGTTTGCGCATCCGGGTGGTCTTCTCCTTCTCGGTGCTCGGACGCTCCAAGGGCTCAATCTGACGGTCGATCCCACCCGAAAGAAGCTGGTTGCCAAAGGCCCGCTGCCCGCCGCATGATAACTGCCCAAGATCTGGGTGGGGCCCGAAGCTGGGCCATGGGGCAGCGGGCAAGCGTGGCGGACCAAAGACGCATGAGACGCCGACGCCAAGGGCAGAATGTCGGGAGGCCGGCCCCCCGTGGCAACGCGGACTGCTCAAGCTCGATCTCCCGCGCCGCCCCGCGCTTATCAATCAGCAGCTTCTTGAAGTCGGGACCAACCGACGCTTTCTCTACCAGAGCCCCGATGCCCCGAGGAATGTCGCCGAGGCTCCTGCGAGAACCCGGCGGTCGCGCGCCAACTATAGTCGCGCGCGATCCTCCTCGAGTTGTGCGATCAGCCCTTGTCCACACTCCGTCTTGCCCCTGGGCGGCCGGGTGGGAGTCCCGCCTTCGGCGGGATTGGCCTCCCCACCCGGCCCCGGGACTTTTTCGGTGGACTTATCCTGCGATCGAATGTAGGATTCCCACGCTCCGCCGAAGCGGCGTAAAACAAGAAACATGTCTTCAAAGGACAATGACTCGGAAGCGCTACAGGGAGAAACCTATGGCACGGCAAAAAAAGGCGGCGAAGCTGGTTCAGACGGGGGATTGGACAAGACGTTCGTTCCTGAAGGGGACCGTGGCAGCAGGTGTCCTCGCCTTTGGACGGAAAGTCTTTTCCCAGAGAGGAGAAGCGCCACCCGGCATTGAAGGTGTTGCAAAGGTGAAAAACGCGATTGTGATTATCTCCGACACCATGCGCCGCGACGCAGTTGCATGCTACGAGAATTGCTGGGTTCACAGCGACAACCTCGCGGAATTCGCAAAACGATGCTTGGTCTTCGAGAACGCTTACATTGCTTCTTTCCCGACTGTTCCGATGCGGAACGACGTTCTAACCGGGACATACACTTTCACTTACAAGCCCTGGTCTCCGATTGACCCGGATGCCGTGACCATTCAGAGCGTCTTGCGGAAAGCGGGTGTCCTGACGGCGCTCGTTGTGGACACGCCGCACCCCTTTGCCCCGGGCTTCAACTACCAGCGAGGATTCCACTCCTGGCAGCTCATCCGCGGGCAGGAGCATGACCCGTGGAAAACTTCTCCTGAAAAGGTGGCTTTGCCCTGCGAGGAGAAGAAGCTCCGCCGCCCAGAAACTGTGAGGCAGTATCTTCGCAACGTCGCTGACAGAAAGTCCGAGAAAGACTACTTCGTCGCTCAGACCATGTCGGAAGCCGCTTTATGGCTTGAGCGCAACCGCGGCGAAAGGCGTTTTTTCCTCTACGTGGACACATTCGACCCGCACGAGCCGTGGGACCCTCCAGCATGGTATGTCGAGCAGTACCAGAAGAATTACTCGGGCCAGGACGTGATTTACCCCCGCTACGACCGATGGAGAGAATTCCTCACGGAAGAAGAGCTTCACAGGTGTCGTTGTCTGTACGCGGGGGAGGCGACGATGGTTGACACCTGGATAGGCTACCTTCTTCGAAAAGTCGAGGAGCTTGGTCTTCTCGAAAACACCATGGTCATAGTCACCTCCGACCACGGCTTCTGCCTCGGAGAGCACGGCTACATCGGAAAATCTCTCATCCGAGAAAACTACTACCAGGACATCCCGCTCTATCCAGTAATCAGCCGCGTCCCATTTCTCCTTTATCATCCGGGGCTAAAGGGCGGCAATCGCATCAATGCGCTCGTTCAGCCGGTTGACATAATGCCGACTATCTTAGAATGCATGGGGATAGAGATACCCGACATAGTACGAGGAAAATCTCTTGTGCCGGTTTTGGCAGGGCGCTCGCAGAAAGTGAGGGAGTTCGTGATTTCCTCGCCAACCATTTCGTACGCGGGCATGGGAGTTCCGCGGGCTTGCACTCGCAGCAGCATCACTGACGGCCAATGGTTTCTCGTTTACGGGGCCCAGGTTGCAGAAGAAGCGGGAGCCGCACAAACGGAAGCTGTGGACAGCATGAAGCGAGAGCAGGTCGCTCTCGAGAAAGAAGAATTTGCCCCCGAGCTGTACCATCTCCCTTCAGACCCGAACTGCCAGAAGAACGTGATTGCCGAGCACCCCGACCAGGCAAAAGAACTCCACAGCCGCTACTACGATTTCCTTGTCAAATCGGGCGTCCCCGAGCGGCACCTGAAGTACTTCCGGACTATCTAAAGGCCACGGGGCAAAAGTTGCCTCGCGGCCTTTATCATGCGCAGGGCGATCCCCGCCGAAGGCGGGGCACGTTGCCGCCTGAGGAAAGCGCCACCCGCAAACGTGAGCGCCGGAAGCATCATGGACAGGGACAGTTCATCCGTCAGGCGGGCGGCCTTGACGCCAGCGCGGTTTTGTGCGAAGACTTTTATCGAAGAAGCGCGGCGAAAGCTCAGTGAGAGGTTCGGGAAATTGATACGTCTGCTAAGTGAGTTGGTGGTTGACGCTCCCTCATTTTTCAGGAGCCGCCTGAAAAAAGCGGGCCTTGCCTTTCCGTTTCTGCTCCCTTTTTTGGCAGTTGTTCCGCTGGTTCAGTGCGGCGCCAGCTCCCTCATTCGAGGTGAAACGCAGATCACCTCCATTCTGATGGACCACGGAACCGTCTCTCTGCACTGGGAGGTTCGCGCTGGGAAAAAGTACGCCGTGCAGTTCGGGGCGAGCCTCCCTCCGGATGAATCCTGGACGAAGGTTGACGACATAATGCCGCCGTGGGAGTGCCAGGTAGATGGAGGCGCCAGGCAGTGCTTCTTCAGAGTCGTTTGTTTCTCTATCCCCCTGAAGCTCGTCATTAACGAAATCATGTACAATCCCCTCGACGACCCGGACCAGAAGCGGGAATACGTTGAGCTTTACAACTACGGTGATTTGCCGATTGACCTGTCGGGATTCTCCTTCGTTACGGGCATCCAGTACACCTTTCGCCAGGGAGTTATTTTACCGTCAGGACAATATCTCGTCGTTGCGAAAGACCCGAAATATATGTTCATTCATTATGGAGGCATCAACATCTACGGGCCTTTTGAAGGGAAACTGGACAATGGAGGGGAAATTCTGGAGCTTGCGGACGCTTCCGGAGACATTGTGGATAGCGTCAACTTCAATGACGATCCGCCCTGGGACGTCGGAGCCGACGGGACTGGCTCATCCTTAGAATTGATAGACCCCACGCGAGATAACGACATCCACGATAACTGGCGCGCCAGCCAGCCCCTCGGCGCCGGTGGGACGCCCGGGGCGCCGAACTCCGTCTTCGAGCTGGAGACGCCGCCGTTCATTTACCTGCACTCACGGAGCCCGGATGAGCCGACATCCTCCGACACAATCAGCATCAGCATAAAGGTGACGGACAATGGGTTGGTCTTGTCCGTCTTGCTGAAATACGACGATGGCAGCGGGGTAAGGGTCGTGCCGATGTTTGACGACGGGACGCACGATGACCTCAGCGCGGACGATTCGGTCTATGGCGCAATCATAGGTCCGTTCCCCGACAAAACCACGGTGACCTATACGATCGAAGCAACCGATGACATAGGCCAGGTCTCCACTCACCCGGACTATCCTCCGAACCAAGTCAAGGTCATATGCGTGAATGATGATTTCCTCACAGACCGCTTTGTCAAAATAAACGAGGTCATGTACCACCCGCCAGAGGACGCCGCTGGGCAGGAGGACGCTGAGTTTGTGGAGCTTTTCAACTCTTCCAGCGAGGCGGTTCATATCACCGGATGGAGACTCTCGGGCGCGATTGACTTCACTTTCCCTGAGAAAGTTCTGGGAGCGGGCGAATACGCGGTTGTCTGTTTGAGCAAGGAGAAAGTCGCGGGAATATACGCTCTTCCGGGAGGCCTTCTTTTCGGGAACTACACCGGAAGGCTGGCCAACGACGGAGAGAAAATCAACCTCCGAAACAAGAACGGCGTCCTGCTTGAATCTGTGGAATACGACGACCAATTTCCCTGGCCGGTGGCTGCCGACGGCTACGGGTACTCTTTAGAGAGGATAGATGTGACTGCCGACCCGAGTTCGCCGCAGACATGGGGGGCGGCTCCTCCTCCGATTCAGGGTCCGACCCAGGCGGAGTGGAGGTTCTTCGAGACTGTCGGAACCCCGACCACAAGCCGATTGTACTTTTACTTGATGGGAAACGGCGAGTGCCTGATTGACGATGTGGAGCTTGTCTCGCTCGCTGGCGGGGAAGATATCCTTTCCAACGGCGGATTCGAAGATGGGACGAACGGCTGGCAAAAGGCGGGCAACCAGGATTTCGCCATCGAAGCACAAGCTCGCCCCGGCTCCGCGGGTAGCTCCAGCCTGGAGATTATTTCTTCCGGCGTCGGCAGCGGCAGCGGCAACGCCATTTATCAGGACGGGATTCCCGTGATTTTCTCGACGAGGTATAAGCTGAGCTTCTGGGCGAAGTGGCTGGCGGGGGCGTCCTCTTTGACCGTTCGGTTTTCGGGGGCGACCGGGTCGGCCAGCGATCCGCTTCTGGCGACATTCGACCTCAAGCCGAGCTCTCTGACAGACTTTTTCAGCTTCGCCTCACCGGGGAGACGCAACCACTGTGTCAAGTCTCCGCCGCCTCCCATAGTGACCGCGATAGCTCGCAGTCCGAGCCGCCACAAGGAAACCGACGTGGTCAGGATAGAAGCTGCCGTCACGCCTTCGCCTGAAATTTCTTCCGTTTCGCTGGAGGCGACGGTGGGCGCCAGCACCACAGTTGTTCCGATGTTCGATGACGGACTCAACGGAGGGGACGCCGAGGCAGGCGACAATACCTATACGGCGACTCTGCCGCCGCAAGCCCCTTACACAATCGTGCGGTATAAGATACTCATTACAGGCCACGAAGGAGAGATTGGAAGGTCGCCGAGAATCCAGGCCCCCGGACAGACCTACGCCTACTATGTCGAAGGAGCGGTTGACACCGTTTCAAGCCCAAACCCCATCTACAGCCTCTATGTCAAGCCGAGCGACCTGAGCCTCATAGCCAGTTACGCAGCCCTCGGCGACCCGGCCCATCCCAACTGGAACAAAACTGTTCCGGGAACATTCATTTACAAGGGAGAAGCTTACGATGTCGAAGTAAGGTACCGCGGAAGCCGCTGGTGCAGATACCAGTCCAGCGGAAAGATGAGCTTCAAGATAGACTTTCCTCGCTATCATCAATTCGACGGTCGCCCCGACATCAACCTGAATTCGCAAAACCACTACGGTTTCACAGGGTACGAGGAAGCACTCGCTTTCGAGATGTGTCGCCGAGTGGGAGTGGCAGCTCCCATGACCAATTTCGCCCGCTTGAACGTCAACGGCAAGTACCACGGTTTTTTCCTTCAGATCGAAAGTCCCGGCGAAGAATTTCTTGAAGCTCAGCTCGGCGAGGAGGGAGACCTCTTCAAGTCCATGGGCGACCCGCTGGGGAGATTTCCCTACGACTGGGGCGATTGGCGGCCCCTCAGCTCCCTCCAGAAATACGAGGACGTTTACCCACGTAGGTCTCGCAAATATGACTCTCACGAGATTATCAGGGATGTCATCGAGGGGATGAGCCGGGCTGCTAATACTTCCACGCTCGCCCTGGAGGATTTTCTCAGGGAGAATTTCGACATGCAGCGGACTTTGAGCTACATCGCCACCGCGGCATGGATTGCGGTATGGGATGAGGCATTTCACAACTTCTTTGCCTACCGCGATACCGCAGCAAAATGGATGGTTTTCCCCTGGGATACCGACGGATGCTTCGGAGCTAACGGTGCTTCGCGCTACACTAATTCCATCTTCGTCGGCGAGCACGGCAACCCCGATAACAGGGGAGGGTGGTCAAACGAGTTGAAACATTATATCTTCAGCGTCCCCGCTCTGCGAAAAGAGTATGTCCTGAGGTTAGAGGTTCTTAACAACTACTTTTTCGTCCCGGACAAGCTGAGACCGTATCTTAACTCTGTTTCGCTTTACGTGGGGAAAGATGCCGACGAGGACCCATTCGGTTGGTCAAGAAAGCCAGCCGATGAGCTGAAGGATGTCGAGCTTTTCATAGAGCAGCGCTATCAGAACATCAAGCAGCAGATTCAAATCGAGAAGCAGAAACCCTACTTTCAGTGAACGACGGGATTTCCTTCGGCCGACACGGCCCCCCTCTCCCCTGTCTACTGTATTCTCCCCGCTCAGCCAGTTCTCTCCGTGTAATCCCAAAGGAATGCGGGGAGGGCAGAGGCGCTTTCCCTACGTTCGGCTTCTGTCTCCTTCCTGCCAATCACATTCCTTCAGCACAGTGCCAACCTTCCCTGTACTGCCCACATGCTGAAGTGGCCTTTGTGATCCTTCGTCCCTTTGCCCTCCCCGTTGAATCCATTGCGGCCTGGGACATACAAAATCCAGGCGTGGTCTTACGCTTTGCTCCGGGTTGGCCCTGCGTAGCCGCGCGACACCCGCAGCTTCCATGGCCTTTCGCCCGTCCGCGAACGGGCATTGCCCCTGAAGAAATCCTATCCGATTTAGTACGGCCTATGCCTACCAGTGTTTGCCTTATAGGGCTATGACGTCGCCGGGGGGTTCGGGGGGTGTTTTATTCGACGTTACATTCACTGGCGGCATAGGTGCATCGGAAGATGTGCAATTGATGTGCCAAACGTGCGGCTCGCGGGTGCATGCCGGCCCCTTTTCTCACAATGGTTGGCAAGAGAAAGCATTAGAGAACAAATTGCCGGTCTTTTGTCGAGTCGTCCGCTGCGACAGGGTTGCTCCTTGAGCACCGGATGTGGTCTTCGTTCAACAAAAGCGCGCTTTTGGCTCGGCGCTTATCGGCCGCTGTTATGGGCAGCCCCGCGAAACGCGGCATTGGCACGGTAGCCTTCTCGCGCAGCGCTTAGTCGCGGGGAATCGGGGTGCGGGACATCTCTCTCGTCGAGGATGGTTGTGCCGAGCACCGTTGGTCGTGGGAACGCCGCACGAATCCTAGAGGCGAGGGTATATTATCCAGGTAACGCTGCCCTCTGGGCGGCTGTGTCGGGGGCGTCTCGCCCCCGCTGCGGGCAGGATGCCCGCAGGATCCCCCGCGTCCCGCGGGGCGGGACGAGACGCTGGCGATGCGCTGGGAAATAGGCGCCTCGGCAACTGTTGAAAACTTTCAACAGGGTGCTCTTCTGATACCGTTCGCCCGGAGCAGAAGATGCCCTCAGAGATGGGGCGGCCTTCGGTCAAAAGACGGCGTCATAACCCCATTTTCTTCATTTTGTGATAGAGGGCTGAGCGGTCTATTCCGAGGAGTCTGGCAGCCTTGCTTTTGTTTCCGCCTGTTTCCCGCAGCGCTTTAGCGATAACCTGCTTTTCGGCGTCCTCGGCGGCTTTCCTGGCAATCGTTTTCAGCGAAAAGCCCTCTTTTCCAAAGCCAATTTCGGCGTCTGATTCCCGATCGGAGGAATCGGCTCCGAGACTCAGCGCGATGTGTCGGGGAAGAATCGCCCGCTCCGCAAGGAGCACAGCCCTCTTGACAGCGTTCTTCAGTTCCCTGACGTTGCCCGGCCAGGAATAGTTCATCAACTGCCTCATGGCGCCGCGCGAAATGCTCTTGACCTGCTTGTTGAACTCAAAATTCCCCTCCTCGACAAACCTCCGGGCGAGGAGCATAATATCCGCCTTTCTGTCCCTCAACGGTGGAACGTGAATCGGGAACTCGTTAACCCTGTGATAGAGGTCCTCTCTGAATGTCCCCTCCTCCACTGCCCGCCGAAGGGCGACGTTGGTGGCGGCGATTATTCGCACGTCCACGCTGATGGTCTTCTTGCCGCCTAAGTGCTGAATCTTCCTTTCTTGGAGAACACGAAGGAGCTTACGCTGCGCCGAGAACGAAAGATTAGTTATCTCGTCGAGAAAAAGGGTTCCGCTTTCTGCGAGCTCAAACTGACCGGGCTTGCTTTGAACTGCTCCCGTAAAAGCACCTTTCTCATAGCCGAAAAGCTCGCTTTCGATCAGCGTTTCCGGAAGGGTGCCGCAGTCAACCACCACGAAAGGCTTGTTTTTCCTTTTGCTGAAGTGGTGGATTGCTCTGGCCGTCAGCTCCTTGCCTGTTCCGCTTTCGCCGTGCAGCAAAACCGTGGCATCGGTGGGAGCGACGATTTTTATCTGCTGGAACACCTGCTGGATTCGTGAGCTGTTGCCCATGAGACGCTCCAGGTTCATCTCTTTCTGAAGCTCTCCTTTCAGGAAGGCGACCTGACGACTGAGCTTCTGAGTTTCGAGGGCGTTTTCTATTCTGAGGGCGAAGCTTTCCGACTCGAGCGGCTTGCACATGAAATCGTAAGCGCCCGACCTGACGGCCCGAACCGCAAGGTCTATGTCGCCGTATCCGGTTATGATGACAACCTCCGTGCCCGCGTGAAGGCCCTTTATCTTCGACAGGACTTCCAGGCCGTCCATATCCGGCAGCTTGAAGTCCAGGACAACCAGGTCAGGCCAAAGCTTCGTTACCTGGGCAAGCGCGGACTGACCGTCGCCGGCAACGGAGGTATCATGCCCTCTCTGTCGCAGAATGGTAGCAAGAAGTTCCTGCATCTCCTTTTCGTCATCAACCACCAGTACGCTCGCCATCGCCGCCCACCTCCACTCTCGCTAAGATTCCCAGAAAGGTTAACCTCCAGAACAATCCCGCGGCAAGCGTGGCATGGGCGTCCTGCCCATGTTCATAGCCGTCATACTCGAACCGTTCCCCTCGCAGGGGGCTGGCGCCGTCTCGGTCCCGCTGCGGAGCCTGTGCCCCGCCTTGGGGCGGGGTCGCGCCGGGCTAACCGAGAAGTCACCTGCCCTCATTTGAGGCTAAAAAGGGGGAATACCGCTTAGTGACGATTGCCAGCGGCTTCCCCCGGACAATTCCGAATCTCTGCCGGGCTGCGTTCAGCCCGCTTTGCCACCCCCTCAGCAGGAGAATTAAGGAAACTCGACTGAGCGCGCAGCGAATGCTTTTTTGTGTTATTATATCATGGAGTGTTGGGGGCCACCAACCTCAAACTCAAAAAAACTTCCGCTGTCCACATCGCATGCCGGGCCGCGCCCGGTCCCCCAGCGCTATTCTCTTCTTCGGTCCCCCGCCGTAGGCGGGCCGGGGGGAGGCCGTCGGATGCTCTTTTTGGCATAGTTCTTCTGCAATCACGCGCAACTGGTTGAACCGCGCTGCGATCTGAGTCGCTTGCGGGATTCCAATTGCCGCAGCGACGGGTATCCGTTTAGCTGCAAGCGGCTGACGCAAGGATGCCTGATTCGTGGGTGCCGTGCCGCCAGCCGGACTGCTGGGCTCCAGTCGGAGAATCGTTCTCGGCATCCTGGTTTTTTCTTTCCGCTCGCTACGGAAAAAATCCGCGAACCGGCGGTGGTTATTGTGGTAAGCTTTATCTGTCCGCAAAAAGACAGGGGCCGACGCGGGCGCAATTATGGCGAGTCGGCAGACGTCAGCGCAGCCCGAGGGGCCTCAAAGAGCTTTTGAGCGCTCGGGCTCGACAGGACAACTTTTCCTCCGAGACCTTTGGGCGGCAACGTGCCCCGCCTTCGGCGGGGATGTGAAGCTGAAACGGGCTCGCGGACGCCTATTGTGTGGTCAGGAGCATTGTCCAAAAGGCTAATGGATTGAACGAAAGGCTGGGAGAAACAGGTGAAAGAATACGTCAACCCTTTGATCGAACGATACGCCAGCAAGGAGATGTTGTACATATTTTCGCCGGAATTCAAGTTCCGGACATGGCGAAGGCTCTGGATTGCGCTGGCAAAGGCTGAGAAGAAGCTCGGCCTGAGCATCAGCGACGAGCAGATAGAACAGCTTGAGTCGAAAAAGGACGACATCAACTTCGAGACAGCGCGGGAGAAAGAAAAGGAGGTGCGGCACGACGTTGTCGCGCACATCTACGCATACGGGGTGCAGTGTCCGAAGGCCCGCCCTATCATCCACCTCGGTGCGACAAGCGCCTTTGTCGGAGACAACACGGACCTCATTCAGATGCGGGAAGGGATGACCCGGTTAAGAGCCCTGCTGGTGAACGTCATCCGAAAACTCGCCTCCTTTGCGAGGGAGCACGCTTCCCTGGCGACGGTCGGGTTCACTCACTTCCAGCCGGCCCAACCGACCACCGTCGGCAAGCGAGCCTCAGTCTGGCTGCAGGACCTTATCTTCGACTACCGTGATTTAGTTATGCGGATGAAAAATCTCCCCTTCCGCGGGGCGAAAGGCGCCACCGGAACGCAGGCAAGTTTCATGAGAATTTTCGACGGCGACGAGCAAAAGGTCAGGCGACTCGACCAGCTCATCGGAGAAGAGATGGGGTTTGATTCGGTTCTCCCCGTAACCGGGCAGACATATTCGCGAAAAATTGACTGCCAGGTTCTGGACGTTCTCAGCGGAATCGCCCAGAGCGCCTCAAAGTTCGCCACGGACATGCGTCTTCTGAGCAGCCTCGGGGAAATGGAGGAGCCCTTCGAGGAAAGGCAGGTCGGGTCGTCCGCTATGGCGTACAAGCGAAACCCGATGCGCTGCGAACGTATGGTATCCCTGGCGAGGTGCCTGATCCACCTTTCCCACGTTTCGCAGACGACGGCGGCCGCCCAGTGGCTCGAGCGGACGCTCGACGATTCCGCGGCTCGCCGAATTGTCATTCCGGAAGCGTTTCTGACGTGCGACGCGATTCTCAACATATACCTCAACGTCGTCAGCGGCATGAAAGTCTATCCGGAGGCGATTGGAAAAAGGCTCGCCGCGGAGCTTCCTTTCATGGCCACGGAGAATATCATGATGGAAGCGGTGAAAAGGGGAGGCGACCGGCAGCTTCTCCACGAGAAGATCAGGAAATATGCGAGGCAAGCCGCTGCCGAGGTCAAGCAGGGCCGTGACAATAGGCTTCTAAAAATGATTGTCGCTGACGAGGCTTTCAAGCTGACAGCGGAGGACGTATCGAGGATATTGCAGCCCTCCCAGTTCATTGGGAGGGCGCCCCACCAGGTCGAGCAGTTCCTCAAGGAGGTGGTTGACCCGGTTCTCGAGGAGAACAGACAAATCGCCGAATGCCAAGCTGAAGTCGAAGTCTGAGCGATTCAAAAACTCATGCCGTGTGCCCTCCCACCTTTTTCAGGGCTTCTTCCTATGTGACTCCGGTTTGTGACGGTGGAGGGGCACGACGGGTGGATTACTCGACTAACGACGGCTCGCACGATAAGCCGCGCAGATCGCCCTCACGAGGAACTCCCCCACCGCAGCCAGATTCTTTGGCACGGCCGTGTACTTCCGGGGGTCTCTCCGTGGGCCGAATCCGCCGAGAGCCACTTCCAGCGTGAAGGCACAACAACCTTCAGCAGTGCTGAGTATCCAGTTGCAGAATGTACCCGGGTCGTTGGCGTTGTTTGCCTTGGCAACCCCGTAGGGGAACTTCTCGGGGGACACCTGCTTGATGAAGCTCTGTGAGAATTCCCTTTGCGTATGCGGGCCGGGCGGGATAAGCAACTCCACGCCGCTGACGCTGGCCGGATAATTGTGAATATCCAGGCCGACGGCGATTTTCCCTCCTCCTCGAATCCATTCGACGATGGCGTCCTTGACCGCCTGGACTTCCGGCTCAGGGCATTCCGCATCGTGGCCGGAGCCATTGTCGAACGCGTCCCAGTTCCTGTTCAAATCAATTCCCCGGGCATTGTAACGAAACCAGGGGCGGCTCGTGGCATCGGGATTGACCATGGGGACAATCTTCCATACCAGCTCGCGTTTCGCTTCCTGTGCCAGCGGGTCATCGGAAATGAGGAAATCTATGACCCCTTCGCAAATGTGTCCGCCGCCCATCTCGTATCCGTGCTGCTGGGCGACAATCCAGACAGCGGGTTTCTCTCCCCGTGTGGCTCCCTTTTCGGCGATGGTGACCAGGTAAATGGGCCGATCTTCGACGCTGTTTCCGACCCGTTCCACGACCACGCAATCCGTCAGGTAAATCTTGCCGAGAGACCTCCGAAGGTGCTGCGGCGTATATATCACAGACCATCCGACGTAAAAAGGGTCCTGCTCCGGCTTGAACGTTATCTCCATGCATTCCCTGACAGCGTCGTAACGGTAGCTCGCGTGGTCCAACACTTTCCATTCCCCCTCTAAAAAAGAATGGGCATAGACCGCTTTGAACCACTTCGAGAAAGTCCGGTCGTTCACAGCCGTCGTCACTGAAGGAGGGGGCGGCACGTGCTTGCCAAACCCAAAGACCTTCAGCGTTACTTCCTTGCCGGCGCAGTTGTCCACCCTCCCATACCACGCCGCGCTTTCCATGAGATGGCAGATGAACTTATTCCCCGACTGATAAACCTGTCCCATGTGCCCTTTCGGGAAACGGTCAACCAGAGTTATCCCCCGCGACGGCGGTGTCAGAACCTCCACGAAGCAGCTATCCGAAGAGACATTCCCAGAGCCATCCACCACCGTAACTCTCGCCACGTACCCCCCCGGCCTTCGGTATATGTGCGTCGCCGTCTTCCCGAAAGCATCGTTTTGCGTCGAATCTCCCTCGTCGAAATCCCAGCAATACCGAAGCCCCTCCCCACACGACGCTGACGCGTCGAAGAAAGCCTCCTCGCAGGCGTAGAGGCACATATCCGGTCCTGCGTTGGCGAAAACTCCGTCTTTTCGGTCGTTAGCTTCCTGCACGAGCCTCACCCCCGAAATTGCTTCGGCGCTGACAATCTCCCTCCTCCAATGTACAGCACACGTCCTGGCTGTGTCAATGCAGCCGACCGCACGCACATAGCAGTTCGCCACAGCGGCCGCGGCGGATGTCACCACGCCGCCCGGGAACCTCTCTTCGCGCGCTCACAAGTCGAAAAGCTTGGCCTGCCCCCGGTGAAACGTCTCGCTCCCTGCGACCGGCAAAAAATGACCAGAAGCCTCACATCGTCTCGAAATCTATGACGAAGACGTCGGCGAGGACAGGACCTAAGCTCTTTGCGAATTCCTTATGTGCCGGGTGAACCAGGTATGCGTCCCTGGCTTTCGTATCTTTGAAACTAAGGATGAAACAGTGAGTGAAACCCTTGTTTAATTTCTCAGGGCTGATGTTCACGCCAGCCTTGTAGGTGAGAATCTCGGGGATTTTTCTCTGGAGCTTTGCGAAATCCCGGCAGACATTATCAATCTGCTCCTTTGCCACCTCTTCCTTGAACTTGAGGGCCACGACGTGAAATACAACTTTAGGCAAATCTTTCGGCCTCACCGGCACCATCGCCACACTCCCCCAACACGATGCAACGATCGCAAGCACTATTAAAAGCTTCGGACTTATCCTCATGGTCTCTCCCTTCTTCTACAGGTTTGTCACAGCTCCTTTTTCACCGGAGGACGCGGTCTCTCCTCATCCGTTCCCGCCAGAGCCGATAATAACATGTCTTCCCTCTGCTTCCAACTCGTTACAGACCGAGGGGGGAAGTTCCATCATTGACCGCGCTGCACCAACTCCGCTAACATCAGCCTTGTTGACAGCGAGTTGTCAAAGGGCAATGTTTTCAGCCAAATCACCAAGGGAGGTGTGTTATGAGTGAGGGTAAAGAGGTCTTCCGCTTCAGAAATCTCTTCATTGTGCCATTTGTTTGCGTAGCAGCTACGGTCGTTCTTGGGCCAATGGCGAAGGTGGCGATGGCAGAGGAGCGCCCGCTGAGGATTATCGCCTTCGGAGCACATCCTGACGACTGCGAGTTCCGCGTCGGCGGAACCGCGGCAAAATGGGCGAAACTCGGACATAAGGTCAAGTTTGTCTCTGTGACAAACGGCGACATCGGCCACTCCATCATCGCTGGAGGGCCCCTCGCTCAGCGCCGAACCGCAGAGGTGAAAGAAGCGGCCAAAATCCTCGGCATAGAGACTCAAGTTCTCGACATCCACGACGGAGAGCTGATGCCGACCCTGGAGAATCGCAAGACAATCACCCGCCTCATCCGGGAGTGGCAGGCTGACATTGTCATCACAAACCGTCCCAACGATTACCACCCGGACCACCGCTACACATCCATTCTCGTTCAGGACGCGGCTTACATGGTGACAGTTCCGTTCATCTGCCCGGATACGCAGCCTCTCAGAAGCAACCCGGTTTTTCTCTACTGGCCGGACCGGTTTCAGAAACCGAACCCCTTCAAGCCAGACCTGGTGGTTGGCATAGACGATGTCGTGGAACAGAAATATCAGGCCCTGCATTGTCTCGTCTCGCAGATTTACGAGTATGGCGCGGGAGGGGACGGCAATCCCGAGCATTTCGTGAAGGGAACCGACGAGGAGCGCATGGCGTGGTTGAAGGCGAGGCGGCGCTATGACGTTCCGGAGGAGTGGCGTCCGCTCCTCGCCGAATACTACGGAGAGGAACAGGCAAGGTCCATCAAAAACGCCGAGGCCTTCGAAATCTGCGAATACGGGCGGCGACCCTCAAGAGAGGAACTGAAGAGGCTCTTCCCGTTTTTTCCGCGATAGCCCGAAACCAACGGGGACGCGGTCCTTCTGCGGTGTGTGCTGTATTCTTCCCGGAGTAGGCAGTAGACAGGACGCCGTGGCGCCAGCGCTACAATGTAACGCTGCCCTCCGGGCGGCAGTCTCGGGGGCGTCTCGCCCCCGCTGCGGGCAAGATGCCCGCAGGATCCCCCGCGTCCCGCGGGATGGGACGCTGGCGGTACGACGAGTCCCCCTGGGGGATTATGCGGACCCGACCGGGTTTGCCAAGCTCGCCGCACGTTTCCACTTTCACTGGTAGAAACATCTCCACAACCCGGGCGTTCGTGAGCAGATGGAGAGTTATCTCCTCGCAAGTGAAGGTGGACTCGCCTTTGGCAAGAGCCAGCGGCACAATCAGCTGGTCTGCTATGAAGCGGTCAACCGCCGCTCCGGAATCAATGTAATCTATGAGGCACTCTGCCGCAAAGGAAGCCACGCGAGCCGCGGGAAGGCCTCTCTCTCCCAGCGACGTGTAACTTCCGGAACCGTTCTGGAAAGCAGCCCGCAGATGCGTGCCGGTTCCCTGGCCCGGGGAAGGATACTGGCGGATTTCAATTTCCGGTGAAAGTCCGCGAGAATGGAGGAGCTGCTGCGCTTTTGCGAGCTGCCGGGCGGCGATATTCTCATTGAGGTTCGAGGAGAAGATTCGCCCCGTTACACGCTCAAGTTCCCCGCGGTCTGATAGGCTTAGCGGGCGAAGCTCAGCCCCGCCTCTGGCGGGGATGTGAGCCTTCAAAATCCCCCCGCCCTGCGGATAATATCCGGCTTTCTCCAACCGCAACGAGACCCTGAACCCTATACCCTGCACGTAAAACAGCCACTGGTCTACCAGGAATTCGTAGGAGGGACTCCATTTCACGTGCGTGCCGCCGCGAATAGTGACCGAAGATTCGCCTTTCGCCAGAGACAGCGGAAGGAAAACCGTCTGCAAGACAAGCGACACAGACCCCGCGGTGGTTACATCGAAAGAATAGTCTCCGCGTAGGATTTCCTTAGGCTCGAACTCGAGGTCTTGTGAGCCGATTTGAGCACCGGCGATTGTGGCGGCGCATATTTCCTTTGCAGCCCTGATGCACGTCAGGTGCTGGTGCGCAAGACCGGGCTTTTTGCGCCCGGCTCTTATGTTGAAGATGCGAATCGGCTTCCCGGTGACCATGGAAAGGGACACAGCGGTCCGCAGTACCTGCCCTCCCCCTTCGCCCATGGAACCGTCAATGTGTAGGAACCCTTTCATGGAAGATGCCGCTGCTGACCTTCAGCCCCGCGATAAACTCCTGCAACTCGACCTCCCGCTTGGTTGTGACAATGACAGATTTCCTGCTGCCAGGGACAAGGTCAACGAAATTGTCGCTGTAATCTGTAGCCGCCTTTGTTTCCAAACTTACGGCTTTCGCAAAAGACCTGCACTGAAGCTCCACCTCAAACGCCGTTTTGGCAACCTTTCTGACCTCCCATGTCACCCGGGGGTGGGGAAACTCGATGTCTCGGAAACGGGAGAAAAGGAGGAGCCCTTCCACCGGGCTGCGCGCTTTAGCGCGCTCGGCGAACCGGGCACAAAGGAAATGGCGGCCAGGGTCCAGAAACCCGATGTCCTGAACACCCTTTTCGGCGACAAGAACTGACGAATGCGCAGGCGCCAAGGCCGCCACCTGTTTCGAGTGCAGCGGGGTCCCATCGAAATCGAAGAGTGTCAGCCGCACTGTGCCCGAGGCGGTTGTGGGCGTGTCGTTCACCAGCCAGACTTGAATCTGCCGCTCCTGCTGGACGAGGCTGACAATGAGAGGGGCGAACGCACGCCGGACTATGTAGTAGGCAGGCTTCGGGTTGCCCCAGCAGTCAATGAGACTCCAGCTTATCGCCGGCCAGCAATCGTTGGCTTGCCATATCAGCACGCCAGAGGTCATGAACTTCCGGCGTCGCCAGTGCTCGATTGCTTCTCGCAGAAGCTCCCCCTGGCAGACGTGGGCAAACAGCACAGTTTTTCTCATGTCGGACGATTCCGGGAAGTAATTGGAGACAAGCCGAAGCAGGTCGTCCATCGCTCGCTCGCCCCTTTTGTTGTGGTGTCGCATTACGGGGCTGAGGAAATCGTCCTCCTCCCCGGCGAAATCGCGGATAGTCTCCATCACGGGAGGCGCCTGAAATCCGAACTCGCTTATGAAGCGGCCGTTGTCCCACCTCGGTCCGGGCTTGTCCTCCACCTTTGCGTGGCATGCGGGCCAGCTATGTCGGTCGCCTGTGCGCTCCGAATTCGGATTCTCGCCGCCGAAGGGACTGCTCGGCCAATATGGGCGGCTCGGGTCGAGACGAGAGCATATCTCGGGAAGAACCTCGTGATAGATGGTTTTCCCAAGAAAGACCTCTCGCTGCATTCCCCACATTTTTTTGTAAAACCCCCAATCGTTCTGGTTGTTCCCGCACCAAAGGACTATGCACGGGTGGCCGCGCAATCTTTTGACCACCGCTTCGGCTTCGGCTCTTACTTTCTCGCGGAACCGTTCCTCCTCCGGATATTCCCCACACGAGAACATGAAATCCTGCCAGATGCCGATTCCCTTCCGGTCGCAAAGAGAGTAAAACTCCTCCGATTCGTAGATTCCCCCTCCCCAAACCCGGAGCATGTTCATGTTGCCTGAAACAACTTTATCCAGAAGCTGCGAATAATGCTCTTTGCTGATTCTGGGAAGGAAGCTATCGGCAGGAACCCAATTTGCGCCTTTGAAAAAGACCGGCAGACCGTTGACCTTGAACAGGAACGACTTCCCCTCTGCGTCATCCTCCTGCACAAGCTCAATTTTTCGCACGCCGGTCGTCCGGAAAGCCTCATCGAGCGGTTCGCCTTCTCCTGAAATGACGGCTCTGACCGTGTAAAGCGGCTGCTCCCCATAGCCTGCCGGCCACCAGAGCCTCGCGGATGGCACATGGCACTCCGCCTCAAGGCAATTTCTCCCCGGCACAACGCTCCTTTTGCCTGACCACGAATGCTCTTCTCCACCGCAGGTGATGCTGACCGAAAGCTCCACTTCGGAAGAAACTACGCTGTCCAATTCCGCGGAGACCTTGAACGTTGCGCTGCCCCGCTCTGGCGGGGAAAGAGCTGTGGTGACATCGAGGTGGCGAATCATCAGGTCGCGGTAGGCGATCAGGGAGACCGGTCTCCAGATGCCGCTCGTGGGGAGGCGCGGTGCCCAGTCCCAGCCGAAAGAATATTGTGCCTTGCGTCCGTAAGTGCGCGGGGAATAGAAAGCGGCCGCGAGCTTCCCTTTCTCCTTCTCGATTCGTTCCAGGGTCGCACAAGGAGAGGATAGCTTGACCACAAGAACGTTCCTGCCCCCGACCAGAAGACGTTTTACAGGAAAATCCCAGGGGATGAACATGTTGTCGGTCGTGCCGAGCTTGGTCCCGTTTAACCAGATTGTCGCAAAGGTATCCAGCCCTTCAAATCTCAGGAGGAATTCGCTGGCGTCTAAAAGAGCCGGGTTGACGTCGAACTCCTTTCGATACCACCAATCGTTTTCTTCCACCCACGCGGCCTGCTTCTCATTCATGCCGAGGAAAGGGTCCGGCAAGAGGTCATTTCTCATGAGATCGAGATGAACCACTCCCGGAACAACGCCCTCCCGCCAGGTCGAGACGCGGTAGCCGGGAGAGGCAATTTCGTTGTCGCGCCTTTCATCTTCGGAAACCTTCAGCCCACAGAACAGCCAGGCGCCATCGAGAGAAATGCGCTCAGTTGAAGTCTTCATATTTTCAGCCATCGGGTTAAACAGGGCGGTCGCTGGAAAGGTTCCTTTGGCCCGAACGGGCTATTATTCGGGCGGCGCATGACCGGCTTTAGCCCAGGGGTGTTGGTCCGGATTGCGGACCGGCTGCGGAGATGGGCGCCCCAGAACAGCCACCAATGCGCCCAATGCCGGCTCGTTTTCCGGGCGCATGGGATGCGCCGCTGGAATTTTCTCCGATAGAACCGACTCCATCAAGCGAAAGTATGATGGGTTGTTCTCAAAAACACCCCCGGACAGGACGATGTCCAAGGGCTGCCCGGTCAACCCAAGATAATCTACCACAAAGGCGGCCAGCTCCGCCAATTCCAGTGCGCACGAACGCGTTATCTCCCCGGCGACCTTATCACCCTCTTCAGCAGCCGATATTACCGTTGGAGCGAGCCGGGCGACCGCGAGCTTCTGGTCCTCAATCGAGTATAGCCACGGGACTATTTCGTCTTCCCCTTTAACACCAATCTCATGGAGTATCTTCGCTGTCAGTTTTGTTCCTTCGCCTCTCCCTTCGCTGGCAGCGATGACCGCCCGGAGGGACCTGATGCCGAGGTCATAACCGCTTCCGGGGTCTCCGATGAGGTGACCATGGCCGGAAACCTTCTTCTCTTTCCCGCTTTTGTTCTTTCCGAATACAACCGAACCGGTTCCTGAGACGACCACCAGTCCTTCTTCCTTGCTCGTGCCCCCCAGAAGCGCTGCCTCAAAATCGGGGATGATCTTCGATTTCTTCAGGAGCAAGTGCTCCCGCAAAAGCCCCTCGATGTTTCTGAAGTCGGCCGCCCTCGACACACCCGAAAGCGCAAAGCAGAACCCCTCGATCTCTTTTGGAGAGACCCCCGCCGCCGAGGAAAGCGATTCGATCAGTGCTATGAGCGTTTTCTCCGCGCCCCGCAGCCCAGCAAGATGGTAATTTGCGCACCCTGCCGTGGCGCGGTGCAGCACCTCCAAGTCCTTTTTGGCAAGCAAGCCCGTGCTGGTAGTGCTACCGCCATCTATTCCAATATAGTAATCAGGCATAGATAAGCCTTTCGACGGGGGACACCCCAAAATGTGGCCAGCGACCCTGACCACGACTTACTGCCAACGTCTCAGGCCATCCTACCAGCGGCTCTTTCGCCTTGCAAGACCTTTCCGGATTGCGCGAAAAATTCGGCCGCTCAGTGTTGACATTGGCGACCCCGGTGGCTATTCTTATGGAAAATGGCATGGAAGCTTTGAAGAAAAATGGTCTCTTGCCATAAATGGCCGCTGGTGGTATTATAATAATCGGCGGGGCGGAAGAGCTTATTTATTCATGTCATGGAGGAACCCTAAAATGTTGCGGAAAAGATGCCTTGGTTTCACACTCATTGAGCTTCTGGTGGTCATGGCCATAATCGCCATTCTGGCGGCGATTTTGCTTCCTGCGTTACAGCGTGCCAGGGAGCAGGCTAATCGCACAAAATGTCTTCATAACATGATGCAGATTGGCCGCGGAATTCAGATATACCTCGACGACAACAATGGGAAATGGGTGCGGGGCGAGGAGCACCTTGATTACGGCTATCTGAAGAACCTCCCACCCACCTCGAGGGACATCCTCTGGCCGCAGTACGTTGAGAATCGGAAGGTCTTCATCTGCCCGAGCAACAAGAAGAACTACCCGGCACCGTGCGGAAGGATGTATTACGAGTACAACTGGACGCTGGGCGTGGGATGGGGTGATAACCACAATTACACGCAAGCCGATGTCCTTTTCCCGGATAAAACCCCCTGCCTGCATGATGTTGACGGCTACACCCGGAACAAACGCATGGACCCCGAAGACAACCATGGCAAAGACGGCGGCAACATCTTATTCTGCGATTTCCACGGGAGATGGATCCCTAATGGCGAGAATGGCGACGGGTGGTTCAGAGCTGTCGGAGGCGATAGCCCTGCCTACGATTTCGACCTGAGGGGCCACGACGGGCGTTACCCGCAGTAAGTGACAGCATTCGAGCGGCCTCTCTACCTCCGACAAGAGGAGACCGGCTGGGGGGCGTGGTGGTAAGGTGGTGTCGTCCCAGCAGATTTTAGAATTCCGCACGGGTTTGTCTTGTACATTTGCCGAAGCCTGAGGTGGCATGGGCATTTTGCCCATGAAAGTCCTGACGGGCGGGACGCCCGTGGCACGGTAGCGCACCTGCTCTCCTTTCATCCTCACTTTCCTGCATTGACTCCATGACGGAGTCTGGTCTATCCTTCGATACATGAGGCGCTGGGCCACTTCGTTCAGCGCCGCCGACGGCGGGGTTGTTCGAGGTGGCAGGGCGAATCCCAGAACCCCGGTGGAAGCGGGAAAATGGACCCTCGAGCCCTGAAAACCCTGGAGTTCGACCTGGTCAAGGAAATGGTGGCCGAGTTCGCCATCTCCGAGTTGGGCCGAAAAGCGATTCGAGAGCAAGAAGTTTGGGGTTCCCCTGACGTCATTCGGGGTGAGTACGAGCTTGTCCGGGAAATGATGGATGCCCTCTCCTGGCGAGAGTCGCTCCCAATTGACGGGCTGTCCGATGTCAGGCCGAGCCTCAACGCTATCAGACCCGCGGGTACCTATCTTGAGCCTTCGGAATTGCTTCGCGTGCACCGGCTCCTCAAAGCGGCAGGACGCATCAAGGGATTCTTTTATTCCTTCCGGGACGATTTCCCTCGCCTTCACCGGCTAATGGAGTGTTGCAGACCTGTTCCCGAATTCGAGAAGGCGGTAGCAGAAGCCCTGACCGACGACGGCAGAGTCTCCAGCAACGCCACCCCTGAACTTGCAGAGATTCGCCGCGCAATGACTGACACCCTCCAGAAAATCGAAGCTGCTTTCGAGAAAATCATGCGCTCGCGGGAGATGAGGGAGTTTTTACAGGAAGGCTATGTGACCGAACGGAAAGGACGAAAAGTCCTCCCCGTGAAAAGCGAGTACAGGTCGCGTGTAGCCGGGATAATCCATGACGTCTCCATCAGCGGAGGGACGGTGTTTATTGAGCCGTTGGCGGTGATTGGCTTGTCGAACGAGTTGACCGACCTCGCCGCCAGGGAGACGGAAGAGGTGCGGCGGATATTGATTTCTCTGAGCGATTGCATCAGGCGTAACATCGAGACCATCCTCACGGACGTCGAAATAATGGCAGAGGTGGATGCGCTTTATGCCAAGGCACGCTTCGCGCGCAGGTACGAGTGCGCCATTCCGGGGGTCTCTGACGACCGCTCCGTGAGGATAGAGAATGGGCGGCACCCCCTTCTGCTGAAGTCCCATGAGGAGAAGTGCGTGCCGTTGACTCTATCGCTTCGCCCTTCTGACAGTGCCCTTATCATCTCCGGGCCGAACGCCGGCGGCAAGACCACTGCCGCGAAAACCATAGCGGTGCTCTCCCTTATGGCTCAGACCTCCACGCCCATTCCTGCCGGCGCCGACTCAGTTTTGCCGATTTTCTCCGGCTTCTTTGCCGACATCGGCGATTACCAGGACATCTCCCTCGGCGTCAGCACCTTCACTTCTCACCTCGGAGAAGTCAATCGCATATTAGAAAATGTAACCGAGGGCAGCCTTGTGGTTCTGGACGAGCTGGGCACCGCGACCGACCCCGCCGAAGGGAGCGTTCTGGCAGAGGCAATCCTGGAAGAGCTGTCGAGAAAAGGGGCGGTGACTATTGTGACCTCCCACCTTCCTTCGCTAAAGACGCTCGATTCCACCAGGGAGTGGGCGAGAAGTGCTTCCATGGGACTCGATCCCCAAACCGAAAGACCGAATTTCATCCTGTCTATGGACGTGCCGGGCGACAGCAGCGGATTGACCATCGCCCGCCAGCTTGGCATCCCGCCCGGCATCATCGAGAGGGCCTATTCGCTCATGTCCCGGCAGCAGAGAGACCTCACCCAGGCTCTGGAGGTCGTCAGAAAGGAAAGGGCAAGGTTGCTCAGCGCTTCGAACGAGCTCGAGAAGGCTCAGCGACAACTCGAAGAAGACAAGGAAAATTTCGCCGGGTTACGCGAATCTCTCGACGCGGAAATCGCCAAGCTCCGGCTGGAAAAGCTTAAGTTCCGGCAGGAGGTTCTCGCCGAAAAGAAGAAAATCGTCGAGGATGCCAGGAGGCGCGTCGAGAGGATGATTGCGCGTCTCCCTTCCCGAAAGGAGCTTCCGCAGGCGAAGAAAGAATTGCAGGAGGAGAAAGGCCGCCTCGAAACCGAGGCGAAGGAAGTTGAGACCGCTATCCTCAGAATGAGCGACGTTGCCGCCCGCAGTTTGTCCATGGAGGAAATTCACGAGGGGATGGTGGTCTGGGACCGCAGCCTCGGCCAAGCCGGGACGGTCAAGGCTATTTATCCGGCAAAGAGAAAAGTTGACCTTTTGGTACGGGGAGTGGTTTTCAACGTTGACGCTGACCACCTCGCCGAATGCCCGGCTGAACGAAAATTGAGCCCGCTTTCATCCGGGAGAAGGCCCCTTCTGAGGAGAGAGCTTCTCAGCACTGAATTGAACCTAATCGGGCAAAGGGTCGAGGAGGCGATAGGATTGCTCGACCGGTTCATTAACGACGCGTCTGTTTCCGGCGTCGAAAGGGTCCGGATTGTTCACGGCTATGGCACGGGCGCCTTGCGGAAAGGGATAAGGGATTTTCTTGCCAGTCACCCCCTGGTAGAGGGATTTCGCTCCGAGGATGAAAAGGAAGGGGAGCAGGGGGCGGTCACCATCGTAAAGCTGAAGTAGCCAGCCCCCTTCGCCTGCGTTTGGCTGAGAGGTACTCGGGAGAGGCAGGAGAAACATCCGGCTACGCGGTGAAGATGTGCCCGCCATAGAACGAAGGTGGGCAGAAGCTCCACAGGCCCATCGGCAACCGCAGGCACCCCGCAGCACGAGCGGTCCCGGCCCATTCAAGCGAATCAGCGGTCGAGGATTGACAGCGATTCCAGGAAAAACGATGAACAGAGCGGTTTTTATCACAGGCCCGGCTGGCTCTGGAAAGACAGCTCACTGTCTTCGCGTTTGCTCGGAAGCGCTGAAGAAGAGCCGACCGGGCAGAATTGTCTACCTCGTTCCAAGCCCAGAATTCGCCAGCGACATAGAGAGAGAGTTGCTGCTGAGGTGTGGTTGCCAGGGGATTGTGGGTCCTCTCGTGATGGATTTCTCGGCTCTCGCCGTCCGGATTCTCAAGGAAGCCGGGGCTTTTCCCGTCAGAACGCTTGGCCCTCTGGAAAGAAAGTATCTCATCGTCCGCATCGTCCGCGAAACTCCTTTGAGCTTCTTCAAAGACGCCAGAAACTACGAGGGCTTCGCGGAAGTGGTTGCGGACTTCATCTCCGAGCTGAAGCGAGGGATGATTTCGCCGGGCGGTTTTCTCCGTGCGTGCCTTGCCGCATCGGGGCGCGGCGCCATTTCCAGAGAGAAAGTGCATGACCTGTATGCCATTTACCGCGCATACCATGACGCATTGGCAGCAAGCGGCGCCTACGACCGCGACGGACTCCTCTGGAAGGCCGCAGAGATTCTGGCCGACAATCACCGGCTTCTCTCCCGGGTGGAGGTACTTCTCGTTGACGGTTTCGCCACATATACCCCGGTCGAATTTGAAATCCTCGCCCAGCTTGCCGCAAGAGCGCGGGAGTCGCACGTCACCCTGTGCTATGAGCATGGGCGACCCGACGTGTTCGCATTCGTTGAAGGAACTTACGCCGCGTTGAAAGGACTCTGCAAATCAGGCGAGATTGTCCTGAACGAAAATCGCCGCGCCTCAGGAGCGCTCTTTCACCTCGAAAGAGGGCTCTTTGCCGAGCCGAACAAGGAAGTTTCCGCCGCAGCAGCGGTCTCCATCCTTCGTTGCTCTGACCCGTATCGCGAGGCGGAATCCATCGCCCGCGAAATCCGTAGAATCCGCGAACAAGACGGGCTGGAGTACGGCGACTTCCTTGTTATCTTCAGGGAGCCCGGCGAGTACCTGCGTGCTATCACCGAGGTATTCGGCGAGGAGCGAATCCCCTTCTACCTTCCCGCCGCGGGAAGTCTCGCAGACGAGCCTTTCATCCGGGCGGTGGCCTCGGTACTCCGCCTCCTCAAGGGGGAGTTCCGGCGTGAGGACGTGTTGGCTCTCTTGAAAAGCTCCTACCTCAACTTTGATATGGACCTCGCCGCCACTATCGAGAACTACGCGGATGAACTCGGCCTGTGGGGCGAGGAGGAGTTCCGCAAGCCTTGGGTGGAGGCTGCCCAGACAGCGAGAGAGGTCGCTCCCTTGAACGACTACAAGAACCGCTTCCTCGCCACCCTCGACAAGCTTCGCTCCGAGGCGAGACTCCTTTCGTCAGCGGATGAATTCCGCCGCTTTATCTTCCGTGCCATCTCTGAACTCGGCTTCCTCAGCCGCGGCGAGAAAACCGCGCAATGTCCCGGAGACAGGTCCGCCAACCATCAAGACTTCTCTCCTCCGTTCTCATCGGAATATCGCTCCCTGGCGGTTCTCGCCCGGCTCCTTGACGTCTTGTGCGAGCACACTCGTCTGGTCGGCTTGGGCCGCTGCGACTACAGTCTCCTCCTCGACATGCTGGAGCAGGGGCTGCGCTGGATGCCTCTTCCCCCACCTCCGAAAGACTTAAACGCTGTCCGCATAGCTCCCATCACAGGCGGCCCACCCCCGGAAGCCCCGGTCGTCTTCGTCTGCGGTCTGTGCGAGAGGTCCTTTCCAAAAGAAATCGTCAATGAGCCTTTCTTCAAGGACCGAGAGCGCCGCCGCATCAACCGCCAGGGAACGATATTCCTCCACGAACGGCTTCCTCTTTCTTGCGGCGAGCGATTCTTTTTCTACATCGCAGTTTCGAGGGCCATCCGACGACTTGTTCTGACCTGTCCCGCCGCCGACGGCGCCGGAGAGGAAATTCCTCCATCCCGTTACCTCGAAGAGGTTGCAGCGCTTTTTTCCGACCTGAAAGACGCTGTCCAGAAAGAGGCGCCGTCTTTGGACACCAAGCCCGTCTTTACCGATCTTGGCAGCAGCAGGGACGTCCGGTCCTTCGTTGCCCACCGCATGTCTCTCGCCACGACGATTGCGGAAGATGCCTGGGATGAAAACTCAGCTTTGGCCGCTTTAACTTACAATGAGCTCCTGACCCTTGGCGCGTTCGGTCCCGACTGGCTGATATATCAAGTCGGCGATGTCGCCCTGGCCCATAAGCTTTCCCATGCATTTCAGCAGACAGGCCCTTACCTGACGAGCGCCTCCGAGCTGGAAACCTTCGCCGCATGTCCATTCCGGCATTTCTGCGAGTACCGTTTGCACCTGAAGGAGCTCCCTCGCTACGAGTTCGGCCCAACCGAGGAGGGAAGCCTCTACCATGACGTCCTCGCGAAGCTCTTCAGGGAAATCTATTTGCCGCCCCGGGGAAGTCCTCTTTCTACTGACGACGATTCACATCGAAGACCGGCTGGAATCGAGTCCTTCTCCCCGGAAGAACTGGACCGCAGGCTTACATCTCTCGTGGACCAATTCATCGCCGCCAGGTATGCGAGGCTCTTCCTCACTCCCCGCATGCAAGTCCGGCGCAGGGCACTTCAGGCTAAAATCTGCGCTTTCGTTTCCAAAGAGGTCGAAAACCAACTCGCAAATGCCACCCGCCCCGCCTACTTTGAACTCTCCTTCGGCCGGGGCAAAAGCCACCTGAACGCCGATGACCGATCCACCGATGTGCCTCTCTTAATCGGAGAGAAAGACCCACCTCTGCTTCGCCTATCGGGCCGCATGGACAGGGTTGATGTCTTCGACAAAGAAGGTGAAATGTTCGGAGTCGTTCTTGACTACAAGAGGTCTGAGCAAGCTTCCAAATCCGACCTGCGGCGAGGAACTATTTTGCAGCCCGGCATATACATGTTGGCTCTCGAGGAACTCTTCGGCATCAAGCCTGCTGGCGCCTTCTACTACGCCATCTCCTCCGCGAGAAAGAGGGGAATCTTCGCCGCAGAGGAAGAAGAGCCAATAGCTGGCCGCGGGGATGTTTCCAGAACCGATAAAGCCTCTTATCAGGAAATTCGTGACCTCATCACGCTCAACGTCCAGCAGGCGCTCGGGTATGTGAAGAGAATCCTCGACGGAGAAATAGCCGTCCGTCCCGCCGAACCGGAGAAATGCCGAGCCTGCCCATTCCTGTCTCTCTGCCGCGTCACAGATACAGCCCTTTCCCCGTAGGCCGCCGTTGTTTCTGGGTCGTTCTTGGTGCAGAGAGAAGCTGGCCTCGCAGCGGCCGACGCGCCTCCTCCGCGTGAGGCGGCGCCGGGCATTCTCTTGCTTGAGGAGGTGGTGTGAAAGTGCTAAACTTAAAAAATTGAGTGACGGTTCGTCCCTTTACGAACACAGGGTGTAGATGGAACCTCGATAGGAGATAACGGAGGAGAGGCCATCAAGACGAAAAAGGCTTTGAAATTGGGGTGTTTGTTTTGTCTGGTCGCGGCATGCTTGTGGGTTTGCCCGGCCGATCCCGCTGAGGAGTACTCATTCGTGGACGTGTGGCCCGAGTTGCCCCAGTTCAAGTGGCCCCGGGGCGTGGCTGTGGACGCCTCCGGCAATGTCTGCATCGCCAACACTGCGAACAACAACATCTTGAAGTTCACCTCTGATGGCGTCTTCCTCACGGAATGGGGCAAGCTGGGCACCGGGGATCGCGAGTTCGACTGGCCCTGTGGCGCGGCTGTGGATGCGTCCGGCAACGTCTATGTCGCCGATACGGGGAACGACCGCATCCAGAAGTTCACCTCCGATGGGGTTTTCATCACGAAGTGGGGGAGGGAGGGCTGGGGCGATGGCGAGTTGAACTTTCCCGAGGGCGCGGCTGTGGACACTTCCGGCAACGTCTATGTGGCCGACACCGGCAACGGCCGCATCCAGAAGTTCACCTCCGACGGCGTCTTCATCACGGTATTGGTCAGCTACGGCTCAGGGGACGGCCAGGTCCTGAGGCCCGAGGCTCTGGCCGTTGACGGTTCCGGCAATGTCTATGTCGCGGATACC